>Ga0247841_10000418_pt1 | contig 109812 bp, 115 predicted proteins | sample LaCruzMarch2015__2_FD_192410 | JGI IMG/M metagenome (GOLD analysis project Ga0247841, IMG submission 192410) | Freshwater microbial communities from meromictic Lake La Cruz, Castile-La Mancha, Spain - LaCruzMarch2015_18m | ecosystem: Environmental > Aquatic > Freshwater > Lake | place: Spain... | reverse complement strand
GCTCCAGAACAATATCCTACTTGGTTGCAGTAATTAGGTGAAATTATTGTCAATCCTTCATCAATGCTACCGTCGCAATCATCATCTATATTATTGCAGGTTTCTGTTTTAGGAACTTTTGAACATGTTCCCCAGTTTCCTGCGGTGCATGACATATAAGATCCAGAACAATAACCTGTTTGGATACATCCAGAAGTTGTTGTCAATCCTTCATCAATGCTACCGTCGCAATCATCATCTATATTATTGCAGGTTTCTGTTGGCGGAGTTTCTGCTGTTATTGTTCCTACAAGTCCATTTCCTCCATTTCCTCCCTTCCAGTCAGATTGACCTCCTTTTCCACCAAGCACATTAGTACTACCAAGGATTGAACTAGCACTAACTAAATATATTGAACCACCTGCACCTCCGCCACCATCACCTGTATCACCAGGATTTGTTCCACTACCACCACTAAGACCATTAGATAATATATTTCCTGTAGATGAATAAAGTTTACTTGCATAGATTATAATAGCTCCTCCTCCACTGCCGCCATTGCCACCAATACGACCAGAATAACTATCTGAACTTCCACCGCCACCACCAGAACCAAAATAAATTTTAGTTAAGCCTTGATCACCATAACTTAAACCCCCTATACCACCATAGCCACAACCTCCTCCTATAATACCAGGAAAGCCATAACCCCCTCCGCCACCTCCACTTCCTGCATCATTTGAAGAAGGGCACCATATTCCTCCCACACCCCCTCCACCTCCACCATTATTTGCGCTTTTAGACTGGCTACCTTTTCCTTTATAACTTTCTCCTTGATAAGCTGTAGTATAATGAACACCGTTTCCTGCTCTAAATCCTTTTCCTGCTACACTAATGTTTCCTAAAATATTAACAGTTCCAGTAGCTTTGAATACAACTATCCCTCCTGTATAACCATCCCATGCAGAAGAGGTTATACTTGCTCCAGAATTTACTGTAAGAGAAGTGTATTGAGGAACTCTTACAACTTGAGATGCTGTTGCACTCGCAGAATTAAATGTTCCAGAATAATATGAATTAACTAGCCCAGAAGATAAAGTTAAAGTAGTTCCACTTATAGAAGAAATTGTTTTAAATTCATATTGCCCAGCAATTCCTCCAGAATAATCTTGCATTTGTATAATTAAAATTTTGTCCCCCACTGAAAATGCTGATGCTGAATTAACAATTATAGATGTACTTCCCGTGGCTTTATTTACTGTAAGATAAGCATAATTATTTACAATAGTATTAGCAGAAGAAACAGTTAAGGCTCCATCACTAGCATCTCCTAAGTCAGTACATATTCCGACTGTAAAAAAACTCAAACTGATAAAAGTAATTATTACAAAAAGTACAAATAAAATCAATTTTTTTTTCATTTTAAAACCTCTTTTTCATTTCTTCTATTCTCTTGAAAACATCATCTTCCTTAGGTTGATCTATATCTTTAAAGTTTATATAACTACTGCCCTGCCGACTGGCTGCAGGAAGTATAAGTTTCTGCTGGAACTGCCTTGAAAGTTCTACAGGAGAATAATATTTTTTCGCTTGTTTTTTTTGGGCAACCATTTTTTTGTATTTTTCTATCTTTCTCCTTTTTTCAAGCATTTTTTTCATAAGCTCTGTACTTTCTCTAAAGTTAGGAGTATATGAAATATTTTTTGGATAATTTTCCTTAGTTTTTTTCCTAGAGAGAATTTTTACAACAACAAAAATACAAATTAAAACAAAAATAATTGCAGAAGCAATTAAAAGATAATCTTTTTTGTCTGGTGAATAAAATTCGGTTTTTTTAGTTGAGGATTCCAACGCCAAGTCTTTGTCAAGAATATCATTATCAGGCTCCATAGGATTTCTATTAAGTGAATATTCTTCAATATTGGTAAGTCCATCATTATCAGAATCTAGACCAGCATCATTAACATCAAACCTTAAACCATGGGATTTTTCCCATATATCTGGCATTCCATCATTGTCATAATCATAAGGATAAGCGTCAACTGAATCAGATATGCCATCACTATCAGAATCAATAACAGCATGGGTTAATTTACAGCAAAGTGTTACTAAAACTATCATAATTACAAGCATCTTGGCAAAATTTTCTTTTTTCATTTTTTATTTATAATTATTCCTTTCTTTTTCTTAAGATTATAATAGTTAACAGCAAAACAAAACCTATCACAGAGGATATAATCCATACATTAAAATTATTTTTTTGCTCTTTAGTTGGATTAAAGCTAAAAATCTGCTTATTCATCTCATCATAAACAGCTATTTTTAGTGAGTTTTGATAATATGGAACAATAATCGCAAAATCCGTCTGATTTAAAACAATAATCCCTCCTTTGATTTCATTTTCTTCAGTTATATCTGTAAATATTTTGTTAGGAATATCAAATTTAAAAGAATAAATGACATTATTTTTGTCGTCTAAAACATCAAGCCTGTAGCTGTTTTCAGGCTGAAGCTTCATGTCAGGGGCATAGCCATATTTCAAAACCACCTCATTCATTGTAATTTTATCTGCTGTTTTGGAGCTATCATAATGCAAACTAACAATCCACACTTTGTTTGTCTCTGCTGATGCAAAAAAAGTGCATGAAAGTGATAAAAGCATACAAATTATCAACATTATTTTAATTTTTTTCATGGATAAACCTCAACTCTCTTTTTTAAAAGATTCTCGTCAACACTTCCATAGACATTTATCTCATCATAATTCCTCATTATTGATTTTTCTGTTCCACGATAATAATTTTCCATTGAGCATTCTGAAAAACATCCTTCATTATTTTCAAGGTTTATGCATAATTCATCATAATCGCAATTTTTGTAATCATTGAGATTGAATGTTTGTACATAATCTATCTTGTATTCATCAGCAAGCTTTCCGAATGCATGTCCGAATTCGTGCATAAGAACAAGTTTGTTATCTGCTGTGTTTATTTTTGCAGTATTTGCAATTGCACTTGAACGTATTGGCTTTGCAAAATTTAATATTTTATTCCTGTTAACAAGAACAAAAACATAATCATTAGGACAGTTTGAAGCAATGCTTTTCAATTGGAAATCATTACATTGTATATATCCTATGTCCATGTTACAATCAAGATTTGCAGAATCTATTCTGTAAAAATTAAATTTATCGCTGTTTGACTTATATGGTTCTGATTGCAGGAAAATATTGTTAATATAATCATTAACATCTTCGTTAAAATCATTACCATTATAATCATATCCTAAAAAAACAATATCCATCTTTTCAGCAGAATTTCCATTATAGTTTAGATTAACACAATCAACTGCTTTTTGATTTTCATTCTGCGCTTCTATCATAGTTTTATTACCTGTGTTTACAAATCTTAAATTAATTTTTCCATTCAATGTCCTTATACAAAGGGGATTTTCCTGCAATGAAAATAATTCTATATCAATTGGATTTACTGCAGAAGGATAAAAGAAAATATTTTTATCAGTGTAAATCTGAATATCTGAATTCAAGTTTATGTTTGTAAATTCATTAATCTCATTTTCTCTGTCAACAAAGCACACTTTATCTACACTGTCAGATAAAGATAATGATTTTTCAGAAACGCTTCCATAAGAGCTTGCTTGCTGTTCTTTGATTAGATTTCCTAATGTTTTCTCAAAATTAAAAATATCAATCTGTATATTTCTCTCATTTATTTTTTTAATTTGCTGAAAAGAAAAGAAAATTATTGCAGAAAAGATTAAAACTGAAATAATTATTATAAAGATTACAGAATTTATCTCAGCTTTTTTTGATTTCATTTAAAGTTCAACTCCCTTTTTAGTCTCTCAATAACCTGAAAAGAATCTTCTTTCAGGTTATTTGGTTGTTCTAAATACATTCTGTCATAATCCCCTTCTTGTGCAGAATTGTTATAACTTCTCTGCACAGGCGTCTGGCTATAATCCTGCGGTTGTACATAAGTGTTGGATCTAGTAGGATAAGATAGGGGGGGTTGTATACTCTGTTTTTCCTGCTTGTATCTCTGACTGAAATCCTGCTGTATAGGTTTCTGCTGGTATGAAAATTTGTTTTCCTGAATTTTAATTCTTTTTTTCTTTTTGGAAGAAACAATGAATTTAAATGAAGCAAAGATAATTGTAATTGTTCCTGCTAAAATAAGGACTATTTTTGTTATTGTTTCTAATTCTTTAACACCAGGAGAAAGATTTCCAGCATTGCCAAGCATACTTTGCTCATTCACAATAGGATTCTGACCAAGGAAATATTCCTGTAGATTAGTCAGCCCATCATTATCAGCATCCTTGCTTGCATCAGAATTGTCTTGTTGTTTTAGACCATATCTTTCTTCCCATGCATCAGGCATTCCATCGTTATCATAATCATAAGGATAAACATCTGTGGAATCATCAATTCCATCTTTGTCTGAATCTAAAGAGTTTACATAAGGAACTAGTAGCAGAGTTAGGATTATGAAAAACAATACAATTATTGCTATATCTTTTTTGTCACTCATTTTTTCCTCTTGCTACTATTGAACTCTTCTTTCATGAAAAGCTCTACTTTCTTGGAAAGCATTATAGCATTCTCTTCGCAGTATCTCTGAAAAGAGTCATAAATAGCAGAATCTATGCTCAAGGTTACTTTTTTATTACCCATTGCAAAGCAAAAAGCCTTATCAGTATTTAAATATTTCTATTTACTTCTTTAGATTTATTTAGATGTATAGATTAAATAAAATTATAAATCTTAAAAATACCTAAACATTTATAAAACTAAAAGAATAAACAGTGTTATGAAAGTGCAAAATCTAGTGGATACTAAAAAAGACATGTCAGACATGTCTCCTGAGCAGATAAAAGAGATGCAAAAAAGGCAGTGCATCTTCTGCCAGATTGCTTCTGGAAAAGTGCAGTCAAAGAAGATTTACGAAGATGAAAAAGTTGTTGCAATCCTGGATATTAATCCTGCAAACCCAGGACATGTATTAATTCTTCCAAAAGAGCATTCTGCAATAATGCCACAGCTTAATGAAAATGATATTGCCCATATATTTATGGTTGCAAAAGCTATTTCTCATATGATGCTTCGCTCGCTAAAAGCAGGAGGCACAAATATTTTTGTTGCAAACGGAGTTGCTGCAGGACAGAAAGCCCAGCACTTCATGATTCATGTAATACCAAGAAAAGAATCTGATGGTCTTGATTTTACTATTCCTGAAAACAGGTTCCCAAAAGAAGAGCTTATGAAACTTGAGATGGCATTGAGAAAAAAATTAGAGCCTTTCGATGGAAAAACTGAGGAGGAAAATCCTGAAGAGGAAGTTGAAGAAGAAACTGAAGATGAAGAAAAACCTGTAAAAAAACAAAAAAATGTTTTTGAGGCAAAATTTGTTGATAAAAAAGAGAAAAAGATAAAGGAACTGAAGCATGATGATATAAAAGAGATAAGAGAAGAAAAATCCGAGGGCGTGGATTTAGATGAAATCGCAAAAATGCTTGGCGATATAAGGAAGATGTGATTTAAATGAGCTGTTCAATCTGTGATTCAATAAAAAACCGGGAAAATGTTGTTTATGAAGATAAAAAAATAGTAGCTTTCCTTAGCAAAAAGCCTGCTGCATTCGGACATGTGGTAATAGCTCCAAAGCAGCATTACTCGATAATTGAAAATGTTCCAGATTACATTGTTGGAGACATGTTCAAAATAGCAAACAAAGTTTCAAGCGCTGTTTTCGAGATAATTGGAGCAGAAGGAACAAATATTCTTGTAAATAATGGTGTTGATGCAGGACAGAAAGAGCCGCATGTAAGTGTAAATGTAATTCCTAGGAGAAGCAATGACAACCTTGGTTTTAATTGGGCTCCAAAGCAATTAACAGAAGAGGAAATGTCAACTGTTGAATTGATTCTAAGAGAAGGAGCAAAAGAAATTGGAGGTTTCCAAGAAGAGGAAAAAGAGATTATTGAGACAAGAGAAAATCCAGAAGAAGACGATAATCATGATAGTTATCTATTAAGGCAGCTAGACAGAGTACCTTGATTACAAATTGAAAAACAATAATAGAATATTTCCTACAAAAAAAGTTGTTATAAAAGCTACAAGAAAGCTAGGTATGAATGGAATACCAACTTTTATTAAAACTTTTTTTATTTTTCTGCTTTTGTAAAATCTTACAAGCTGATTTATCTGCTTCTCGCTTATCCCAAGGTCTTTCGGACCTGTAATTCTTTTTCCAGCAATAATAATATCTTTTGCAATCCAGTCTCCCTCTGTAAGTTCGCTTGGTTTTACATGCCTGAACATGCATGCTTTTTCTACAGCTTTTATGAAAAGAAATAAAAATGATATTAAGACAAGCATTATTGCAAGCATGGCAAGCAATAATCTGAAAATATTGCTCACAAAAAAGAAAAGCAAGACTGCTGGAACAAAAAATGAGATTAAAATTATTTTTATTTGCTTTAAATTTTTGCCTGTAACTTTGATGAACTCTTTTGAAAATGCTTTTCTGTTTTTCACAGCAACAAAAATGCTGTAAACAAGCCCGTATGCAGCTCCGATAACAAGTATGTTAACAAACAATGAAATTAAAAAACTGCTGAATGAAGACCATAGTATGTTGTTATAATCAGCATTGAGCCCTATAAGAGCTCCGATAGCAATTAAAGTCTTGCTGTCTCCTCCACCCCATTGTCCTGAGTAAAACATTATTAATGCTACAAGCAAAAACAGAATGCCTCCGTAAACACCGTATAATAGATAATTCCAATTGTGCGCAATCATGGAATAGATAATTCTTGAGCCAAATGCAAAGAATATCATTGAATAATTAAGCCAGTCAGGAACTTCCCTTTGTTTTATATCTGTTATAGTGCCAATAAAAAGAGTTACAAAAGCAGCTGCATAAAGCAAAATATCAATAATTTCTATCATAGCAAACCTAAATAGCGAGATTATATAAATTTTTGCATAAAACAAATGCGTTTGCATTTCAGTCGAAAACCTTATATATTCTCCTATCTTTATATGCAGTATGCCAAAGATAATTGAGAAGTTTGCTGAGATGCTGAAAAAGGACAGAAAAGACAATATACGCAGGCCTAAGCATATAGCAATAACCACAGATGGAAAAGTGGAGTGGGCTAAACGAAATAAAAAAAGCATTGAAGAAAGCTTAAAGCTGAGTTTTTCAAGGATAAATGAGATAATAGAGGAGCAGATTAAGCTTAATATCCCTATTCTTACTATTCACATATTTTCAAGCAAAACAACAAAGCAGGATTATTTTCCTGCAATGACTGATGCACTTGTAGAATATCTCGCCAAGCTTTCAGAGAGCGACCTGATAAACAAGAACAGAGTAAGATTTTATGTTCTTGGAAAATGGTATGACCTGCCTGGCAGAGTTGTAGAGCCAATAAAAGAGCTGATTAAAAAAACAGCTGAAAACGAGGAATTCTTTGTAAACCTGTGCATAAACTATGACGGACAGGAGGAAATTCTTGATGCTGTCAAGATGATAGCAAGGCAGATAAAAGCAGAAAAGATTGATGTAGAAGCAATAACAGAGCAGGATATAAAAGAAAACTTATATTCCTCATACTTTCTTCCTCCTGACATAATGATAAAGAACGGACTTAAGGAAATACCCAACTTTTTGGTCTGGGACATGCCAGATGCCTCAATTGTTTTCTCTGGAAAACTTTGGCCTGACTTCGAGAAGTCTGACTTTGTGAAAATTTTCGAGAATTTCGGTAAATGGTAACAAAAGAATAAGAAATAAAAATCTTTTAGATTTTTAAGTTATCGTAGCGTTTATACGCTCCGATAACTTTATAAATAAATCCCTGTTTCTAAGTATTACCAATGAAATAATGAACCTGCAATGCGGGCGAATGAGGGAATATTTCTGATATTCCTAGGAGGAAAACAAAATGACTGAAAATGCTGAAGCAATATATGAAATCGTAGAAAAGGCAAAGGCAAGCGGAAAGATAAAGAAAGGAACCAATGAGGTTACAAAAGCTATTGAAAAAGGAAACGCTAAGCTGGTTGTTGTTGCAAAAGATGTTACACCACCAGAAGTAATTATGCACATTCCATTGATATCAAAGGAAAAGGGCATAAAATGCGTTGAAGTTCCAAGCAAAGAAGAGCTTGGTGCAGCAGCTGGACTTGGATTGGGGACTTCGTGCGTTGCAGTTGTCGAAGAAGGCGATGCAAAAAATCTTATAAAAAATTTATAATCATAAAATAAAACCATGAAAATTGAAATTTTCAGGGTACAAAAAAACCAGGAGGTTTTTTAGTATGGCAGAAGAAAATCAACAAAAACAAGAAATAAAAAAACCTGAGATAAAGCAAGGTGCAAAACCAGCAGTAGCTCAAGGAGAGAGAAAATCAGAATCCAAAAAACCTGTGCAGCAAGAAGCTCAGCCAGCAGCAGGAGGAATAAGATTTACACCAGCAGTTCCTGCAAGAGTTGAAGAAGTTGTAGGCAGAACAGGGACAAGAGGAGAAGCAATTCAGGTAAGATGTTTTGTTCTAGAAGGCAGAGACAGAAACAAAGTTTTGAGAAGAAACTGTAAAGGCCCTATAAGAGTTGGCGATATACTAATGCTTAGAGAAACTGAGATTGAAGCTCAAAAATTAACGCAAAGCGGAAGGAAATAAAAATGAAATGCTCTTTTTGTAAAAACGAAATTGAAAAAGGAACAGGAAAAATGTTCGTGACATCTGATGCAAAGATTTTGTATTTCTGCAGCAGAAAATGTGAGAAAAACATGTTGAAGCTAAAGAGAAAAGCAAGAAATTTGAAGTGGACAAAGGACTTTGTGAAAGGAAAAACCTCTTCAAAGGAGATATAAGCAGATGGAACAAGCTTGTTTGGTCATAATAAAACCTGACGGAATTATAAAATCCCTTACAGGAAATATTATTACTGCGCTTTCTGAAACAAAACTGAAAATAATCGGAGCAAAAGTTTTTAAGGTGAGCAGAAAGCTTGCAGAAGAGCATTATAAGGAGCATATTGGAAAACCATTTTATGAAGAATTGCTTTCTTATATAATGGGAAAATATCATGCTGACAGAGTTATGGCTTTGATTTATTACGGAGAAGATGCAATTACTCATGTAAGAAGCATTGCAGGAAGCACAAACCCAGAGCAGGCAGAGCCTACTTCAATAAGAGGAAGATACGGCAGGATAACAACAAAAGGGGTTTATGAAAATGTTGTTCATGCTTCAGATTCACCAGAATCAGCTGAAAAAGAAATAAAGCTCTGGTTTAAACCAGAAGAAATTGTTTATGAAATTTATCCAACAAAAAAAAATAAAGTTAAAGACCACGAAGAAATGGTCTGGGCTTAAAATCTAGAGGAAATTTACAATGGCAGAAAAAATGATTGACAAGATGATAAGGATGAGCAGTCAGCCTGAGCATATTAGAAATATATGCACTTCTGCGCATATCCATCACGGAAAAACAGCTTTTACTGATAATCTTATGGCTTCTGCTGGATTAATGTCAGAAAATCTTGCAGCAGATCTTGACAAAGGAATGATGACATGGCAGCATTCTGACGAGCAGGAAAGGCTTATGACAGTTGACTCTGCAAATGTTTCTATGGTTCATGAATCTCATGGAGAAGAATTCTTAATTAATCTTATTGACACTCCAGGACACGTTGATTTTGGAGGAAATGTAACAAGAGCAATGAGAGCAATTGACGGAACAATTGTTCTTGTCTGCGCTTCAGAAGGCGTAATGCCGCAGACAGAAACTGTATTAAGGCAGGCATTGAGGGAAAGAGTTAAACCAGTATTATTCATCAACAAAGTTGACAGACTTGTAAAAGAAATGCTATTAACACCTGAAAAAATACAGGAAAGACTTACAAAAATAATAATTCACTTCAACAAGCTTATCGAGGAAATTGCAGAGAAAGAATTCAAGGAAAAATGGAAAGTAAATATACAGGACGGAAGCGTTGCATTCGGTTCTGCAAGAGAAAACTGGGCATTATCTGTTCCATTCATGATAAAAAAGGGAGTTACATTTAAAAATATTCTTGATGCTTACCAGATGGAAGAAGACGCAAAGAAAAAATGGTTCTGGGAAAATTCTCCATTGACAGAAGTTATTCTTGATATGGTAATAAAGCATCTGCCTAATCCTCTTGAAGCCCAAAAATACAGAATTCCAAGAATATGGCATGGAGATATTGATTCACAGCTTGGAAAGGACTTGATGTCATGCAATAAAAACGGAAAGCTTGCTTTTTGTGTTACAAGAATTGTAATTGACCCAAAAAGCGGAAGAGAGATTGCAGCAGGAAGACTTTACAGTGGAACAATAAAAGAAGGAATGCAGGTTTATTTTAATCTTGCAAAACAATACCAAAGAATCCAGAATGTTGTCATGTATGTTGGAATAAAAACAGAAATATTTCCTGAAATTAATGCTGGAAATGTTCTTGCAATTACAGGGCTCAATACTTTCGCAGGAGAAACAATAACAGAAGAGCCAGAACAGCCATTTGAAGAATTAAAACATATTTTTGAGCCAGTTATCACAAAATCAATTGAAGTTACAAGACCACAGGACTTGCCAAAGCTTGTAGAAGTTTTGAGAAGAGTTGCAAAAGAAGATCCTTCTATAAAAATCACAATCAATGAAGAAACAGGAGAAAATCTTATGCATGGAATGGGAGAGCTTCATCTTGAAATCGTTGAAAACAGAATAAAGACAGAAAAAGGTGTTGAAGTTAAAACTTCTAATCCAATTGTTGTTTACAGAGAAGGGATTTTAAAAGAAAGCCCTGAGGTTGAGGGAAAAACTCCTAACAAACACAATAAATTTTATTTCAAAGTCATGCCTTTAAGCAAAGAGGTTATAAGAGCAATAAAAGAAGGAACAATTGCAGAAGGAAGAATAAAAAAGAAAGACCCTCTTCTGAAAAAAGCGCTTGTGGATGCTGGCTTTGATTCTGACGAAGCAGACAAGGTTAAAGATATTTATAATGGAAATATTTTTATTGAAACAACAAGAGGACAGGTGCATATGGGAGAAGTTCTTGAAATGATTCTTGACATGTTTGAAGATGTAATGCAGAAAGGCCCTCTTGCAAGAGAGCCGTGCATTGGTGTAAAAGTTGTAATGACTGATATGAAACTGCATGAAGATGCTATTCACAGAGGTCCTGCGCAGATTTATCCTGCTGTAAGAGAGGGAGTAAGAGGAGCAATGATGATGGCTAAGCCGATTATGTATGAGCCATTGCAGATACTTTTACTTGAAGCTCCTAATGAGTATATGGGAGAATTGTCAAAAATTGTTGCAAGCAAGAGAGGACAGTTGCTTGAGATGAATCAGGAAGGCATGATGATTGCAATAAAAGCAAAAATGCCTGTTGGAGAGATGATTGGTTGGAGTTCTGATTTAAGAAGCGCTACATCTGGAAGAGGAGTTTCAAGCCTTATTGACCAGATGTTTGAGAAACTTCCTGAAGAACTTCAGGATAAAATTGTCAGGCAGATTAAAGACAGAAAAGGACTGACAGATGCAATGGTTGGAATTTAAATTTCTTGTTTTTTTATCTCAATTTTAAAAAATTATTATTGTATGATGTATAATATATATCACAAAATATATTTTGTAGTATAACAACAACTTTCTTGTTTAATAGAAAACTATAAATACTTCTCTTAGCTTGGTTTATATGGGGTGGAAAAGTGTTTAACCAAAAAGATTTTAACAATTTTATAGTTGAAAACAAGATTATAGGTTTGTTTGAAAAGCCGATTACATTGAAGTCAGGCAGAATATCTAATTGGTATGTTAATTGGAGGAATATTTCAGAGGATGTTTTTCTGCTGGACAAATTATCTGATTTTGTGCTTTCTTTTGTTGAAGGTTTAAACTTAAAGCCAGACTGCTTTTACGGAGTTCCAGAAGGAGCTACAAAACTTGGATTGTTTGCGCAGTTTAAGTGGGCAAAGAATAGAGATGATTATGAAAAATGCAAATATGTGCTTGCAATGGGCAGAGGAAAGCCAAAAGAGCACGGAGATGTTAAGGATAAATTTTTTGTAGGTGCTCCAAAAGGAAATGTGATAATTCTTGAGGATGTTACAACAACAGGAATGTCATTGCTTGAAACAGTTGATAACCTGAAAGAGCTTGGAGTAAATATTATTGCTGCAATCGGAATGACAAACAGAAACGAAGTTCGCGATGACGGCAAGACAGTCGAGCAAGCGCTTGCTGAAAAAGGCGTAAAATATTATGGACTCAGCAATGCAACCGAACTTTTGCCAATTGTCTGCAAAGATGAAAAAAACAAAAAAATTATTGATGAATATTTTGAACAATATGGTAACGAGAAGATAAAATGGAACTGACTGAAAAAGAACAGCAAGCAAAAAAAAGAATCTGCTTAGCTCTTGATGTTCCTTCTGTTAAAGAAGCTCTTAACCTTGTTGATGAACTCGCTGACTTTGTCGGAACATTTAAAGTTGGAAAGCAACTGCATACTTCTGCGTGCAATGAAGGAATCGATATTATAGGAGAGATAGAAAAAAGAGGTGGCAAAGTTTTTCTTGATTTGAAACTGCACGATACTCCAAATACTGTCTATGAAGCTGCAAAAGCATGTTCTGTTAAAGGTGTTTTTATTTTTAATGTTCATGTTGCAGGAGGAGAGCAAATGTGTAGGCAGGCTGTAAAAGGAGCAGAAGAAGGAGTAAAAGAAAGAAATATTCAAAAACCAAAAGTAATTGGTGTTACTGTTTTAACAAGTTTGAATGATGATGACTTAATTGCACAGGGAATTAATGTAAAATATGAAGATTTAGTTATGAAAAGAGCAGAGCTTGCAAAAAAATGGGGCTTAGATGGAATTGTTTGTCCTGCAAACAAAGCAGGAATGCTTGAAAAGCATTTTGGTTCTGATTTTATTTATGTAACGCCAGGAATTGAATGGAAAGGTGTGAAAAATCTTGGACAAAAACAGCTTTACACCCCTGATTTAGCTGTCAAGGACTGCAAAAACTCAATTCTCGTCATAGGAAGCGCAATCACAAAAGCAGAAAACAAAAGAGAAACTGCAAAGGAAATTCTTGAGGCAATGGCAAAGGAGCTATAAAATGTATATTGACCCGCATGTTCACTGCAGAGATTTCGAGCAAACACAAAAAGAGACAATAGCACATGCTCTAAAAGTTGCTGAAAGTGTTGGAATTGGAGCAATATTTGACATGCCTAACACGCAGCCAGCAATAACAACAAGAGAATTGATTGAAAAAAGATTAAAATTAGCAGAAGAAGCAAATTCAAATGTTTTTTATGGATTATATGCTGGCATAACAGCTGACCCAAAGCAAATAAAAGAGGTTGTTGACTGTTATAATGAATTTTTTCCAAGAGTTATTGGACTAAAACTTTTTGCAGGACATTCTGTGGGAAATCTCGGAGTTATAGAAGAGGAAAAACAAAATCTTGTCTATAAAACTCTCGCTGAATTGAATTACAAAGGTGTTTTGGCAGTGCATTGCGAGAAAGAATCATTTATAAAAAATAATTTGTTTAATCCTAAAAAGCCAATAACACATTGCCTTGCACGCCCTCCTGTTGCAGAGTTTGAGTCAGTCAAAGACCAGATTAAGTTTGCAATAAAAAATAATTTCAAAGGCAATCTTCACATTTGCCATGTTTCTGTTCCAGAATCAGTAGATTTAATCAAAAAGGCAAAGGACAAATTAAGAATTTCATGTGCTGCAACACCTCATCATTGCTTGTTAAACAATGAAATAATGAATTCTGAAAATGGAATTATGTTTAAAGTTAATCCTCCTATAAGAGATTTCACATTACAGAGAAAAATTCTTGAAATGTTAAAAAAAGGAGATATTGATTTCCTTGAAACAGACCATGCTCCGCATACAATGAAAGAAAAAACAGAGCAATTTATGTCAGGAATACCACAATTGCCTTTTTATCCTAAGATTATAGAGCTATTGAAGAAAAAAGGCTTCAGTGATAAAAGAATAAAGGAAATAACCTTATCAAGAATACAAGATATCTTCAGAATTGACCTAGAAGAAAAAGAGTTAACCATAGGAAATGATTATTCAGAGGATTATTGCTTTAATCCTTATGAAAAATTATAAAAAAGAAAATAAAAAAATAAAAAGCAGTTTAAGAAGCTCTTTTCTTTATCTCTTCAATTTTTTCCTTTCCTAAAATTTCTTCGAATACCATATCAGGTATTCTTTTACTTATTCTATAAAATAATATGTCATTAATTTCATTACAAATCCCATACAAGGATTCTCTTGAAGGTTCTTGTGCTTTTTTTATTTCTCCTTCATTTGCATTCATTAATTGATGGTATTCAATTATTTCTTTAATATAGTTTGGCACACCTTCCCCTTTTAAGATTTTATCATAGTCTATATTAGGTCCCTGCCCCCTAACATATCCCTCTAATCTTTCTCTAAACACACTTTCTGTAATTTCACTTTTCAATGCAGATATAATCTCTGGAGAAAATTCTATTTGATTTATTAATTCATATATTTTGCGCATTTGCCCAAGAGTTTCCTTCATTAACAAAGAGTCTGTAGCAAGAGGTTTTCCTGTTTTTTTGCAACCTTGTACAAAAATATCTAACCAATATTTAGTTCCCTCACGATTTTCAGTTATTCTTTCATTAAGAATCTCAATATCTCCAAAACTATCTCCTAATACTTTTTGTAAGCCTGAAAAAACCTCTCCTGAAAAGACTATTCTTCCATCTTTTTCATTATTTTTTACATAATCAGCTAAAGAATATATTATCTTTTCGTTTGCTATATTTACATTTTGTTCCATATTTCCCCCTCCATGAATTACTTTAAAGAAGGATATATTACCCTCCTTATAAATATTTCCATATTATAACTACTGCACAATAGAAATATTTATAAAAAGGATTTAAATCTATATTGTTATGGAAGAACCAAAAGTCTATACTCTTTTTAGAAGATTGGAAATACCTGAAGGCATCAGTAAAGCAGAGTTAGATATAAATATCGCAAGAATAGAAGGTGGTGTTTCTGAAGAAGGAGATTATATTTTAAGAGTAAGAGGATACTCATGGCTAATCGAGGGTTCTTCTATAGATAAAATTATTGAAGAATTAAAAAAAAGTGCAAAGGAAACTGAAGACGCAAGACCAGGAAGATTTAATAAAGTTGTGTCTCCTGATAATTATAAAATAGAACGCGAAGACAAACGTGGAGAGCCTGGGAAAAAATATTTTTACTTTGGAGCTAAACCCTCAGAATTAGTAAAGTTAGATGCAGCAGTAGAAGAAATGGCAAAACTATATGCTACAAATGTTACAAAAAAATAAATTCTTATAAAAAGAATTTTAATAATAAGGTTAAGATGGCAAACTATCTCATAATAAAAACTTTTGAAATTCCTTTAGGATTAGAACCAAGATTGATTGATAGTGTTTATTACTCATTGAAAAACGGAAACCAACAGGGTATAAAATATAGTATAGGCAACAATGAACAAAGGGCTGAATCAGCAGTTGATCCAAAAAAAAGACCTGTTGAAAATATTGCTGTATTAGTTGAAGCAATGAAAGAATCTGGGATGGATATGCCTGATGTGGCAGACGAAGTAATAACAGCATCAACAACAAGAATAGATCATGGTACAGTAATTTATCCGTTAGACGCAGCAGAACTCGCTGTTTTTCACTACTTGTGTTCTAAAGAAAAAAAATAGTATCTACCTTCTCAAAGGCAAACTATGAATATAATTCTTCCTGTCTTCTCTGCTTAGATTAACACTAATATCCTGCTTATGCCCGCAGTAATGACACTCTAATTTTCCGCTTCTTGTCCTGCAGAACTTTGCAGGAACATCCTCTTCAATCACTCTTGTTATACAGTTCTCGTTGCTGCACAATATTGCCTTAAATTTCTCAATTACTTTGCTGTCTTTGATTATGTTAAAAGTTACATCCGGAGAAATCATTATTATAGTTTTTATAATTCTCTGGTTTAAAGGATAGCCAAAGATTTTTACAATATCTTTTCTTGGTTTTTCAGGAGGCATTCCAAAAGCAGTTATAAGTTTGCATCCTTTTTTGTAAAACAATTCAGTTATCTCGCTGCCTTTGCCGACGTGTATATGGTCTATTATTGTACCGTTCTGGATTCTGTCAATATAAAATTCTTTTTCATATTTCTGTTTTTTTATTTTTCTCTTTACAATATTTGAAGGAGTTATAAGCTCTTTTCTCGGCTTTTCTTCAAAAAATTTGTTTCTTGATTTCGCAAGAATAAGAGAAAGCAGAGCTTTTCTTGCAAATACCCCTATCTGTGCCTGTGGCAAGAAATATTGGCTCTTTGAAAACACAACAGGAGATTCAATCTCCTGCATAACACTGTCTATAGGCATAGGATGCATTATTTTTATGTTTGGATTAAAATCAAGTGTCTTTAATTTTATTGTAAACTTTTCTGCCATCTCTCTTGCCTTTTCTTCACTCATTTTATCTTTCATTCTTTCAAGCTGTATTCTTGTCATGTAAAAAATCTGTGATTTTTCAAATGCTTCTTTAAGTGATTTGTGCTCGATAACTTTCATTCCCCTTGCTCTTAAACGCTCTATAAAATCTCTGTCCATTGCCAGCTGTTCAGGAGCAGCAAGATGCAATGTAACTCTTTTAAATTTTGACAAGCCAAGAGGAAGCGAATGCACTGTCCTGCCATATTTCAAATCTCCTCCAAAAGCAATATGGCTGCCGTCTATCTTTCCTTTGAGAATTTCATGTATTGTGCACAAGTCAAGCAATGTCTGAGTTGGATGCTCATTTCTGCCATCTCCTCCATTTATTACAGGAATAATTGCCACATCAGCAGCCCATTGCGCAGAACCATCTTTCGGATGCCTTATGACAAGTGCATCTGCATGATATGCCTCAAACATTTTTACAGTCATAAAAAGAGACTCTCTTTTTGATACAGAAGTTCCTTCTGTACTGCTAAAGCCAAAAACATCTCCTCCTAACTCTCTCATTGCTCTTTCAAAGCTTGTCCTTGTTCTTGTGCTTGGCTCATAAAAAAGCTCTGCAAGAACTTTATCCTTAAGCAAATCACTATATCTATGTCCGGAAAGCTCTCTCTCTTTCATTTCTCTGGCTTTTCGGATTATAAATTCTATCTCCTGTCTTGAGAAATCATCTATTGATGTTACATCCTTATCTGTAAAATAAATCTCCCCCATTAAAATTATAGAGAACCTAAAATCATTAATAAAGATTGTTGTGTTAGAGTAAACATATTAAGAAAAACCGCAAGCCTTTAATATTAACATTAATTAATTCAATCAGGGGGTTGTATGCCAAAGATTAAACTTGATATTCCATTAGTCAATGCATGCGGTATTCTGAGCTATCTTGATATATTTGAATTACTTGAAAAAATGGGAATAAAATTTGGTGCTTTTGTTCCAAAATCAATCGGGCCTTTTTCTAACAATAAAGAATTAAGGGAAAAATATAGTTGGGGTTTAGAAAAAACAGGAAATCCAAACCCAGTTATAGTCCATACAGGGAATATTTTGCTGAATTCAATGGCTCTGCCAACACATCCTATTGAAACATGGATTGAAGAATTTGAAACTGCAAAAATTAGTAAGCCAATAATAGGCTCTGTCTATGGATTTAAGCCAAGCGATTATTCTGTTCTTATCAGCATGGCTGACAAATATGTTTCTGCATGGGAAGTAAATGTTTCCTGCCCTAACAAGGAAAAAGGAGAGGAAAGTTTAATGGAAAGCATGACAAAAAAAATTGAAGAGATTGTAAAGCCATTAAGAACAGTAACTAAAAAACCAATTATTGTAAAACTATCTCCAAATGAAGATTATATAGCTCTTGCAAAGCTTGCACTGCCTTGTGTGGATTACATTGCATGCGGAAATACAATTGGTCCTGGACTTGTTATAGACATTTATTCAAAAAAACCAGTTCTTGCAGGTGTTTATGGCGGAATGTCTGGTAGTGAAATGAAGCCAAAGATTATGAAAATGGTAAATGATATTTATGGGATTGTAAAAAATTCTGATATTGGGATTGTAGCTTATGGTGGAATAGAAAAATGGCAGGATGTAATTGAATATTCAATCGCAGGTGCAGAGATATTTGGAATAGGAACAGCGTTGATGAATGTTAAGGACGGAAAAGTAACTGGAAAAACAAGTAGCGAAATTGTTGAATTTGTTGATAAATTGTGGACTGGAGTTGAAACTTTCTTGAAGGAAAACAATACAACACTTGAAAAATTAAAGGGGAGCTTGGTTAAATGAATCAATACTCTCGTATAAAAATAAAAGAAATAATAAAAGATAATGATAGTGTAAGAACTCTTGTTTTAGATGAAAAAATAGATTACAAGCCAGGACAGTTTGTAATGCTATGGATTCCTGGAATAGGAGAAAAACCATTTTCTCTAAGCTCTGAAAACACAATTACACTAAGAAAAGTCGGAGAGCTAACTACTCATATTTTCACAGCATCGCCAGAATATATCTATGTTCGCGGTCCTTATGGAAACTTTTTTCCAGAAAAAGATGGGACTGCTATTGGAGGAGGATGTGGAATTGCTCCATTATACGGACTTTTGCACAGAAAAAATTCTCCAATAAAAAAATTTGTTCTTGCTTGCAAGACAAGAGATGACTTATTATTTCTTGACAGAATAAAAGAAAAATGCAAAGAAACAGTTGCAGTTACAGATGATGGCTCTTATGGAACAAAAGGAAGAGTAACTGATATTGAAATTCCAAAAGCAGAAAATTATTTTATCTGCGGTCCTGAAAAAATGATGAAAGCTGTCGCTGACAAGCTAGTTAACGAAGGCGCAAAGCCAGAAAACATTTACTTAAGCATGGAGCGATATATGAAATGCGCTGTTGGAATTTGCGGCAATTGCTCGTTCTCTGGCTATAGAGTTTGCGCAGATGGACCTGTATTCAGCTATGACAAAATAAAGGACTTACCTCACTTCGCAGCATTTCATAGGACAAAGACTGGTGAGCTTGTGAAATTATAATTTTTCTCTCTATAACCAAAAGGTTTTTAAATACCCCTAAAATTCTAATTATACGTTTAATTTATACTCAATAAGAGAATAGGAGGAGATTGAAAATGGCAAAGACAAAAACACACATAAACTTAGTATTCATTGGTCACGTAGACCATGGAAAAAGCACTACAGTAGGTAGAATGCTTTATGATTCAGGAAACATAGACGAGCAGGCTCTAAGAAAGCTAAAGGAAAAAGCACAAGAACTTGGAAAAGCAGGCTTTGAATTTGCGTTTGTCATGGACAACCTGAAAGAAGAGAGAGAAAGAGGAGTTACAATTGACCTTTCTCACAAAAAGTTTGACACAACAAAATACACATTTACAATTATAGACGCACCAGGACACAGAGATTTTATCAAGAACATGATTACAGGAGCATCTCAGGCAGATGCAGCTGTTCTTGTTGTAGCTGCTTCTGATGGTGTTATGGAACAGACTAAAGAACACGTTTTCTTGGCAAGAACTCTTGGAGTTCATGAGATGATTATTGTTGTAAATAAGATGGACATGATTAAGTATGACCAGAAAAGATTTGAAGAAGTTAAAGTACAGGTTTCAGCTTTATTGAAAAGTGTTGGTTATAAGCCAGAAGAGATAAAGTTCATACCAACAGCATCTTTACTAGGAGAGAATATTGTAAAGAAATCAACAAACATGGGTTGGTATACTGGCCCAACATTGCTTGAAGCACTTGACACATTAAAAGAACCTGAAAAACCGACAAACTTACCTTTGAGATTACCTATACAGGATGTTTATAACATTCAAGGAATAGGAGTTGTTCCTGTTGGAAGAGTTGAAACAGGCGTTATGAAAGTTAATGATAAAGTAAGAATCATGCCAGCAAGAAACGGAAAAGGTGTTGACGGAGAAGTCAAAAGCATAGAAATGCATCACGAGCAAATGCCAACAGCAGAGCCAGGTGATAATATTGGATTTGTTGTAAGAGGGCTTGGTAAAAAGGACATTGAGAGAGGAGATGTACTAGGGCATGTTGACTCAGCACCAACCGTTGTTTCAGAATTCACAGCACAGATTGTTGTTTTAAACCATCCAACTGTTATGACTGCTGGTTATACACCTGTATTCCACATTCATACAGCACAGATTGCATGCCAGATAGAAGAGATAGTCAAAAAGATTAATCCAGCTACTGGTGAAACAATACAGGATAAGCCTGACTTCATAAAGAATGGAGATGCTGCAATAATCAGAGTAAGGCCTACAAAGCCAATGGTTATTGAAAGACAAAAAGATATCCCTCAGATGTCAAGATTCGCAATCAGAGATTCAGGAACAACTGTTTCTGCTGGTATGTGTATTGACTTAGTCAAAAAAGCATAAATTTTTTTCATTTATTTTTTATGCATGATAACCTGGGGTTTATCATGGGGCAATAGGTCAACAAAATAATAAGAGAGTTAAAACAATGCCAAAAGCAAGAATCAAAATAGCAAGCACTGAAATTGACAAGGTTAACGATGTCTGCAATTACATAAAAGATATTGCAGAAAAAACCGGCGTTGATATGAGAGGACCTATTCCACTGCCCACAAAAAAGTTAAAGGTTACAACAAGGAAATCTCCTTGCGGGAACGGAACAGCTACCTGGGAAAGGTATGAGATGCGAGTTCACAAAAGGCTTATTGATTTAGGAATTGATGAAAGAGCTTTACGTTTAGTTATGAAAGTGCCTATACCTGAAGGTCTCAATATTGAAATTGAGATGATGGAAAAGTAGATAAATAACTTATTCTGATTATTTTATATGGAAACAAGATTGATTATAGTTAGACATGGAGAGACAAAGTGGAATAAAGAAGGAAGAATAATGGGACAAATAGATCTTCCTTTGTCCAAGAATGGAATTGAGCAGGCAAAAAAAGTTTCTGAGAGACTAAAAAATAAAAAAATAGATTTGATTGTAACCAGCAAGCTAAAAAGAGCGATAAAAACAGCAGAAATAATCAATAAATATCATAATTTAAAAATAGAAAAATGTAGAGAGTTAAATGAAAGGACTTTTGGAATTTTAGAGGGTATTAAAAGAGATGAATTAGCTTTAAGATTCCCTGAATATTACCAAAAAAAGGAGAAAGATCTTTACAGATCAAAATTCCCAAAAGGAGAAAGTTATTATGACTTAGAAAAGAGAGCGATTAAAAAAATAAAAGAAATCTTAAGAAAAAACAAAGGCAAAACAATTCTTCTTGTAACTCATGGTGGTGTTAAAATTATATCAAAAGCTTATTTTTTTAAAAAGAACCTCAAAGAAGTAAATAAAGAGTATATTAAACACACTTCAGTAACAGAAATCCTCTTCAGGAACAATAAACCAAAGCTTATCAGGTATAACTGCACTAAACATTTATAAATCAGTTGACAATCTTTCTCTTTAAGCCGCGATGGCACAACCCGGTACTGCGCAACCCTGGAAACTTACGTTAAGTAAGTACCGAACGTAAGTGAGGATAGGTTGTTTCCGTAAGGATCTCCCAGTTCAAATCTGGGTCGCGGCGTTCATATTTTTTTATTTCGAAACAAATATATATCAGTTGCTCCAATTAAAGATTTATGAGAAGAACAAAAATCATCTGCACAATAGGGCCATCTTCTGAATCCTTAGATATGCTAGAACATTTAACAAAAGCAGGCATGAATATTGCAAGGCTAAATTTTTCTCACGGAGATTATGAAGAACATCAAGCAAGAGTGGATATAATAAATGAATTAAACAAAGAGCTTGATATTCCAATTGCTACAATGCTTGATACACAAGGTCCAGAGATAAGGCTTGGAATTTTCAAGGAAAAAGCTAACTTAAAAGACGGTGCAGAGGTTTTGCTTACAACAAAAGATGTACCTTGCGATGAAAAAATTATTGCAGTGAGCTATAAAAAAATGCCTGAAACAGTAAAGCCAGGCAGTTTTATCTATATTGCTGATGGTGTTATTGAACTAAAAGTAAAACAAGTTATTGGTGCAGATATTGTCTGTGAAGTAAGTGTTGGCGGTGAAGTTAGCACAAAAAAGAATGTTAATATTCCTGGAGCAATAATAGACCTTCCTTCTATAAGTGAAAAAGATGTGCAGGATATTAAGTGGGGAGCTGTAAATAAAGTTGATTTTATAGCCCAGTCATTTGTAAAAACACCAAAAGATGTTGTTGACATGAAAGAATTACTGGATGACTGTGGTTCTGATGCACATGTTATTGCAAAAATTGAGTGCCTTGAAGCTGTAATGAATATTGATGAAATAATTCGCGTTGCAGACGGCATAATGGTTGCAAGAGGAGATTTAGGAGTGCAGATTCCAATAGAAGAAGTTCCTAAAGTTCAGAAAATGATTATAAAAAAATGCAATGAAGAGGGCAAGCCTGTGATTGTAGCAACACAGATGCTTGACTCAATGATAAAAAACCCAAGACCAACAAGAGCAGAAGTAACAGATGTTGCAAATGCTGTCTTAGATGGAGCAGATGCTGTAATGCTTTCTGGAGAAACAGCAAGTGGAAAATATCCTTTAAGGTCAGTTGAAATTATGGCAAAAGTTATAGAGCAGAGCGAGGAAAAAATTGATTTTGCTGGCTTAAGAAAAAGAATAAAAACACTTGAGATTGAGGATGCTATGAGCAGGTCTGTTTGTCAGACAGCATATGACCTTAATGCAGCTGCAATACTTACATGCACTTCATCTGGCCATACTGCAAGAGTTATCTCAAGGTACAGACCTGCAAATCAGATAATTGCTATAACTCCAAATGGCAGAGAAATAAAAAAATTGAATTTATGTTGGGGTGTTGCACCTTATCATATGGAACATGCAGACGAAGTTGATAAAATATTTGAAAACGCAATCAAAAGCGCATGTAATCATAAAGCAATAAGTGCTGGAGATACAATTGTTCTCACAGCAGGAATACCATTCCACATAGCAGGCAACATAAACACAATGAAAGTGCAGATAGTGGAAGAATGCGAAGAATAATTTATTAAAAATTATTATTAGATACTATAACATATATATTGTGATATATAGTTTATATTAGACAATGATAAATCTCAACAAAATTAAATCATAGAATTAAACTTCTGCACTTCCATACTACAATAAGGGCACTTTGTTGGAGTTTTTTTTACAGTATTATATGGAAATTTGTACTTGCACTTTGGACATGTGTACTGCACTTTCTCATTATCTATTCTTTTAACATTAACAGATGCCTGCTCTCTTTGCTTATGCGATCTTTCAAGATAATCATCTTCGCTGTCCCAATCTTTTGGCTTTTTGTCTTCATCCATATGTATCTTCAGCTTGTGCTCATCTCTCTCTTTATTAATTTCCTCATGAATATCCTTGCTCTGTTTTTTCTGCTTCACGCATTCTGGGCAAACCATCATTTCATAGTCCAAATCCAGAACAAGTTCATTAGAACCAGTAGAAGCTCCGCAATTCTTGCACTTAACCATTATGCCTCTGTCTGTTATCATAAAGATGTATAGGGGTAATAAGTATATAAATATTTTGAATGATAACAACTTTTAATACAAGATTTTATAAATTAAACATCAATATCAATTTCATCGCTCCTATCGTCCAGTCCGGTCCAGGATATGAGCTTCTCGAGCTTAGGACACGGGTTCGAATCCCGTTGGGAGCACTTTTTATTTTTAGTGTTAACAAAAAATAGAACGCCAGGAGCAGGATTTGAACCTGCACATCTTTCGACAGTCGCTTTCGAGGCGACCGCAATACCGGATTATGCGATCCTGGCAATAGATTTAGAATTCTTTCTAACTATAAAAATCTAATGACAAATTATCTCTTTTTCTTGGTCTCAAACACAGTTAGATTCAAGGTTATTCCAAAAGCAACTCCGAAAAGAAGCCCAAGTGTTGCATTGTCAAACATAAAACCCATCAATAATCCAAAAGGTATTCCAATTATAAGTCCTTTCATAGAAATTGAGTCATGAACATGTTTCATAGTTGATGTAATATCTTGCAAATTTATAAAGTTTTGGTAGAAAATTTAAACAAAACAAAAACACGCAATATTTATATATCTAAAAGTTTATAATACAAAAAGATGTGTGACTAAAATGCAAAACCAAAATTTATACACTACACCACAATACAATCCAAAAGAAAGCTATAGAGCTAAACAAACTTCTTCTAAAGGAAAAATAGGAAGAGTTTTAGTGTTTACTGGTTTAGTTCTTACATTAGCAGCATTCTCAGCAGGATGTATTGAAGAGAATATCTTTATCAGAGGACCACCAGATTGTAAAGTGATAATTGTTCCTGGTCCTGCATATCATCCAATTCCTCAACAACATCACAAAGAACATTATCACAGAAGATAAAAAAAGAAAATAATTTATTTTATCACATTCCCATATCAGGAGGCATTCTGTTCTGTCCAGCTCCTTTGCTTGAAGCAATGACATCATCAATCCTTAGAATCATTATTGCAACTTCTGATGCAGAGCTTATTGCCTGTGTCTTAATATTCAACGGCTCTACAATGCCGAGTTTCATTGCATCAATTACTTTTCCTGTAAAAACATCAATTCCAGCTGACTTATTTCCTTTGTCATGTTCTGCCTTAAGCTCTGTCATCAAATCAATAGGATCAATTCCAGAATTTTCAGCAAGTGTTCTTGGAATTACTTCAACAGCATCTGCAAATGCCTGCACAGCAAGTTGTTCTCTTCCAGAGAGCGAAGTTGAAAACTTTCTAAGTTCAAGTGAAAGTTCAGTTTCAATTGCTCCTGCACCAGGAACTATTTTTCCTGTCTTCAAAGCAGCAGAAACATCGCCAACAGCATCCTCAAGTGCCCTTTTTATTTCATCAACAACATGCTCTGTTCCGCCTCTGATTAAAATTGTAACAGCTTTTGGATTTTTACATTCTCTGACATAAGTCATTGCCTCTTCATCAACCTTAACTTCTTCAATAATTCCAGCTGCACCAAGGTCATTGGAACTTAAATCATCAAGATTTGTAACAATACTTGCACCAGTTGCTCTTGCCAATGCTTTCATGTCAGATTCCTTGACTCTTCTTACAGCATAAACTCCTGCTTTTGCAAGAAAATGCTGTGCTAAATCATCAATTCCTTTCTGACAGAACAAAACATTTGCGCCAGACTTTACAATCTTGTTAACCATATTCCTGAGCATCTTCTCTTCCTGCTCAATAAATCTCTGCATCTGTTCAGGGTCTGTGATTTGTATTTTAGCTTCAATTTCAGTATTTTTTATTTCAATAGCAGAATCAATTAGCGCAATCTTGGAATTTGAAACAGATTTTGGCATTCCTGTATTCACTCTTTCCTTGTCAATTATAATTCCCTTAACAAGTTCTGTGTCTTCAACAGAACCTCCAATCTTTTTTTCAAGTTTTATATGCTCTTTGTCAATAACTGCCTTGCCTTTTTCATTTTCAAGAACTGCTTTCACAGCATTTACAACAATATCTGACAATTTTTCTTTTGCTGTTTCAGCACCTTTGCCCGTCATTGCAGTTATTGCAATGCTTCTCAGCTTTTTGTCATCTTTCTCATCTACTTTTTCACCTAATTTATTTAAAATTTCAAGCGATTTCTCGCTAGCCATCCTATATCCTTTTGTTATAACAGTAGAATGAATTTCTCTGTCAAGCAATGCCTCTGCATTTTTCAGCAACTCGCCTGCTAGAACAACAGCTGTTGTTGTTCCATCTCCTACTTCTTTCTCCTGTGTTTTTGCAATCTCAACCATCATTTTTCCAGCAGGATGTTCAATGTCCATCTCTTCAAGAATTGTAACTCCATCATTTGTAACAATTATATCTCCCATAGAATTAACCAGCATCTTGTCCATTCCTTTTGGACCAAGTGTTGTTCTAACTGTTTCTGCAACAAGTTTTGCAGCAAGAATATTATTTCTCTGTGCATTCTTGCCAGTCATCCTTCTAGTATCTTCTGGCAATATGAATATAGGTTGTATATTATTGTCTGACATTTTACCCCCAATTATAATAAAAGATAAACAGAAGTTGTTTATAAACATTTTGGTGATTAGTTCAATTTGATAATCCAAAACTTTATAAAACTAATAAAGAGAACAATGCTATGAATGCAGAATTGAAGTTTGAGGATATAAGTTTTGAGGAAAAGGAAGACAAGATAATAGTCAATTTTCTAAAGATTTTCCAAACAGAGATTGAAAAATCAAAGCTAGAAAAAATTGGCAAGTTTAAAATTGAAGATAACAAAATAATTTTCAGCAATACCTCAAAAGAAACAGCAGAAAGAAAGTTTAATCAAATGTTATCGCAGGCATTTGAGCAATTAAAAAACAAACTTAATGAAAAAAAAGCAATTTATATCCATAAAAATTCAGGAATTCCCCTGATTGGAAATTTGGAGTTTGGAATTGTTGACAGAAACACAAGTTTGATTGAATTACGTCCTATGACAAGCTGTAATCTTGACTGTGTTTTTTGCTCTGTAGATGAATCAAAGCGATGTGTTGACTTTGTTGTTGAAAAAGATTATCTTGTGGAAGAATTCAAGAAACTTGTTGAATTCAAGCAGTGCGAAAATATAGAAGCACACATAGGCACGCAGGGAGAGCCTCTTCTTTACGAGCCACTGGCTGATTTAGTCAGGGATTTAAGAAGATTAAAGCAGGTGAAAAAGTTTTCTATCAATACAAATGCCACTCTGTTGACAAAAAAGAAAGCAGATGAATTAATTGAAGCAGGACTTACAAATTTTAATATATCTCTAAACGCAATCAATGAAGAACTCGCTAAAAAACTCGCTAACAAAAGTAGTTATAATGTTAAAAGCATTCTTGATATTGCAGAATATATCTCCAAAAAAGGCGCTAATGTAAGATTATCTCCTGTCTGGGTAAACACAATGAACGACAAAGAGATAGAAAAGATAGTTCAGTTTGCCAAGAAAATAAATGCAAAACTAGGCATACAAAATTTCTTAGAGTACAAATTCGGAAAAAAGCCAGCAAAACAATTAGATTTTGAGGAATTTTTCAAGCGCTTAAAGGAGCTGGAAAAGAAGCACAATGTAAAATTGATTTTATCTTCAGACGACTTCAACATCCAATACACAAAGAAACTACCAAAGCCAGCAGACAAAGGAGATATTGTCAAGGTAGAAATAAAGTTTCCAGGAAGATTAAAGAATGAGATGATTGGGGTGTTTGATGATAGGACGATAACGCTAGCAGACTGCAACAAGCAAATAGGAGCAACAGTCAAAGCAAGAATCTTAAGGTCAAAACATAATATTTTTATGGGCATATGTGTTTAGAGAATTCTATTAAATCTGTTATAAAAAGTTAATAAGAAAAAAATAAAAACTATGAAAACTGATGTTTTCAAGTTTTATTTTTCTAGATTAAAGGTATAAATAAAGTTTTTTATTGTTATAGAATTAAACATGAATGATTTGGGTGATGTATAATAAAGAAAAAATAAAAAAAGAAAAAAAAGAAAAGATTTTAGTCTTTTCAGGTTTTGTCGTCTACTTAAGCTGTTGCTGGTGCTTCTACAACTGGTGCAGGTGCTGCTACCTTGATGTCTGTCATGCTTGTTCCGCTGACTTCCATCTCAGTTCCAGCTAATGCATAAGTTGCATAATCAGCCAATACTCTGCAAGCTCTTCTTGTGTCTTTTGCTTCCCATCCAGCTACAACTAGAGCAACGTTTCCGTTGTCGAAGGATACTAGTTTTAGTATTCCCTTGTTTGCTGGTATTCCAGAAGCTGCGCCGCAACTGCCACGAGCTAAGCCCAAAGCGTCTGCTGCTGCATCATTGACACATGGTCCACCAATTATAATTGCATTTTGTGCTTGTATATTGGTTACTTCCTTGTCAAGTACTGCTGCTCCAACTTCAATCTTGTTTACAACAGATGTCTCAACTTCTCCTGCTCCTGCAGATGCCTTTGTCTGAATTGCTCCTGAAACTATGAAGACTTGTGCAAGTCTCTCTTTTTCAGGCCAGTCAATCTCTAGTTTGTTAGGGTTGTTTGTTGGTGTACTGTATGTAACAAATGCACCGTAGCTTGTCATTCCTGTCTGTACGTTTGAGTCATCTGGGTTAGAGATGTATGTTATTGTTGTGTTTGTTCCCTTAGCTCCAAGTATTTGTGTTGCTGATGGCAATGCTGCAGTTACGTTGTACACAACAAGAGATGCCAAAGATTCATTCTCTAACATATTTGTTGGGTTTGCCTCTGTTACATTTACATACAAAGATGATATCTGAGATGCAAATCCAGCAGATATATTAACTGCGGTAGCTGTTTCGTTGTTAGTGTATATAGTTACTAGTGCTTTACCCTTAGTTACTATCATACCAGACCCAACAGGTTTTGTCACTGTAATATTAAAGTCATCTGTTCCTGCTACTGAAGTTGTTGCATTATCAACAGTATAGTCTGTTCCACCTAAACTTAGTGTTAATGGCGCATCACTTGCACTAATACCCATTGCCTTTTCAATAATCTCTCCATTAGCTAAGTTCTTGAAACTTACTGTAGCTGTTGTGTCTCCGGTTGAACTATCTGCTCCTTTATACTGCAAGACATAAGTTTTTCCACTGTCATCTGATCTGTCTGTCAAGAAGAAATAGTCATCCTTTGAGATGTTCTTTGTTGTATCTAATACCAACATGTGTGTTGTGTCTCCAAGTTTCAAAGTGCTTGCTGCTGATGAGTAAACCAATGGTATTGATACATCACCGTCTGCAACTGTTACTTTCAACTGTAATTTCTGATTTCCAGATGGTACTACTGAAATCTTTTCCATTGGCTCTGTTGTCAATCCTTCATAAGCAATGTCCCAGTTGATTAAACTGTCTGCGTATTTTCCTAATTTGTCAGACAACTTCTGTCCAGCTTCCATCCAGATATCATCAGGAGATTTATAGGCTATCTTTATTGACTCCAATGTGGTATCTGCATCTGTTGTGTTGCTAATTTTCACAGCTACATCAACATCTGAAGCTCTTGTCTCTCCTATTTTCAATGAACCATCATATTTTCCATCACTAGTATTTGTGTCACTAAATACAACTTTGTTAACTCCAAAGAAGAAGTCAACGCTGTGTATACCGCCTGCATAGCTTTGGTATAATGTTTCAGAAACTCCGATTGTCTGATCTAGAACAGTATCTGAATCTCCTGCTTCAAGCTTGTTTGTTGTAACACTCTCTCCGCCACTTGTAACCTTGAACTTTGCACCGTCATCATTAACATAGACAACAGAGATTTCATAGTCTTTTCCACCAACTGTATATGTTTTTGATTCTCCTTCAGCTAGTGTTTCAGAAATTGCTCCACCCATCAAAGTTAAGACTGTGCTTGTACCATAGTTAGTTGTAGCTGCTGCAGTTACAATTAAATAATCCTTTCCCAAAATAGAGATTTTTCTATTGTTAAAATCCTCAAGTTCTCTATTTGTGTCAGCGGTTATATAATCTGATACTGCTGGTGTGCTAAAAGTCATTGTATAATTTGCGATAAGCTTACCATTGTCTATTGTTAGAAAAGGTGCTATCTTATCTGTGTCTGAGTCTTGCTCATATGCCATATTAGTGTTTCCAGCCAAAGTTAATCCTTGTTCATACACATAACTTCCTTTGCTGTTCTTGAAAGTTCCTTTTGCAAGTGCTTTTAACTCTGTGTCTGTCACGGTTGTTTTAACACCAACCAAACTTTCACCAAGTTCTAGTTTGCTTGCGCTGGTTTCAACTTTCCAGCTGTCTCCACTAACTGCAACTGATCCTGTTGAACCAGTGTTTACTGACGATACGGTCTTTGAAGAATACTGCATACTTGTTGCAATATCTATAGAACCGATCACGTCTTCAGTAGCTGCGTTTGCTCCTACGACCAATATTCCGTTAAATTTCCCGTCCTTTACAAATGGACTTGGGTACTGGCCAAGGTCTGCTGCTGCCATTGCGCCCAGGATTGTCGCTCCTAGCATGGTAGCGCCTGTTCCCAAAGCAACTACTTTCTTTATTGCTTTTCCAATTCTCATGTGTACACCTCCGTACAATTTTTGGACTATATATTTTACCTCTAGCAAAAGCACATAAGAGAGAGTACCATTGTAGATAACAAATTCTACATTCTACTCTCATGCATATATAGCTTTTACTCTGAATGATATACTCCCATTTGTTTTATAAAGATTTCGCAAAGAATCGAATAATAAGCAAAGTATAGGGGTTATAAGCTTTAAAAATGCGTTTTTCAGCACTTTTAGACGTTATCACTCTTCAATAGTTCTAAAGCCAAAAACCTGGTTTTTTGGCCTTACCATCCAATATCAAGGTTTTTGATTAAATGTTTTAATCATGTTATACTATATACAATCAGAGTATAACAATATAATAAGATAAAATTAATAAGATAAAAAAAATGCGGAGAGAAGGATTCGAACCCTCGAAGGCACTAAGCCACTTGGTCCTAAGCCAAGCCCGTTTGGCCGCTCCGGCATCTCCGCACTAAGACAAAAACAAAGGAATAAACAATATTATAAAAAGGTATCGCTAAAGTCCAACCCATCTGTCAATATCATCTGCAACTTCTTTCAGCTCTCTGCAGCTTCTGTCAATATCCTCTTCTAGCTCCACAATGAGCTCTCTTAGATTGCTGACTCTAAGCATATAACCATTTCTCTGCTGAACCACAATTCCTGATTCCATCAGCCTATTAATATGGTGTATAACAGTTCCTCTTGTTAAGCCAAGCCTTTGAGCAATCTCATCACTTCTCAAGGGGGTTTGGTGCTTGGCTGCTTTAAGCAGTTCAACAAAAACCCTGAAGCAAGACTTATCTTTATCGCGGAGATTGAACAAACCCAAAGAAATTCCAAACCACTGCAGCTGCTGGTTGATATTTTTTTCAGGCCTTCTTATTGTTATGATTGTAATCCTTTTCTGGAAAACCATAAACCTTAAAAAAGGGATAAAAGTATATAAATTTTGCTATAATCTATATACTGCAGTATATAAATGTTTAAATATATGTTGATATAACATTTACTCTGTTGACTTAAGCTCAACAAGATAAAAGTGAATAAAATGCAGAAAAAACAAGCAAAAACAGAAATAAAAATTGTAGAAAATGCAGAAAAAATCTCAGAAAAATTGCCTGAGGACAGGGATAAAAAGATAGAAGAGCTTACAGAACTGCTGAAAAGATTGCAGGCAGATTTTGAAAATTACCAGAAGCAGGTTGAAAAACAGAATAGTCATTCAGCAAGGTTTGTCAAAAAAGACATAATGCTGAAAATGCTTCCAATCATTGACAGTTTCCATCAAGCAATAAAAAACAAAGGAAACAAAGAAGAGTTCATCAAAGGGGTTGAATTAATTTATTTGCAGCTGAACAATTTCCTTGAAGCAATAAATGTAAAGCCGATTGAAGCAATTGGAAAAAAATTTGACCCTCATTTGCATGAAGCTTTAATGTATGATGAAAGAGAAGAAGACAATATTGTATTAGAAGAAATCCAAAAAGGTTATATGATTGATGATGCGATATTAAGGCATACAAAAGTTAAGGTTAGCAAAAAAAGAGACAATGAAAACCAAAATAATAACAAAACTGACTCCGCTCAATGAAATAATTGAGTTAAGCGACGAATGCAAGCGATGCAGCAAGTGCTGCAATCATGGTTCAGGATATATATTGAATGATGAAGTTTCAAAGATTGCAAAATTTTTGAATGTTGCAGAAGAAAAATTAAAACAAGATTATTTGGAAGAAGCAGAAGTATTTGGCAGAAAAGTTTTAAAGGCGAAAACTGAAAATACAGGAAACAAGTTTCCTGTAACCCTCGCTAAAGCTCATGTAAATAAAAATAAGGTTCCTGGAAAATGTGTTTTTTCAGGAGCTAATGGATGTAATATTCATCCAGCAAAACCTTTGCACTGCAAAATCGCAAACTGCAATGAATACGGCGAAGAACTTAATCAGTGGTTTTTGCTAAATCATATTGTTAACCCAAGCAATCCAGAAAGTGTAAGACAATGGGCAACTCATCTAAAATTCAATGATCCGATACCTGGCGGAAGATTAAAGGAAATTATCAAAGACCAAGAAAAACTAAAGGAAATATTGGGCTATAGAAAGCTCAGATAAATATTACAGAATAAAAAACAAGGGTGAAATAAAAATGGAAGAACAAAAACAAGAACAAAGATTAAATATAAGCATAAGTGACGGCGATGCTTTTTTCGCTCATGAAACAAGCATTAATGTAAATCCAATGCAAGTGATACTTGATTTTAAGTCAGTAACACCAAGAATTGATTTGAGAAGTCCAAAGCCAAGCTTAAGCATAAAACACAATGTAATCATGCTAGAGCCTTATCATGCAAAAAAAATGCTTGAAATGTTTGCTGATTCAATAAAGAGATATGAAAAGGAATTTGGAAAGATAGAAAAACCAAAAGCAGTAGAGCAAATGGAGAAGAAAAAAGGTAAACCAGGCAAAGCAAAAAAAGAATCAGCCAAAGAACCTGTTATAACTGCAAAAGCTCCGAGCTATTTTGGGTAAAATATAAAGTTTAAAATCAAATGGAGGTATCGAAAATCAATGATTTTCGGAACCTCCTCATAAATTCGGAGGTAAACAAAATGACAAAAGAAAAATCTAATGGAAAAAAAGAAAAAATAATTGGAATTGATTTAGGTACAAGCAACTCTGCAGCAAGCGTATTACAGGGAGGTAAGCCTGTTATTATTCCAAGCGCAGAAGGAATAACACTTTATGGAAAAGCATTTCCTAGTGTTGTTGCATTTACAAAAGACGGGCAGAAGATAGTCGGTGAGCCAGCTAGAAGGCAAGCAATTGTAAATCCTGAAAGAACATTTACAGCATTTAAGAGAAAAATGGGAACTTCTCACAAGTATAAAGTTGACGATAAAGAGTATACACCTCAGCAACTCTCTGCGTTCCTTCTGCAAAAAATAAAGAAGGACGCTGAGGAGTTTTTAGGAGAGCCTGTGAACAAGGCAGTTATTACTGTTCCTGCTTATTTTGACGACAATCAGAGACAGGCAACAAAAGATGCTGGAACAATTGCTGGATTAGAAGTTGTAAGATTAGTCAACGAGCCGACAGCAGCTGCAATGGCTTATGGATTGGATAAAGCAGAGCACGAACAGAAAATTCTTGTATTTGACTTAGGCGGTGGAACGCTTGATGTAACAATAATGGAATTTGGCGACGGTGTTTTTGAAGTTAAATCAACTTCTGGCGATACACAGCTTGGAGGAACAGACATGGACAAGGCAATAACTGATTTCCTTGTAGAAGAATTCAGGAAAAAAGAAGGAATTGATCTGAAAGAAAATCCAACTGCAATGCAGAGACTAAAAGAAGCTGCTGAAAAAGCAAAGATTGAGCTTTCAACTACAACAGAAACAGAGATTAATATTCCTTTCCTTGCAGAAAAAAACAAAACACCACTGCACATGCAGATGAATATCAAAAGGGCAAAGCTCGAGCAGTTAGTTGAGCCAATAATAAAAAAATGTGCAAAGCCAGTTAAGCAGGCAATTGAAGATGCAAAGCTTTCTCCAAAAGATATTGACAAAATAATTCTTGTAGGAGGACCAACAAGAATGCCTATTGTAAAGCAATTTGTCGAGGATACAATTGGAAAAAGAGCAGAAGGCGGTGTTGACCCAATGGAATGTGTTTCAAACGGAGCAGCAATACAGGCAGGAATTCTTGCAGGAGAGGTAAAAGATATTTTACTTCTTGATGTAACTCCATTGACGCTTGGAATTGAAACTCTTGGAGGAATATTAACAAGTTTAATTCCAAGAAATACAACAATTCCTACAAAAAAATCTCAGATATTTTCAACAGCAGCAGACAACCAGAGCGCTGTAACAATAAATGTTCTGCAGGGAGAAAGACCAATGGCAAATGACAACAAATCTCTTGGAAGATTTGACTTAATTGGAATTCCACCTGCACCAAGAGGAATACCTCAGGTTGAAGTTGCATTTGACATTGATGCAAATGGAATCGTGCATGTAAGCGCAAAAGATTTGGGAACAGGAAAACAGCAGAGCATTTCAATAACAGCAACGCAGAAATTGAATGATGAAGAAATTGAAAGAATGAAAAAAGAAGCAGAAGCTCATGCAGAAGATGACAAGAAAAGAAAAGAAGAAATTGAAATAGTTAACAATGCAGACGCGCTTGTTTATTCCTCTGAAAGATTGTTCAAGGATTACGAAGGGAAGGTTGACAGCAAGGAATTAGAAACAGTCAAAGGAAAAATTCTTGAACTAAAAGAATTGCTAAAAGAAAAAGACACTGAAGCAATAAAGAAAAAGATGGATGAAGTCAATGAAATCGTGCAGAAACTTTCAACAGAGCTTTATCAGAAAGCAGGCCAGCAGTATAAAAAAGAACATGGTGTAGAAGGAGAAGCTGGTGCAGAAGATTTTGAAGAGAGCGAAGTTGAAAACAACGAACAAGACGAGAAACCAAAGAAGAAATCCAAGAAAAAGAAAGACGACGTAGTTGATGCTGAATTTGAGGACAAAGGAAAGGAATGATAACTAAGTAAACATGCAAACCTCACAAAAACTCTTAATCGTAATTGGAGTATTTTTCTTTTTTTATATTATGAACAATATAATTTACAGGCTTCTCATATGGAAGCGAGTACACAAATCAATCTCCCAAGAGTTAAATGATATTCTTACAAAAGATGAATACAAAGTTAAGGGGAAGTTTGAATGATTCCAAGAGAAAAAGAGTGTTTAGAAATATTAAAAGAGAATAATGTTCCAGAAAATGTTATCGCTCATTCTATTGCTGTCAAAAATGCGGCAGTTGAAATCACTGACAATTTAATCAGGAAAGGAGTTAAAGTTAACAAAGATTTGATAATTGCAGCAGCGCTTCTGCACGATATTGCAAGAATAATGCACGGATCTCATGCTATCGAAGGAGCTAAACTATTGGAAAAACTTGGTTTTCATGAAGTTGCAGATATTGCAAAAACACATGGTTTGAGCAACTTAGAAAAATTTCCACCAATAACAACAGAACAGAAAATAATTTTCTACGCAGATAAGGTTGCAACAGAAAATAAAAGAGTTACAGTTGAAGAAAGATTTGATTATTTCAAGAAAAGATACGGCGGAAGAGAAGAATTATGGAAAAAAGGTTATGATTTTACAAAGAAAATTGAAAAAGAATTAATAAAACAATAAAAATGCCAAAAGAAAAAGATTATTACAAGGTTTTAGGTGTAAGCAAGAGCGCAAATAAAGAGGAGATTAAAAAATCTTACAAAAAACTTGCTAAAGAGTTTCATCCTGACTTAAACAAAAGCAAGGAAGCAGAGGGAAAATTTAAGGAAATAAGCGAAGCAGCTTCTATTTTGCTGGACGACAATAAACGCCAAAAGTATGACCAGTTTGGAACAAACTATGAACAATCCACAGGACATGGCTTTGATTTCCATGATTTTGGTTTTGATTCTAATGATATGGGTTCTTTTAATTTTGATGATTTACTAAACCAATTTTTCGGAGGAAATTTTGGATTCAGCACAGGTAACAGAAGACAGAGTGCAAGAAGAGGCAATGACCTTGCATACGAACTTGGCATCACTTTAGAGGAAGCTGCAAATGGAGAAAAGAAAACTATAAAAATTCCTCGTCTTGCAAAGTGCAAAAAATGCAAAGGAACTGGAGCAAGAAGTGAAAATGATATTGTAACTTGTTCAAACTGCAATGGTAGAGGAATTGCAACTTCAACAAAAAGAACTCCTTTTGGCATATTCCAGACAACAACAACTTGTTCTAAATGTGGTGGAATTGGAAAGCAGATAAAACATTTATGTGAAGAATGTGATGGAACAGGTGTTGTAAAAGAAATATCAACAATAGAAGTTACAATTCCAAGAGGAGCAAGAAACGGAATGAGATTAAGAATTCCTGGCTATGGAGAAATAAGTCATGGCAGCGAAACACCAGGAGATTTACATGTTATTCTGCAGGAAATGCCTCACAAAACATTCACAAGAGAAAATAATGATATAACTTATGAATTAAAAATAAGTTTTTCACAGGCAATTCTTGGAGATACTGTTGAAGTGCCTACTATCGATGGAAAAGCAGAATTAAAAATTCCAGCAGGAACACAGCCAGAAACAATATTAAGAATGAAAGGAAAAGGAATTCCTCATCTTGAAGGAAATGGTACAGGAGATGAGAATATAAAAATTATTGTTGAAATTCCAAAAAATATAAACAAAAAGCAGAAAGAGCTTCTTGAAGAATTCAAAAAACAAGAGAAAAGATTTAAGTTTTTTTAAGAATTTCTTTTACTTCTTTAATATCTTTAGCCCTTGTTATCGCTTCTCTTAATTTAGCTCCTCCTTGCATTCCTTTTGTAAAGTATATTGCCTGATTTTTTATCTGCTTGAATTCAATTTTATGTTTGATTGCAAGTTTTAAGTATTCTGAGAATAACTTTTTCTTATTTACTTCCTTTTTATACTTTCCTTTATTTAAAAAATCATTTATTTGCTTGAAAATAAATGGATTTCCAATTGCTCCTCTGCCAATCATGATATAATCTACATTGCTGAATTTAAGTTTTTGTGCAAAATCTTCAGGAGAAAACACATCTCCATTTCCAATTACAGGAATTTTAACAGATTCTTTTATTTTTTTTATTAAATCCCAGTCAGTTTTACCACTATAGCCTTGTTTTTGTGTTCTTGCATGAATGCAAACTGCACTTGCTCCTGCTTTTTCAGAAATTTTCGCTATCTTTACTGCATTAATGTGTTTTTCATCAGTTCCTGCACGGATTTTTATTGTTACTGGCTTTTTTATTTTTGCAATAGTTTTCTCTATTATCTATTTTATTTTATCTGGTTTTGCCATCAGTGCACAGCCCGCCCCTATTTTTGTAACTTTACCAACAGGACAGCCGCAATTAATATCTATAATATCAAACTTTTTTCCAATAATTTTAGCAGCAGAAGCAATTTCTTCTGCATTATTACCAAAAAGCTGAACTGCAACTGGCTTTTCTTTGCTCGAAACATGTAAAAGTTTTTCAGTTGCCTTGTTTTTGTGCAAAATAGCAGTTGCATTAATCATTTCTGTATAGGTGAGGCTAGCTCCATATCTAACACAAAGCTCTCTGAAAGCAATGTCTGTAACTCCTGCCATTGGAGCGAGAATTACTCTGTTTTTTAATTTTGGAAACTGCATGGTATAATTATATTGCTTGTGTTTAAAAATCTATTGATAGAAAAAATTAGATGAACTTTGAATATGTTTTACCACATATATTTAATATACCGCAAAGGTCCACAATCGTTTTCTCTTTTGTTTGTTCAGAAGAAACTCTTATTATAGGCACATGGTACTCTTTAAATAATGTAGACATAGCTGGTTCTGTTTGTTTTTTGTATATATCATACCTTAATCTAAACTTATCAAGAGAATCATCTGCTCTTCTGGTCAACTTAGATCCACATTTATCACATGCATTACTTTTTTTTGGAGCAAAATCAGGTATGTAAAGATTATAGGATTTTCCGCACTTGTCATTACTGCATTGTCTTCTTCCACTAACCCTTTTTTCAAGAACTTTCTTACTGCAATATAAGTCTATGATATAATCTATTGGTTTCCCTGCTCTTTTCATAAGATTTACAAAAGATTCTGATTGACTAACTGTTCTTGGGTAACCATCAAGCAAAAAATTTTCATATTTTACTTCTGACAATGCTGCCCTTACTATTTTGTCTATAAGCTCGTCTGGAACAAGCTTACCAGAGTCCATATATGTTTTTGCCTCTGCTCCTAATTCTGTGTTATCTTTAACATTATCTCTCAAGATTTCTCCTGTTGAAAGGTGAATAAAATTTTTATCAATAGCTTTTTGCATTATTTTTTCTACAATAGTAGCTATTGTTCCCTTGCCTGTAAAAGGAGGTCCTGTTATAATTATTTGTTTGTTCATTTTGGTATATACCCTAAAATAGCAGTATTGCCATTATTTCTATAATCTAAGGTTAATCCTATTTGATTGTATATCTCTCCTAAACCATAACCACCAAAACTGCATTTTCTTGATGTAAATCCTGTTTTTCTTTGAGTTTCATAGCTAAAACCCCTGCCAGAATCCTGCACAACAACTATGCCCTTTCCTTCTAAAAAAAGGTTTTGTGTTCTTATTGGTTTTGTTAAATCTCCCTTATTTCCCCACCTAACTGCATTCTCATAAAGAGATTCAAATGCATCAGTTACTTTACTGATAACATCATTGTCAAGATTTTGTCTGGTTAAAAAATCTAATTGTCTTTTTTTCATTAATTCTTGGTTGGATAGTGTATCACCAACTAAATTTGAAAAATTCCATTCATCAAAGTTGTATCTCGCAAAATTTAAGACATATTCGTGTAATACAGACAAGACATCTGTTTTAATATCTGCGCTTATATTAGGAACAGATTCTAATTTTTTCTTAACTAGATTAACCAATCTCATATAATTTCCTTCTCTAGCATATCCATTTATTTTTTTTATTTTGATAACAGGGGTGGTATCCAAAAAATCATCAATTTTTCCATCTAAATCAAAAAAATTGAATTTTGTTGGATATTGTAATTCATCTAAACGTGAAATTACTCTTTTGTTCTTATCCAAAAAACTGCGAGAGTTCAATACATCTGGAACAATAACTTCATCTGTATAAGTTAGACTATTTGAATCCAATAATCCAGTTATATCTCCTAAAGTTGCTTCCATTCTGTGAATAAAACATCAGAAGGGTATATAAATCTTTCTAAATTAAACACTTATGAGTAGTAACATAATAATACAAAAACCTTTTAAACAAAAAGGATTTTAAACAGAGTATGAAAGAGAATATTTTATTAAAATCAATAAAGGAAAACAAGAAGTACAAAGGAATAGAAAACAAAGTTATAGAGCATGCAATAGAACAATATTTCAAGAAAAAACCACAAAATAAAAAATTTGTTGACAAACCGAATTCTGAAAAATTTAAAAAGATTGTTAGCGAAATAAGGGCACTGCTATTTTTCTCTCACTCTGTCTTTTACAAGGAAAAATCAGAGGACAGAAACAAATATTTAGAAGAATTAAAAAAAATCAAAGATTTAAAGAGTGATGAAAGCATAAGAATGCATAAATTAATTTTGTCAACCTCTATTTCTGCAAAAGAAAGATTACATTATTATCCAGAACTTTATAAAAAAATATTTTCAATAACAGGAAAGCCAGATAGCATAGCAGACATTGGCTCTGGAATAAACCCACTATCTCTTATTTTTATGAATTTAGACAATGTAAGATATTATGCTTACGAGATTAGTAAGTCAGACTGCGAGCTCATCAACAAATATTTCAAACTCCTGCAGAATACAGGAAAGTCAGAGATACTTGATTTAAAACATGACAACTTAGAAAAAATACCTGTAGTTGATGTTGCCTTTTTATTTAAAGTTCTAGACGTAATAGAAGAAAATGGGCATAAATTAGCTGAAAAAATAATAAAAAATATTAAAGCAAGGTTTATTGTTGTCAGTTTTGCAACAAAAACAGTCAGCGGAAAAAGAATGAACTTTCCACAGCGAGGATGGATTGAAAGAATGCTCCAAAGAATTAATTTAAAGTTTGAAAAATTAGATTTTGAGAATGAAATTTATTATGTAATTAAAAAATGAACATCAAACATTTAGCTCACTATGAAAAATTGTGGAACAAAGTAGGGGATTGGAAAAATCTCAACAAAACCTTCAGGAATAAAACACCTAGCAGTTCTACGTTAGAATTTATTGAATTTCTAAGCAAAGACAAAACAAAGAATAGAAAAGTTCTCGATGTCGGCTGCGGAGGAGGAAGAAATCTTATTCCTTTTGCACAACATGGCTTTGACTGTTATGGAATTGATTTTAGCAAGACAGCAATATCATTAGCGAAAAAGCTAGCAGAAGAAAATAGAGTAAGTCTAAATCTTAAAATTGGAGATGTGTTAAAACTAACTTACAAAAAAGAGTATTTTGATGTAATCATCGATGATGGATGTTTGCACCATTTAAAAAAATCAGAATATAAAAATTATTTGAAAAATATTGTTAAAGTTTTAAAAAAAGAGGGATATTTCAAGCTTTATTGTTTCAGCGCAAAAACAAAACTATTTTTAGGAAAGAAAATTACTGAAAAATATAATTGGATTTATCACAATAATCATTATACACATTTTTTCACACTAGAAGAAATAAAAGAATTATTTAAAAAAAACCTTAAGATTATCAAAATTCTAGAGGAAAAAGATGATAAAGAGAGATATTTCTGGTTTTTTTATATGAAGAAAATATAAATTTTCATAAAAAACAAAGTTTTAAATATAAGTTGTTACTATTTAATAGTAAAATGCTAGATGAAAAATTGTCAGTGGAAAGCTTAAGAAGAAAAGTGAACCGCCTATTGGGAGAATTTAAAGTAGGTAAACCTATGAGCAAAGAAAATCTGATTGAATTTAGGGAGATGTATTCATCTTTCATAGAGATTAGCAAAAGAAGGGATGATGAAATAAAAAGATTAAGGAAAATTAATCTTATGGATGATTTAACAGATGCCCACAACAAAGGATACTTAATTAGCAATCTTGAGAACTACACTAAACAAGGCTATCCTTTTTCTTTAATTTATATGGATATAAATCATCTAAAAAAAGTAAATGATAACTATGTGCATATGATTGGAGAACAAATGACAAAAACTTTAGCAAGCACAGCCATTCTTTTCCTCAGAGAAGGAACTGATATAATCTCAAGATTATATGGTGATGAATTTGCAATTCTTCTTCCAGGAAGGACTATGAAACAAGCTTTTGATGAAGTTGCAGATCCTTTAAGAAAAAAATATGAAGAGATTACAGAATCCTATCTTCCACTGTTGATAAAGTATCTAAAAAAAGATAAAAATCCTATAAAGAAAGTAACAATATCCCAAGGAATAACCTCTTTTCCAAATCCTTCTGAAAATTCTGGTTTGGTAGTTAACGATGCAGACAGAACAATGTATTTAGCAAAAGAGATTTACCATCAAAATTTTAGGAAATATGAAGAAAATTACAAAAAACTTCTTCATCAGAAAAAAAATCCTAGAGAGATAGAATCTATGTTGAAATTCCCGCACGGAGAAATTGCATTTTTTAATCCTAAATTATAAAAAATGATTACTGCACATCAACAATCTTTATCTTAAAAATCAATGTTTTTCCAGCCAGAGGATGATTTAAGTCAATTGCAACTTCATCTTTTGTAACTTCTGCTATTTTCGCAGGAAACTGCATTCCATCTGGAGACTGTAAAACTAAGACCATCCCTGCTTTTGGCTCAGGCTCTGCTGGCAACTTGTCTCTTGGCACTTTCTGCACAAGCTCTTTGTGTATTTCCCCATAAGCTTCTGCAGGTTTTATCGTAATCTCTTTTTCTTCTCCTTTTTTCATTCCAATAACAGCATTATCAAAACCTTTTATTATCATTCCAGAACCAACTTCAAATTCTAATGGACCATTTTTTTCAGAACTGTCAAAAACATTACCATCTTCTAATTTACCATTATAATCAACTTTAATTTTATCTCCTTTCTTAATTGTCATTTTTCCTCCTAATCGAAAATAAGTAAGAACCCATTGACGATTATTTCTATAAAATTCTATTGGGGTTTTTAAGGTTTTCTACCAGTTAACGCTAACCTCATCAGTTCTCCAGTTTGGCTTGATGTCTATATCACTTAATTTTTTTACAGCATTTTTTCTAGCAAGATATCCCAGCCATGCAATCATTAATCCGTTATCAACTAAAACTTTATTTTCATGAACAAAAAAATCTGCATTTCTTTCTTTGCACATGATTTTGCACATCTCTTGCAGTCTTTTATTACAAGCCACCCCTCCTCCTAGAACTAATTCTTTTTTGTCACAGTGCGCTATTGCACGTTCTGCTGTTTCAACAAGCATTGGAAAAACAGTTTCTTGTAAACTATAAGCAAGATTTTCTATTTTTTCTCCCTTGTCATATTTTTGCTTCAAAAAAGTTAAAATTCCTGAAACAGAAATATCCATTCCTTTTACAATATAAGGTATCTCAATAAATTTTCCGCTTTTTGCTAATTCTTCTATTTTTGGGCCACCTGGAAATCCAATTCCAACATGTCTTGCAAAAGTGTCAATAAAATTTCCAACACCCATATCAAGTGTTTCTCCAAAAATCCTGTATTTTTTTCCTTCGTATGCAATCACCTGTGTATTTGCTCCTGAAACATACAACAAAACAGGATCTTTGCACTTGCACATTAATTTTCCAATTTCAAGATGTGCAATACAGTGATTTACTCCGACAAGAGGTATATCATATTTTTTACTTAATTCTTTTGCCTTTTCCATTCCAACAACAAGGCATGGAGGCAATCCAGGACCTTGAGAAAAAGAAATTAAATCAATATCCTCCATTTTAATTCCAGCTGATTGTAAAGCTTCATTAATAACTCTATCAGCATTTTTTATATGATGCTCTTTTGCTTCTGTTGGATGAATTCCTCCTTTATCATTTTTGTACATATCAATAACATTAGCTAAAACCTTTCCTTCAGAAGTTATAATCCCAACTCCAAAAGTATGTGCAGTTGTTTCTATACCTAAAATTATCATAAGAATAAAAAATATATCTCATTATTTAAAGGTTTAGGAATTTAAAACATAATTCAATAAGGTTTATAAACATAATATCTTTAGTGTTTTTATGAAAGAGATAGTCATCTATGGAAGAGGAGGTTTAGGGGCAGTAACCACTGGACAAATTCTTTCTGCAGCTGCTTTTTATGACAAAAAATTCAGCCAGAGCTTTCCAACTTATGGTGTTGAAAGAACAGGAGCTCCTGTGCAGGCTTTTGTGAGAATAAGCGAGAAGCCAATAAATATAAGATGTGAAATTTATAATCCTGACATTGTTGTTGTTTTAGAACCTTCTTTAATAGAAGCAGTTAACATTACTTCAAACCTAAAAAAAGACAGCATAATAATAGTTAATACAAATAAGGAAATGAAGATAAAAAAATTCAAAACATACAGTGTTGATGCAACAGGAATTGCAATGAAAATCTTTGGCAAGCCAATTGTTAACACAGTAATGCTTGGTGCATTTGCAAAAGTTACAGGAATTGTTAAAATTGAATCAATAAAAAAAGCAATTGATGATGTTTTAGGAAAAAAAGGCGAGGAAATGGCAGAATTAAATAAAAAAGCAGTTGAGATGGCATACACTCAATGTAAAGGAGGAGTATGCAAATTACATGTTTAATAAAATGTCAGAAAAAACAAATCAAAAAGTGAAAATTAATGTTGGAGCAATCATAACAGAGCCAGGCTCGACTATAAAAACAAAAACAGGCAGCTGGAGAATGTTCAGGCCTTTATGGGATGAAAAGAAATGCAAACAATGTATGATTTGCTGGCAATTCTGCCCTGACAATGCAATACCTGAAAAAAACGGAAAAAGAATAAAAACAAATTTTGATTACTGCAAAGGATGTGGATTATGCGCAAAAGTCTGCCCATTTGATGCAATACATATGATAAAGGAGGAAAAATAAATGGTTGACTTGATGAATATAAGTCCTGGAAAAAAAGTTCCTGATGTGTTCAATGCAATTGTTGAAATACCCAAAGGCAGCGGAGTAAAATACGAATTTGACAGAGAGCATGGAATTGTAAAAGCAGACAGAGTAATGCACAGCACTTTCAAATACCCTTTTAATTATGGATTTGTTCCAAGAACATTATGGGTTGACAAAGACGCAATTGATGTAATGATTCTTGGAGAGCAGATTTATCCAAATGTTTTGGTTGAGGTAAGACCAGTAGGCAGCTTGTTTATGAATGACTCTGGCTGGAAAGATGATAAAATTCTTGCAGTGCCAACAAGAGACCCTAAATATAATGAAATTAAAGATACAAAAGATTTGCCAGCACATTTGTTGAAAGAAATTTTACATTTTTTCAAGCACTACAAGGATTTGGAAGGAAAACAGATAGCAGGACTGAAGTGGAGCAATGTTTATGATGCAAAGAAAATAATATTAAAAGGCATGGAAAATTATAAGAGTAAAAAATAAAACACAATAAAAATGAAAGTAACAATTGAAGGTTCAAAAGCAGTTGCGCAAGCAGTTAAACTAGCAAGAGTAAAAGTTATACCTTGTTATCCAATTACTCCTCAGACACATATAATGGAAGGAACAGCAGAACTTATTGCAAATGGAGATTTTAAAGCAGAATTAATTGATGTTGAATCAGAACATTCTTCAATCTCTGCATGTGTTGGAGCACAGGCAGCTGGTGTCAGAACTTTTACAACTTCTTCTTCACAAGGACTTGCTTTAATGCATGAAATTCTTTTTATTGCTTCTGGTTTAAGGCTTCCAATTGTTATGGCAGTTGCAAACAGGGCTTTGTCTGCTCCTATAAATATTTGGAATGACCATCAGGATTCAATTTCAGAAAGAGATGCTGGTTGGCTGCAATTTTATGTTGAGTCATCACAAGAAGCTCTTGATACAGTGTTAATGGCATACAAAATTGCAGAAAATCATAAAGTTTTATTGCCTGTAATGGTCTGCCTTGATGGATATACAATAACACACACTGACGAGCAGGTGGATATTCCTGAGCAGAAAAATGTTGATAATTTATTAGGAGATTACAAACCATTTTACAAACTAGACACAAAAAAACCAATTAGCATAGGACCAATTGCATTTCCAAATTCATTTATGAATTTTAGGCAGCAGCAGGTAGAGGCAATGAAAAGTTCTTTGTCAGTAATTAATGAAGTCCAAAAGAAATTTGCAAAAATGTTTGGAAGAAAATATGATTTAATTGAAGTTTACAATCCTAAAAAATCAAAAAACGCAGTCATTGCAATGGGAAGTGTCTGTGGAACAATAAGACATGTTATTGATGAAGAAAATGAAAACATTGCGCTAATTAAAATAAGATGTTTCAGGCCTTTCCCAAAAGAGGATTTGATTAAAGCCTGCAAAAATTTTGATTCTATTGCAGTAATTGACAGAAGTCTAAGCCCTGGACAAGGTGCTCCTGTCTTTACAGAAGTATCCTCGGTTTTGAAAGACAAAAAAATAAAAAGTTTTATCGCAGGTCTTGGGGGAAGAGATATAAAAATTGAGCACATAAAAAAAATCTCAAAAAATATCTCGACAAATATAGAAAAAGAAGAGTGGTTGCTATGATACACTTAATTAGAGAGCATCATCAAAAGGATTTTTGCCCATACTGCAAAAATGATATGAAAGATTCAAAATGGGAGAGCCTCTTTCATCTTGATAAAGTTTACAAAACAGCAGAATGCAACAGCTGTAAAAGAAATATTTCGATAAAAATGGATTTTTTTGGTTCAGGACATGATGATTGGAAAAAAGATTGGGACAAAGTTACTGTGCTCAAAGAAAAGGATAGAGAATTAATACGACTAGAAGACAGAATTAAAGTAGTGCAAAAAGAGCAGAAATGAAATCTAAAAAAGAAAAACAAGAAAAGGAGAGAATTATATTAGGTATGTCTTCAACAGAGCTGATTGCATCAGGACATAGGGCATGTGCTGGATGTGGAGCAGCAATTGCAATGAGGATAATGATGAAAGCAGCTGGAAAAAATACAATTGTAGCACATGCAACAGGCTGTATGGAAGTTATAACTTCTCCTTATCCTGAAACTAGCTGGCGTGTTCCTTGGATTCATGTTGCCTTTGAAAATGCAGCAGCAGTTGCTTCTGGAATTTACAGAGCATTGAAAATAGAAGGTAAGGACAAGGAAACAAATGTTATTGCTTTTGCAGGAGATGGTGGAACTTATGACATTGGTCTTCAGGCATTGAGCGGTGCATTTGAAAGAAGGGAAAAAATTTGCTTTGTCTGCTATGATAACGATGCTTACATGAACACAGGAGTTCAAAGAAGCGGTTCAACTCCAAAATATATGAATACAACAACAACTCCTGTTGGAAAACTTATGCACGGAAAAACAGAGTTCCAGAAACCATTACCATTGATTATGGCTGCGCATAAAGGATATATTGCAACAGCAAATATTGCATTTCCTCAGGATTTTTACAATAAAATAAAAAAAGCGCTTGCATTTGATGGTCCTTCTTATGTCGAGGTTTATACTCCATGCATTCCTGGATGGAAAATTAATTCTGACTCAGCAATCGAAATTGCAAAGCTGGCTTTTGACACAAAAATGACTCCTCTTTATGAAGTTGAAAATCAATTTGTTAAGTTTACAATGAAGCCAGCTAATCCAAAACCAATAAAAGAATTTTTAATGTATCAAGGAAGATTCAAGCATCTAAAAACAGAAGAAATTGCAGATATACAAAAACATATTGAAGAAGATTTTGCAAATCTTGAACTTATGGAGAAATATAAAATAAGGTTATAATGGCACTTCCACTAACACATATTTTGTTTACAATTGTTCTTTCTACTTTAGTTATAGATTATCTGATAAAAAAAGAATGGAAAAAATATTTCACATTCTGGACAATCTTTGTTGCTGGCTTTGCTACTGTTCTGCCTGACTTTGACAACTACCTTGTTTCATTTCTTAACTTATTAGGAAAATCATTTTCTCTTATTGAACATAGAGGAATAACTCACACGCTTTTGTTTGCTTTAATATTTCTAATACCTGCATTTATATTATGGAAGAAGAAAAACAGAACTTTTTCAGTTTATTTCTTTGCAGCAACTTTTGGAATTTTGTCACATCTATTCCTTGACTGGTTCTGGTGGGGCACTGTTGGAATAATGTTATTCTGGCCAATAACAAACCAGAAATTTATGGTGGATTTAATCCACAAGCTAGGAATAGAACGGCTGCAAAGTAATATTGATTCAGTACTGATTTTACTCTGGATTCTATATGAAGAGTTTAAACATAGGATACACAGCAGGAAAAAACATTAGTTTTATAAAGATTAAATCTAAATTTAATTCTATCAAGGGGGTATTTAATATGGAAACAAAATCATGGGCAATATTTGCAATAATAATGTGCACTTTGCTAACTTCAAGTGCACAGGTTTTCTATAAAAAGGGTACAAACATATTAGAGTTTAATCTTCATAGCATTATAACAAATTATTATCTTCTGATAGGACTTGTAATTTATGCAATTGCCTCAATTGTGATGATTCTTGCATTCAAAGGAGGAGATGTGAATGTTATTTATCCTATTGTTTCTCTTAGTTATATATGGGTAAGCCTGCTTTCAATGTATTTTTTCAATGAAAAGATGGGTTTATTCAAGTGGATTGGCATAGCATTCATTATTTTAGGAGTTGTAACAATAAGTTATACTACTAAAAAAGTTTCAAAAAAGAAATTTAAAAAATAGAAGAAGGAAAAATGTCACTTTTTGATAAAGATATGCTAAGTTCTGATGAGACAGTTATCAAGAATGAGAATGCTCTTAATTTTGAGTTTGTTCCTAAAATGCTTCCTTTTCGTGAAGCACAGCAAAAATATATTGCAAACTGCATAAAACCTTTGCTTCAGGAAAGGAATGGAAAAAATCTGCTTGTTTATGGAAAGCCAGGAATAGGAAAAACAGCTGCAATAAAATGGGTTTTTAGGGATTTGGAAGAAGAGACAGATGATGTTATTCCTGTCTACATAAATTGCTGGCAGGCAAATACAAGCTACAAGATGATGATTTCCATCTGCGAGCAGATTGGCTATACTTTTACGCAAAATAAAAGAAGCGAGGAATTATTTACAGTAATACAGCAGAAGCTAAACAAAAAAGCAGCTGTGTTTGCATTTGATGAAATTGATAAAGCAGAGGAATTGGATTTAATTTATTCTATTTTAGAGGGAATTTACAGGAAAACAATTTTAATGATAACTAACTACAAAGAATCTTTCTTGGATATTGATGAGAGGATTAAGTCAAGATTAACTCCAGACAGTGTTGAGTTTAAGACATATACTAAAAATGAGACAATTGAAATTTTAAAGCAAAGAGCAGATTATGCGCTTTATCCAAATGTTCTGGAAAAAGATGCATTTGAGATTATAGCTGACAAAGCATTTTCAGTTGGAGATATCAGAAGCGGGATTTATCTGATTAGAGAGGCAGCGCTTGCTGCAGAAGATAGGTCTTCAAAGAAAATTATTATTGAAGATGTGAAAAAAGCAATATCTAAACTAGATGAATTCAAAATAAAAAGTTCTGATGAGCTTGAACAAGGCACAAAGATTTTGCTTGAAACTGTGAAAGAGAATTCTGGGCAAAAGAGTGGAGATTTGTATAAGATTTACAAGAAAAGAGGAGGGGATGGAACTTATAAAACCTTCCAAAGACGTGTTGAGAAGCTGGCAAAAAATAAGTTTATATCACTTGAAAAAATATCTGGCGGTGCAGAGGGCACAACATCTATAATCACATATGCTCGCGAGAAGAAGCTGGATGAGTTTTAGCGAAAGTTATTTATAGCACTAAGTTTTATTTTCTCTTATGTTAAAGCTTTTGTGGAAGAATATTGTCAAATCATTCTTTGACTTAAAAGACAGGATAGTTCTTTCTGCAATATCATTGGACATAATGTTTGTTTTTCTCTATGGATTTATTGCAAGCAAATTGTTTGCAAAAGTTATGGAGTATGTCAATGCAATTGGCTTGCTTGTTGCGCAGAATTCAGGAATGGTAATGGATAAGATATTTCAAAACGGAATAATAAACACAATAACTTCCACACCAGAGCTTGTTTTTTATTTTAAAAGATTAGCTGTCCTTGTTTTCCTGAATATAATAATATTCTATTTAATCTATAGTTTACTGCATGGCTGGTGCTGGAAACTTCTGTCTGCTAAAATAAGGGCAAACAAATTCAACTATCTAAAGCAGTTTTTCTTAATAAATCTGCTTTGGCTGCCATTTTTCCTGATTCAGCAATCATTGTCGCTTTTTATTGATTTAAGAAATACAGCAATAAAGAGCATAAATCCATTAACTGTTCTTGGAACAAATTATACTTCATACATTCTCTTATTTGTTATTGTTTATTTTGCATTAATCTCCTATGCTCTTATAGGGAAATTTAAGGTTAAGGAAGTAATAAAGAAAACATTTGTAATTGGAATTAAAAAATTCCCACAGATATTGCTGGCTTACATATCTTTGATGGTTGTTTTTATTGCAATAAACTATCTCTGGTTCCTTACAGTTAAGATTAACTACGGACTTTCATTATTTCTTTCAATAATACTGCTTTTCACAGCATTTTCATATACGAGATTTATGATTTTGAACAGTATAAACAATATAAGATAATATCTATTTTCTAAAACACAAAACCTTTTAAAACCAGCAGCACTATTAACCTTGATGATTTTAAATGGACAACCTTAACATACCTGTTATCATTCCAGGACAAATGTCTAGCAATGAACTTCTTTTAATGGTAGCGAGAAGTGGAAGTGAACCAGGAAAGTCTGTTTTTAGAGCACATCAAGAACTTGTTTCTGGATTGGCTATGAAAGTTGCTTTTGAAAAGCTTAGTGGGGAAAGTCTGAATGCTTATCACACTTTGATAAAATTATTGCCTTGGGTTCCAATTCTTCATGTGAGAAAATATGAAGAAAATTTACCCTCTCTTTTTTCAGGAGGAGATTATATCTGCAATTTGGACAAACAAACTTTATCAGGTCAGGGGTTAGATGAGAAAGTTTTTACTGAAAGATTAATCTTTATTCAATCTGAAGCTTTACAGATTTATGTTCCAAAAACATTTAGAGACACTTTTCCTTATAATCTTTCTCATGCAATGTTTGGTAATGTGAAAGAAAAGGTTGAATTCTTAGGCAGGCAGAGGTCCTCTTAGTTTAGCACAACAATCATTAAATTAAGAGCAGAAGCAAAGCTGACCCATAAGATGTATGGAACTAAAAGCCAGAAACTAGGTTTTGAAATTCTGTAGAAAGATATCATTGTAAATAATATAGCCAGCCATAAAAGGATTATGTTAATGAATGCTAGCAATGGCATTTTCATTCCAAAGAAAATTATTGACCACAAGGCATTTAGTGCTAGTTGGATTGAAAAAAATGTTATTGCTGTTTTAGTGTTTTTAGTTTTGTTTAAAAGAATAAGTGCAAATGATATGCCCATTAAAATATATAATGTTGTCCATACAGGACCGAACAAATAATTTGGAGGGTTAAAAGAGGGTTTATTTAATGAAGCATACCATGTTGGAATTGCTGTTATTGTGAAAATTGAACCAATAAAGCCAGCGAACTGGCAGAGAAGAATTGTAAATACAAATTTTAATATTTTTTCTCTTAAATATGCTTTTTTAGCTGGCTTTTTCCTCATAAATTATGTTTAATTTTTGAGTTTATTAACCTTTCCACAAAATTTATAAACAATAGGGTTTAGTGTTTATCCTATGAAAGACCTTGAACTTAGAGTAGCAGAAGCTGAGCAGAATGATGTAAATCAAGGCATAGTTAGAATAGATAATTCTATGATGAAAGCAAATGGCTTTAGAGAGGGAGATATTGTTGAAATCGAAGGACAGAGAAAGACAGTTGCTATTGCTGCTAGAGCTTATCCAGGTGATGTAGGATTGCCACAGATAAAAATGGATGGTATTACAAGAAGAAATGCAATGTCAGGCATAGGTGAAGCAGTTAAGGTCAGAAAAGCTGTTGTAAAGGAAGCAAAAAAAATTGTAATTGGTCCTGCCTCAAAAGATATGATGATAAAAGTTTCTCCTGATTTATTGAAAAGTAATCTTCTAGGAAGAACAGTTGTTAAAGGAGATATTATCTCTCTTGGAGGAACTGCAACAAGAAGAAAGACAATGATTGATAATCCTGATGTTGAGAATTTCTTTGATATTTTTGAAGAAGCATTTTCTGGTTTTGGATTAGGAGATATAAAATTTATTGTAGCTGACGCAAATCCAAAACAAACTCCACTTGTGATAATTGAATCAACTGAAATAAGCTTTAATCCAGAAGCAAAGGTTGAATCAGGAGAGGAAAAAGTTTTTGATGTTACTTATGAAGATATTGGTGGATTAGATGAAGAGTTAAAAAAAATAAGAGAGATGGTTGAACTTCCTCTAAAACATCCTGAACTTTTCCAGAAATTGGGAATTGAAGCTCCAAAAGGAGTTTTAATACATGGTCCACCTGGAACAGGAAAAACATTATTAGCTAAAGCAGTTGCAAACGAAACAAATTCATATTTTATTTCTATCAATGGACCTGAGATAATATCAAAATACTATGGCCAGTCAGAAGAAAATCTAAGAAAAAAGTTTGAAGAAGCTGAAAAAAATGCTCCTAGCATTATATTTATTGATGAACTTGATGCAATTGCAACAAAAAGAGAGGAAACGCATGGAGAGGTTGAGAGGAGAGTTGTTGCGCAATTGCTTACTTTGATGGATGGATTGAAAGCAAGAGGAAGAGTTGTTGTTATTGCTGCTTCAAATGTTCCTCAGTTGCTTGACCCTGCATTAAGAAGGCCAGGAAGATTTGATAGAGAACTTGAAATTGGTATTCCTAACAAGAATAGTAGGTTGGATATAATAAAAATTCACACAAGAAACATGCCTATAGCAAAGGATGTTAATATAAAAGATATTGCTGCAATAACTCATGGTTTTGTTGGAGCTGATTTAAATGCTCTAACCAAAGAAGCTGCTATGCTTGTTTTGAGAAGAATTCTTCCTGACTTGAATTTAGATAAAGAAGAAGAAATTCCTAAGGAAACTCTAGAAAAATTAAGAGTTACACAGAATGATTTTAAAGAAGCTTTAAAATTTGTAAGACCAAGTGCTTTAAGGGAAATTCTAATTGACAATCCAAATATTAAATGGGATAATATCGGTGGATTAGATGAAGTAAAACAAGAAATTAAGGAAGCTGTTGAGTGGCCTTTAAAAAACCCAGAGGCGTTTAAGAGATTGGGTGTAAAGCCACCAAAAGGAATTTTGCTTTATGGTCCTCCTGGAACAGGAAAGACAATGATGGCAAAGGCTGTTGCAACAGAGTCAGAGGCAAATTTTATTTCTGTAAAAGGACCAGAAATACTTTCCAAATGGATTAATGACACTCCACAATTAGTTAAAAAGTTATTTGAAAAGGCAAGACAGGCAAGCCCATCTATTATTTTTATAGATGAAATAGATTCTATTGCTATGAAAAGAGAAGCATACCATGGAGGAATGAGTGCCGTAGAAGCATTATTGACTGAAATGGATGGTTTGGAAGAAATGAATGATGTTGTTGTTATTGCAGCAACAAATAGACCAGACATAATTGACCCAGCGCTATTAAGGCCAGGAAGATTTGATAGAATCATCTTAACACCAGCACCTGATAAAAAAGGAAGAGAGGAAATATTTAAAGTTCATACTAAAGCAATGCCTTTGGCAAAGAATGTAAGTATAAGTAAACTTGCTGAAAAAACCGAGAATTATGCTGGATCAGATATTGAAGCAGTATGCAGAGAAGCTGCAATTTTTGCATTAAGAGAAGATATGAATGCGAAGACAGTTGAAAATTCTCATTTTGACAAAGCTTTGAAAAAAGTAAAAGGTTCTGTAACAAAAGAGATTGAGAAATCTTATGAGCAACTTCAGGACCAGTTCAAGACAGCACAGGCAAATGCGATGAAAGAAGAGAAGCCGAGTTATTTTGGATAAGCAAAATAAATTAAAAAATGACACTCATTGATTTTATAACTAGTTTAAAAGAATTTTTCACTAAAACAAAAAGTAGTTTTTCAAAGAAAAAACACAAAATAAATTCTACTACTAAGATAGTAAAGCCAAAATTAGAAAAAAGAAAGGCTATTAAAACCCATAAGTTTACAAATGGTTTTTATGAGTATAAAAAACCTAGAAAATTTGAAAGTGAAAGAAAAAAATATAATGGTTATTGTGAGTTTTGTGGTGAAAAAGGAGTGAATATATTGTATATGTTTCTTTGTGCTTATTGTAATAAATGGCATTGTAAAAAACACAGATTACCTGAAAATCATAATTGTAATGGAAAACCAAAATCTCCTCCCGGTAATTTAACAGAAAGGTGGGGTCCTGGAAATAAATTAGAAGTTAGTGGTAAATAGTATATCTTGAAAGTATATAACATACCAGGAAAAAAAACAACAAAGAACAAATATCCTCAATGAAAGAATTATTTTGGATAAATTTATATACATTCTACTCTTAATCTTTTTATGGCAAAACTAAACCAGATAAAAGCATATTTGGACAAAGAGTTGAAAGTAAAGAAGATAAAAGATGCTTCAAGAAATGGATTACAGTATAAGTTCAGCAACAAAGTTGATAAAATTGGTTTTGCAGTTGATGCATGCTTAAGCACTTTTGAAAAAGCTGCAAAAGAAAAATGCAATTTGCTTGTTGTTCACCACGGAATAAAGTGGAAACCACAAAAATATGTTGAGGCATTAACTAAAAGAGAACAGTTTCTTAAAAAGCATAAGATTTCACTTTATGGAGTGCACTTACCATTGGATTTGCATGCGAAATATGGCAACAATATAGGGCTTGCGAGAGTTTTAGGTTTAAAGAAAATAAAGATATTTGGAAAATATCATGGATTTTCACTAGGATATTCTGGAAGTTTAGCAAAACCAGTTGAAATAAACAAACTTGCTACTTTTTTGAATAAAGAATTAAAGACAAAGTGCAATGTTCTTGCTTTTGGCAAGAAAAAAATAAAGACAGTGGGAATTTTGTCAGGAGGTGGAGAATCTGCTCTAGAAGAAGCTTTTAATAAAAAGATGGATTGCTTCTTAGTTGGAGAAATTACATGGGGTGCTTACAAAAGAGCAGAAGATTACAAACAGACTGTGATTTTAGCAGGACATTATCAGACAGAAACATTTGGAGTTAAATCACTTCAGAAAGTTCTTGAAGAGAAATTTAAAGTAAAGACTGTTTTTATAGATAATATTGGAAGGAATTAATATGCCTCACAAAGAAGGAGATAAAGTCAGAGTAGAAACAGAGGATGATGAATTTACAGGAATTTTAATGCCAAGACCAGATATCCTCGAGAAAGGAATCACTGTCTTAAAGCTTGATAATGGCTATAATATTGGAATCGAATCACAAAAAATAAAGAAAATTGAAGTTCTTGAAGAATACAAGCAAAAAGTTGCAAAGAAAACAAAGCTTGAGCATAACAAAGAGCTTCCAAATGTGACAATCATTTCAACAGGAGGAACAATTTCTTCAAAAGTTGATTACAGAACAGGAGGCACGTATGCAACTTTAACTTCTGATGATTTTATTGAGATGATGCCAGAGCTTGCAAATATAGCAAACATCAAAGCAAAGCCAATAATGAGCAAAATGTCAGAGGACTTTGATTCAGATGACTGGAAGAAAATGGCAGAAGAGATTGTAAAAGAATCTGAAACAGCAGATGGAATTGTTTTGACAATGGGAACAGATACTTTGCATTATGCTGCAGCAGCTCTTTCATTTTTCCTTGACATTCATAAACCAGTTATAATAACAGCAGCACAAAGAAGCATTGATAGAGGTTCGAGTGATGCTTTTATGAATTTAATATGTGCTGTAAGTGCTGCTGCAAAGTTTGACGGAGCAGGTGTTTATGTTTGCATGCATGCAACAATAAATGATGATTACTGTTATTTAATCAGAGGAACAAAAGTAAGGAAAATGCATACCTCTAGAAGAGATGCTTTTAGAGCAATAAATGAAAAACCAATTGCAAAAGTTTTTTATGATAGTGGTTTGCAAGTTATTAATCACAACTACAGCAAAAAAAAGGAAGAAAAAGCAAGGTTTAATGACAAGTTTGAGAATAAAATTGCTTTGATACAGGTTCATCCTGATATGGATCCTGGTGTTATTGATTATTATACTGAAAAAAACTTCAAAGGAATTGTTTTAGCTGCAACAGCTCTTGGACATGTGCCTACAGAAGGCACTAAATCTTTACTGCCGCACATAAAAAAAGCAATTGAAAAAGGAGTTAATGTTGTTATTGCTTCACAAACATTATACGGCAGAGTGCATCCATATGTTTATACAAATTTGAGGAAGTTATCGATAGAATTAAAGTGTATTTTCGCAGAAGACATGCTTCCAGAAGTTGCTTACATCAAGCTAGGATATGTTTTGGCTCATACAACAGAGCATCATAAAGTCAAGGAAATGATGCAGACAAACCTTAAAGGAGAAATAAACAGAAGATTAATGGCTGATGAATTCTTGAACTAATCTATTTTCAAAATCTCTTTAATCTTCTCTTTGTCTTCAAAAGAAAAGAATTTGTCATCAATTTCAATTATTGGCAATTGCCTAAGCCCTGATTTCTTAGCAACTTCAATCGCAGCATCCTGGTTAGCAAGTGCATTTATTTCTTCAAATTCTATATTGTGCTCTTTCAGAAGCGATTTTATATGTGCGCAATTATGGCACATTGGGCTTGAGTAGAGTTTTACTTTCATCTTTACTCTTTCTTCTCTTCATAATATTTAGAATCATAATTATCCTTGTCATCAATTATATCTTTCTCCTGCCATTCTTTTACCCATTCATCAGCATCATACTTTTTGATTTCCTGATTTTCATCCAAGCCAACAACATATTTTATTCCTGCATTAATCATCATTTTTTTGCAGATAAAACAAGGATAGGCTTTTACAACTTTATTCTGTCCTTCAAAAACTTTAACTCCAAAAATATACATTGTTGCTCCTTCAAGGCTTACACCAGAAGTTGCTGCATTTATTATTGCATTCATCTCAGCATGAACACTTCTGCATAACTCATATCTGTGACCAGAAGGAATTTTTAACTCTCTTCTTAAACAAGTTCCTCTTTCACAGCAGTCCTTTGTTTTTTTTGGAGCTCCGTTATAACCAGTAGAAATAATTCTTTTGTCTTTTACAATAATTGCACCTATTTTTGTGCTCATGCAAGTGCTTCTTTTTGCAATCTCCTTTGTAATGTTAATAAAATACTCATCCCAGTTAGGCCTTTGGCTGAAATCATCCTTTGGCTTAAGCTTGTCTATCATCTCTCTTAGTGTTGGTTCTTCTTCTGCCATGTTAAAAATTGCCTCTGTTCAAAACCCCCTCAATCTTATTATAGAAATCATTAAGTGATGAACCATTTATAATTGTTTCGTCTGCCATTGCAATGCACTTCAACAGCTGCTGTGAATTTTCATTTCCGCGAAGCTCTTTTTCTTCCAATTCCTTGAATTCCTTAATGCTTTTCACAGCAGTTTCCTTTTTTCTTTCAAATTCTCGCTTAAATCTTAGTTCAACAGGAGCTTCTAATGCAACAAGGATAAACCCTTCTAATTTTCTTAGTTCATTTATTTCTCCAGGACTTCTGATGCTTGTTATAATGTAATTCTTGCCTTTCTTGATTTTTTCAGCAACTCTTTTTGCAAGTATAGCTGCTCCAAATTTTTCACGAAGAGCATTTCCCTTTGCAATCAAATTCTCTCTTGTTGTTTCTTTTCCCTCTTTTTTCAGCTCTTCTCTTAAGATATCAGACAGCGAATAGTGAACAAACCCTTTTTTGACAAGATAATCTGCAAAAACATCCTTGCCAGAAGCATTTTTACCAGTTACCCCCACTATCATACAAACAAAGGGTTAGAACTAATATTTAAAATTATATGTTTTCAAGTTAATATGATTGTATCGTCTTTAAGCTTGCCCTATTATTTTTCTGTTATTTTACCTTAGGAATCTCAAATTTAATGCCTTTTTTTAGCATTTTCTCTATAATCTTAAAAAATCTTTTTGTTGTTTTTGAATGATCATGAATAAGAACAATATCATGAGAATTTAAATTATTTAGATTTCCCCTTTTTCTTCTAATATTAAGAAGAACTTGTTTTAATTTCTTTATTTTAAATTCAGAGATATCATAAGTCCAAAAAATATCCCTTGACTTGTCAAAACCTAGCTTTTTGAAAAAAGGGTAGTTTATATTTTTGAATTTTGGCTGTTTATATCCATATTTTTTTAAAATTTTCTGTATTGCACCATTATGGAGTTTGAATCCTCTTTCACCATATGGAAATCTGAAGATTTTTATTTTTCTCTTGACTTTTGCTTTTTTATGCAAATTATTTATTATTATATCTGTTAGTGCAATTTCCCTTTCTACTCTTGCTAGATTAACAACAGGAAAATGCGGATGTCTGTATGAATGATTTCCTATTATAAATCCATTTTTTATTGCATAAACTATGTCTTCTGGATGTCTTTCCATTCTTTTTCCTATACAAAAAAGTATTGCAGGTATTTTATTTTTCAAAAGAAAATCTATTTTTGCCTTACAATCCCTTGATGGACAATCATCTATTGTAAGATAAATTATTTTTTGTCTTTTTTTCATATAGGAGAAATCATACTACTTTATTTAAAAACCTTTGTTTTTAGAACTAGCTATGCCTTACTTCAACATTTTCTATATTTTTTTGCAAAATCTTTTTGAATTTATCAAGCTCTGACAAAAGATATGGCTTAATTTTTTTGTAGTTGATGTCAAGCATGTTATTTTCATTGATAAACTGCTGGAGCACATATTTTTTTGCTCCTTTCAAAAGAATTCCAATCCTTTCAGCTGTTTTGTCGTCAAACAATCCAGGAACAACCGTTGTTCTGAATTCATAAAGCATTTTGCTGTTTTTGATTAATTCAATGCTTTTTTGTATTTTTTTAATGTCAACTTTTATTCCTACTGCTTTTTCATAAGATTCAAAATCAGATTTTATATCCATTGCAATAAAATCAAGGAGTTTTTCTTTAAGCAATCTTTCAATCATATCAGGGTTTGTGCCATTTGTTTCAATTCCTGTTTTGTAGCCATAAGACCTTATCTTCTTGATAAATTCAGGCAAATCTTTTTGCATTGTCGGCTCTCCTCCGCTTAACATTATTGCATCAAGAAAATTTTTCCTCTCTTCAAGAAAGTTCTCTATCTCTTTTTCAGGAATTATTTTTGATTTTTCAAGAACAAGGTCAATATTATAGCAAAAAGGACATCTGAAATTGCATCCTATTGCAAAAAAGACAGCGCAGACTTCATCTGGCCAGTCAATCAAACTCTGGGCTTGAATGCCTCCGATTTTCATAGAAAAATTATTCCTCTTTTAATTGCTTGTCAAATGTCTTTCTGTCATTAAATTCTGCCTGTTTGCCAGGGTTCCACTGCTCAACTGGCCTTAGATAGCCAACGCTTCTTGACCATATTTCGCATTTTTTTCCGCATTCTTTTTTTACCATTTCATCCTCCTTTTCTATTATTGTTTCACAAGTTTATATTTTTTATGCATCTAAACTAATTTTGGAGTTTCAATGAACTCTTCGTTCGGGTTATCACCTTCTTTTTCTCTTGCATCAAGAGGACAAGTTTCATGACGTCCTTTGATATAACCATGCTCTGGACAGATGCTAAATGTTGGAGTAAGTGTAAAGTAAGGCAGATGAAAATTCTCTGCAATCTTTTTCACAAGCTTCTTTGTGGCTTCAATGCTCGGCATACTTTCTCCAAGAAAACCATGTACAACTGTTCCTCCTGTATATCTTGTCTGCAATGAATCCTGCATTTTCAGCACTGTAAATATATCATCTGTATAGCCAACAGGTAGCTGAGTGCTGTTTGTATAGTATGGCTCTGCACTTTTGCTGTATTTTTCACGATTGTAAAACTTTATTTCAGGATATTTCACGCTGTCAATCTTTGCCAAGCGATAGGAAGTCCCTTCTGCAGGAGTTGCTTCAAGATTGAATATATCTCCTGTCTCTTCCTGATATTCTGAAAGCTTGTCTCTCATAAAGTCAAGTGTTTTTTCAGTGAATTTTATTCCTTCAGGAGTTGTTATATCTGTTCCAATCAGATTCAGCAGAGCATCATTCATTCCAACAATGCCTATTGTTGAAAAATGATTTTTCCAGTATTCTCCAAATCCTTCTTTCACAACCCTTAGATAAAACCTGCTGTAAGGATACAAGCCCCTGTCTGTAAATCTGTCAAGAACCTCTCTTTTTATAACAAGGCTTTCTCTGGCAAGATTCATGATGCTTTCAAGCCTTACAAAAAATTCATTTTCATCTTTTGAAAGATAAGCAAGCCTTGGAAGATTTATTGTTACAACTCCAACAGAGCCTGTCAATGGGTTTGAGCCAAATAAACCTCCACCTCTTCTTTTTAGCTCTCTCTTGTCTAACCTCAGCCTGCAACACATACTTCTTGCGTCATCTGGATTCATATCAGAGTTTATAAAATTTGAAAAATATGGAATTCCATACTTTGAAGTCATCTCCCATATTTTGTCATAATTTTTGTTTTTCCAATCAAAGTCCTTTGTTATATTATATGTTGGGATAGGAAATGTAAATGGCCTTCCTTTTGCATCTCCTTCAAGCATTACTTCTGCGAAAACATTGTTTATAATTTCCATCTCTTTCTGGAACTCCTTGTAAGTTTCTTTTTGCAGTTTTCCTCCAATAATAACATGTTCATTAAGCATGTACTCAGGACATTTTAGGTCAAGAGTTATGTTGCTGAATGGTGTCTGGAATCCAACTCTTGTTGGAACATTCATATTGAAAAGAAATTCTTGCATCATTTGCTTGACTTCTTTTTCATCTAGCTTATCATATCTTATGAATGGAGCAAGCAATGTGTCAAAGTTTGAAACAGCCTGAGCACCTGCAGCTTCTCCCTGCAATGTGTAAATAAAATTTACAAGTTGCATTAAAGCAACATTCAAATGTTTTGCAGGTTTGCTTTCAATTTTTCCCCTTACTCCTTTGAATCCATCAAGCAACAAATCCTTCAAATCCCATCCAACACAATATGCCCCAAGTGTTCCTAAATCATGCAGATGGAAATCTCCGTTTGTATGTGCATTCCTTACTTCTTTTGGATAAATATTATTCAGCCAGTAATTTGATATGACTTTGTTTGTTATGTGAACATTAAGTCCTTGTAAAGAATAAGTCATGTTGCTGTTTTCCCTTACAACCCAGTCAAGCTCTTTGAGATAATCATCAATAATTGTTATATCCCTCAGAAGTTTTGTAACTTCTCTTATATTCTTGTGCTGCTCTCTGTAAAGAACATATGATTTTGCTGTGCTTGCATGCCCGTTTTCCATCAAAACTTTTTCAACTCTGTCCTGGACATCTTCAACATTTGGAATTTTTTCCTTGAATTCCTTTTCAATCAGAGCAATAACCTCTTCTGCAAGCTTTTCAGAAAGAGATTTGTCTTTGCCTCCTACTGCCTGAGCTGCATTAAAGATAGCACTAGCAATCTTACTCTTATCAAACTTAACCATTCTTCCGTCTCTTTTTTTAACAAATTTCACAGCCATATCTTCACCTCTACAAACTTTTAACCTCTTTTAGAAATTCTCCGACATCTTTGAACTCTCTGTAAACAGAAGCAAACCTTATGAAAGCAACTTTGTCAATCTTTTTCAGTTTTTTCATAACAAGATTCCCAACTTTTTGGCTTGGAATATCTATTGATTTTTGTTTTCTAAGCTCTGATTCAATATCATCAGCAGCACACTGAATTTTTTCTATGCTTACAGGTCTTTTCTCGCATGCTTTCAGCATTCCTTTTATTATCTTGTCTTTGTCAAAGGATTCAATCTTGCCATCTTTTTTTACAATTCTCAAGCCAATGCTTTCTACTTTTTCATGAGTTGTAAATCTTTTTTTGCATTTCATGCATTCTCTTCTTCTGCGTATGACATCAGAATTAGCGCATCCTCTTTTATCAACAACTTTTATTTTTTTGCTGTTACAATAAGGACATTTCATTGCTGCACTCTCTTTTTTTTAATTTGAAAAACACTATATCTTGTGGTTTATAACACCCTAATACACAAGATATAGTATAAATGAAAAGCAAGTAGTATATAAACTTTTCTATGCTTGAAAAGATATATATTTTCTATATTTTTTTAAACAAACAAAATATTTTTTATTTTTTGTTTTATTGACGACATAAAAATAAAGAAAATCTTATTTAAATACATTTGGATAGCAAATTGCATATAAACAAAAAGATATACTTTAATATGTATATTGTATTATCTATTTTACAGTATAATTTAATGTGTAATTAAACAAAATTTATATATTTCCTATTCAAATCTTTGTTTATTATGGGAAATCTAGAAATTAAAGTCTTGTCCAGAGAAGAAGCTCTAAAAAACAAAGATTTTGACCAGCAATGGGATTGTGATAATACACTGTTAAAAGGCAATAGTTTGGTAAGGCTTGCTATTGCTTATTCTGCAATAAGGTTTGGATTTGAAAAAGAATTTGCATTTATGTACAGAAATATACTTGAAGAAGTCTATCATTTTAGTAAAAGATTGGTTCTTAAGCCGAAAATAGATCATCTTGATTTGTTATGTGATATCATGCAATCATTAACTATTGCTGTTGGCTACAAAGCAGGATTGCCAGAGCAATTTGTTTTTGGGCATCTTACTAAACATTTGAAAGGATGTCCTTTGGATTTGGTGGATTATGTTGCAGAAAATATGAGCCTTAGCAGCGATATCTGGCAGATGGAAGGCAAAAGAATACAGGTTTGCAGTAGAAATCATTGGTATATTGTAAAAAAGACATTAGAATCAAAAGAAGATTTTTTTAGCAGTCATCTAAAGCAGCCTGTCTATATAATTGCAAATGATTTTGAGGTTAAAAATAGTGTTTATACAGGCAAGGTTAAGAAAATTAATGTTACTAATGGTAATTTTTGGGAGTATGCACAAGGAAAGCCTGTCTTTAATAAGAAGAGATTTCTTTATCTCTAGAAAACGTAGGGTTTTTAAACTAAGGTTTTTTATTATTCTATATGGCTAATAATAAAAGAATATATGAAGAAGTTTTGAAAATCGTAAAGCCAACAAAAGAGGAAGAAAAGAAAACAAAAAAAGAGATAGATGTATTTCTAGGTAAATTAAAGAAAAATCTTAAAGATGCCAGAATAATTATTGGAGGAAGCATAGCGAAAAATACCTGGCTTAAGGGAAAGAATGAAGCAGATATATTTATTGCATATAACTATAATAAGTTTAAAGATAAGAGCAATGAGCTTTCTGAAATGCTTGAGAAAGCAATAAAAAAATCTTTTAAAAAATATCTGAGATTGCATGGTTCAAGGGATTATTTTCAGATTGAGGAAAAGGATTTTGTATTTGAGGTTGTTCCAATTCTTGATATAAAAAAGCCAGAGCAGGCAAAGAATATAACAGATGTCAGCCCTATGCATGTCAAGTTTGTTGCAAAGCACAAAAAACTTTGTGATGATGTTCGTGTCTTAAAGCAGTTCTGCAAAGCAAACAATGTTTATGGAGCAGAATCTTACATAAGCGGATTTTCTGGTTATGTTTGCGAGCTGCTTACAGCATATTATGGCAGATTTGAAAATGTTGTCAAGAATGCTGCAAAGTGGAAATCGAAAGTTATTATTGACATTATGAAACATCATAAAAATGTGATGATGGATATGAATCAGTCAAAGTTAGACAGTCCTCTGATTATTGTTGACCCAATACAAAAAGAGAGGAATGCAGCAGCTGCATTAAATGTTGAAAAATTCCAGATGTTTGTTGAAGCATGCAAGAAGTTCAACACAAAACCATCAATTGAATCTTTTATTGAAAAAAAACTGGATATGGATCAAGTAAGAAAAAAATCAGGAAAAAATATTCTTATAATCCTAAATGCAAAAACTTTAATTGGAAAATATGACATTATAGGATGTAAGCTGCTGAAGGTTTTTGAGCATGTAAAAAGAAAGATTACAGAGAACGACTTTAAGATTATTGATTCTGGATGGGAATATGACAAGAAAGAAGATACTATATTTTGGTTTATTGTTAAGAATGAAAAACTATCTGAATTCAAAGAATGGAATGGGCCTCTTCTAAATCTGAAAAACAATGTTTCTGCATTCAAGAAAAAGCACAAGAATACATTTGAAAAAAGCGGAAGAATATTTGCAAAAGTCAAGAGAAAATACATGAATACACAAGAGCTTATTAAAGATGTTTTTAATGACGATTATGTTAAAGAGAGAGTAAAAAGCATAAGTGTAGTTCACAAGGTTTAAAAATAAAGGTTAGTAATAGATAATATGATAAACGAAAACCAGAGGCAGGTATTTCATATTCTGCTTGGCATTGCCTTTATTGTTTTGATATACTTTGATGTACTAACTGCATTTAGGATTTTTGTTCTTCTTATTTTTGGGATTATAATTTCTTTGTTAAGCAAAAAATACAAGATTTCTATAGTTTGGCAGCTTTTGAGAAAATTTGAAAGGCCTTCTGTCATGAAGAAATTTCCAGGTAAAGGAACAATATTCTTTTTTGTAGGAGTATTACTTGTCCTAAGGCTTTTTGAAAAAGATATTGCGCTTGCCTCTATAATAATCTTAACTTTTGGTGATTCAGTCAGTCATATTATTGGAATGAAGTTTGGCAGGATAAAGCATCCATTTAATGGCAATGGAAAAAAGAAGCTTGAAGGAACAGTTGCAGGGACTATTGTAGCGTTTTTAGGAGCTCTTATTTTTGTCCATCCTTTGCTTGCATTTTTAGGTGCTTTGACAGGTATGGGTGCAGAAGCACTTCAACTTCAGCTAAATAATAATGAGGTTGATGACAATATTATTGTTCCTCTTGTTGCAGGAACAGTTATGTTATTAATGAGGTATTTCCTTTTATGAATGATGAGATTATTGATAAAATAACTTCTAGACTTTCTGAACTTAAGAATGTAGATAAACAGAAAAATTTTAATTTTTTGAGTATAAATAAAAATAGCAGTGAAAAAACCTTCTGTTTTATTGATGGCAGCAATTTTCCTGTTTTAAAGTCCAATGATATTTGCTTGGAAATGATAAGGGTTTCTGCTTTCTATTACAAACAGAACAAGAAAATTAAATCAGAGAAAAAAGAATTCTTTGTTCTTGTTACATTCAAAGATGGATTATATGAAACAGAATGCTTTCCTTTAGATTATAGCATTGACAATTTTAAATTTAATATCCGCGATGAGGATTTAATGACAGGCAAAAACGATGTTGAGATTTCAAGGATTGGAGGATGTATAAGAAGGATTAGTGAGCTAAAGATTGCAGGAGAGAGTAATGCAGAGATTGTTGTTCTTGATGGAAGTCTAGATGCAAAATTTTCTCATGAGAAGAAATATCTGGATGAGATTTACAGCAGAAAGATTGCATGCGGTTTGTCAAAAACAACAGATGTTTTAGGCAATCTAGATTTTTCAGAATTAATTGAGCAAAAAGGAGAGTGGATTTGTGAGATTCCTGCAAAAGCATACAAAGCAAAAACATTTTTTGCTAAGCTGAATGAAAAATCAGAATATATATTCAGAATTGATGTTGCTGAAGACAAGATAAAAATCCTTGATGAAATTATTTCTGTTTTAGCTGAAAATTCAAAAGATATTATATTTCTTGGCTACCCTTATGCACTTATTGAAGCGCACAAAATTGCTAAGATAGATAAAAGCGAGAAAGAATACTTTCTAACAAAGCTTATGCTGAAGCTAGGCAAAGACTGGAAATTCTTTGAAAACAAGATTAAAGACAGCAATGCGCATGAAAAATTAGACAAAATTTAGAAATATTTATAAACTAATTATTTTATATATTAATATTCCATTAAAAACGGGAGGTGGAAACATGGAGAAAAAGATAGGTGAGTACTCCTTTGTGATTGGAGTAATAGTAGCAATTGTTCTGGGCCTTATAGCAGACAGAATTGGCGGAAGCGTTGGCATGGCATTGAGTTCTTTGCTTGTATTGCTAGGTTTGATTGTAGGATTTTTGAATGTAACCAGCAAAGAGTCCAAAGACTTTATACTATTAACAGTAGCTTTGGTCATAATGGCTGGATTGGCAGGAGCAACGCTAGCAAATATTGAAGGAATAGGAAAATACATTGCAGGAATATTCCAGCAATTGATGATTTTCTTAGCACCTGCATCAGTTGTTGTTGCCTTGAAAGCAATAATGGCTATGGCTAAAAAGAAGTAAGAAAACTTGCTAAATTAAACTTTTCTTTTTTTTATTTTTATATTATCCATAGAATAAAGGCTGTATAAACAAGTTATTTATGTAACTACTCCAGAATAGAAATATTTAAAAGCATTATAATAACTACTTCTATTAGAATGGTGACAAATTACAAGCGCATTATTACACGCATTCTTGTAACTACAGCAGCTACTGTGGCATTTCTATCTTTTGCATTAAAGGCTGATGCTGATTCTACCACAGAGAATACTAATCCTCAATCACAAGTTTCTCTTGAACAAAATGTTTCTGAAACAGCTGAAAAAGAAGCTCCTGCAAAAGAAAGTCGCCTTTCAGAAGCAGGAGTTTACACAGGCTTTGGTTCATCAGGTAAGTTAAAAGATTCTCAGGGAAATTATGAAAGAGTTAATGGTGCAGTAAGACTAGGATATGACCTAAGTGATAAATTCAATTTGAACAAAGGTGAAAAGATGTTGTTAAATTGGGAGCCATCCATCAACTTGATTACAAGTCCTGATACTAATGTTGAAGCAGGAGTAAGTTGTTTGCTGATGTATAGGAAACAAATCTCCCAAAGAGTGGATGCATATCTGGAAGGAGGTTTAGGACTTAGGTATACAAGTCAAAAAACAATAGAACAAGGAACGCAATTAAATGGTGTTATAGAAGCAGGATTTGGATGGTATTTCTATTTCAATGAAAGCAAAGAAAGTGCAATAACATTAGGAATAAGAGGTACACATCTCTCAAATGCAAATACATGCAATCCAAACTATGGAATAAATACTGCTTCTGTTATAATTGGATATTCTAAGATGTTTGGAGCTCCAAAAAGAGCTGAGTATACTAAGAGAGCTTATTAGAAGTTTTATTTTCTTTTTATGATTGTTACAATTCCTTTATCAGCATTAACTTCTATATAATCTCCATCATTAAGAACTTCTGTTGCTATCCTTGTGCCTATAACGCAAGGTATATTCATTTCTCTGCTGATTATTGCTGCATGGCAAGTTATTCCTCCATCATCTGTCACTATCGCAGATGCTTTCTCCATTATTGGAGTAAAATCCACTGTTGTCATCGGAGTTACAAGAATATCTCCTTTGTTTAGTTTGCAGCCATCTTCAATTTTTTTTATGATTTTTGCAATTCCTTTTGCATTGCCCATACATGCGCAAATGCCTTTTATAATATTAGTGCTGCTTATTTTTTCTTCTATACTATTAAAATATTTTTCAGCTTCATCTCCGAAATATTCTTTTGTTTTTCCATTTTCAGAAACTATTGCAGAAAACCTGAATCTTTCTTCTGCTTTTTTTATATCTACTTGCTTATTTTCAGCTAGAGAAACAAGTTCTTCTGTATAAAGCCATCTTAAAATTTCTTTATCTATTTTCCTAATTTCTGCTACTTTATCCAGTAGTTTTTCAATGTCATAGTGTGCTTTTGTAAGTATTTCCTTTCTTTTATCTCTTATGAAAACTATGTCTTGTAATGCTTTTATCTTTATTATATCCTCTTTGCTTAAATTCAGCTGGTTAATTAACGTATCCTGCTGGTTTTTTATATGTTCTCTTGATTCAAGAAAGTTTAATCTTTCTTTTAGCTTGTCTTTACCTTCTTTTTCTAGCTCTGCAATCCTTTTTTTGAAATAATCAAAACCAAGCTCTGGACCAGTGTAGTCAAAAAATATCCAGCTGAACTTTTTTGTATGTGCTTTTATTTTGTTTTCATCTGCTTTTTTTAGAGCTAACTTCAAGGCATTTATTTCCTCTTTGTATACATAAGAAATTTCTTTTGGAGTTGAAAGAATGCTAAGGGTTTCCTCATCTTTTATTTTCTGCTTTAATTCTTTTACAAGTGCATATTCACCGATTATTGAAATTGGCCATCCATAAGCCATTGCTTTTGTGTATAGCTCTTTGTAATTCTTAAAATAATCTCCAAGATTTTTACTGTTTAAATTTATACTCCCTGTAAATTTAAGAAGCTCTTTTCCATTTTTTTCAAGCGCTTTTATGTAATTCTTTGTAAGGCTTTTGTTTTCATTAAGTTTTTTCATGAAAATTTCAGATAATATTTCTCTGTCTTTTTCAAGAACAAAGTATTTTTCAAAACCGTCTTTTGTCAGCAGAATTATCTTATTAAACTTTTTTCCCAGTACTGTTTCCATAAATTTAGATGTCTGAGCAATCATAGTATAAACAATAGGAAAAACCGGCATTTTGTATCTTTTAGTTGTTAAAACATATTCCATGAGAATACTTTAATCTTATTTTTAATAAACTTTTGCTTTTAAAATTATTCAAACTCTATCTGCTGGTTTAATAGTTTCCATAGAATTTCTTTTATATTCTCTATTTTCACACGAATCTGTTTTGTTGTATCTCTGTCCCTTATTGTTACAGAATTATCATTTAAAGTGTCAAAATCAATTGTAACACAGTATGGAATTCCGATTTCATCTGCTCTTGCATATCTTCTTCCAACAGAACCTGACCTGTCATACATTGCATTAAAGCTGGACTTTATTTCTGTGAAAACCTCTTCTGCTTTTTCTTCCAGCTTGTTAACTAAAGGAAAAACACCAACTTTAATCGGAGCAAGGTTTGGACTAAGGTATAAAACAATATTTCCTCTTTCTTTGTCATCATGATAGGCTTCGAACATGAATGTCAGGAAAGCCCTGTCAATGCCTTGCGATGGCTCAGAAGCAACATAAGGAACAACCTTTTGCTTTGTTTCTTCATCATAAACACTTAAATCTTTTTTTGAAGAGTTTATATGCTGATTTAAGTCAAACTGTTTTCTGTCTGCATTTCCGTGTATTTCTCTCCAGCCAAATGGAAAATTATACTCTAAGTCAAAGCAGGCAGTTGCATAATGAGCAAGCTCTTCTTTCAGATGCTCTCTTATTCTTATATTTTGTTCGATTATACCATTACCAGTAAACCATTTATAGATAATCCCAATCCAGTAAGCATGCCATTTTGATGTTAACTTTGTTAAATCTTTTATTTTAATTCTTATATGTGCTTCATTCTTATTTTGTGCTTCTGCTGTGATTATATTTACTTCCATATCTTCAATTTCGCTAAAATAAGCACAGTCATTTATTCTGTCTGGATGCGTGAAGAATTCTATCTCTGCTTGCTCGAATTCTCTTACTCTAAATAAAAATTCTCTTGGCGAGATTTCGTTTCTGAAGGCTTTTCCAATCTGAGCAATTCCAAAAGGCAATTTCTGCCTTGCAGTATCCATAACATTTTTGAAATTTGTGAAAATTAACTGCGCTGTTTCTGGTCTTAGGTATGCTGTTGAGTCCTTGGTTTCAAAAGGTCCTATTTGTGTTTTGAACATTAGGTTGAATTTTTTAGGATTTCCAAGCATTTGCTTGCATTTTGTGCATTCTGCTCCTTTATCATTATCTCCTTTAACTAATATTTTGCATTTATCACATTCGTAGATATAATCTGTAAAGTTTGCAGCATGTCCAGAAGCTTCCCAAACTTTTGGATGAGATATTATTGAACCGTCAATGCCAACAACATCCTCTCTTTGCTGAACAAATGTTTTCCAGTAATCTGCTTTTATATTATTTTTTAACTCAACTCCTAATGGACCATAATCGAAAAATCCTGCTAAACCACCATAAATTTCAGAATTAGGAAAAACAAAGCCTTTCTTTTTGCAGAAAGTGTACATTTCATCAATTGTTATTAATGTTCTGTGTTTTGGTTCTTTGATATATTCTTTGATTATATCGCTTGTATCTTTTTTTTCAATATTTATATCTTCAACTTCTATCTCTACTTCAGCTTTTTCTGGCTTTTCTTCTAAAGTTTTCTTTAATCTTATCTCTTCTAACTTTTTTTTAACTTCTTCATCTGTTGGTTTTGTTTTGCCAAAATAAGCAAGAGCAATAGATTTAACTTTAGAACCCTCTCTTACAGATTCTCTTAAGTAATAATATTCGTTTCCGTAGATTTTCTTTTTAACAACGTAGGCCATAATGCAAGTTAGGCCTACATGTATATAAATTTATCCTGCAATTATACAAAATCAGTCTTCTTATCGTCTCTAACATCATTGTACCTTAACTCTTAATTAAAACTGATAAACCTTTTAGTAATTCCATTTTTGGAATTATAATTTTAAAAACAGAAGCATAATTCCAAAAACGAAATGTTTATAAACCGCAAAGCAATAAAACTGCTTAAGTTGGATTTAAAACAAGTAGATGGCATTATAGAATCAAAGATGCTTGAAGTTCTCAAGGTTTTAGATAGAAATAAGAATCAGATTATGTCGATAAAGATGATTTCTGATGATTCAAAGATACCTATGACAACTGCATTCAGAATCATTCATTCTCTTGAAAACAAAGGTTGGGTTAATATTGTTACAATAGGAAAGGTAAGGTTCTACAGAGCGAATAAGAAAAAATTCTTAGATGCAATAAAGTTGCCTAAGTTGGATTTAAAACAAGTAGATGGCATTATAGAATCAAAGATGCTTGAAGTTCTCAAGGTTTTAGATAGAAATAAGAATCAGATTATGTCGATAAAGATGATTTCTGATGATTCAAAGATACCTATGACAACTGCATTCAGAATCATTCATTCTCTTGAAAACAAAGGTTGGGTTGATATTGTTACAATAGGAAAGGTAAGGTTCTACAGAGCGAATAAGAAAAAATTTTTGATTATTGGTAAAAATGAAACAATATAAAGACAGAAAAATAAGACTGAAGGGTTTGTTAATTGTAACTCTGCTAATTTTATCTATTTTATTTACAGTGATATATACTACAAAGCTTGGACCTGAAATAACAGGCCTTGTTGTACAAGAAGAGATAATAACAAAATCTGTAAATATTTCTGTAAATGATACTTCTGAAATAAATGTTGGTTTAGATAATAATTTAAGATATATTGCACTAAGCGGTTATGTAACAGGAGATAATTATGCAAATATTTTCTTAAAAAATAATGAAACTCTTTACAAGATTTTTGACAGAAGCATGATTGAAGAGAAGGGAATAAAAAGTATTACAGGATTTGCAGTAACAAATTCTGTAAATGAAAAAGAGCTTTACAGGGATATTGCTGCTTTATCCACTGCATCTAAATTTGTGTCAACCAATAGAATAACTGGCTTTGCAGTTGAAGAAGTTGTTACAGAAGAAAACTTAACAGAGAATTTAACAAATGAAACTTTAGGCAATGACTCTTCACAGGGAGTCGTGGATGGGGTGGTGGGTGGGGTTATTGAAAATCCACCAACAGATGCTCAGATGAATCTAACTCTTGACTACAATTCAGGCAGCGATTACGACTCCAATGATGATGGTATTGAAACATGGGCAGGAATTGTTGACTTTAAGATTGTTCCAGAGTTTAGCTGGAATGTTGATACAAGCAAGCTTTGTACAAAGTGGGAAATTCACAATCTTGATGATGATTCTTTCTATACAAGATGTTATGGAAACACTCTTTGCTGCAATTTTATAGGGCTTTCTTCTGAGATTAACCAATGGAATGATGTTTATTTTAATTATTATGGCAAGGATAATTCTGGTTTAAGAAATAATGTAAGTGCAATGCTGGTTTATGTTGACTATAATCTATCTGTTCCATATTCATATGTTATTTATTCTAATTGGACAAGTTTGAGTGCAAGATATTATGGACAATTGGTTAATAGAATTGACTTTAACAATATAGGAATTGATTTGAATATTTCTAACAATGAAAATTATACAATTCTTGTTGAGCTTGGTTATGGAACAAAATTATTTATTGAAGATGTTAATTATAAATCAGCTGGAATTGTTTTAGAAAGAAATGAATCTGTTTCATATGAGAAAGTTAAGATTAACTCTCCTGTTAAAGCTAAAACAAGAGTGCAACTGAACAAAGAAGGAAGCGTTAGTGTAAATATCCCTTCTTCTGCTACAAATATAACTGCATACAAAGTTGAAAAAGGAATTAAAGAGAAAGAATTAGATGTAACAGCACAAGCAATTAGAGAAAGAGTTGGGGTTTCTTCTGTTGAAACTAATAAAACTTTGAACATTGTTGAAAATGTTTCTGATGTTTTAATTGAATACAGTTTGCCTGGACCAACTGCTGTTGAGGAAAATATATCCCAGTTTGATAAAAGAGTTGTTGTTAGCTCTGACATACATTATGAAAATATTTTAGCTTACTCTTATTTGAATACAGAAGCTAATATTAATGCTGTACATTTATACTGGTTAGTTAATGGAACAAAACAAGAAGTAAGTTTTGATGCTTATGATAACAATGAAAATGGATTAGTTGACTATATTGAATGGAATGTTCCAAACTTGAGTAATCAAACTTATGAGATAACAATAACAATACTAAATCCTTATACTTATCTGAGAGATGGAGAGAATTGGACAGTTGCTTTCAACACAACAGGAACAGCTGATTTGTATATTAATTCTACAAATGCTCGATGGCAAGAAATGCTAGTTGATAATACTTCAACATTTGATGAAATGAAGTTTATTGAAATAAAGTGTGGCAATGAGACTATTGAGAACAAATTAAAGATAATTGATACAGAAGGAAAACAGCATAATTACAATTCTATAAAAGCAGATGATTTTGTAAAATCTTCAAAGTTTTATATAAAGGATTATTCTTGCGATGAAACAAGTTATCTCAAGAATAATATGCTTAAAGCAGGATATGCTGTTTTAGAGTTTGATTTCGGTGGGCAAGTTGCTTATGCTTATGACCCTTCTTCTACGACAATAAGTTTACCTCAATCTACAAATGATTTAGCAGATGTATATTATTCTGAAGGTGGTCATGGTCCTGATGTATATTATGGAATGCAGTGGAAATGGAATATTTCTGCTATTCCTGATAGTTCAACAATATCAGATGGAACTATGTGTTTATTTCTTCTTTCTTCAAATGCTGCAGAAATGAGAGTTTGGTATATTAATTCTCAATCTTGGGATGAAGCTTCAGATGCTGCAACATTGGCAGCACAGACTCCATTAAATCAAACAGATGTAACTCTTTCGAGTACAACGTCAAATACATATACTTGTTTTAATGTTACAACTCAATTAAAGCAATCTTATGCTAATGGAAATAAAAACTTTACAACAAGAATGGAAAGTGCAACTTTTATTATTGGAACAATAGGTGGTGTTTCTGATAATTCATATGTAAATTATGGTGATGAATTTAATGTTGTAAGAAGCAAATTTAATGATAGAGAAGACCACTGGGGTTTCCCTGGAGATACTCTTTTCTATCTTAATGTAACTTATGAGGCTTCTGGTCCTCCACCAGATACAACTTTCCCAAATATAAGTTTAGTTTCTCCTGTAAATACAACAAATTCTTCTGCAGCATCACAAACCTTTAGCTGCAACATAACAGATGAAACACAAGTTGCAAATTTAACTCTATATCTATGGAACTCAACAGGAACGCAGAATTATACTAACACAACATCATTGACAGATACCTCAAACAATACAAACTGGACTTATACTCTTCCTTATTCTGATACATGGAACTGGAATTGTTATGGCTGTGACAGCTCAAACAATTGTAATTGGAGCATTCAAGGAAATTATAGCTTGAATTATACTGCTGACACAACACCGCCATACATCAAATGGAACTTTCCACTAAATCAGACATACACAACAAGTAATATTACAATAAACATAACAAGCGACGCAACAAATCAAACTATTTGGTATAACAACGGAACAGCAAATATTACATACATAGATGTTACATCGTGGAACTTTAATAATGGATCTCACACTTTGTTTGCATATGCAAATGATTCTGCTGGAAATACTAATTCAACGAATGTTACATTTACTGTTGATGTTGACCTTGACGGCCCTATCTACTCCCTGAATTCAACTGACAATACTATTGCAGGCATGTCAACTAAATTTAGTTTGTATTGGGCAGATGAAACAGGATTAAGCGGATATATATTTTCAACAAATAATTCTGGAACTTGGGTAAATGACAGCTGGACTGCTTTCAGCAGCAGCTTTACATTCAATGGAAGCAATTGGGAATACAGGAAGAGCCATACTATACTAAATGCAACAGGTGCAGATATCAATTATACAGTAAGGATTATTGTCGTAAACGGAACTGGAACAGACAGCGGGAATATTGTGTACATCAATGCTACAGGAAATAACAAAACAAGAAATGATTTCGGAGACATAAGGTTTACAAACGCTAGCACTGATTTGCTAAACTATTGGATAGAATCAGTAAACACAGGAAAAAATGCAACCTTCTGGGTAAAAATTGATGGGAATTTATCAGCAAGCAACCAGGAGATATATATTTATTATTCCAGCCCTAATGCAACAAACATAAGCAATGGAACAAAAACATTTGAATTCTTTGATGATTTCGATGATGGCTCAATTGATACAAACAAATGGAATGCATCTAGTGGATCTACTGTTTCAATGACTGAGTCAGGAGGGTCTGGAAAATTAACTGGCTCTTCTTCTGGCAGCTGGAATGTAGGATATTTCAAAACTCTAACAACATTCCCAGTAGGATATGCTGTAAGAACAATGCAATATTATAGTCAAGCATCATCCAATATTGATTCCTATTCAGGTTTCCTAGACCCATCTGTTGTTCTTTACATTACTTATGCTCCAACAGACAGAGTAGATTTACAGTTGTATAGGTATTCTTGGGTTGGTGGAGGAGCTGCTTATGATTATTTTGCATCAACAAAAAATAGCACCTCAAGCACTTTAGATGTATCCAATCCAAGGGATTCCTGGAAAATATTTGAAACAAGAAGAGACAGCTCTATTTCACAGATTTTGTATGATGATGTTAATCAGTCTTCAATTACAAATACAACATTCATACCAACTGTTTCACTGCCAGCAGGATTCCTTATTCAAGTTGGCGCTGGTGCAAGCGGTTATACTTATACAGATTGGTTTGCTGTAAGAAAATATGTTATTGTAGAACCAGCCCATAGCACTTGGGGAGCTGAAGAAACTTCACAAAGCAATTCTAGTTGGTCTAATGTTACAAAAGTTTTGAATTCAACAGCAGGAGTAAATATAGGCTGGTGTGTCTATGCAAACGATACTCTTAACAATTGGAATACAACTTCATGTAATCATCCATTTTCAATTAGCACTATAGAAACTACAAATCCATCATGGTCAAACAACAAAACAAACCTTACATCGTCAACAGCATTAGGAAACGATGTTTACTTTAACATAACTTTAAATGAAACAAATCCAGACAAATATATCTTCAGCTTCTACAATGGTACTGACTGGATTAATAATAGTCCTCAAAGTTATACAAATGGGCAGGAAATCCAAGTAATCAAAACAATACCTTCAAGCCCAATAAATTGGACATGGTATTTTAATGACACATTTGGAAATTCAAACCAGACAAACATCTGGACTACTTTACTCGATTCTTATATAGGAATTACTACAATATACCCTACGGTAAATATTAATGCAACGCAAAACAGATTTTTCAATGTTACAGTAAATGTCAGCTGTATAGGTTCTGTATCTTGTGGAGAGATAAATGTAAGTTTGGACCCTTATCCCACAATTATATTCAATGATACTTTTGAAAGAGCTAGTTTGGGAACTAATTGGAATTGCACAGGAAGTTGCGGAACAATAACTAGCTGTTCAGAGTATGGAACATATGCAGGATATCATTATGCTGACGCAGGTTCAGTAACATCAAGAATAATAGACTTAAGTTCTTACAATCAAGTAAACATTAGTTATTGGGTTAAAAGAGGTATCTCTTCTTGTGGTATAGATGACCCTGATTCTTCTGAGGAAGATCTTTTTGTAGAATATTACAACAGCACTGGCTCTTGGGTGCAATTAGATTATTTCCAAGCAAGTACTGCTGACCCTTCATTCACTAAAGCGAACAAAGAATTTGTCTTAAACAGCAGTGCTTTGCATAATCAATTTATGATAAGATTCAGGCAAGAAGGAGGCAGTGGTCTCACTAATGATAATTGGCTTTTTGATATGGTTAATATAACTGGCTCTTTTGGAAAAAATGGATTAATTTCAACAAATATTTCAACAGTCCCTTTTTACACAAATATTTCAACTAATCCTTACAGCATAACACTAAACAGCACACAGTCGCAATTAGTCACATTCTGGGTTAATGCAACAGGAAATGCTAATGTAAATACAAATTATGAATTCTATGTTTATGCAAATAGAACATCTAGGATGTCAAATTCAAACCAGACATCTAAGTGGAATGTTACAATTATTCCTCCTGACACAACAAAACCATTATGGTCAAACAACAAAACAAATTTTACAACTAGCACAAGTTCTGGAGAAAATGTTTACTTTAACATAACTTTGAATGATGTTAATCCAAACAAATATATTTTCAGTTTATATAACGGTACAGAATGGATAAATGATAGCCCACAAAATTATAATGATGGACAGGAGATTGAAGTAGTAAAAACATCAACTTTTAATCCAACTTATTGGACATGGTATTTTAATGACACATTTGGAAATTCAAACCAAACAGCTGTCTGGAGCGTTATATTTGAATCACCAATAGGAATTTCACTTCTTTATCCAACTGCAGACATAAACATAACCCAAAACAAATTTTTCAATGTTACAGTAAATGTCAGCTGTCCAGGAGATATTCCCTGCAGAGGAGTAAATGTAACTCTCGACAGCATCAATTCATTTGTTTATGATAATTTTGACACAGGAAATTTGCAAGGAGATTACTGGACAACCTACACTAGCAATGTAAATGGAAGAATAAGTGTAAGCAATACAACTGCATATTCTGGAAACTATTCTGTTGTAGCAGACATACCAGATGGAAATGGATATAATTTAAATGAATTAATAACAAATTATGATTTTTCAGGAAGCAGGTATATCTATTTGAGTTTCTATTGGAGAGAAGCTGATAACCAAGATGAGCAAAATGCAGGAGCAGATCATGCAGACCATCATAACTCTGATGCTGTCTACTTTACTTGCAACGGAACTTTCTGGTATCTCCTGCAAAGCGCTCCAAGCAGTTTTACTTCATGGACAAACCAGACAATTAATATAACTGCAGATTCTGATTTCTGCCAGACAGTTAATTCAAGCTTTAAGATAAAATTCACGCAATATGATGATACTGCCTGGCCAAATGATGGAATTGCTTGGGACAACATAAACATAACTTACAGCAGGGGTGGAGGCGGGGTTATTTTAACAAATATTAATTCAACTCCATTCAGAACAAATACAACTAATCCGTATAATATAAATTTAGGCAGCGGAGAAAGCCAGCTTGTCACATTCTGGGTTAATGCAACAGGAACTCCTAATGAAACTTTCAAATTTTATGTATATGCAAACAGAACTGACTTAATGTCTAACTCAAACATTACACAAAAATGGAATATTACAATTAAAGACCCTGATTTAACCTTGCCTAAATGGTCAAACAACAAAACAAATTTAACAACTAATACATCCTTAGGAACAGATGTTTACTTTAACATAACTTTAAATGAAACAAATCCAGACAAATATATTTTCAGTTTCTATAATGGAACAAACTGGATTAATGATAGTCCTCAAAATTACACAAATGGACAGGAAATTGAAGTAATAAAAACCATAAATTCAAGCCCAATAAATTGGACATGGTATATTAATGACACTTCAGGAAATTTAAATCAGACAACTATGTGGACTGTAAACATTGAATCTTCAATAGGAATAGATTGGATATATCCAACAGTAAATATCAATGCAACACAATATGAATTTTTTAATATAACAGTAAATGTTACATGCACAAGCCAAACACCGTGCAGAGATATAAACGTAAGCTTGGATCCTCAGACAACTGTATTGTTTGATAATATGGAAAGTGGTGTAGGCAGTTGGACTCATGGTTTTATCCAGACATTAGATGAATGGGAATATGGAATCCCAACTTATGGTCCAACTTCTGCTTATTCTGGAGTAAATGTTTGGGCTACTAAACTTGCTACTAATTCATATTGTTCCACCAGCAATTACTGGTTAAAGACCCCTACATTTAGTTTAAGTGGAGTTATAAATCCTGTATTAACTTTTGCTCATTGGTACTATACAGAAAGTTGTTGTGATGGAGGTGTTGTTCAAATATCTACTAATAATTCTACATGGACAACATTAACGCCAAATGGAGGATACCCTGGTGCAGGTTTTTTTACAGCAGATTATGCCGGCAGCCAGCAGAGCTGGACAAATGCTACATTTAATTTAAGTTCATATCAAGGAAACAGCAGTGTTAACATACGTTTCAATTTTGGTACAGATGTTTCTGTATGCTATGCAGGATGGTATATAGATGATGTTAAAATAGCTGGTGACTCGGCAACATCAACCAAAGGAGGTTTAATCACAACAAATGTTTCAGCAACTCCATTTTACACAAACACAACAAATCCTTATAATATAAGTTTGGAAGCAGGACAAAGCCAGCTTGTCACATTCTGGGTTAATGCAACAGGAGCTGGAAACAGTGTATATGAATTCTATGCTTATGCAAACAAAACTTTAACTATGTCAACATCAAACCAGACAAATAAATTAAATATTACAATTCAGGATTTAACAATACCAAGAATTGAACTAGTTTCGCCAACTCTGCAAAATGGAACTTATGCACAAAACTGGATTCCTGTAAATGCGTCTGCAATTGATACTCATCTGTCTTCTGTTGTTGTCTACTTGCTTAATTCATCAAAAGCAGTAATCAACTCTTCATCAAGTTCTACTTCGCCTTCTTTTAAAAATTTCACAACCCTGAATGATGGAATATATTACATAAATGCATCTGCAACAGACACAGGAGGGAACACAAATATAACAGAAACAAGAAGAATAATACTTGACTTTACACCGCCTATATTTAACTTTACATCGCCAATATTACCAAATAATACAAAACATCCTCAAACATCATTTAAAATAAATGTTACTGTTACAGAAACAAATCTACAGACACTAATCCACAACTTTAATGGAACAAATTATACTCTGTACAATGATTCATTGGTATTGATGTATAACTTTGATAATATTTCTTCTTTAGGAGAAAATTCAACAAAAGTTGTTGATGTTTCAAGATATGTTAACAACGGAACTGTCAGTGGAGCTGTAATGAATTTAACAGGGGGAAAATACAGAGGAGCATTTGTATTTGATGGAATAGACGACTGGGTGAATGTTTCAGGAACTTCTGGTATAGATTTCTCATCTAGTTTCACAGTTGCAGTTTGGGCTAAATCTCCTAATCTAGACAGTGCAGATGATATGTTTGTTATTGACAAAAGAAAAACCAGCGATCCTTGGAGAACCTTTGATTTGCAAATGATACAAAATAAGGCATATTTTAGTATTTGGACAATTCCTAGAACGCAAACAATAATTTCAAGTTCATCTAACTTGGTTTCTAATAATTGGTATTATCTTGTTGGAATGTTTAATGGAACAGATATACTATTTTATATTAATGGTAATTACGAAAATTCTTCTCAGACTGCTTCTACAGATGTTCAAAGCTCTGATGACAACATAAGAATTGGAACTTTAAATGAAGATGGATGGTTTAACGGAACAATAGATGAAGTTAGAATCTGGAACAGAAGTTTAAGTGCAAGTGAAATTTATCAGCAGTATGCTTCAAACTTGAATAAATATGACTCAAATAAATGGCAGTTGTATATAAATCAAAGCAAAAATGTAACATCTCTGCTAGATGAAGGAAATTATACCTCTGTTATATTTGCCTCTGACTTATATTCAAACCAAAACAATTCTGGAACAAGGACAATAACTATAGATATAACAGCTCCAATTTTTATAAATATTTCAAACCAGACATTTGAACATTACCAGGGTGTCTCTTACAACATAAACACTTCTGATTTAAACGCTATCAGCTGCTTTAAAGTAAATGACACAACAAGGTTTAATATAAACTGCACTGGTTATCTGAGAAATAATACAAAGTTAAGCGTAGGTTTATACGACTTAAACATTACTTCTAATGATACTGCTGGAAACGAAAACTATTCCTTGATGTGGGTCAATATAACAGATACAACACCTCCTGCATTTAGAAATGTTTCAAACCAAACTTCAGAATATGGAGTAGCATTAGGTTATAATTTCAATGCAAGTGATTCAAACAATGTAAGCTGTTTTAGTGTAAATGATACTGCAAACTTCAAGATAAACTGTTCTGGTTATCTGGAAAATAATACTTTTGTAGCTATTAATCTTTACTGGCTGAATATTACTTCTAATGATACATTTGGAAATAAAAATTATTCTCTGATGTGGGTAAATGTTACAGATACCACAAAGCCAAGAATAAATATAACTTATCCTGTAAACAACAGTTATACATCTGATACTGGATTAGATGTTAACTACACAGTTTATGATTTAAATTTAGCTTCTTGCTGGTACAGCAATGATACAATGAGTGTAAATACATCTCTTATAAACTGCACAAATCTGACAGAGATAACATGGACAGAAGGAAGGCATAACATTACTATCTGGGCAAATGACAGTTATAGAAATACAAACAGTTCAAGCATTACTTTTGTTGTTGACTTAAACCTACCAGCATTCACAAACATCACTAACCAAACTATATTTGAAGATGATGCATTTGGTTATGATATCAATGCAACAGATGCAAATGGTATCAGTTGCTTTAGTGTAAATGACACAATATTCAAAATAAATTGCTCTGGTTATCTGGAAAATAATACTGTGTTAAATGTTACCTTGTATGGGTTGAATATAACTATTAATGACAGCGCTGGAAATAAAAATTATGAATTAATGTGGGTAAATGTTACAGACAAAGGAAGAATTGGCTTGGATTTAATAACTCCGACAGAAAGTATAAACTCTTCGCAAAATAGTTTTTTCTCTGTTACTGTTAATGTAAGCTGTAGAGACGCTGATTGCGGGCAGATTAATGTCAGCCTAGACCCAGTGGAAGTTGGTACTATCTACAATTTCACAACATGCTTGGCTACAGGAATTAATGGACCAACACAAGCAAACTGCATTACAAATTATACAGGAACAACTTTGGCAAATTTAGTAAATGTAACAAGCGGTATTCAAAACTGGACAGTGCCTGCAACAGGCACTTATAGAATTGAAGCATGGGGAGCAGGAGGAGCTAGCAAAAATACAGCTCTTGGAGCTTCTGGAGCATATATCGGTGGAGAGTTTACATTTAATGCAGGAACTGTTATAAAAATTTTAGTAGGACAAAAAGGAGTATATGATGGTACTTATGCTGGTGGCGGTGGTGGAGCAACTTTTGTAATTAACCAAACAAATAGTTCAATATTTATTATTGCAGGAGGCGGAGGAGGAGGAGCATATACAACTTCAAGTGCTAACAAAAATGGAAAAAATGCAACTGTAAATTTAACAGGAAGTTTCGGAGGAACTGATAGTACTGCAAACTCTAATAGGCCTGGAGAAAACGGAACAGGAGGAGTTACTTCATCAACAGGTGGAGGAGGTGGTGCAGGTTACAGAACAAATGGAGCAAATAATGGCGCTGATGGTATAGGAGGTAATTCTTATCTAAACGGAGGTGTTGGAGGAGATGGAACTGGCTCAGCAGTTGGAGGATTTGGAGGGGGTGGAAATGGTTATGGTGGTGGTGGTGGTGGAGGCGGTTATAATGGAGGTGGAGGTGGAGGATATACTAATTATGGTGGTGGAGGTGGAGGTGGTGGTTCTGTTAATAATGGAACAAACACAACAGGCATAGTATTATCAACATTGACAGATGGAAAAGTTTCAATAACATTTTTAGCATCAAGTGTTCCAACTAAAGGCGGTTTGATTTCAACAAATACTTCAGCAACTCCATTTTATACAAATAGTTCAAGCAATCCTTACAGCATAAATCTAAATAATACTCAATCACAATTAGTTACATTCTGGGTAAATTCAACAGGAGCTTCAAATAACACTTATGAATTCTATGTTTATACAAACAGAACTTCTGATATGATAATATATAATTCCACACAAAAATGGAATGTAACAATAACTCCATATGTAAGCGATATAACTGGTCCAAATTTTACAGGAATATCAAACCAGACAATAGAGTATGGATATAATTTAGGCTATGATATAAATGCAACAGACACAAGCAGTGTCGACTGCTTTAGTGTAAATGATACAGCAAATTTCAAGATAAACTGCTCTGGTTATCTGGAAAATAATACTGCATTAAATGTTGAATTATACTGGGTAAATATTACTGCTAATGATAGTCTCGGAAACAAGAATTATGAGATAATGTCTGTAAATGTAACTAGTACAACACTTCCATTGTTCACATCAATCTTAAACCAGACAATATATTATGGATTTGCTCTTGGTTATGATATCAATGCAACTGACATGTCTGGAATTAATTGCTTTAGTGTAAATGATACAGCAAATTTCAAGATAAATTGCTCTGGATATCTGGAAAATAATACTGCATTAAACGTTGATTTATACTGGATAAATATTACTACAAATGATACAGTTGGAAACAAAAATTATGAAATAATGTCTGTAAATGTTTCTGGCTTGGATATAACCTCTCCAAAAGTAAACATAACTTATCCTCTAAATGGTTCAGTATTCAGTTATTCAACAACATCTGTCCCTCTAAACCTGACAACAAATGAAAATGCAACATGCTTCTACAGCAATAATTCTGGACAGACAAATTATTCAATGGAAGCAAATTCAACAAACAGATTATTTAATGCAACATTAAATGTATCAGCAGGAAATATATACACCATAAATGTATATTGCAATGATTCTTCGAATAACTGGAACAGAACAGAATCAACAATATTCTCATTAAATATCTCTCCATTAATAAAGATAAGCATGATATATCCTTCTGCATCTATTAATGTATCAAAGAATGAATTGTTTAATATTACTGCAAATATAACATGTTTAAGCGAGGATTGTGATAATATAAATGTGAGTTTGGATCCTGCAGTTGGTTATGGAACAACTTCTCCTTATGATTCAGGAACATCTGCTAATAGTTGCAAAGAAGCAGGAGCAAGCGGAACTATAAATACTTGCGCTGATGGAAGTAATTGTGCATATCCATTTACAGTGCAAAGAATTATTGTAACTGATTTGAATAATAGTGTTTTCAAGACAGGGGATACTGTAAATGTTAGTGTAACGACTAATACTGACTGTTGCTCGCCAGATTTAGGCTTTGCTTATTCAAATACCTCAAATTCAAGTTCTATTTTCAAAGCAAAAGGAAGGGTAGTTAACATAGCAAGTGGTCTTAAAAATTATTCTATAACCTTTGTGCTAGATAATGTTGTTGGAAACCACACAATAAGGGCAATGAATGTTTACAGTTCAGTTTCAACTTCAATAACTTGTGGTTATAGTGAAAGTTCAGGAGCAACTTATTCTGATACAGACGATGTTATAATCAATGTTGTAAGTAGCAGTGCTGGAAAAGGCGGTTTGATTTCAACAAATACTTCAGCAACTCCATTTTACACAAACACAACTAATCCTTATAACATAACTCTAAGCGAAAATCAAAGTCAACTTGTCACATTCTGGGTAAATGCAACAGGAAGTTTAAGCACTACTTATGATTTCTTTGTCTATGCAAACATAACCTCTTCTGGAATAGCAATAAAAAATGAAAGCAGCCATTGGAATGTTACAATAAAAGACTTAACAAATCCAATGATAATGTTTAATCCTTCATCAACAGCAAATGGAAGCCATAATCTTGAAAAAACAATAACAATAAATATTTCTGCTTCAGATATTTATTTGGATACTATAAAAGTATATCTTTATAATTTGTCCGCCCTTATAAATTCAAGTTCATCGACATATTTGCAAGTTGCTAATCTTTCATACGGAACTTATTACATAAACGCAACTGCAAATGATACATCTGGAAACATAAACAGCACAGAAACAAGAACAATTATTCTAACAAGGTCATCTCTCTCAATTACAAGAGATTATCCTACAGCAGATATAAATGTAGAACAAAACAGGTGGTTTAATGTAAGCATTAATGTAACCTGCCTTGAGCAGGACTGTAATAATATAAATGTAACACTGGATCCAGTTACAAATATAGAATGCGGAGCTATTACAAATTGCGATTTCACACAGACAGGTGATTGCAGCAATGAAGATAACACATGCACAAACATACCTGGATGGACATATTATGAAATAACAGACGGAACTTATGAAAGAGCTAAAGTTTCAAATACTTCAAATCCATTCGGAGACAGCAAAGGAAGCTGGCTTGAATTCAGGTCAACATACACAGGAGTTAGCAGCACAAATTGGAAGTCATATATTTATTCTGATGCATTTGCAGCAGATGCAGATTACATAACCTATAATTTCTACGGAGACGAATATGATGAGTGGGGATATGGATTGATGATTTATGAAGATAACAATGAAACAGAAAACTACCAAATTTTAGAGTATAGGTGCCCATTTACAGGAAGCTGGTCAGCAACTGATGATGTCTGGGGCGGCTGTAATGATAATCAGGATTATCATCCAGGAGCTAAAACAGGAAAAACAATTGCTATAAACAGCAGCTTGAAAAATAAAAACATAAGAATAAAGGCTTGGACAGGAGACGGCAGTTCTGGAGACAAAGGCGATGCAAGTATTGATGATATTTGCCTGTCTTATTCAAATGGAGTATGCATAAGTTCAACTAAATCAACAATATCTACAATCTCTGGAACACTTCCTTTCTGGACAAACCATACATCAAACCCATATACAATAAATCTAAACAGCACTAATTCAACTATTGTTACATTCTGGGTAAATGCAACAGGAACAAAGGGCTCTACTTATGAGTTCTTTGCTTATGCAACAGTTGCTTCAGACACAAGCATAAGAAATGATACAACGCACTGGAATGTAACAATCACAGATGCTACAGTTCCTTTGATAAATTTTGTTTCTCCAACAACAGAGAACGGAAATTACAGCCAGAGTTATATAGACGCAAATATTACGGCAATAGATGACAATCTTGACAATATTACTGTATATTTCTATAACTCAAGCGGACTTGCAAACACAACATCATCAGAATCTTCACAATATTACATAAGATTCTCAAATTTAGCTGATGGAACATACTCAATAAATTCAACAGCTTTTGATACAGGAAATAATTCTGCTTCAACAGAAACAAGAACAATAAAAATAGACACAATCTCTCCTTTAATAAATATTTCAGCACCAGTTGATAAATTTAATACAACTTTGTCAGAACTAAATTTCTCTTTTTCAATAACAGACAATTCAACAAGCAATTGCACAGTCTATAAAGATGTTGAAGGTTCTGTTAGCTACACTGCAGGAAATTCAAATGCATCTGTTTTCCCAGAAACATCAACAACATTAAATGTTTCCCTTGCAGGCAATCGCACACATTCATGGTACATTAATTGCACAGATTTGGCAGGCAATTCGAATATAACTGCTACAAGAACATTAACTGTTGACCAAATAGCTCCACAGATAGTAGTTTCTTCTCCAGCAGAAAATGGAAGTTTTGGATATTTAATCTATATACAGACAGAGATAACAGACAGCCAGTCCTTAGTTGACTCTGTATGGTATTATATGTATAATAATTCAAACGAAAGCCAGAAATTGGCAAATGGAACTTTGAATATTTCAAGCAGTTGGGATTCCAGCTGGAATTCATCTTCTTACCAGAATGCAGAATGGAATGTTACTTTAAGCATATTTGCAAATGATACTCTTGGAAATATAATAAATAAGAATGTTTCATTTTATCTGGATAACAACAAGCCAGTTATTCAATTAATAGTTCCTAGCTCGATATTAAATTATTATAGTTCTAATTTCTCACTGGACATTAAAGTGCAGGACCTTTCATTGAATTATACTTACTACAATATTAGCATACAAGGTATAACAATCCAGTATAATTCAACATCATATGAATCTTCTATTTCCGAGCATGCATGGAGAGATAATGTCAATGTTACTGAAAGCGCAGAAGGTACCTACAATTTGAATGTTTTCGGTGGAGATTCTGTAGGAAACAATATTAATGTTTCAACATCATTTATAATTGATAAATCAAGCCCATCGTTAACTGTCCACTATCCGTCAGAAAATGTTTATCTAAATACAACAGCAATAAATTTTAACTGGACAGCAATTGACAATATTTCCACATCGTTTAACTGCAATTTAACAGTTGGAGGAAGCACAAAACAAATTTATTGCTTAAATTCAACAAGTTGTAATTATACCTTTGCAGGATTTAGCGAAGCAAGATATAATACAAACATAAGCTGCAAAGATAATGCATCAAATAGTGTAATTAAATCATTTAATTTCACTATTGACAAAACTTCTCCTTTGATTTCTTTTACAGAATCAACTATTTCATCAGGAAATCATTCACAGAATTATACTGCTATCAATGTTAGTGTTACAGACCAGAATATAGATACATTAACCTTAACTTTCTATAATTCCAGCTACAGTATAATCAATACATCATCAACTTCATCAAATTCATTATTCATGAACATAACTAATCTTCAAGAAGGGTATTATTATTTCAATGCAACTGTAAATGATTCCAGTGGTTATAGGAATAGTACTGAAACACGAAATATTTTCTTAGATTATATATCTCCTGCAGTTTCAATTTCAAAAAATGCTTCAAATCTTGAATATGGCTCTGATTCAATTTCAATAAATTGGTCTGTTAACGATGATAATCTGAAAATGATTAGCTTGAATATAACTCTTCCAGGAGGTTACTTGCTCTACAGCTCAATCGAGCCATCAGAAGGTGTTAATCTAACTCCAGTTGAACTTGTAGGAACTGGAACATATAATATTTCACTATACTCTCGAGATACTGCTGAAAACATAAACACAGCAAGCACAACATTTGGGGTTGATGATACAATTCCACCAACAATTTATTTTGTTAACCCTGTAATAGGAAACTTTTCACGCAGCTGGATTTTTATAAATGTAACTTCACCAGAAGCAAGCTTAGTATCACTGACAATCTATCTCCACAATCAAACTGCATTATATAATCAAAGTGCTGGAACAAGCAGCCCTCACTCAATTAACTTTACCTCTCTTCCAGATGGAATTTATTATTACAATGCAACTGCATGCGACGAAACAACATGCAATTCAACAGCAACAAAAGCAATAATGCTAGATACAACATTGCCTTTAATCTCATTTGAAACTCCAACACCAACTATAGAGTCAAGCACAGTCAATCAATTATCTGCAAATGTGAGTGCTTCAGACAATAATTTAGATACAATCAAAATTTATTTGTATAATTCAAGCGAAGTATTAATAGTTTCTGCAACAAATTTATCTTCGCCATTGTTTTACAACTTTACTGGATTGGCTGACGGTATCTATTATCTAAATGCAACAGCAAATGATACATCTGGAAACAGAGAACAAACAGGAACAAGAACCATAACTCTTGATGCATTAGCTCCTTATGTAAGAATATTATCCCCAACAAATACAACCTATAATACGACAAATATAACAATTAATATAACAAGCGACTCAACAAACAACACAATCTGGTACAATAATGGAACAGATAATATAATTTACACAAATGTAACAACTGCTTTGTTCAGTGAAGATTCTCACACAATAATTGCTTATGCTAATGATAGCATTAACAATATAAATTCAACTTCTATAATATTTACAGTATTACTTTGCTCACCTTCATTTACAAATACCAGCTGGAGTAGTTGGTATAACACCACCTCTTGTCAGGCTAATGATACAGTCCAACAAGCAAAGAATTTAACACAGTATGATTCAAGCGAATGTGCATCAAATACAACATTTTTTAATTATAGTTATGCTTCTTGTGATTTCTGCACTCCAAATTTGACTAATACTTCTTGGACTTACTGGAATAATGAAACATGTTCTGCTAATCAGATGAATCAGTCAAGAAATTTAACTCAGTATGATGCAAATAATTGCAGTGAAATTGGCAATACAACTTTCTATGAATATCAGCTTGTAAATGATTTGGTAAACACTTCTTGGAGTGATTGGATAAATATAACTGCGTGCCAATCAAATAATACTGTAAGACAAAGCAGAAATTTAACACAATATGATACTTATGGTTGTGCATCAAATACAACATATTATAATTATAACGATGAAATTTGTGATGCAACTCCCCCATATATAAAAATAAATTCACCAATTAACACGAGTTATTCAACTGCAAACATAACAATAAATTTCACAAGCGATGCTACAAATCATACTATATGGTATTATAATGGAAGTGTGAATAAAACTTATATTATCCCAACAACATGGAATTTCACAGAAGGTTCACATACAATTATTGCCTATGCTAATGATAGTCTTGACAATATCAACACAACATCGGTTTATTTCAACATTGATACTATTGCACCATACATAAAAATTAATTCACCAACAAATACAACTTACACAACATCAAATATAACAATAAATTTCACAAGCGATGCAACAAATAATACCCTATGGTGGGAAAACAATAGCTATAATAATATAACATATATCTCACCAACAACAGCATTATTTGCAGATGGCTCTCATATAATAATTGCATATGCAAATGACAGCTCCACTAACAGAAATATCACACTTGCACTAATTTTCACAGTTGATGCAAATCCACCTACAATAACAATAAACTCGCCATTAAATGTTACATATAACTCAACAAATATAACATTTAATGTTACGACAAACGAAAATGGAACATGCATATACAAATTAGATTCAGCAGACTATAATCTAAGCATGAACACAACAGACAACAGAAATTTCAACTACACAAACAGCTCTTTGACAGAAGACTCTCATACTGTAATTTTCTGGTGCAATGACACACTTGGAAACTTAAACTCAACAACAAGAATATTTGCTGATTTCTCACAATTGATATTCAATGCTACACTAGTAAACTATAATATCACTGGGATTAATAGCTCAATGAAATATTATTACAACAATCAGGAATTGGCACATAACAGCTCTGAAAATGGAACATTAACAGGATTGGTAATAAATACTCTTGTAGATTTGGAATTCAAAACATACAATAATAGACTTGTTGTAACCTTAAGAAATATAAATGTCTCATCTGAAAGCAACAAAGTTTTTGGTATAGACAAGTTTTCAACCCCTCTAACAGGATATCTTGTAAATTACGGAATTAATGCAACCTATAACTTTACAAATTCAACAGTTAGAATATATTATGATGACTTGACAATATCAAACGAAGCTAATCTAAAATTAGAAAAGTGTTATAATTATAGTTTTACATCACAGACATGTGTAGGAGCATGGACAGATATAACCTCTTCATCCTATCAAAATTTAATAGAAGATTACTTGGAAACAAATGTAACTTCATTTTCTGGGTTTGCAATCAAAGAATCTGAAGAAGCCGAAGTTGTAAGCATAAGTGACAGTGAAAGTAGTGGGGGAGGTGATTGTGTTACAACTTGGATTTGTAATGAATGGAGCGAATGTAAAAGTGGTATACAAACAAGAACATGCACAAAAGCTGTGAATATATGCTTTGCTCCTGAAAAACCTGAAACAACAAGACTCTGTGAAATAATTGAAAAACCTGAAGAATTTGATGAAACGCAAATTGAAAAACTTTCTCCTGAGCCAAGTAAATTCAATCTTTGGATCAAAACAAACATCACAAAACTTTTGTTTTTTGTACTGATAATGGCAGCATTATTTTTGTATATATATTTTATTGAAGAAAGAAAGGAGATATATTTAGGCAATATTTTTAAAATTGTTGAAGCTTTTTAAGCAATTTATCTCTTTGATTTTATTCCAAGGGTTGCTATTATCAAAACTATAATGTACATAATTAACCCATACACACATGCAGGAACTCCTCCAACACTTGCACATGTTCCTAAAGCACAAACCTTTTTGAATATCTCTGAATAGCTCAGATAGCCGGAAAATAGAATTCCAGCAATAGAAATCCACATTATTGTTTTTAATGCATTTTGTTTTTTCATTTTTCACCTCTTTAGTTTTATCAATCCATAAAACATGAAAAATATTCCTGCAAAAACAAATAAAATCATATTTGTATTATTATTTTTGTTGTTTAGATATAGTGAGATTATAACTGCAACAATGCCAAAGATAATCAAAAATAACGAGCCAATATTGATTTTGCTCTTCTTTACACTCTGATGTTGTTGCTTTGCATAATGCTGAGCAAGTTTATGATGATAATTGTGCTGATAATGTTTAGAATTTACCATATAATTCACCTCTTTATTTTTTTCATATAACCTGAAGTTGGCATCAGCCAACAATGGTTTTTAAAAAACTTTTAGTTTTTTAATAAACTTAATACCATCCATATACTTCTGCAATGCTTTTGGAACTTCAATTGAACCGTCTTCTTGCTGGTAATTCTCAATTATTGCTCTTAATGCCCTTGAAGTTGCAATCGCAGTATTGTTCAATGTATTAACATATTCCTTCTCTTCTCCTTTTTTGTATTTAATATTCAGCCTTGTTGCTTGATATGCAGTGCAGTTTGAATTAGAGCCAACCTCAAAATAAATATTTTCTCTTGGTGACCATGCTTCTAAATCAAATTTGCGAGTAGCGATTATTCCAATATCTCCTGTACAAATATCAACAACCCTGAATGGAATTCCAAGCAGTTTATACATCTCTTCAGAGTTTTCCTGCAATTCCTTGTGAAGTTTTTTGCTGTCTTTTGGCTTGCAGAAAATAAACTGCTCAACTTTGTTGAACTGATGCACTCTAAATAATCCTCTTGTATCAACTCCATGGCTGCCAATCTCTCTTCTAAAACAAGGACTTACACCGCAAACTTTGATTGGCAAATCTTTTTCATCAATAACCTCATCCTTAAACATTGCTGCCATTGGATGCTCGCTTGTAGCAATCATATACAAATCTTCGTCCTGAATCTTGTACATTACATTTTCAAAGTCAGCAAGAGATGTAACGCCTTCATAAGCATCCTTATTCATCATAAGAGGAGGCTCAATCAAAGTAAATCCCTTGCTTCTTAAAAAATCAATTGCAAATCTCTGCAAAGCAATATCAAGCAGTGCCAAATCTCCTTTTAGATAATAAAATCCAGCTCCTGCTGTTTTTGTAGCTCGTTTAAAATCAGCTAACCCAAGCTCTTCAACAAGCTCTCCATGACTCTTCAAAGCAAAACCAAACTTCTTATGCTCTCCATGAGTTTTTACAATCTTGTTCTCAGATGAATCTTTTCCAAATGGAACATCGCTTTCAAGAATGTTAGGAATTCTCATTAAAAAGAAATCAATCTCTTCTTTTAAGGTTTTAAGTTTTTCATCATTATCTTTTATTATTTTAGGAATCTCCTGAACATCTTTTATTTTCTTAGCTATGTCCTTGCCTTCTTTTTTTAGTTTATTAATTTCTTCTGCAGCAGTATTTCTAGTTCTTCTAAGCTCTTCATTTTCCTTTAGAATCTGCTTGTACTCTTTATCTTTTTCCAGAAGTGCATCTATCCATTCAATCTTTTCATTATCCTGCCTTTTCTCCAAATCCTTTTTTACAATAGCAGGATTTTCTCTTATGAATTTTATGTCAAGCATATGGAAAGAAAGCAATTTAATCTATAAAAAACTTTGGTTTTTTAGAACCCTTATTGGCGGAAGCCAATTTCATGTTATAAAAAACTATCGGAGATTATATTCATCTTAGCAACCAAAAAAATTAATCAATTTTATGGCAACATTTAAATATTACAATGCCAAAATACAGTCAATAGCATGTAAAAGAGGTGGAATTAATGGATATAACAACATGGATTGCTGCTAACCCAACAGAGTACTTAGTTATACTCTTTCTTGCTGTGCTTTGGACACTGCCATGGAAAGGTGTTGCGCTTTGGAAGTCTGCAAAGAATGGACAAAAAGCATGGTTTGTAGTACTGCTACTTGTTAACACATTAGCTATTCTTGAAATATTATATCTTGCATTCTGGCAGAAAAAAGAATATAAATTTTCTAGGCCAGCTATGAGCAAGAAAAAAAATAAAAAACAGTGAGGTGTACAATATGAAAAAGAAAATATTCTGGACAGGAGTTGTAGTTTTAATACTAGCACTTATTCTCTGGAATCAAAAGTGGCTAGGAATGAATAAATTATGGCTAGTTATTGCAGCAATCGGTGTGATTATTGCAATAGTAGGAGCAGGAAAGAAATGTTGCAAGAAGGCAGCAGTAAAGTCAGCTCCTAAAAAAGCTGCAAAGAAAGCTAAAAAGAAAAGAAGATAAACTATTCTTTTCTCTTTTTTGTTTTTTTCTGAATAGGCGTAGCCATTTTCTTCCTTATTATAGCATAGTTAACAGGATTCTTTATTCTAGCACATAGATTATCTGGCTTGCATAGGTTTAAGTCGAGGTAATACGCTGGACTCTTACAATTAGGAGGAAGTATTTTCTTCTTCTGCGTTTTATGGTATCTAATCTGCCCGACAATAAGATTTTCTCTAAGAGGTTCTTCATTTCTCTTGTTCCACTCTGTCAAAAGCTCTTCAATTTTTTCATAACTCCATCCAAGAGATGTCAAAAAATTTACAAGCACAAAAACAGACCTTTTCTTGCCGTCACTAAGGCCTTTTAAAATTAATTTAATGCAAGGAGGAAAATAATCTTCTGGAACAGCTTCTGTTATTTTTTGGAATTCTTTCTCTCCGCTCTCCTTCTTAAAGAAATTTTCTTTTGTATTTTCTTTTCTTGATTCATAATCAATTGCCTCTACAAAAAGCTTTTTTGCCTCTCCTTTAATAACATTTGTCCTATCAAGAAATCTGTGTTTGGAAACTTTAATTTTTTCCATAGAGGCATATTCTTTTTTGAAATCAAGAATCTTATCTTTGTTAAAAGGCATTGAAACCAAGCCAGATTTCTCATTTAAACTATAAGGCATTCTGTACATATGCCTTGAAGAGATAAGAAGCGTATCAACCTTGATTATATTCAAAGGTTCAAATTCTTCTCTAAAATTATTAGAACCACAACTGCAAACATTTTTTTTCTTGGAAACCTTTTGCATTAGAACATTGCATTTTAAACATTTCATAAACTTTTTGTCAGAATTAATCGAGCTTCCACATTTTGGACATAAAAACTCGTCCATCTTAATAGAAATATCTCCTTTAATTTTTTTCTTGCAAGCAGAACAGTACCTTACAGTAAGTTCATCCTTTGTTTTTCCTGTTATCTCTTTTAATTTATCAAAACTTACTTTAAATTTTTTATTAAAGATTATATTTCCATCATTGCTAACATCTATATACTTTTTCTTTACATAATCCACAAGAAAGTCAGCTATTTTTTTAGGTCCTTCTGGAAAGAGATTCATTGTCTTCCCATTATTGATCTCAGAAGGAAATGCTTCAAACGGCACTCCTACATGGAATCCTTTATTGCCTGAAAACTTTAGTGAAATTGATTTTACTCCAAAATCCTCAAGAGCTTTAATCAAAAGCCAGGTTGTTATTTTAGCCAGCTGCCAGTGCTCGCAGTCAATATCCAAAACAAAATCCCATCCTATTCTTAAATTATCAAGCTCTTTTTTTCGAAGTGCAACATCTAATTGCAGTGGATTACCCCATAACTCTTCAGAAGAATGAAAACTTAAAGCCCCTTGCTTAACAAATTCTAGAACATCATTATCATACTTCAAAACATCAGGCCTTTTTCCAAACCCATCTTTAAACCTGACAGCAATTTCTTTATTCTTGGCATGCTCAACTATCTCATGCTGAATATCTTTTCTACTATAATACTGATAAACTTTCTTTAAATCAATCTCCCCCATATAAATAAAGAAATAGAATTAATATTTAAGGTTATTGCTAGCACTTGTCCAGTGAATGCTTTTAGTAAACCTTCATCCACTTTCTTAAAACACTTGTAAATATCATAGAAAGAATGATGTATGTTCCAAGCCATCCTCCTCTATAACCAAGAAAATTAAAATTAAAGAATCTAAGTTCGCTATTGTTAATCTTTATCTGCTTTACCTCGCTGTCTTTTACTGGCTGAACAGGAGTTGAATATTTCTTGTCAGATATTGTCAAATCTTTTGTAAAACTCCTTCCATTAAATTCAAAATAAAGCACATATTTTCCAGCAATACCTTTCATCTCCCACTCTGCCATATTGTTTTTTATCTCTTGTGTCCTATTTGAACTAAGATTTACTCCAGCAGGAGCAGTTAGATTTACATTTCCAGTTACTCCATTTGCAAAAGTCATTGTTGTCTTAAAATCATCTCCTGGATTTATTGGTGCAAAAGCAAGATTTGCATTAAGCCATGCAAAAATGATTATCACAGGAATAAAAGTAAATATCATTGACTTAAAACTATGCATCATATACTTCATATTTGCTTCCATTGATTTCTTGTTTGTCTCCATCATTTTTTTAGTGTCATTTCTGCTAGTTTTCATATCAGCCTGATGCTGTTTAAGCTCGTCCTTTAACTGCTTCATCTCTTTTTGGTTTGTAGTGTACTTTGTTATTATTGTTACAAGAAAGCTAAGAAATAAAGAAACTAAGATTATAAGAAGCAAAGGATTCATATTTAACAATGGGTCAAAAAAAGTTATCATTTTATTCCATAAACTTTCGCATCATTGGATTCATATCCATCATGTGCTGTTTCGCAATCTCTTCATATAATTTATAGATAATCATAACTGTAAGTAATAGTCCTGTTCCAGATGTAAGTGCTCCTGAAATATCTGCCAGTGCAGCAAGGAAACCTACTGCAATTGCTCCCATAACAGTCAATGGCCAGATGTATCTGTTCAACAATCTTTCAAGTACTCTCTCATCTCTTCTAAAGCCAGGTATCTGCAAGCCAGAAGCCATTATCTGTTTTGATTGTGATTTAGCATCCATTCCAGATGTCTGCACCCAGAAAATTGAAAATACAACTGAACCAGCGATCATAAAAAATGTATAAGATAGTGCGTGCATTAAAGTACCACCTGTCAAACTTCCTTTTATCAATCCACCTATAATATCAGGAGCATAAAGCCAATTTACAATTCCAGAAGCAGGTGTATTGCCTATAAATGTTCCAAGTATAGGATGTCCTGCATTCTGCAACAATCTTGCAAACAACTGCACATTAGCTATTAATGCAGCAACTAAAATAACCGGGATATTGCTTGTGTAAATAAATGACAGCGGCCATCTTATTCCATAACCTCTTACTCTTCCAAAGCTCAAAGGAATTTCAACTTTCATTGCCTGTGCATAAACTGCAATGACAAATATTAATGCAGTTGATATAAGCGCAGCAAGCATAAGTCCTGCTGTCTGAGGATCTCCTGAAGCAAGGCTCTGAAACAAAGCAGGAATTGCTCCTGTCGCAATATTTGGATTGTTCGGAGAAGGCAGCCAGCTTAATGCTCTTATAAAAATTGATTCAGAAACACCTGCTGCAATAAATAAACTTATTCCTGAGCCAAAGCCCCATTTGCTTACAACTTCATCCATAAACATTATCATTATTCCACCGATACACAGTTGCAGTATAAGCAAAAGCTGAAGTGATAAAAACATTGGAGTTCCTGCATACTGTGCTGGAGGAGAAAGCCCTCCCATGAAAACATAAATAGCACCTTCTAACACAACAAAGAATATTGAAAACAATTTTTGTAGTCCTTGAAATGTTCTTTTTCCCTCATGTGTTGTAAGGTCCATCTTCATAAGTCCTGAACCATTCAACAACTGTAGAACAATTGAAGCAGTTACAAGAGGCCCTATACCAAGGGATACTATTGAGCCAAACTTTGCTCCAAGAATAACAGATAAATATTCAAATCTCTGTAAAGCATTTCCTCCTAAACCAACAAGAGGAATCAATCCAAGAATGAAAAATAGTACAAGAATTATAAGAGTCCATTTAAGCTTCTCCTTGAAGCCTAGCTTTTTCTGCAAAGGTCCAGATACTTCTGGAAGATTCATCAATATATTTCGCCATGCAGACATTTTATATCTCTTGCCTCTTTTAATATATAATGATTATTATTTTTATTTTGATTATTCTTCTTTCTGCTCAGAAACTTTTTTTAAATCATTCAGAACTTCTACTTTACCGCCAGCTTCTTCTACTGCTGCAATTGCATTTTCAGAAGCATACTCTGTTTTTATATGCAATTTATTCCTTACTTTTCCTTTTCCAAGCAATTTATTAATGCCTAATGCCTTTAAATCAATGGAATATGAATCTCCTTCTTTCTTTGCAAGTTTTTTATCAACAAATTTTGCAATGTTCTCGTCAACAAAAGAAACATTGATAGGATTAACAATAAGATGCCTGCCTTTTGGAGTAAAAAATCTTCTTCCAAAATATCTTTCTTTCCAGATACTTGGCTTTTTAACCTGAGCTCTTTTTCCTGTTCCAGCCATTCCAACTCCGCCCCTATGGCCTTTGCCTCTTCCTTTCTTTTTAGCTCCTCCTCCATGAGTCCAGGTTCCTCTATTCCTTGACATTTTTGCCCTTTTATTGACTGTCATTATAACATCCTCCTTATCAACTCGTTAATCGCACTTCCTCTGTAACCAAGAGCTCCTCCTCTTGAAAATCCAATCTTTATTCCTTTACTTCCAAAACCTTTTTTAGGAGGATTTAATCTGAAAAATGGCTTTGTAATTTCTTTTCCTTCCTTGTTCTTTGTTTTTTCTGTTTTCTTTTCAAGAAGTTTCATGGTTTCATCATCAATATCACCATAAGTAATGAAATTATTTGCTTTTTTTATTGTGCCCATATTAGCAGGAATTTTATCTATGATAACACAATAATTTTTCCTGTGAAGATTCAGCATCTTTAGAGCACGTTCTATATTATATTGTACACCTGTTACTCCTCTTACTCTAATGATTGCTATTTTAATACTCATCTTGCATTACCCTCTCTGATTCCAAGTGTTTCTTTGTCTTTTTCTTTTGTTTTCATTCTTGTAAGATTCTTCAAAGCTTCAAAACATGCTGAGATTATATTGCTTCTTGTAGCTGTTTTACCTAATATCTTAGACCAGACATCATTAATACCAGCCATTTTCAGTATTTTTCTGCACTCACTCTGCACGCACAAGCCTGTTCCTTTTGGAGCAGGTATTAAAATAATTTTTACAGAGCCTGACTTGCCTTCAACCTGAAATGGAATTGAATGTGCTTCTCTGCAGCTGCACTTCCATGAACCACAGCCACGCCTTATTTTTATGATATTAAGCTTTGCACTTTTAAGCGATTTTTCCCTTGCAGGCACTGTCTCTTTTGCTTTACCATAACCAATTCCAATATAACCGTCGCTATTTCCTACAATTGTGAATGTTGAAAAATGAATTTTGTTTCCTTCTCTTGTTTTTTTCTGTGTCTGTGCAAATGCTCTTCTCTTTCCTCCTCCAAACTTACCCTTGCTCTGTCCTGCAAGAAGAAGCTCATGTTCAAGGTTAGGAACTAAAGCATCTGTTATCTCTGACTCCATTATTTTTAATCCATTATCAAGTATTTCGTCTATCTTTCTTATCTCTCCATTTTTTACTTTTCTGCCAATTTCTGTCTTTGGCTTCCATGAATCTAAATCAAAAGGTGTTTTGTTTATTTCAACTGCCTCTTCTTCACCTTTTTTAAGCTCAATAACTTCTACTGATTCTACTACATCAACATCTGCTGGCTCTACTACTTCAATCTCTGCTTCCTTTGTTTCTTTTACTTCTTTTGCTTCTTTTATTTCTGGTTTTGTTTTGTTATCTTTAGCCATATTTACTCCTTAAGTTTATTTTTCATCTGCTCAAATTCTTTTACAAAATCTTCAGGATTTAAATTTGCCTTTAGGCAGTTTGAAAACTGTTTTTTGTATTTTTCAGCATCTTCTTTTTTAAGTTTTTCAGCATAATCAGCTATTTTTTTGCCTTTGATAGTATCTTCGTCAGGGAAAACTTCCTCTGAAGCATTTATATTCATGCCATTATCAATTGCTCCTTTGACAAGAGCATATACTCTCTTACTTTTGTGGCTGAAACTAAGATCAACAATAACCTCTCCGATATTTTTTGTCTTTGCTTTTTTTGCAATTATCATTCCAGTTAAATATGAAGCAGGAATATTTGACCTTGAAAGCTTCCAGCCAGACTTTTCCAGCTCTTTTGAAGAAGCTGAAACAATTACTCTGTCTCCTTTAGGTTCATATTCAACGATTTGTGCAATTATATTTTTCAGGGATTTTCTTATAACAAGTCTTGGCTTTCTAGACATAAGCATTTTAAGTCTCTTCTTATAACTAGTCCTATTTTCCCTTCTTCTTCTGAAAGTTACAATTTTTCTTTGATTGGTTGCCATTTTATGTGTTTTAAATTTTTGTTTTTGTTTTATTTTTTGATTATAAGTTTGTTTTCTTCAATATAGAGCTTTAGATGCCTTAAGTTTCTGAAAAATCCTCCTTTTGCCCTTAAATAAAGCATTCTGTAGGTCTTTCTGTCAATCATACTTTTGTCTCTTAGTTTTTTCAAAAGTTCTCTTTGTATTCTTATTTTTGCCATCCATGTTTCTTTATTAGAGCCTCTTGTAGTTTGCTTTCCTTTTCTTGAACCATGGCCTTTCTGCTTTCCTTTTGTCTTTTGAATATGAATTTTTCTTGCTCTTGCCCTTGAAGGACTTCTTGCAGGCAAAATCTTTATTATTCCCTGGCTGATTAGATTGCCAATATCTTTTTTTGTTATCGCTTCCTTTATCTCGCTTAAATTTTCAGTGTCAAACTTTACTCTTTTTGGAGAGCATTTTGAAATATCTCCTGCAATTCTTTTTTGAACATCAAGTTTCATTTTATTTTATCCTCATTCTTTCTTTGTTAGCAGTTTATCCTGCTCTTTTTTTTCAGCTTCTTTCTTTTCTTCATCGCTCAAAACATTTTCAAGCTCCTTTTTCTCTTCCTTGCCTTTCTTTTCAGCAGCTTTTTCATTCTCTTTGAGTTTTTTTTCGTGTTCCTGCTTTTTCTGTTCTTTTGTTTTCCTCATTTCTAAGATTTTTTCTTCAATTTTTTTCAAATGCTCTTCTGCATTTTTGAAATTAAGCACAATGATTCCAAGTTCCTTTGCTTTTTTTATTATTTCAACTCTTTTTTTCATTCCTACTGCTGATGAAATTATAACTCCTTGTTTTTTCTTGTCTATTCCTTCAAGTTGCTTGATAGATGAAATATTTACCATAACAAACCCGTCTCTTGAAAGCCCTCTAACTTCTACAGGAGATTTATAGCCAATTGAAATCTTTTTTAGATGTCCTCTAAGATTAAGCCTCATCTTAGAATCAATTCCTTTTGCTTTTCTGTAGCCAGTTTTGCTTAGCCTTGGTTTTTTGTTAAAGCACTGCCTTACAAAATTAGGTTTCTTTATTTTCATTTTTTTTCTGACTTCAAGCAAATCCATTATAGCTCCTCTCCATCTTTAGATATCATGTAAATTCCATCTTGGAAAATTCTTCTGTCATAGGCAGCTCTTTTCATCATATGCTCGATGTCAGAAGCCATATTTCCAGCTATTTCCTTGTATAAACTGTAAACAGTAACAATATCTCCCTCAATTTTAATATCTACTTTGTCTTTTATCTTTATTTTTCTAGGAACTTTCTCTCCTATAAAGTTTTCAACAATAAATTCCTTACCTTTAACACTTACATTCATAGGAAAGTGGCTTGCACATATCTTTAGTTTGTAAACATGCCCTTCTTTAATTCCATTTAACATATTTTTTATATGCGACAGAGTGGTATTTACCATTGTTTTCTGCTTTCTTTTTCCTTTTTTGGATGAAACAACTATTTTATTTTCTTTTACTTCAATATTTGTTATAGGGCTGAAAAAATTTCTTGAAATTTCTCCTTTAGGGCCTTTTACAGTGAATACTCCTTTATCTATAGACGCTGTTATTCCCTGAGGCATATTAATAAAATCCTCGCAAATTTGTATTTTTTTTGTTTTAACCATGGTTAATAGCAATAAACAAGCAATTTTCCTCCTAATTTTTTCTCTTTTGCCTGATTATTTGTGATTATTCCTGCTGTTGCAGACAAAATCAATATTCCAAAATCCTTGGAAGGCAAGTATCTTTTCTCAAATTTTTCCATTTCAGTTAGTTTTATGTAAAAGTTAGGTCTTATTGTTCCGCACTTGTTTATCATTCCTATCAAATTTATCTCAATGCTGTTTCCTTTATTGTCTTTTATTTCCTTATATCCCCCTATATATCCATTTTCTGCAAGTATATCAAATATTTTCCTGATAACATTTGAAACAGGATAAATTATTGCAGTCTTCCTGCCTACTTTTTCTGCATTCATTATTTTTGAAAGTGCGTTTGAAAGTGTATCCATTTTTACCTCAGCTATATTTTTTAAATCCTATACTGCTTGCTACTTCTCTAAAACAGTGTCTGCACAAATTTAATCCATAACTGCTCATATGCGCTCTTGTTCTTCCGCATCTTGAGCATCTGAAATTATTTATACCGCAGCTTCTTTTTTTAGGAGCATTATGCTTGATAAATTTCTGCATTATTGCTGGTTTTGCTGCAAGCTGCTTGAATTCTTTTTTATATGAACTATAAGTCATTCTTCCTCACCCAATTTTACATTGAAATTATTTTTCATAAAATCTATTGCATCCTCTTTTGAGATTTTATGATTGGTTCCTATTTTTGTTTTTCTGCTCTTTCTTCTTTTTATCCTAAAGCCTGCTCTTTCAAGAGTTACGCTAACCTCAAGCCCTAACATTCCTATCTCGTGCTCATATTTCATGCCAGGAATATCAACATATTCATGTAATCCGAATGCAAGATTTCCTTTATCATCAAACTGTGATTCTTTTAATCTGTTTTCTTTTGCTGAAAGCAATCTTTTCAAAACTTCTTCTGCTTTTTTTCTTCTCAAAGTTATTTTGCATCCAATTTCCAAACCAGGTCTTAAATTCCAGGCAGGAATTCTCTTTGAAGTTGTTGTCTTTACAGGTTTTTCTCCTGTTATTTTTTCAAGCAACTTTAGAGCTTTCTCTAATTTATTAGGGTCTTTTCCAACTCCTATATTGAGGGTTATCTTCTCAATTTTTACTTTTCTCATCAAATTTTGTTTATCCATTTTAAAATTTATTCAGGTTTTATATCTATCAAAGGTTTGTCTTTTCCGACAACAAAGATATAATGCCTTGGTGTCTCAAAACTTTCTCCTTCTCTGTTAAGCATAACCCTTTTTCCAGATATGCTCTCGATGATTGTTATTCTTCCTATGTGCTTTCCACCAAGAAGATATGCAAGATTGCCTTTCTCAAGTTTTGCAACAGCCTTTATTTTGTTAGGAAATTCTATTAATACACTATCTCCTATAGAATATTCATTTTTACTAAGGATAATATTTGTGCCATCATCAAGATTAAGCTGTATTTTTCCTTTTTTTAGAGCTGTTTTTCCAATAACTCTTGAAAGTTTCTCATTTGCCTCTTCTTTTTTTATCTCTGCCAAAAATAATCTTCCTTGCGGATTAATCAGAAGCCTAAAATATTTATTTTTTTCAGGGAATGCTATTACATCCATTAAGCCTAGCATGAATTTTGGCTCTTTTATGTTTTTAGTATTAACTAAAACTTGTTTATTCAAAAGTATATGCTTAACTTCTTTTGAATTACTTGCATAACCAAGCATATTTCTTATTATAACATTTAAGGGAAGCCCAAATTCAAGCTTTACCCTCGGATATGGTCTTGTAATAAACATTATTCCTTTTCTCTTGAAGTGCCATGTTTTTGGCATTGCATAACATTTCATATGTCTTTTGCTCATGTTAGGACCTCGGTTTTTTCTGTTTTCTTTGCTTCAATTCTTCTTTTATCATCTAAATTAAGCTCTGTTATCATTAAATTTGAAGGCTCCAAAGGAATTTTTGCTTTTGAACCTTCTTTTTTTATCATCTCAACTCCAGTCACATAAATTTTTGATCTTTTTAGATTAACTTTTTCAATTGTTCCTGCTTTGCCGTTGAAACTTCCTCTTAAAACTTTTACTTTGTCCCCTTTTCTTGCTCCAATTGCTCTTACACCATACTTTGTCCTTAGCTCTTTTGAAAGGTGAATATTAACAAATTTTTGTTTTATGTGAAGAGGAGCATTATATCTATACTTCCTCTGCTTCCTTATTTGTGTGCTTTTTATCCATTTAATTGAAAATCTTTTTTTCATGTTAACCTCAAATGATTATTCTTGCTATTTTAGCAATACTAGGCCATCTTTCGCATGCTTCTTTTGCAATAGGACCCTTAAACAAAGTCCCTTTCGGAGTTTTTAAATCATCTTTCAAAACAATTGCTGCATTATCCTCAAATTTTATCCTCATGCCATTAGGCCTTGTATATTCTTTTTTCTGTCTTACGATTACAGCATTGACAACTTTTTTTCTTATTTCAGGAGCTCCTTTTACAACATCAACCCATACTAAATCTCCAACTCCTGCGCATGGCTTTCTTCCCCATCTTGTCTTTGCTCTTTTTACAGCTATAATCTTCAAAATTTTTGCTCCTGAATTATCGCATGCAACAAGAGTTGCATTTGTCGGCAATGGTTTGCTGATTTTTCCTTTTATAGCCTGCATTTTTATTCCTCACTCCCCTCTTCTTCAATAGAATCATTATTTTCGCTTTGCTTTTCCTCTTCTTCCATTCTTTTTTCCTTGTTCACTATTTCTTTCTTGCTTTCCTTGAATTTTCCTTCAATTAAAGCTTCTTCTTTTGCTTTGTATAAAATATCTGTTCCAATTTTTTGTGTTATTACAAAATTTTTTGTCTTGCTTAATGGCCTGCATTCCTCAATCAATACCTTATCTCCTTTTCCTATCTCCATACACTTAGGGACATGTGCTTTTACTCTTGATCTTTTTATCTCATATCTCTCGTATTTCTGTATTTTTTTCTTTCTGCTCCACTCTATTTTAGCAGTTCCGTGCAGGTCTTTGCCTATGACAATTCCCTCAAACTTTCTTCCTCTGGTTACCAAATTACCATGAATTGGGCATCTTTTGTCCTCACATTTTTCGTTTTTTGTTTTTTCGCTCATTTTATCCTCTCTTCAGGTCTTCCGATGATTTCTTTTCCGTTTATTGTTATATTTTCGTTAACAAAATTTATTTTGTTTTGATTTTTGTTGATTTTTTTTATTTTGTTTTGATTTTTTATGATAATGATATTTTTTGTTTCATCAATTATTTTTCCTTTTAGCCCAATGTTGCTTTTGTTTTCTGATTCAGTTATCTCCACATCCTTTCCTATAAATTCGGAACACACGAACTTGGACATTTTCTTTATTTTTATCTAACTTCTATTGTGTCAGGAGCAAATCCCTCCTGAACCAAAAAAGCCTTGACTTTGTTTTTATGATTGCCCTGTAATTCTATGTAACCGTCTTTTGTTGTCCCTCCGCATGCAAATTTGTTTTTCAGTTTCTTTGTCAATTCCTTTAAATCAATTTCTTTAAGGTCAATGCCTGTTATTATTGTGTATATTTTTCCGAATTTTTTCTTTTCTCCTCTTACTATAACCTTCTGGCTTTCTTTTGCTATTGTTCCGCAAATGCAAAGCTCTTCAGGTAAACCACATTTTGTGCAAATACTCATATCTTTTTACCAACCTCGTTTTTTGTTTTTAATTTTTGATTTTGTAATGTTAAAATTCTTGCAATCATTTTTTTCATCTGTTTTATCTTACCAGGGCTTTTAGGATTTGTTCCCATTGCAACCTGCGCATTCTCCTTCATAAGCTCTTTTTTCAGCTCTGCCATTTTAGTTTCCATCTCTTGTTTAGGCATTGTTTTCAAATCTTTTTTGTTTATGAGTGCCATTTTATTCTACCTTAACAGATTCTGATTTTTCTTCCTTAACCACTTCTTTTTTCGTTTCTTTTTTTGGATTAGATTTTTGTTTTGGTTTTATCAAGGCTTTTTTCTCTTTTTTCTGTGGCTTTTTTTCTTTTGTCTGCTCTTCTGTTTTCTCTTTTATATCCACAGAAGTAACTTCTATTACTTCTTCTTTTTCAAGCTGAATATTATCTGGAAGTTTTATGTCCGGAGGCATTATTCTTACCTGAACGCCAACAATTCCTGTCTTAAGATTTGCCTGTGCATAAGCAACTTTGACCCCGCTTACTGCCAAATCCCCACATTTTTTTATGTATCCTCTGTAAAATCTCCATCTTTTTGCTCTGCTGCTTGGTATTTTTCCTGAAATAACTATTTCAACTCCAAGCGCTCCTCCTGAACTCATTACCTCTTCCATTGTCTTATGTCCAACACCCTTGAAATTTGAAGTTCCAAATCTTTCTAGTGTATTTGCAATTTTTTCTGAGATTATATGAGCATCAATACTTGGATTAGGAACCTCGTTAATTTCTATCTGTGGGTTATCAAGACCAAACTTTGTTTTAAGTTCCTCAGTAAGCCTTCTTATATTTTCTCCTCTTCTTCCTACAACTAATCCTGGTCTTGAAGCATAAATTATAACCTTATCACCAAGAGGAGTTTTCTGAAGTTTTGTATGACTGTGTCCTACTCTCTTTAAATTGTCAGATATGTATTCCTGTATCTGAAATTCTTTCAGTTTTTGCGAAACAAATTTTCTTTCTATCATTGTGATTTAGTCTCTTCTTTGTTTTCCTGTTTTTTATTTTTACTTTTAATTTTCTTTTTTTCTTCTTTAATTTCCTGAACAAACATCTCTATATGAGTTACCTTCATTTTTCCCCTGACTCTTCCATAATGAAACCTCTTGCCTCCTTTCTGAGCACTTATATGTGAAATAAAAAGTGATTCTACATCCATATTCTTTGCAGCTGCATTTGCCTTTGCAAGTTTTATAATATTCAAAATTTCTGTTGCTGTTTTTATAGGATATTTTCCAGCAGCCATTCCTGGTTTGTGCCCTGCTCCATTAACAAATCTCCTAAAAGGGATTGGCTTTTCCATTGTTACAGCATCATTTAACATTTTTTCAGCAAAACTTACTTTCCTTCCTCTCAAAAGAGAGCATATCTCTATTGATTGCTTTGTTGAAATAGGCAGATTGCTTCCTAATGCTCTTGCCATTTTCTCTTTGTCGAATTTTTGCGAATATTTGTATGCCATTTTAATTTTGTTTTTGTTTTAATTTATTTTTATTTAACTGATAGTGCTCCTGAACTCTTTGTTGCTCCTATTCCAGGAGCAGAGTGCTCAACTCTCTTTCTTGTCATTGAAATTTCTCCGAAATAATGTCCTATCATCTCGTTAATTATTGTTACTGTAAAAAATTCCTTTCCATTGTGAATCCTAAGCACCATTCCAACCATCTCAGGCAAAATAAGCATGTCTCTGCAGTGAGTTTTTATGTTTTTATCTTTTCTTCTGATTCTTTTAAGCAAACTTTTCTGCGCTTCTGTAAAACCTCTTTTAATAGTTCTTCTCTGCCTTGCAGGCAATAGCTTTGCAAGCTCATCAAGACTCATCTTCTGAAGCTCTTCAAGTGTTTTTCCCATGTATGTGAATTCTTTTTTTGCCATTGTAATGTTTACCTCTTCTTACGTCCAGACCTTCTAGGATGCAACATACCAACATTTGCTCCTGCTGGTGCAAATCTTCTTGCTGTTGTTGGTTTTCCTTTGTGGCTTCCTCTTCCTGAACCATATGGATGGTCTACAGCGTTCATTGAAACTCCGCAGACAATAGGATAAAGTTTGTTCTTTGCTTTTTTTGCAAAATGCTTTGCTCCTGCTTTTATCAGTGGCTTTTCAAGTCTTCCTGAACCAGCCAAAGTTCCTATGCATGCTCTGCATTCGCCTCTGAAAGTCTTTTGCTTTTTTGAAGGAAGTTCAATTAAAATTTCATTGCCAATTTTTGAAAGTATTCTTGCACATGTGCCTGAACATCTAACGAATTTTCCTCCGTCTCCAGGGCTTGATTCAATATTAAATATTAATGTTCCTTCTGGAATATTTCTTAATTCAAGTGTATTCCCTGTTTCAATGCCAACAGCAGGACCTGCATTAACATCATCTCCAACTTTAATTCTTTCAGGAGCAGGAAGTAAAACAGTTTCTCCATTTTCATATCTGACTTCTGCAAGAGGAGCAGAATGTCCAGGGCATTTTATCAAATCAGTAACTTTTCCAGCAACTGTATCTGCCCTTGCTCTTATCATGCTTATTTTTCCTGCATAATTAAAGCTAGGAGCTCTATATCTAGGCCCGCCTTTTCCTCTTGCCTGTTGAATTAAATTTTTTCCCATTGTTGTTCTTGATTATAATTAAATTACATCAACCCCATTTGTGTTGCAATGTCCAATGCCGGGGTTTCTTTTGAAAATTTCACATATGCTTTTTTCTCTCCATGCTGTATTGTTGTTGTCACATGAAGAACCTTTGCATTGAACAATTTTTCAATTTCTTTTTTTATTTCATCTTTCTTTGCCTTGATATCAACTATGAAAATCAGCTTGTTTTCAGCTTCAATCATTCTGATTGATTTTTCTGTGTTAAGTGGATATTTTATTATGCTCATTTTATTCTACCTTTGGAATATGATTTAATGCCTCTTCGCTGAATATTGTCAGTCTGCCCATTGCTGCTCCTGGAGCAAGATGCTCTATTCTGATATCATTAACTTTTATGACTTCTACTCCCAGCAAATTCCTTGCACTCTTTAATAAATTGCAATCTTTTGAAACAATAATCAAAGGTCCTTTGTTTTCCCTGTATTTTCTGTTTCTCATTTTTCCTTTTCCAGCCCTTATCTTTACAGTTAATCTTGAAAGTTCGTTATTAAGTCCTACTTTTTCTAAAATAGTTTTAACATCTTTTGTTTTTGCAACCTCTTCTATCTTTGATTCAATTACAAAAGGATAATTTTCAGGAACATTATGCCCTCTTGCTGCAACAATCTTTTTGTCGAGTGATGCTCTTATTGCAGAAAACATTGCTTTTAATTTTTCTTTTTTGTTTATTTTCAAATCCCATATTCTGCCTGGTTTTGGAGGATGTGCTTCTCTTCCTCCAACTGTCTGAGGAGCAAATGCACCTACATAATTGATTCTCTCTCCTCTCCTTGACATTACTTTTCTTGGAGTTCTTGATTGTCCGATACCATAAGTTCCTCTGTATTTTCTTCTTCTTTTTGATAAGTAAGTAGATGCTCTTTTTCCAGCATCTTCCATGCTTCCATATGCTTGTCTTTTGTTTGCCTGTTCAGCAAGCACTGCTCTTTTTATCAAATCAGGATTTGCAGCTACATTAAGCTGTTTTGGCATTTCTCTCTCTTTCAAAACCTTTCCTTCAATTGATAAAATATTAATTTTCATTGTTTGTTTTTTACCTTCCCTGCTTTGAACTTGTACTTATATATGTGATTGGCATTAATTCTGGTCTTTTCTTAGCTGGCTTTATAGGAAATACAAGTCTTATGAATCTATTTCTTGAACCTGAAATTGTACCTTTGATTAAGACATAATTATTTGTTATAACTCCATATTTTACAAGCCCTCCATTTTGATTTATCTCCTCTGGCTTGTGGCCTATTTTTACAATGAGTTTATTATAATCTGTTCTTGTCTGGAATCCCATCTGTCCTGCATGAGGAACTCTGTACATGACATGTCCTTGAGCTCTCCATCCTCCAAGAGAACCTGGCTGTCTTCTTCCTTTTTCTGATTTATGCCTTTTAAGAGCTATTCCAAACCTTTTAACAGGTCCCTGGAATCCTTTTCCTTTTGTAACAGCGTGAGCATCAACAATCATTCCCTCTTTTAGAATATCTGAAACAGAAATCTCTTTTCCAAGAATATTTTTTGCATATTCAAGCTTCTGCTCTTTATTTCCTCCTAAACCTGCCTCAAAAATATCTGGCTTTTTTTTCAGTCCTATTAATTTTGGCTGTGTATAGCATAGTATTCTTATATCATCAAAATCTTTTATATCCTCAATTTTGTTTTTTATTTTTTTTGGCAAGGTTATTGCTCTAGCAAGCTCCTTGTCAAGGTTTGTTGAAAAAATTTCAGAAAGAGGTTGTGAATTTTTGTAGAATTTTATTGAAGCGACCTTAATATTCGGACACTCAACAATGGTCACTGGCCACTTGATTTCCATGTTTCTGGTCAGTGAATTTTTTCTTGTGTCATTAAGAAGTATATGTGTCATTCCTGCTTTATAGCCGGCAAAACACAAAACTTTTGGCTCATTTAAAGTAGGCCATGATTTAACTCTTGGAACAACTCTTTGAGCCCTAGACCTAGGCCAAAACTGCATGCTTCCGTGCGTTGGTTTTCTTGGATTTGCCATTTTGATTTCTGATAGTATTATCTAATTTTGTATTTGTGAATAATTTATTCTATTCACATCTTTTCTAAAACAGCCTTTTAGTGAAACCCCTTATAGAAACAGTCGTGTCCCCAAACTGTACTGAAAAGGGTTCCTTTTCAGGCTTATAGTGGAGAAAATCTGGGGGCATTTATAAAAGTTTTGTTTTTACACTAAAAGCTAAAGAATTAATTTTATATAGAAATCTTTTTAAAACCTGCAATTGACTTAGGTCAACAAGGGTTTTAAAAAACAACAAGTTTTTTAAATACCCACCTACTTTCTTGATTTATGCCAAGAGGAATGTATAAATCAAGAACATTTAGGAGAATTCGTGTTAGAACTCCTGGTGGAAAAAATGTACTTCATTACGAGAGAAGAAAGCCTGCTAAAGCAAAGTGCGCTGTCTGCAGAGCAGAATTAAAGGGTATTTCATGTAATATCCCTTCAAAAATAAAAAAAATGTCAAAATCACAGAAAACAGTCGCAAGGCCGTACAGCAATATGTGCTCAGCCTGCATGAGAAATCTAATAAAGAAAGAGGCAAGGAAATAAAATGTTTGAAATTGGACGTGTTGTTGTTAAAGTTGCTGGCAGAGATGCTGGTTTAAAAGGAGTTGTAATCGAAAAGATAGATGATAATTTTGTTATGATTTCAGGACAAGTTAGAAGAAGAAAGTGCAACATAAACCATCTTGAACCTCTTGATTTTATTCTAGATATAAAGAAAAATGCTTCACAGGAAGAAGTTGCAAAAGCGTTGAAAGAGATTAATGTAGAAGTCACTGAAACAAAACCAAAGCAGAAAACAGAAAAGCTAAAAAAGAAAAGAGTTTCAGCAAAAAAAGAAAATATAGAACAGAAAGTTGATAAAAAAGTTAAGAAAAAATAAAATTTTACTTATTCTAGCAAAAATTTAAAAACACTGGAATTTTAGCAAAGTTATGAACAGTATACAAAGAGGTGTTGTTATATTTGTACTCTCAGTTATCTTTTCTGCTGCGTTTATGTCTGGTGTTTACTACGGAGCTTTTGCAAAAGTCACTTCTGAAAAAAGTTTGAAACCTGGATTAATAGAAGTATTCATGAAAACCTATAACTCGAGTGATGAGCAGATGAAAGATATGAATTCATATCTGCTTGAACAGTGTAAAAATAGCAATTATGCTGAAATTCCTGCATCAAAACAGCTGTCTGAAAGGATAATTGTTAAATGCTCAGACTTCTCGCCAGGAGCATACAAAAAAGTCAGCTATCTTATTTCAGATGCTGCATTTACATCATTTTATGAAAAAAAATATGATTGTACATTACTAGAATGCTTAAAAACAAACCCTCTTTATTTTATTTCAAGACAGGCAAATGAATATTTTAGCAAGATGTCTTTTGTAATGCTAATGCTGGCTTTCTTTTGTTTAGCAGTTTTATTTTTTATTATAAAATTTAGCATAGGAAAATTGCTTGTTACAACAGGTGTTCTGATTGTTCCATTTGCAGTAGCAAGGTATATCATGATAAGAGCAATGCCTGCATCAGAAACATTAGATCTTTCTTATATTTTACTGCCTGCAATTGATTTTGCTTTGTCTTGCTTTCTTGCAATTCTCATTATTGGAATTGCATTTATGCTTTTTTACAAAAACAAAAATACTAAATCTAGAAAAAAGAAGA
>Ga0247841_10000416_pt1 | contig 109818 bp, 92 predicted proteins | sample LaCruzMarch2015__2_FD_192410 | JGI IMG/M metagenome (GOLD analysis project Ga0247841, IMG submission 192410) | Freshwater microbial communities from meromictic Lake La Cruz, Castile-La Mancha, Spain - LaCruzMarch2015_18m | ecosystem: Environmental > Aquatic > Freshwater > Lake | place: Spain... | reverse complement strand
TCATTCAGATATATGACTTATTTAATCAAATTCCCCCTTCCCCCTTTTAGCTAAAAGGGGGTTATAAATCCTCTATCCACAATGGTTTATAGACTTGTGGGTAAAGATTAGTTTTTTAAGGGGGAATGTTGACGCCGACTTGATTTATTCCCCCTTAAAAAAAGGGGCTAGGGGATTGTTTTTAGAACATTTATGTATTTTTTAACGATCACTCATCAATAAGCCTTGGCAAAATACACCCTATATTTACCTTCATCATCACAATGGACACATTTTCCGGTAGGTTCTGAATTCTGCAATGGTATGCACCTTATGGTTGCAGACGTTTTTTCTTGAATAGACTTTTCACATTCGCCAGAACCGCACCAATTTGCACGTATGAATCCACGTCCCTCTTCCATGATGGACTCAAACGTCGCAAAGTCGTCAACATCATAGGTATGGCTGTCACGGAAATCTTTTGCACGCTGGAAAAGATTTGCCTGTATATCAGCTAGTGTTTTTTCTATGGTTGCTTTAAGGTCTGAATCTTTGACAAACGTTTTCTCTCTGGTATCTCTGCGAACCATAACGACTTGCTCATTTTTCACGTCTCTTGGTCCGACTTCGATCCTTATTGGAACACCTTTGAGTTCCCATTCGTTATATTTCCATCCGGATGTGTATTCATCTCGTATATCCGCTTCAATTCGTATACTTTCAGACAAATCATTAACAAGCTGATTCACTTTATCAAGCACTTCCTGTTTGCTCTTTTCGAATATTATTGGCACGATTATTACTTGTATCGGTGCGATCTTCGGTGGGAATATGAGTCCAGAGTTATCTCCGTGAGTCATAATAATTCCACCGATAAGGCGTGTAGTCACTCCCCAAGACGTTTGCCAGACGTATTGCTGTTGTTGATTCTGATCAAGATATTTAACGTCAAAGACTTTTGCAAAATGCTGACCGAGATTGTGCGAAGTGCCAGCTTGTAATGCCCAACCATTTGACATCAATGCTTCAACAGCGTAAGTATGAACTGCACCCGGAAACTTTTGACCTTCGCTTTTTCGTCCAACGAGGACAGGCATTGCAAGTGTATTCTCACAAAGTTCCTTGTAAACTCCGAGCATTTTAAGTGTTTCTTCTTCGCCTTCCTCTGCGGTTGCGTGAGCAGTATGACCCTCTTGCCATAGGAATTCACGGGTTCTCAGGAATAGCCTCGTGACCTTCTCCCATCTGACGACATTAGCCCATTGGTTGATCAGCATAGGAAGGTCACGCCATGATTGTATCCACTGAGAGTACGTATCACAGATTATCGCTTCAGAAGTAGGACGGATAGCCAGGCGTTCTTCAAGTTCCTCATCACCGCCGTGAGTTACCCATGCAACTTCAGGGGCAAATCCTTCAACATGTTCAGCTTCTTTCTTCAGCAGACTTTCAGGCACAAACAATGGGAAATAGGCATTTTTATGACCAGTAGCCTTTATCATCTTATCAAGGCTGTTCTTGATATTCTCCCATAGTTCGTATCCATAAGGTTTTATGACCATAAAGCCTTTGATTGATGAATAATCCGCCATATCAGCTTTTCTGATGACATCAATGTACCATTTAGAAAAATCTTCGTCTTTATTAGTAATCTCTTTTACAAAATCTTCATCTTTTTTTGGCATATCTTAGTTCTTCCTCTCATTATTCTCGATGTGGCTCTATTTTCTGAGTTAGAAAAAGGAATTTAGCCACGGATTAACACGGATATACACGGATTGGATTAAAAGATTCTAAGATTGTATATTGAAATTTTAATCTTGAAATCTTTCAATCTTCTAGTTCTTTCTATCCGTGAAAATACGTGTATATCCGTGGCTAATATGAAGGTTAAGAAAATAATCGGGTAATAAACAAATCGCCTCAAATCCCCCTAACCCCCTTTGCTAAAGGGGGAGTTAGAGCCATTCCCCCTTTGAAAACTAATCTTTACCCACAAATGATAGATATTGTAGGAACAAAGTCTTTTCCCTCTTTAGCTAAAGAGGGATTAAGGGAGATTTGATTAAGGTTTTGGGTCATTTGGTTCAATAGATACTCAAAAATATCAATAGAGTTATTGGTAATATGCCGAAATACCTTTGAATAGATTTATTAATATTTATAGTTTGTTTAATTAATCAAATTCCCCCTTCCCCCTTTTAGCTAAAAGGGGGTTATAAATCCTCTATCTACAAGGGTTTATAGACTTGTGGGTAAAGATTAGCTTTGAAAAAGGGGGTTAGGGGGATTTAAAAGCTCCATTACTGGATTACCCGATCAATTATTTAATCTTCATATTATAAGCTGAGTTCGTTGACCCAGCCATTAACACAAAATTCAATCCATTTTTTGCCTTCATCAGCTTTGCCTTCTTCGGCATCCACAAGCCACGGAGGCATTTTATCTCTTACGGCGTCGAGTGCTTCCATACGGACAGTCTCAGGTAATGATCCCATTATTAATTGAGTCTCACCTCTGCCACCATGACCGACTGGCATTCTTTCCATATTGGGTTCATAGTGCGAAAACGAATCAGGACCTGCGACTCTAATCCATCCGAATATGTTAGGATTAGGCAATTTACTATGATCGCCTTTTCCCCATCCATTACCCCAGCTTATGCCAACGTCTCTTATCAACTCAGCAGACGCTTTCCGCAAACAAAGCGACTGTAAGCCTTCAAGTCCCTGATGATGCTGACAGACGTATATTCTCCTGAAACCCATGTCCATTAAACGCTTTAATATTTCTTTCACGTATAGATAAAACGGTTCAGGCGCAAAGTCAACTTCACCTTCATCGGGTCCTGCCGCCCAACTCATAGTCGGTCCATAAGGCAATGGCGGAGCAAGGACGCACTCGCAACTTTTCTCGACGCCATCACAGACCGCATTTGCTATAAGAAAATCCGTCCCGATAGGCAGATGAGGTCCGTGATATTCGATAACTCCCGCAGGCATAATCACTGGTACGTTACGCTTTACAGCATCTTGTAATTGTTCTGGTCTCATTTTTACTAGGATCATAACAAATCTCCCTTACATTTTATATGTCGCTCCGCTGGAGCTTTGTATATTTTGGTCTTTCCGTTTCTATAAATATATCACCCCTCTGGGGTTTAGGAAATGATATTTCACATTGAAAACTCTTTAAGCAAGTTTAAAAAATGATGTTAAATTTTTAAGAATAGAACGCGGATGACGCGGATTAAACGGATTTTCGCGGATTTTTCTTTATTTATTTCGATCCGCGCGAATCCGCGCGAATCCGCCTGATCCGCGTTTATCCGCGTTCTATTTCCTAAAGTTTAAAAAGGTTTCTTAAAGTTGCTTATATTCCCTAAGTTGATACATATGACTGGCATTTTTATAATCCCTGATTCTTTACATATCTTCTATTATGGGGTCATCTTTCACAAATTCTGAAGGCAATCTATTTTTTCTAAAGTATTCGCACATAGCAATACATGCAAATTTTTCTGTTGAATAATGAGTTCCTCCAAGAATATTGATCCCGTTTTGTTCCGCATATTCATGGGCTTTCTTTGAATGGTCATTTTTGGCAGTTATACCCGTTACGAAAGTATTAACTCCTGCCTTTGCTGTTTCTTCAAGTATTTCAACATCGTTTCCACCACCAGCGACAACGGCAACTGTTCCATTTTTTATATTATCATCTCCATACCTGTATAGCCTAGCTTCATGACCTATTACAGAATCTAATCTTGCTTTAAGTTCTTGAACTGTGCCTAATTCTGATTTTCCTAAAACTCCGCACAATGCGCCGAAATAATGAGCATACGATTTTTCAGGTTTAATCTCAAGGACTTTTGCTAAAGAAACACTTGTAGAATATTCTCCAAAGTTGTCTAATGGAACGTGAAGGTTGTATATAGAGATACCTATCATCTGAAATTGTTTCAATAAATCTCTATCCATTTGCTGAAATACATTCGGCGATTTTCTTATATCCCAGATAGATGGATGATGAACAAATAGCATTATATCTGTCTCATTTCTATCCAAGATATTCTGCATAACGCTTTTTGATGGAAAAACAGCAGTATAGACCTTATTGATTTCAATGGCAAAATCGCAGACCAAACCCATAGAACGTTTCTTAAAGTTTTCACTGAGAAACTCAGAAACGGATCCCATGTATTTAGACCATTCATCACTTAGATTTGGTTTAATAAAATCTTTTTCAAGCTGTTCGTATAATTGATTTGCATTCATGGGTGTTTATTTAAAGGCTAATATGGCTCTGAAAAAGGTGTCTTAAAGTTACCGCCTTATCGGCAATTTCATTACTTTCAAAATGTGATATTTCCATTATTGAAACCAGCTTTTTATAAAGCTTAGGCATACCAAGCATATCTTCTATCTGCTCTCGAACCCATTTATCATAGGCAATCGGATAGATACTACGTGAAATAAAAAGTGCCTGCAAAAACTCCTGAGAAGCAAGATATAGGCGATTGAATGCCTGAAAATATAAACCACGCTCAACGTATAATGGAACATGATCAAGGTTATTAAAACAGAATTTTTTAGCTTCAGCAAGTCTTTTCTGGCGAAGTTCCTCATCATAATATGGCAAATATTGTGCTTTGCATCTCTGGAAGTAATCAGTACGCTCTAATAACGGTATAACATAGACAAAAGTGTTACCGATCTCTAACTCAAAATTATCAGGACCTGTTGTCCATCCCGGTGACTTTGGCTCAAAACAGCCATCTGTAAAATCTAAATCAATGTGTGAGTATTTGCCAACCTGATAAAGATCACTGAATATCTTTTCAGATTCGTAGAACTCGTTCCAACGTTTTTCAAGCATTTCTTTTTGTCTGATAAGCTTTTCAGGAGAAACTAAAATGGTAATATCAAGACAGCTATCTTTTGTTGCTTTTCCACGAGCGCATGAGCATGTGAGTATTACGCTGTCTATATCTTGATCTGAAAAGAACTCAACGATAGCTTCTGTTGCTTGTTCATGTTGTATTGTTGGGTATGTCGGTTTTATATTCATTGCTTTTTTAGCATTCCCCAGATTATGACTGATTTGCTTTTGCTATCAACGAAAGATGTTTCATCTGCGTATAAGGTATGTCCATTTCCAGAAGAATCCATATAAATACGTGAATTGGTACCATCGTCAAAGTGCCAGAGCGCTACTGTATTTTGATCTGCTTTGAATTCCCGTTCAGGCTTTATATCTGGAAATTGAACATATCGCCATCCCTTAGATATTCGCAACTCATCTACCCAGCCGTTTATAGATTTATATCCATATCTTCCTCCAATGAATAATGGATCACTTGATGTCTGAAATCCATCTACTGCATTAGATACCGTTCTTCCTCTATTTTTGCCGTCGATGAATGCGGTTATTTCAATAGGTCCGGTTCCAAGTATTTGATAGGCGAAATGATGCCATTTTTTCAAGTCATCACGAAACAGCCAAATCCGACCACCGATGCCGCCTCCGTTCTTACTGCGAGCAAGATACTGCAAAGAAGCAATGCTATCTGGAAATGCTTGTTTATCATCAGGTGTATTTCCACTAATACGGAAATCATAGCTATAGGGCTTATCAATTAAGTCACATTCCTCTCTCCAATCCTCTGGAACGCTCAAAAGATAGAACCATATCTCAATAGTAATTCCATTCTTGGTAAATCCGTCAAACGCATCAGAGCTTTCTGCGTAAACATATGCGCCTTCTTTTGGTGCAAATACTCTTGCTGGAACATCCAAAGCGGATAATTGTTGAATAAATAAAAAACCTATTATAACAATACCCAATGTTCGCACTTGGCAATCTCCTATGACTCCGCTATAAACCGATCAACGACTTGCTGACGATATTCAGGTGAAAGGGTCTTGAAAAATGCGCTGTAGCCTGTGACTCTTACGACCAGATCGGGATATTTGTCAGGATCAGCATGTGCCTCAAGTATCTGCTCTTTTGATAATATGTTAATATTTATAAGCGTACCACCTTGAGCGTTATGTGTCTTTATCATGCTTTCGACTGCTTCCATACCGCCTGATTCTTGAGCAAGATGCCTATCAAAATCCAGTTGCAGAGGCGCTGAATTACCCCAACCGGGCTGTACGTCTGCAACAGCATTGGATTTTGCAGTAGGCGCACCGACTCCACCGGGCATGAATCCCGGATCAGGATTTGAGCTATGTGATATAGATTCACCAGCTTTGCGCCCATTCGGTGTTGCACCAAGCGGTTTGCCAAGATGATATACAATTCCATGCGAGAACAGACCGGGTATAACATTGAAGCCTTTTGGTGTCCGTTTACCTTTTACGAGGTTGGTATAGAGATCAGACACTCTTTTAGCCCACCAGTCCGCCCTTGAGCCACCTGTACCGAATCTAGTTATGTTTTTCAACATCAGCCTGACGTTCTCTGCGCCTTCATAATTATTAGCAAGGTGCTGTGACAGTTCTTCCCACGTCAATCGCTTCTCATTAACTACACGTTGCTCGATTGCTGTAAAAGAATCAGCAACAGTCGCAAGCCCAACGCCATCGCAGGTCAGGTTGTATATATCAACTCCGCCGGCAGAGGCGTCAAGCCCTCGCTCAATCGTTCCATGACTGAATAAGTTAAGCACAATTTCAGGTGAATTTTGCGCCTGTCTTTCAAGATGCCAGTCGAATCCCTCTTTGATTGTATCTACACAGATGCTTAGATGATAAGCGTAGCGATCCCATAGTGAATCCATAGTCCTTGGCATATTTGGATCAGATATGACGTCATTAAAAGCATGTAAAAACGGTGAAACCAGACAAAGCCTTGTCACGTCCTGCAAGCAATATTCAATGCCCGGAAGCGCTGTCCAGTTACAACCAACCTTTGCCCTCATTCTTGCAATCTGTATAGGAATGCCGTTCTTTGCATAGCCCTCGTCAAGACCCTTTGCGCATGAATAGCATACCCCTGTACCATCTTCAAATAAATACTGCACAGCTTTTTTTAATAATTCAGGATTTAAACCCTCATGCACACGTAAAGCAATATTAGCAGGTATTTTCAGTTGATGCACAGCCTCAAGAATTAAAAATGACATATCGCTTGTCATGTCATGCCCATCTGCTGATGCAGGACCGCCTATCTGAGAGTAATGCGTATCGTTAAACAGCAGGCTTGCGATATACCATACAACTTCATCATATTCTATAATACCGGCGGATTTGTCTGCCTCATAATAAGGTCTAAGCAATTCATCAAGCTGACTCAATGCACCACCAGCCGCCCACATGCGATCAACAGACTGAAACCATGAGAGGAATTGACATGCCTCACGCAGATTTCTCGGTGGATTATCAATAAGCCATTCGTTCATGTCTGCAATCTCAGACAAATTCTCTTTAATTTCAGGATTATCTTCTGCATCAGCCATCTCCCTAGCATTGTCAATGTGTTTTCTGATCCAGTTCTGTATGCCAAGAACGAGTGCTTCTTCACCATCATAGAATGAAGTGTCCGAAGGTCTGTTCAAATCACGATAATAGCGAATCTTTTGTAGCAATCCTCCCCAACCGAGGTCAAGCCCGATCTTCATGTCAGGACCGAAATGGTTCATTGCGCCTATACCTGCGGACTGGATATTATATTTCTGGTGTATTGGGGATAGATGCTTTGGGCTATCCTCTGGCTTCCATCCGCCGACGCCGGGAGGTCCTGTCACCCATGCGCCTGCAAGTGCGCTCATCGGGTGGATATAGACAGGATGAACCTCTAGCCATGCCTTGAAATTCTCGCCAATAGCCCTTGCGCCATGACAACCACCTGATGGATGACTCGGTTTCATTTTAAATGGTATCGGTTCAAGCCATGGTATACATCCGTGGTCGTCAATATCAAAGTAACCGCGCTGTTTCATTTTGAGTGCAGTATGTTCTATTTTTGTTTCTCTAAGTGCGTCTATGCGTTTTTGATAAGTAATTTGCTTTTCATCTAATGTGATCATTTCATAAGCTCCTTTTGAGCGATTTATAGTACCACACGAGTTTTTCAGTTATAGAAATAGAAATAATTTAAACACGGAGACACAGAGGCACGGAGAAAAGGCATCGCAAAAAATAAAATGAAAATAGCCACAGAGGACACAGAGGACACAAAGATTTAAGAGATTTTAAGGGGAGGGAATAGAAAATCCTTATGTTCTCTGTGTCTTTGTGGCAAAATTTTTGACAATGCTAGATGGAAGGATTGGAAGATTTAAAGATTGGAAGATTGAAACTAGGTAAAGTAATCTTCAAATCGTATTCATCCTTCATACTTTCTATGTTCTCTCCGTGCCTCAGTGTTTAATTTCTTTTTATCTCATAAGTGAAAAAGTCGTAGTACCAGTTAATTTTTGTTTCCAGCTTGTTGCTGTTGCTTAAATGGAGAAAGCCGTGTTCATCCCCCATCCTAACTAACTTCCGGTGGGACGTTCCCATAAGTCCATCGAGCATTGGTCGGGTCAATCTTCGGTGGTTCTGGCACATCACCCGGGGTTAATTCATTCGCTAAATCGAGTAGAGCATTGACTATATTATCACCGGCGTTGACTTTCAGATTACTGTATGCTGTCAGGCGTGTCTCGTAGCCTCCGCCGTGTTCTCCCATCGCTTCTTCTGTTGGGACGTAACCAATACAGTCGTTGGCAAGCTCAACTGGAAACGTAAACGGGAAACTGCTTCTAGCCTTCAAATTCAAGCCAAACTGACAGAAGAACTCTGAGGGGTTCGCCATAAATACAGCAGGACCAACCTGTATTACCTGTACCTCTACGTCAACAACAGGTTCCTTCTGGATCAGGGCATCCAACATTATAACCTCTTTGGCGAATGTCCATTCAGTTGAGTCAACCTGTGACGGATCACGTTCGACTATCTCTAATGCTCGTTCTAGTCTTGCATCGCTTGGTTTTCGGCGAGGTATGCGCAGGTTTTTTATACTTGCCCTTACAGGCGATAATTCACCCGGTTCCGCAGTGACAAGCACCTTGACTGCTTCTGCACCGACTCTTGTTCCAACGTATCTTGCGGCACGCTCACCAAAATCAATGTTGTATGGACTGAGGTTATCAACTTGAGTAATATCACCGCAGGCGCCATTTAGGAAAACAACAATCGCTTGATCTCCCATCATACTGCGGATAGTTTTCTCAAGGTAGTATATCCAGTCTGCGGATGTGCTTCCCGGACCGGTCGTACCATGACATGCGAAGTTTACCACACAGCCAATAAGTTTTCCTTCCACATCCCATGCCCCTATGACGCCGACTTCCGAATCTGTTGGACCTGCTGGTTTTTCAATATCTGGATTGCACTTTCCCGGATGTGTGCATGTGATCCCATTCTTCATCAAAAAACGTCTGTTAAAAGCGACTTTATCCTCACGACCTGACCCGATTCCGCATTTTGCATCAATACGCTTATCATTAGCCTCGATAACTGCGGATATAAGCTCTCGCTCCACTATTTCCATGTACTTTGGATCAGCGCATGAGCTTATTTCGTAGGCAAGATGCTGAACAAGCGTGGATGCGTGATCAAATTGTCCGGGCAGTACCATGCTTAATGGACCTGCGGAATGTGAGTGCGACGCACCGACTAGAACAGCATTTGGTGAAATACCACAGGCTTTTTCTATCCCATTTCGGGCATTCTGGATAAGCACTTTTGGTACTGCAAGCGTATCAATACCGACTAATGCGACACGATTCTGCCCATCATCAAATACAGATACACGAATCTTGCATGGGTCATGGATATTTTCGTTGTGAAAAGATTTGCTGTAGCCACCGGGTCTTTCCATCCCCGGCGAAGGAGTTATATCACGTTCTGCAAAACCGACTTTCATTGTTATGCCTCCATTGTAAAATATAGAAAAAACACAGAGGCACGGAGAAAACAAAGGATGAAAGATGAGGGCTGAAGGATGAAATTTAATTGGAAGATTTATTCATCCCTTATCCTTCCGCCTTCATCCTTTTTTCTGTGTCTCCGTGTTTATTTTTGATAATGCTCAGAGTTCCAAAAATTATATCAAAGGCAACTTAACAGGCTGTTTTGTCTCGTAGCATTTCAATGCGGCGAAGGCGATCTCGTGGGTCATTATAGCATCATCAAGATTGGCATGAGATTCCTTACCTGCAAGTATACACTCAACGAAATGATCCATCTCTCCCTGAAATGGATGATGATTCACATCTGCTGTGTCAGGCAGTAATGTTGGAATCTCGACCCAGCCCTTTTGTCCTGGGAATTTATGTGACCAGACACGATTATTTTTTATGGAACCTTTATCGCCAAAAATCTCAATCGGGAATGTGTATGGCATTATAGAATCGAAGTTGACAGATACTTTTCCCATCACACCGTTATCAAACTTGACTAAAGCCACTTCAAGACCATCATATTCCAGAATTGGCTTGTCCTTTTGCCATATATTTTTGTAGTAATCATATTCTGTGTCAGAGCCTTTTCTCCATCCACCAGCATAAGCAAAAACCTCTATTGGTTTAGCTGACTCGTATTCACCTTTTGCGGAGAACCATCGGAGAGCATCAATAGCATGGCATCCGCCGACAAGAAATGCGCTGACGCCTGTGTCTTTTTTCCTTGCATACTCAAAACCTGACCACCAGCTTGAGATATTGCTCTGATAGTCTGTTTCGACGTAATACGGGTCTCCAAGAGCATTATCCGCCATCATCCGTTTGATAGTAACAAAAAGTGGATTCCATCTAAGGACGAAACTCACAATGGTTTTTACTCCTGCCTTGTGGACTGCCTCTCTCATTGCTTTCATCTCGTCAAGGCTATTGGCGATTGGTTTTTCGATAACTATATTCTTCCCTGCTTCTGCCGCCATTATCGCATGTTCTGCGTGAAAGTGCTGTGGCGTGCATACGGAAACAATGTCTATGCCTTCGTGTTTAAGGGCTTTTTCGTAATCTGTATAAAAAGTGACATTTTCGCACCCGGATTCATCAGCGCGCAGTTTACAACTTTCCATCCTTCGACTGCTTATGGCGACGATCTCAGTGTGTGGATTACTCTGGAAAGCCTTAATGTGCTGAGTAGAAACCCATCCCGCCCCTTGAATCAAAACACCTAGTTTCTTTTCGCTCATTTTGTGCCTCCTTGTATATATTTGACTATTCGCTCTACTAAAAAGTCCTCAAAAGCGGATAGGTCTTTCCAATCTAAAGCGCAGTTGATGACTTTTGCGTTCTTATCCTCAAGGGTATATCCATCATCAGTAACACGGATGCCGAGTTTCTCCATAACGAGTAGTTTCTCCGAGAAAGCAAGATAAATCGCTACTGTATCAAAAAGGACAGAGCTTTTGTCAGGCGTACCTTTCGCCCAGATGTTGTAATTCTCAATAACAGCTTTAGCTATTGGGGCTTTGCTTTCGGTTACTTTTTTATATTTTTCACCTTGTAATACGACTAAACCACACGTATCGAGAGGTGTAATAGTCATATCCCACGGTGCGGTAAATGCTTTCTGGCAATCTTTTGGATAGGCGACTACGTTATATTCAGCAGAGAGTTTATCGCTACCGCCGTACCCTTTCCTGACGCTTCCGTGCATCCCAACAAACTTTGCTTTTTGCGCTATCTTAGGCTCAATCTCAAGTGCCTTGCCGATATTTGGTACAGGACCGATGCAGATAAGCGTAACAGGTTTTGGCGAATTCATTATCGTATCAATTAGTGCGCCGACGCCATCTTTGTAAACTTTCCCCGGATATGATGATAGGTCATAATCTTTTACCCAATCAGCCTGACCATCTTCTTTATCGCTAAGATGAATTCCTATACCAACAGGAACGTCAGTTCTTTCTGCGACCTCAAGCATCTTTGCGACAATTTTAGCTCGATAGGTAGTGTTACCAGTATCCGTGACAACGAGTTTAACGTCAAGTTCTGGTGAATTTAGCATCATTGCCAATGCCCAAGTATCATCAATATCTGTACCGATGTCTGTATCAAGAATAACAGGAATTTTTTCAGATATTCCTGTAATACCAATAATCACAGGCAATATCATCGGGAAAAACATTAACATAATAATCTCCTTTCAAATTGGTGATGAGTAAAGAGTGATGTGTGAAGAGTAAAGAATATACTATAGTATACGAGTTTTTCAGTTATAGAATAAAAAAGAAATTAAACACGGAGACACTGAGGCACGGAGAGAACTTAGAAAGTATGAAGGATGAAACTATAATACTCATTTCTTCTTTTTCATCCTTCCGCCTTCATTTTTTCTCCGTGCCTCAGTGTCTCCGTGTTTTTTCATGAATTATGACTATTCTCCAACTAACTGAAAAAGTCGTATATAGTAATTGTTTTTACTCATTACTGATCACCCTTGCTGTCTCTCTTGCGACAATAATTTCCTCATTTGTTGGAATAACAAGCACCTGAACCTTGCTGTCAGATGTAGATATTTTAGTTTCACCCTTGACAGACTTATTCTTGTCCTCGTCAATTTTTATACCAAGAAACTCTAATCCATTACAAATCTCGGTACGACCTCTCACTGATCTTTCTCCGATCCCTCCGGTGAATACTAGAACGTCCAATCCACCCATTGCGGCACTGTAAGAGCCAATGTATTTTTTCACGCTGTAATGATAAGCATGTATTGTCAATCTTGCTCGTTCATTTCCATTATCCGAAGCATCAAGAAGGTCTCGCATATCACTACCGATGCCTGAGATACCAAGCATCCCTGATTTAGTCGCTAAAATACTTCTTACCTGATCAGTATTTAGCCCCTCTTTATCCATAATGAAAGGGATTAAAAATGGGTCAATATCTCCACAGCGTGTTGACTGCATTACACCCGACTGCGCAGAGAAGCACATACTTGTGTCTATAGATTCACCATTTTTAATGGCACAAATTGACGAACTTCCACCGAGATGACAGGATATAATCTTCAGCTTATCGGATGGTAAGCCTAAAAACTGAGGTGTTCTTTGAGATATATACCTGTGTGACGCCCCGTGGAAGCCATATCTCCGCACTCCATACCTTTCGTACCATTCATAAGGAACGCTAAGTATATAGGCGTAATCTGGTATCGTCTCATGAAACCACGTCTCAAAGACAGCAACTAAAGGCTTACCGGGTAAAATCTCCTGAAATGCACGGATTGAGGCTATATAAGCTGGATTATGGAACGGCGCAAGAGGGATGTAATCATCTAAAGCCTTTATTACTTTTTCATCTATTAGAGCAGAACTGATAAAGTCTTTTGCAAAAACTGCCTTAAAGCCAACACCAGATAAATCTGATAATTCTTTCAAGATACCATATTCCGAATGTAAAAGCGCATCAAGTGATAATTTGATAGCGGTGTTATGATCTGGCACGTCCATCTCTTTTTTCAGATCAATTTTATTCGGAACTGAATGAGTAAAGATTGATTGGGGTTTACCAACTCGTTCAACATTACCTTTAGATAATGTCGTCTCGCTTTCCATATCTATGACTTGATACTTGAAAGATGAGCTACCAACGTTTGATACCATTATTTTCATAGTGAATTTTCCTCAAGATACCATTTTAAGCATACACTAGCATCTATAATACATGATCTAGCCAAAACTGATCTCCTATTTTTCTCTAGCAATATCAGATGATGTTAATCCGTCTATTTTTATGCTTTTTGATAATATTTTTTTTACTACCAAATTTCTTTTGAGTAGCATATCATCATAAATTTCTGATGGTCTAAATTCAATCCTCTTAAGATTCAAAATATCACCTTCCTCAAATGTCCATCTACTCCCTATCTTTTTACCTTTCAGTTTTCGCTTTTTTATCCATTGACTTAATGTATGTCGTGATATATTCAAAACATCCATTACTTCATTGCTTGTAAGCATACGTGAACTCATATTATTCAACTCCCATTTTTTTTACTTTCCGAATTTCACCTTGAAAGTCCTGATCTCGTAGGGTTTTATATAGAAAGCGATGCTCTTGTCTTTCACAACCATGCGTTGATCGTTTTCCTCCATCAGATTGCACTCTGAAACCTTTTCTGGATTGAATCTGAAATTCATGGTAACTTTGCCGCGCTGTCCATAAGCTTCGTATACACGAATGATAACGTCGTCGCTATCCTCTGCCTTCTTGACTGTATCAATTATGACGTTAGATTTATCAACGCCTGCAAAAGACATGAATTCAGGCAGTGCGCCTTGATGAGATTCTGTCACTAGCGAAACTATCGGACAATTGAGTTCATAAGCCCTCTGGACTGTTTCTCCACCTCTCCAGTCACCCTTGTGCGGATAGAGTGAATACGTGAATTCGTGTTTACCTTCGTCTGCATTTGGATCAGGGCTTACAGGTGAGCGCAGTAATGACAACCTGAGAACGTTGTTATATATATCATGACCATACTTGCAATCATTCATAAGGCTTACGCCATAGTCGCCTTCTGATAGGTCTACCCATTTCTGAGCAGGAACCTCAAACTTACCTTTATCCCAGCTTGTGTTGAAGTGTGTTGGTCGCTCAATCGCTCCGAACTGTATTTCGTAAGTGGCACGAGGCATTAATATATCTACTGGGAAAGCTACTTTCATAAGCGTTTTCTTTTCCTGCCAATCCACTTTAGTCTTAAAGTCAATTCTTGAAACGTTGCTGTATATTGATATATCTTGTACAATGGTTGATTTTTCAGTCTTTCTCGTCATTCTGACAGTAGCCATTGCAGGTCCCGTATCCACGATTTCAATTGATTCAAGCTTCGCAAGCTCCTGCATATTTTCTGTGTAGTTAAAGTCTATATCCCACGCATCATGTGCATGTGGGCGATCTTCAAAGAATTGCAGAACGTTTCCACGACTGTTTTCTGCAATCACTTCCCTATCCGATAATTTATCGTAGACACGACTCAGTGTACCGTCTTTGCTGAACTCGATCCTGAAGAACGAATTTTCCATAAATTGAGTAGTAGCTTTCAATGTATTTAATTGTTCTGCTTGGCTTCCTCTTTCTGCAATCCTATAAACAATGTAACCCATAGGTGGAACGTCATGTACTTCAAACATTATCTCGGTCTCATCACCATTACTGCCGATTACCTGATGAGAAATGTGACGTCCCATATTATCTACGATCAATAAACCATTCTTCATTGATTTTACTTTAATAATAGCGACATCGTTGCGATACCATGACAACGTATTGAATATAACTATCGGTGTATTATTTCCTGATGTGTTAATTTTTTGCTTCATCAATTCAATTGCGCCAGATACGACTTCCTGACCAGATTTAATAACTTCAGCGTAGCTTTTATCCGTATCCTCGTAAACTTCCCCGATTGAAGAACCGGGAAGAATATCGTGGAACTGAGAGCAAAGTAGCACCTTCCAGCCTTCATAAAGCTTTTCTTGAGGGTAATATCCACCATTGAGCATTGCCATAGACGAAAAGAATTCAGCCTCTCTGTATAGTAGCTCACTTTTTCGGTTATTCCGCTTGGTTCTTGCTTGAGTTGTCTGACATGCTCTGTGAAGCTCAAGATAGAGTTCATCATTCCATACGGGCAATTTTTCTTTACTAAGGCTTGCCTCCAGACGGTCAAAATAATCCTGTATCTTGCCAAAAGAGCATTTAGGTATGCCAACCATACTTTTCAGTCTTGCGCCAGTTTCAAGCATCTGCTTGGTTGGTCCGCCACCGCCATCACCCCATCCAAAGCTGTATAAAACTTCATCACATTGGTCTTTTTGCCTGAATTGCTCCCATTGTGCAATGCAATCCTTTGGCGTCAGGCTTCCGTTATAGTTTAGCGGAGGCATTATAGATAAAATCTTCGTGCCGTCAATTCCCTGCCACATAAACAGGCTGTATGGGAACTTGCTGTATTGGCTCCAATCAATTTTAGTCGTTGCAAAGAAATCAATACCAGCTTTCTTCATTATTTGCGGAAGTGACCAGCAGTAACCAAAAGCGTCTGGAAGCCAGCAAGTCCGTGAATGAATACCAAATTCCTTTTGGAAAAACCTGTTTCCATACAGGAACTGGCGAACTATCGCCTCACCCGAAGATATATTGCTGTCTTGCTCAACCCATGGCGCACCGACAGGTTCCCATCTGCCTTCTTTTACTCGCTTTTTTATTTCCTCATAAATACTTGGATAATATTTTTTGGTATAATCGTAAAGCTGTGGCTGACTCTGACTGAAATGATATTCAGGATATTCTTGCATGTATTTTAGAACTGATGAGAACGTTCTCCCGCACTTCCTTTGCGTCTCTCTGAGAGGCCAAAGCCATGCAGTGTCAATGTGAGAATGTCCTGCAAGTAATAAGCTTCCAACACCAAAGCTATACTGGAACTGCTTTAGCCCTTGATCAAGTATTTTGTATGCCTTTTCAATGGACGCCTTGTATCGTTCATTGCCAATGTGACCAACATCAACCATTTTTACACACTGGTTAAGCAGATCAAGCATTCTGAGTTGAGAACTTGAGTCTTGTGGAAGAACCTGCAATACGTCAAACGCTACTCTGGCATCCCAGTAGAATTTATGTATATCGAGATTCACAACCGCAATGTCAGCATATTGAAAAGCGTGCTTTTCGTCAAAGCGGGCATTGCTATACGATTCTAGTAATATCTCATAAGATTCACCGCCTTTTGCTTTATCAATAAGCACTATATCATCTCTATTACCATCCAAACCTTGACATGGCACGCCATTGACGTAAGCAAGTGACTCCCCACCGGGATGTATCAATAAGACAACTTTGAAGCCTATCATATTCGTTGGGATAGAGATTTTGGATTTAAACCATACGGTAACATCTTTACCTCCCCATACAGAACCAATATCGAAAGGCTTCCATCCTGTCTGTGGCGGGCTTGCGGGTCCTTGTTTATGACCGGTTTCTGATGCTTCCCAACCATTTATTGATGTTCTATGTGAGTAAATAGTACCACGTATTTCGTCAAGCCTTTGGCTTATTTGTTTTCCCTGTATTTGCCATTCTGTATCATAATGCGGCATACTTAATTCCCCCTTTAGATTAACTTGACAATGTTAGATTAAAAGGAGTGTGTCCCACTTATGAAACATCATGACAAAATTATTCACCGCAGAGGCACAGAGATCATAGAGAATTCGCAGAGGTTTTATTGATTTCCCGACTCGGCGGAGCTGAGAATTGATTTTCTCATCGTTTCCTCTGCGTTCTTTGCGTCTCTGCGGTAATTTTTTATGTTTCATATATGGGACACACTCATTAAAAGTAGCTTCCAGCTTGGTTTTTGAAGATAATATAAAGAATTGACAGCTTAGAAAGCTACAACTGCATTTTTTTCTAATTTAACATTGTCAAGTTAATCAAATAGTGTTTCTTGATTAAATAAATTATCTTGTTTTACTAATTCAACAGTATCTTTTTTGCCACCATCCATCAAATCATTTAGCCTTTTGCTTATAACCTCAAAATAAGTATCAGAGATGTCTATAGTGATATAGTGCCTATTAAACTGTTTAGCAACAAAAGCAGTTGTTCCTGTTCCTCCAAAAGGGTCTAAAACTAAATTTTCCTCATTGGAACTTGCTCTTATGATTCTTTCGAGCAAACGCTCTGGCATCTGGCAAGGGTGATTACCGATTCTTTCTTTGAATGTTCCGCAAACTCTGGGGAAATTCCAAACATCATCTGGTATTTTACCTTTGGGATTAGCCCGCCTGTCGTTATAGATCAATTGCCGTGCAGATGGCACCCTGATTTCATGATCGTTAAAGATGAAATCATTTTTGTGTTTAGTAAAATATAGAATATGAGTATGCGCACGACTAAACTTTTTCCTTTGATTCTGACCAAATGTGTAATACCAGATAATCCAATTCCTGAAATATAATCCCTGCTTTTTAAGGATTATATTAATCTCGGCAACAAATTCATCTCCTATTGCAATATATATTGAGCCAGTTTTTTTTAGTAGTCTGCAAGTTTGCACTATCCATTTCTCAGACCAGTTGTAATAATCCTCGTAACTACGATTATCATTATAATTATCATATTTTATGCCAATATTGAAAGGCGGATCGGCAAATATCAGATCAACTTTTTCATCTGGTATTTGTTTCATTATCTCTATGCAATCGCCAAGGTATGCTTTATCCATTTCCATTGTTTTCATCCACTTGAAATAACACACATGGGTTAAATTTAAATTGTAGTTTAGTTGGATCAGGGGTTCCGCCCTTTCTTTGAGCAGTAATCCTACCAATATGAAGACTACCTCTTGGTGAAATTATAACATCACCACAACCATAAAAGTTCATCACGGTATTGATGTCCTTTAATATCCAAGTTGTAGATTCTGTTTCTCCATTGAATTTTGTAACTAACACCCAATTAGCAGATAGTCCACCTCTACCTTTAATAATATCGCTAATCACAAGTATTTTGTTATTATTGAAGAAATTAATGATTTTATATTGAATATTTTTTGGCATTTCTGTTAAGAAAAGCCTTCTTTCATCTTTTAGTTTTATGTATCCTATTAATTCTTCTCTTGTAATTGGATTAAATTCACCTGTGTATAGCTTCAACCATAAACAGATTTCATTATCAAAATTCCATATTTTTTGATAAGATTCAACTGTTCTTTTATCTAACTGATTATAATCAGCATTTGAATTAGCCTTTTTGAGTGATAAGTTCTCAATTTTAGTTATATCTCTTATTCTAATAGTTATTCTTATTTGCACATCGGCTTTTTTAAAGTTAATAAATTCTTTATAATCCTCCTGAGTTATGTTATATTTTTGTGTATCTTCTTTTTTTATTTTAATTGGAATTTGTATAGCATTAACGGCATCTAATTTCTGTGTATCATAACCCATTATTAATAACCATTTTTGAGCTTCAATATCATTCTTCCAATTGTTAAATTTTTCGCAGATTGCTTTCTCATTGGCAAATCCACCTTTTTAAGATTATAAGATTATAAATGAAAAACTTAATATATAATAATCTCATTATAATTCTATGTCAACATAATTCTATGTCAACGGTATTCTCAAGAGAGTTATCTAAAAAGAAAAGGCTTGACTAAAACCATAAGTTAGAATAATATCATTAACATAATAATAAAATAACAAGAAAACTAATCAGATTTAATTTGGGAGGCAATGTATGGAAAAGAAAGACAAACAGTACGTCCTTGAAATGGTGAAAAAACATGATGTTAAGTTCATTTGGCTGTGGTTTACAGATATACTTGGGTTCCTCAAAAGCTTTGCTATCACTGTTGAGGAGCTTGAGAATGCGCTGGAAGATGGTATGGGTTTTGATGGATCATCTATCGAAGGATTTGCCAGAATTGACGAAAGCGATATGATGGCACGACCCGATCCAAGTACTTTTCAGCTTATACCATGGCGTCCACGAGAACACAATGCAGTGGCAAGGATGTTCTGCGATATAGTAGAACCCGGTGGGAAACCTTACGATGGCGACCCTCGTAGAGCTCTCAAAGATATACTGAAAAAGGTAGCAGAAAAGGGTTATACTTACTACGTTGGTCCTGAACTTGAATATTTCTACTTTAAAAATGATAAATCACCAGAGCCACTTGATAAAGGTGGATATTTTGATCTAATACCTTCTGATGTGTCAACTGATCTGCGCAGAGAAACAGTTTTATACCTTGATCAAATGGGTATAGGCGTTGAATACAGCCATCACGAAGTTGCGCCAAGCCAACACGAGATTGATATGAGATATACCGACGCTTTGACAATGGCTGACAATGTTATGACTTATAGATTAGTCGTAAAAGAGGTTGCACTGAAGAATAATGTTTATGCTACGTTTATGCCCAAGCCCTTGTTTGGGGAGAATGGTAGCGGTATGCACACACATCAATCACTTTTTACTGGTGAGCGAAACTCATTCTTTGATGTAAACGACAAGAATCATCTTTCTGACATTGCAAAATCATACATAGCTGGTATTTTGCACCATGCCCGTGAGATCACGCTGATTACTAATCAATGGATAAATTCTTACAAACGTCTTGTTCCCGGTTATGAAGCGCCTGTGTACATATCATGGGCAGTAAGGAACAGATCAGACCTTGTGAGAGTGCCTATGTATAAACCCGGACACGAGAAAGCTACAAGAATAGAGTATCGCTCACCTGACCCGGCTTGCAATCCTTATCTTGCATTTGCTGTGATGCTTGCGGCAGGTATGGAAGGCATCGAAAAAGGCTATAAACTACGTGACCCTATCGAAAGAAACCTTTACGAGATGACAGAGGAAGAACGAACAAAAGAAGGCATTGAGACACTTCCAGAAAGCTTGTATGAAGCCATTGCGCTTACAGAAAAAAGTGAGCTTGTTCGCAAGACACTCGGAGATCACATATTCTTTAAACTGATAGAGAATAAGAAGATCGAATGGGAAAAATACCGAGTTCGTATAACAACACAGGAAATCGAAAACTACCTGCCAATACTCTAGTTTTCCAGTGAGATTGTAACATGGATAAGGTGTGCCTTATCCATGTTTGAGGTAAGGATAATGGGAAAATCTTTTGCTTATCGTGTGACTGAAATACATTCCCCCTGCCCCATAGGCATTAAGCTGAGGCATATTTAGGTAATTCACGACTCATTGGTTTGTTCTATTGGTCAAGTTAAAATATACAGGGTAAGAGTATGTTAAAATATAAACTACTATCGCTTGATCTCGATAAAACTTTACTAAATAACAAACATGAAATATCAAAACGCAACTATACTGCTCTAAAGAAATGTAAGGAAAAAGGATTATACGTTGTATTAGCATCGGGCAGGGAAGTAGAGACTATTGATCGGTTCTCTGATGAGCTTGAAATATATGATCCAATCATTGCATGTGTAGGCGCCATTGTCTGCGGTGAAAAGAAAAATGGCAAAAGAGAATTGCTTTACCATCAACCATTACCTATTGGAATTGTGGACGAAGTGATGAAATTCACTCAGTCAATGGGATGGTGTCTTACGGTACATTATCCTGATAAAATACTGGCACTTGAGCAGGATAAATATACTGATATATATCACAATCAGACAGGGGCAACTTTTACGTTTGTAGATGATTTTTATAGAATTATAGCGAAAACTCAGCCGACAAAACTAATAATTGTCGTTGATGTGGAGATAAGAGAGGACGTTTATCAACAGTTCGTCCAAAAATGGGGTTCAAGAGCCAATATAACAAAGACTAATCCAGAATACGTTGAGGTAAATGCTAAGGGTGTTGACAAGGGTGTTGCATTGACTGAGCTTTGCGGGATACTTGACATCCCTTTGAGTCAGACAATGGCTTTTGGCGATAATTACAGTGATCTACCGATGCTTGCTGTTTCAGGTGGGAAAGTCCTTATGGATAATGCTTCCGATGAGATAAAATCTGATCTCAAAAGTAAATTCAGCAATCTTATCATCGCACCGTCTAACGAGGATGATGGAGTATCAGAGATAATTGAGAGCATTATTTTTAGATAGGGTATTTTCCGTATTTTTTGACGGCGTTGACCATTGCGAGATAATTTTCGGACTTACAGCCGGGATGGATGGAGTTTGAGGAACTGATGATGTAGCCTCCGCCGAGAGCGGCTTTTTGGATAGTTTCCTTGACGGTTATATCCACTTCTTCTGAGGTACCAGATACTAGAAGGTTACGACAATCAATATTCCCAAGCACGCATGCTTTTCCTTTTAGATGTGATTTAACTTTGCCAATGTCCATGCACTGAGGCTGGATCGGATGTATGCCGTCAAATCCTACCTCTATCAGATCGTCCAGAATAGACCACAGGTTTCCATCTGAGTGCTTTATTATCTTTAATCCCTTATTGTGTGCGTGTTTAACGAGTCTTTTGTGATAAGGTTTTATGAACTCACGGTAGTGTTGAGGAGACATTATCGTTGTATATTCGCCAGCAAGGTCACCCGGAACAATAACTGCGTCAGCGCCTGATGCAGAGATCATATCTATCGCTTTATTATCAAAATCAGATGCGATACCGGCAAGGTCATGCACCATCTGCGGATTTGTTACGTAATCTATAAGTAAATTCTGCATCCCGCCACGCCAACGCCAACTTGACTTAAATGGGTCTGTTACACTTACGAAATGAGCTTTCTCTTTACCAACCTTATCTATAATGTATCTGACCTTTGTAAAATCGTCAGCAGTGATCTTTGATGCAGGATCAAACCCAGCTAGATCATCAGGAGATTTTATTGGACCGTCTATCGGCGTCGGTTCACCATGCTCACTGAGCATATAGGTCGTACCATACTTATCTTTGCCCAGATCGTTTCCAATATTCTCTATGCCTATCGAAAAATTTGTGCATGTCGCATCAATCCCAAGTTTATCAATTATCAGGCAATATAGATCAAGAATGTCGTAGCTTTCATCACCGAATTTGTCTTTGCCTGCCTTCACGCTTACAGATTCAGGCGCAATGATTCTAGCAATATCAACGATATTTGGTTCGTTTATGTATAATTCAAAGATGGGAACTTGGTCGGGTTCTCGTTTGTTTAGAGCGGTAAGAATTCTTTCTTTTGAGTTCATTAGTGGTACTCTTTTAATAGAAAGTTTTTAAATCCCCCCTGCCCCTTTTTCAAATGGGGTAAGGTGGATTTATATTATCAAATGATTAATTTTTTAACTTTAGAACAAGTCCTTAACCTTTCCCCATGTAGTAGCAAGTTTTTTTGGAGGTTGAACGACTGTAACAGGACCTAAAAGTGAAATATAATCAACTTCTATAGGAGTATTCTTGTTTGATCCGAAGTGCAATCGAATCCCTCTGATCATGCCATCCCAGTGCATATCAAACTTAATGTCTACAAAATCCTGAGAAGCATCCACCGTAAATTTTTTGCTTTGGTCATCACTAAATTCAGTGTTTTTGCCTGTAACGTAATCTACTTGCCATGTATCAGACTTTTGCACACGCACTCCCAAGAATATAGTTGCATGTTCATAACCACCAAAAGGTTCCCAGCTAGCCACAACGCCACCGATATAAACGTAGGGCTTATCTCCTGTTGGTACGATACGCAATATGTTTCTTTCAATACCATCTGGTCCCTTAATTTTAGTTATAGTAGAGATCTGTGCAATATCATGAGTATCCCGCCAATCAGCTAGATCGGATACGTTGTCGAATGTCCATTCGGGTGGTCCTGTATCTCTTCGTGCAACTGCTATCATAGGAATACAAAATACAATAACCAGAACGAAAACTATTAACTTTTTCATCTCCGATTTCGGCAAAGATACCCCTGCCTTCAGGCATGGGGAGGAATTGCCTTCTCCTTTCTAATGTTAAAAGTAAGAGGTAGTTTTTGTACAAGAAACTCGCAAGTTCTTGTCAGGAACTACCAAAACCCGTTAGGCAACCTTCGCCAATGTTATAGGACAGTTTGTGTGTATACAGCACCGTTCCTTCCCCTCAGAACTTTTAACCATATACCGCAGAGTTCGGGATTAGGTTGAACGTCCCGAAGTGCCTATATATTTGTCCCTAACGTAGTCAGTTAAGACTTAGGCTAATCAATAAGAGTAGGTGCAGAAGTTTCAACGCAAGCCCCCGCATTTATGCGTGGGGTTATTGACATTTAAAACCATTCAACACAATTATTAATCGTCAATAATAACAAAAAACTTTAGTATAATTATTCCAATTTCGCTTATAGTATAAATTATTTCGACTATTTTGTCAAGCAAGTATCCAAAACGCTTAAATTTATGCTTGACAACAGGTATTAATCCATATAGAATTGTATGAATCAATAATAAAATAAGGATTGCTTAAGCAACTTTAATAAATGATGTTAATTTTTTAGGAAATAGAACGCGGATAAACGCGGATCAGGCGGATTTGCGCGGATCGAAAGAAATAAAGAAAAATCCGCGAAAATCCGTTTAATCCGCGTCATCCGGGTTCTATTCCTAAATTTAAAAAGGTTTCTTAAAACTGCTTAGGGCTCGTAATTAATAACTTCCCCATTTGTTTATAAATTTGTATGTCATCCCCACGCAAGTGGGAATCCATAAAACGTTTGAATTAAAATGGAGCCCCGTTTTCACGGAAACGACAAAAACGATAATATTAACTTAAAATCGGTAAGTTATTTAATCATGGATCCTTAACTTACTAACACCAATGGAGGTGAGCTAATTGGCGCAAGGTACAAAAGAAGGGATCAAAAGTCAAATAGAACTACCGTTTGCTGAAGCAATAAGGATTAGCTTTCAGAGTCTAAAAATCAGATTCTGGAGATCAATGATTACGACTGCGGGCATACTTCTTGGTATATCATTCTTTGTTGCTGTCCTATCGGGTTCAGAGATTACTAAAGTTATGACAGAACGTCAAGGAAGTCAGGCAATCGTAACAAGTATAGATGACGTTCAGACTGGAAATATATCGTCACAACAGATATGGCTGATTGTAATGTCTCTTATCGTTTGTGTTGTTGGTATAGCCAACTCTATGCTCATGGCGGTTACAGAGAGATTCCGAGAGATAGGCACTATGAAATGTCTTGGTGCGTTAAATAAGTTCGTAGTGGAGCTTTTTTTGTTGGAATCGGGTTTTCAGGGACTTACAGGGGCATTTATGGGCGCATTGGTCGGATTTATTAGTATTATGCTGATCAGCTTGAAAGATTATGGTCTGGATGTTTTTCTTGGATTCCCCCAATATGGGCTTCGTGTGTTAATGTATATGGGTATAGCCTGTATACTTGGTATGCTTATAGCTGTCATAGGAGCGGCGGGACCTGCTTACAGAGCGGCACAGTTACCACCAGCAGACGCAATGAGGGTTGAGATATAAACTAATCATTACAGAATTATAGGGAGAGAGATAATGTCAGAGGCTGTTGTAAAAAGTGATGTTGCAGTTAAAACCATTGGCATAACTAAAGAATACCAAATGGGAGGAACAATACTCCGCGCATTGAAAGGTGTTGACGTCGAGATCAAACGAGGTGAGTATATTTCAATAATGGGACCCTCTGGTTCAGGGAAAAGTACTCTCTTTAACATGATCGGGGCTTTAGACAGACCAACAGCTGGAACTGTCTATATTGATGACGTAAGCCTTCATGAACTCAGCCCCGCAGAGATAGCATGGTTGAGATGCTGGAAGATCGGATACATATTTCAGTCATTTAATCTTATACCTGTTATGACTGCTCTGGAAAACGTTACGTTACCGATGATCTTTGCCGGATTGAGTTCCAGTGAACGCAAAAAGAAAGGTATGGAATTACTGACTAAGGTTGGCTTAGAGCAAAGAGCAGACCATAAGCCAAATGAGCTTTCGGGTGGACAACAACAAAGAGTCGCTATTGCAAGATCGCTTGCCAATGGACCTACTATTGTACTTGCTGATGAACCAACGGGAAATCTTGATTTGAGAACTGGAAGGGACATTATTAATATTCTTCGAGATATGAATAAAAGAGAAAACGTGACTATAATTTCTGCTACGCATGACTTAAAAATGCTCGATGCATCAGATAGAGTCATATATATCCGTGATGGTATGGTAGAGCAGATTAAGGCAAGATCAGAACTGAAACTTGAAATAGGGACTATCGAAGGCGAACAGGTATAAAAAAAATAATGAGGGATGAGAGATGAGTATTTTCAAGACAGGATTTTTAATGGCGATTTTAACTGTCTTGCTGGTTTTTATTGGCGGTGCTATCGGAGGACAAAGTGGTTTAATATTTGCCTTCGGTTTTGCGGTTATAATAAACTTTGGCTCTTACTGGTTCAGCGATAAGATTGTATTGGCAATATATAGAGCTAAAGAAGTAAACCCAAATGAAGCACCAGAGCTTTATCGTACGGTGCAAGACCTTGCTCAAAAAGCTAATCTGCCAATGCCAAGAGTTTACATAGTTCCGATGGAAGCGCCAAATGCTTTTGCCACTGGTAGAAATCCTAAGCACGCAGTTGTGGCGGTGACCGAAGGCATGTTAAATTCACTCCCAATGGATGAAATAAGGGCGGTTTTGGGGCATGAACTTGCTCACGTAAAGAACAGAGACACCTTACTTAGCACAGTCGCCGCTACAATGGCAGGTACAATAACTATGCTGGCTAGTATGGTTAGATGGGCGGCGATATTTGGCGGATTTAGAGGCAATGATGACGATGAAGGCGGAGGCGGAATAATTGGAATCATAGTCCTGTCAATACTTGCACCAATAGCGGCATTATTGCTTCAGCTTGCTATATCGAGATCACGAGAATATATCGCTGATCGTGATGGTGCGAAAATATCAGGGACTCCGCTTTCTCTTGCTGATGCGCTTAGAAAAATGGATTCCATAGCACATCAAAGACCATTGGCTACTGGTAATCCTTCAGTATCTAATATGTTTATTGTCAACCCATTCAGTGGAAGAGGTATTATGAATATACTCAGTACTCACCCACCGATTCGTAAGCGTATAGAACGACTTGAAGCTATGGCTAGTAATCATTAAAAAATTGAGATTATTTACACGAGTTTTTCACTTATAGGAACTAAAAGAAAATAACCACAGAGAACACGGAGAACACAGAGAGAAAATAAGAAAAAAATTCCTCTCCGTGATCTCTGTGTTCTCCGTGGTGAAAAAAATTAAGGAACTAAATGTTAGAGGCACGGAGAAAAAGATGAAGGCGGAAGGATGTTTGATGAGTGACGAGTAACAAGTAAAAAGATAATAACTTTTGTCAAACCCGTCACTATTTCTTTGTGACCTTTGTGTCTTCGTGTTTATTTTTTACTTTACTCTTTAGGTTTTACGATAGCGATAGCATATTTATCAAGCGTGAGATATTTTTCTGCCACACGTTTAACGTCCTCTTTTGTGACAGCATTGATCTGTTTTTCATACTGCGTTATATTATCGTATCCCAACTTGTAAAGCTCATCTAATCCCATAGTGAAAGCCTGATCAGAGTTAGTCTGCAAACCTATCTGCTTAATTGATATACACATTTTCTTTCCCCGATCAAGCTCCTCATCCGAGATAAGATTTTTTTGTATACCATCAATTTCCTCTTTGATAATACTCATAACAGTGTCCAGCTTATCGGGCGTTGTCCCTGCATAGATGACGAACATACCGGGATCAAGACCCGCCTGATTGTAAGCATGTACGACATAGACCAACTGATTTGCTCTTAGCCTTTCGTGAAGCCTTCCACCGGGTAAACTGACGCCTGACAGAACAGCGTCAAGAACCTCGATATTGTATCTGTCATTATCATAGACAGTTGTACTGGGGAAACCCATGCAGATGACCGCCTGCTGTATTTCTTTCTGCATTTCGGCATTTCTTATGGACGTAAGCGGTTCCTCTGCTAGTATCTGCGGAGGAGTAAACTTTCCATATTGAAACTTCTCAAAGGCTTTCTCAACCTTAGTTGTAACCTCATTTGCATCTATATCTCCGAAAATGGCAATCACCATGTTGTTCGGTACGCAATAATTTTTATGAAAATTTATCAAATCCTCTTGTTTCATGTTGTTGATCGTATCTGCTGATCCGATCATCTGGAATCTGTAAGGATTAGTCTTAAAAAGCGTTTGTCTGCATAGCTTTGCCGCAAGACTGAACGGATCATCATCCTGCTGTTTAATCCCTGCAAGTGTCTCTTTGCGTTTCTTTTCCATCTCTTTGGGATCGAATGATGAATTCATGATCACGTCAGCCAGCATCTCTAAGCCTTTGTCTAAATCACGTTTTAGTACACTTACAGAGACGCCAAAGCTGTTATTTCCACTGATAGGGCTTATTGCTCCGCCAATTGACTCCATTTCTTCGGCAATCTGTTGTGCAGTGCGTGTTTTGGTGCCTTTTATCAACATGCCAGACATGAAATTTGATACTCCATTATTTTTTTCGTTCTCAAAACGAACTCCTCCTAAAAACATGGCACGCATAGAAACTATCGGCACAGTATGATTTTCTTTAACCAATAGAGTGATACCTTCTACCTGAGAACTCAAAGGATCTGTGATTTTGTTGATTATAATCTTTTTGACAGAACCCTCTGTCACTTTTTCGGCTTCTGCGGGCTTCTCTTTCGCGGCTGATGCTGGCTTTATAACAGCAACAGTCAGCTTATCGTCTTGAAAATACTCATTTGCAACTCGTTTTATATCCTCTTTGGTGACAGATCTTATGCCTTCAAGATAGCGTTGACTGAAGTTCATATCTCCCGTAGTCAATTCATCTCCACCAAGCGTCTGAGCCTGATCTTCAACGGTCTGCTGAGAGAAAATATACTCGCTTTCCTTTAATCTTTTGGCTTTTTCGAGTTCTTCATCGGATACAAACTCCGTCTTGAGCTTGAAGAGTTCATCAAGTATAGCTTTTTGTGCTTCATTCAGATTTTCGGGGTCTAATACTGCTGTAATTACGAAATATCCGCCCGGGTCATAAGCAGGCGTATAAGAGCTTGTACCTATTGCATATACCAATTGCTTTTCATCTTTAATCTTTTTATAGAATCTTGAACTTCTACCTTCACCCATTATATATGCAATCACATCAAGAGGGAACTGATCTTTATGTGATACGTCAATTGTTGGAAACCCCATCATTTCATAAGCTACCTGAATGTCCATCTCTTCTTCAACATATCTTTTTGATACTTGCCCTTGCAGAGGAGGAAGACTTAAATCAGGAAAAGGTCCTCTCTGAGAGTTCTTAAACGACTCTTTTATCTTGCCTAAAGTATCAGAAGCATTTATGTCACCAACAACAACGAATACAGTATTGTTTGGTACGTACATACGTTTGTAATAATTAACAATATCATCACGAGTAGTCTTTTCAAACAATTCCCGATACCCGATAGTTGTCACTCCGACAGGATTATCACGGAAGATTGTTGATGAGAATAGATCATATAATCTACGGTCAGGATCATCTTTGCCCATGTTGATCTCGTTCAGTATAACTCCACGCTCTGAATCTACTTCTGCTTGAGGAATACTAGCGTTTTGTAGATAGTCCGAAAGAACATCAAGGGCAGTATCAAAATACGAGCTTGCAGTAGTTACGTAATACGAAGCGTGATCCTTCGTAGTATAAGCGTTTGATACGTTTCCGATTTCCTCTATTATTTGGTTTATCTGCTCTTTATTCCGTTTCTGTGAACCACTGCTCATCAGATGTTCCAGATTATGAGAAATACCTCTACCAAGATACTCACGCTCGTATATACTGCCAGCCCTGATATATGCGTGTAAGCTGACAACAGGCGCCGCATGATTTTCTTTAACAATTACCACCATACCATTGTCTAGGACTGTTCTTAAAGCATCAGAACCCGATGCTATACCACCAATCATAAGTGCAAAACTTAAAATCATAATAATATACCTACCTATGTTACTCATTAGTATTACCTCACGAAAATTACCGATAAGACACAGCACGACGTCTAAGCCACAACATTAATATCACTACAAGTATAAGAAGGACAATATAAACGATAAGTTTGGTTAAAGACGCCTTTTGGCGTTTTTTTGCAAGCCTTTCCTCTATTGTCTCAAAAGCTCTGGGTTTGCTGTCAGAAGAATCTTTCTGTTCGTCGTTATTTTCAGTCATATTAAAACCCCTTTCTCTATGCTGAATCAGGAATTTAGCCACGGATTAACACGGATATACACGGAATGGAGAAGGTGCAGGATATTCTTGTATCTTTTCTTTTTATCCGTGAAAATCTGTGTGTAAGCAAGTTTAAGAAACCTTTTTAAACTTTAGGAATAGAACGCGGATGACGCGGATTAAACGGATTTTCACGGATTTTTCTTTATTTCTTTCGATCCGCGCAAATCCGCCTGATCCGCGTTTATCCGCGTTCTATTTCCTAAAAAATTAACATCATTTATTAAAGTTGCTTATCCGTGGCTTATTAAATAAATTATCCCTTATTTTTCAACGTCAAAAACAAGACCCATATCTGCTCTTAGCATATCCATAGTGCGCATCTGACCAAGACTGTCTTTCCAAGTCATCGCTGGAGTCTGTCTTGCATCAAGGTATTCTGCCACCATCAGGGCTTCTTTTGCATAGAGTTCTTCGTCTGATTCAATTGTAATAACCTCTTCTTTATCGGTTTTTACAAATACCTTTGTAGTTCCCTTTGTAGCAAACCAGGGATTTTCTATTGAAATTGAGCCTTTACTGCCATATATGTTCGCAGAAGTCGGAATATTAACCTGAGTACCACACTCAAAGGATGCAAATGCGCCAGAGGGGAACATGAGGATAGCGGCAGTTTGCTGATCTACCCTGCTTTCATTGCCTATGTATCCCACGCAGTTAGCTTTGATTGGTTCTTCGCCTGCGATAAGTCTTGAGAATGACACACAGTAACAACCAACGTCCATAAGTCCACCACCAGCGGCGGGATTCGACATTCGGATGTTTTCGAGAGCCATACCCATGTTATATGAAAAGGTTGACTTTATTGCTCTTACCTCTCCGATAACGCCATCAGCTATAATTTGTTTAATCTTAGTCCATTGGGGGTGACAGCGATACATAAACGCTTCCATGAAGAACACATCACATTTCTTTACGACATCAAGCAGTTTTACAAGCTCACCAACGTTTACCGTGATTGGTTTTTCGCAAAGGATGTGCTTACCAGCTTCGGCGCACTTGATAGTCCATTCAGCGTGAAGATGATTAGGAAGTGATATATAAATTGCATCAATTTCCTTATCCTTCAAAAGCTTATCATACGAATCATAGATTTTTGGAATATCGTATCTTCCTGCAAAATCTTTACCTTTATCCATTGTTCTTGAAGCGACGGCAAGCAAAGTTGCTTTGTCAGTAGTTTTCAGATTTCTTGCAAATGAGTTAGCGATCATACCTGTTCCAATAATACCCCATTTCAAATGCTTCATTTTTACCTCCAATAAGCTAGAAAATCATATTCGAAAGATTATAAACATATAATAACAACAGAACTATCTAGTATTACAAGTCCAGATAGATTAAACTTCATTCCTATCTCTCCATTTGCGAATTTCTGCGGTTGAATCCCAATCTACTGCTGTATCTTGTTGAGCAATCATATCCTGTATAGCAATTGCTTTCTGAACAACTGGATTTTGCCCTCTTGTTGTATGTGATTTCTTAACTTTTAGATAAAGTCTTACAGCTTCACGTAAAAGTTCACTACGACTGCGATTTTCCTCTTTAGCAACTTCATCAATCTCATTAAGGAAATCATCCGATATTGATACCATGACTTTTGTTCTGCTCATTGTCTATCCACCTCCAAAAGATTAGTATATGCAGAAAGCAATACAAAGTCAATACAAATAAAAAATATAGCATATTTGCTGTGGACGAGAAATTACGGTTGGTATTTCGCCTTTTTTCTTGACAATATAATAGAATTATCATATAATTTATATAGCAACGGGAAACAACATTCTGGTTTACTCTTTTATAGAGTGGGTTCTTGCCCGCTCTTTTCTTTTGTATGGGCATTTTTCATCATACTTAATAAATAATAAGAGAAATAAACTATACATTAATAAGATGGTTAAACACTATTCAAAATTAAAACTGTGTAATTTTAGATAAAGTGATCATGCAGGAAGGCGATTATCATGAACAGCGATCTTTTAGGGATCATAGAACAGATAAGCCGACAAAGGGAACTTGGTCGTGACGTTCTGATTGACGCCATCGAAAAAGCGTTACTTCAAGCGGCAAAAAAGCGATATGGCACTCATCGGCAAATATCAGTAAGTATTGATCGAAATACAGGAGAAATCAAGGTTTCTACACAAAAGAAGGTTGTAGAAATAATGACCGATTTTTCTACGGAGGTACCTATAGAAGAAGCCTTAAAAATAGATCCGGATGTGCAAGTGGGACAAACAATTGACGTGGAGTCAATACCACAGGATTTTGGTCGAATAGCGGCTCAGACTGCAAAACAGATTGTTGCTCAAAGACTGAGGGAAGCAGAAAGAGAGAACATATACGAAGAATTTAAAGATAGCGAAGGTGAAGTTGTTAGTGGAGTTATACAGCGTTATGAACAGCATGACGTGATAGTAGAACTAGACAAAACTGAGGCTATACTCCCTCAACGAGAACAGATAAAGAACGAGGAATATCGCAGAGGCGATAGAATACGTGCCTTAATTATTGAGGTAAGACCAGACTCAAAAAACCAGCAGATTGTTCTGTCAAGAACGCATCCAGATCTAGTCAAAGGACTTTTTGGTCTAGAAGTTCCCGAAATTGCAGAAGGTCTTGTAGAGATTAAGTCTATTGCAAGAGAGCCGGGTGATCGCACCAAGATAGCAGTAGCCGCAAAATCTGAGAATCTGGATGCTGTTGGAACTTGTGTTGGAATGAGGGGGTCTAGAGTTCAAATGGTGGTAAACGAATTGGGTGGAGAAAGAATTGACGTTCTGGAATGGAGTTCTAATTCATCAAAATTCATATCGGCATCGCTGAGTCCAGCAAAGATACTTAGTGTAACAATAGATGAAAGTACGAAATCAGCTAAAGCTGTAGTTCTCAATGAGCAGTTGTCTTTGGCTATTGGTCGAAAAGGACAGAATGTCCGTCTTGCCGCAAAACTTACCGGATGGGCAATAGACATCAAAAGCCAATCACAAGTTGAGATTTCAGCGAAAGAAAAGATCGCACAAAGTATATTCAAGTCCACTACTGAAAATCAAAAGCCAATCACAAGTTGAGATTTCAGCACAAGAGAAGATCGCACAAAGTATATTCAAGTCCACTACTGAAAGTCAATTACCCCTACCCTAAAGGGATATGGGTTTTCGGTGAGGACTTTATAAATATATGGCGATTGTTACTTTGAGAACTTGTATCGGATGCTATCGGATGGCAAACAAAAAATGAACTTATCAGAATCGTAAGATTATCTGATAATTCGATTATTGTTGATCTCGATGGCACAAAAAATGGCAGAGGAGCTTATTTATGTCCGAATATTGATTGTATAAATAAAGCAATGAATTTTGAAAAATTAAATAGAGCATTCAGGACTGCTCCATATTCGGTCAACCAGCTTGCTTTGTATGGCATAGATAAAACAATGCAAACCTTAATAGAATTAGTAAAACAGTAATATGCGATTTACAGTATAATTGTAAACGCTCTTTTGGAGGCATTTGAACTTGGATCAACAAATTCATAAAGGTAAAAATCTAAGAGTATATGAATTAGCAAAAAATCTTCAAATGTCCAATAGAGAACTTATTAAAAAGCTGAACGGATATGGTGTTGAAGTCAAGTCACACATGAGTTCAATTGATGATGAAACCCTCGAATTGGTCATGGGAGAAATTGGTGGTGAGCCACAACTAGAACCTGAACCAGCTCCGGAAATCACAAAAGTTGAAGAAGGCATAACGGTCAGTGGATTAGCTACTTTATTGGACATAAAAAAGCCTGATATCATAAAAACATTAATGCAATCTAGTATAATGGCAAATATCAATCAACGTTTGGATTACGATACTCTAGTATTGGTCTCCAAAAAGTATGATTTTGAGCCAATTAGAAAGCTATCCGTTGAGGAACGCCTTTTGGCAGGTGAACCTGATAGACCAGATAGCTTAAAACCAAGACCTCCGGTAGTCACAATCATGGGGCATGTAAACCACGGAAAAACGTCTCTGTTAGATGCTGTACGAGAGACAAACGTAATGGCGACAGAAGCAGGAGGTATAACTCAGCATATAGGTGCTTATCGTGTCAGCCTTGAACACGGTGACGTGGTATTCTTGGATACACCGGGGCATGAAGCTTTTACAAAAATGCGTGCCAGAGGCGCACAGGTAACAGACATTGTGGTGCTTGTAGTTGCAGCGGATGATGGTATTATGCCACAGACGATTGAAGCAATCAACCACGCCAAAGCGGCTAATGTAACTATCGTTGTCGCTATCAATAAAATTGATAAAGAAAATGCCAAACCAGAGCGAGTCAGGCAACAGCTTTCGGATTATGGACTAATTCCCCAAGAATGGGGTGGTAATAATATATTTATTAATATATCTGCCAAAGCAAGAACTGGAATTGAGGACCTTCTGGAAAACCTACTCTTTGAAGCAGAACTTCTTGAGCTTAAAGCTAATCCAAATAAATTTGCACGTGGAACAGTCATCGAGGCTGAAATGAGTAAGAGCAAGGGACCTATTGTCAACGTGCTAATACAAGATGGCACTTTAAGTATAGGTGATTACTTCATAGCAGGCGAATACGATGGCAAAGTACGCGCAATGAGTGACGATAAAGGAAAGATTTTATACGAAGCACTCCCTTCAACTCCCGTCGAAGTGCTAGGATGTTCTGGCGTACCAGAAGCAGGGGATAAATTCTACGTTGTCAAAGATGAAAAAGAAGCAAAATCCATAAGTGAATCTCGACGAAATGTCAATATTGAGAAGGACAGAGCAACTACTGGAAGAAAAACTTTTGATCTTTACCAGATGATAAAAGAAGGTAAGATCAAGGATCTGAATATCATTATAAGAGGCGATGTTCAGGGATCAATTGAAGCATTGTCTGAATCTCTACTGAGTCTTAGTACAGATAAAGTAAAACTTAATATTATACATTCCGCAGTTGGAAGTATTTCAGAAAATGACGTATTGCTTGCTACTGCGTCGAATGCCATTATTATAGGCTTTAATGTACGTCCGACTTCCCAATCTGCCAAAATTGCTGAAAGAGAAAGAGTTGAGATAAAACTTTATGATGTAATATATCAAGCCATAGAAGATGTTAAATCTGCTATGGAAGGCTTGTTAGAACCGGATCTAAAAGAGGTTGTGCTGGGTAGGGCGCAGGTTATTGAAACGTTTAGTATCTCTCGACTTGGAGTTATCGCAGGATGTCGAGTAAACAGTGGACGTATATTAAGAAATTCACCAATCAGAGTGATACGTAATAATAGAATTATGCATGATGGAAAGATCGAATCTCTGAAGATATTTAGTGATGACGTTCGAGAAGTTACTTCGGGACAGGAATGTGGAATACTCATACAAAATTTTGATGATATTCAACAAGGGGATATATTAGAATCTTATACTTTCGAAAAGATCCCGGCAAAACTTTAATTAAGACTTGTGCTAATTGTTTTCGTAGCCCAAGCTTCTAGCTTGGAAAATTAAAAAGCCAACTAAAAGGTTGGGCTACGTTTTAGAATCTTCTAATCGTATTAAATCATGCATGTTGGAGTTTGTACCTTACATCTAAGACTCGTTGGTAGCCACTCCCTCAAAGAAAAGCGCCGAGTTGTTAAAAGCATTAAAGACAGGGTCAAAAATAAATTCAACGTCTCTATTGCTGAAGTTGATGCACTGGATAACTGGCAATGGGCAGTTATTGGTGTAGCCTGCATATCAAATGATTCTGGATTTACAAATAGCGTATTATCTAGTGTCGTTAATTTTATTGATGATATGCGCCTAGCAGAAATAGTGGATTATGAAATTGAAATTCAATAATTTAGAAAGTGATACCCAAAATGTTACAGCATAAAAGATCAGATCGGCTTGGAGAGATGATGCAACAGGAATTAAGCGATATACTCCGCAGACAAGTCAAAGACCCCAGAATAGGGGAGTTCTGCACTGTTATGCAGGTAGATTTATCCGAAGACCTGCGTCACGCAAAGGTATCTGTAAGCATAATGGGAGGTGAAAGTCAGCAAAAAAGCACACTTGCCGGATTGAAAAATGCTACAGGTTTTATCCGAAGGGAAATAGGTCACAGGATCGGGTTGCGATATACACCAGAATTAGTCTTTGTGCTTGATAAATCAATAGATTATAACTTTGAGATTGATAAGTTGATCAAAGAGTTTCATGAACAAAACGAGAACCTTGATTAGTTATTTAGGAACTTGATTAGTTATTTAGGAAATAGAACGCGGATCAGGCGGATTTGCGCGGATCGAAAGTAGTTGGGTTGAGGAACGAAACCCAACTTTCAATTACTAATATAAAATTATTAAATTCGCAATGCTAAGGATCCATAATTAAATAACTTCCCTATTTTGAGATATAACTCATTTAATCAAATTCCCCCTTTTAGCTAAAAGGGGGTTACAAATGCTTTATTCACTTGGTTTTATAGGCTTATGAGTAAAGATTAATATAATAAGTTTGAATTATCAAAATCTCTTAGCTTAATGCCTATGCCCCCTTCCCCCCTTTAGCTAAAGGGGGAATTAGCCTAAACTCGGTTCGGGGGTGTTTCCTATTAGGTAAGTTATTTAATTATGGATCCTAATCATTAACAAAATCTGTGGAAATCCGTTGCATCTGTGTCAATCCGTGTGCTGTTAAATATTAGATTTAAGATCACCCTCATTCCTGAATCAAGTTCAGGACAGGCTCTAACCTTCTCCCTGAATGGAGAAGGAATGTGGTTAAGATTAAAATTAATTCGGTCAATCACCAATAACCTAGCCGATAATAATAGACGTTAATCATGCCAAAATCCGAGACTATACAAAATATTCTGAATGTTATCAGGGAACATAAAGTATTCCTGATCTCCTCTCACATCAATCCCGATGGAGATTCAGTAAGCTCTCAACTAGCTTTTTATTCGTTTTTGTCTGATCTTGGAAAAAAAGCTTATATCTTCGATTCAGACTCAATACCTTCACATTATAAATTCTTGCCCTATGCGGATGTTTACCAAACAGAACTTGATGATCTGTCGTTAAAAAACGTTGAAGTAGCAATAATACTGGATTGTGGAAACTTTAATAGAATCGGTGACAGAATATTAGAGAAGATTAGACCAGAATGTATAATTATAAACATTGATCATCATTCGAGTAATGACTATTTCGGGAAATATAATTTTGTTGATGTAAATGCTTCTGCTACCACAGAGATTGTATTTGGCTTCATAAGAAAAAGCGGATTAAGAATCGGCTATGAGCGTGCTGTTTGTCTATATACAGGCATAGTTATGGATACGGGATGTTTTAAATTTGCAAATACAAACGCCAAATCTCATAGAATTATCGCACAGCTAATTAAGGAAGGCGTCAAACCAGAACGTATCTCTGAATTGATTTATGATATTATACCATATCGAAAGGCAAAGCTATTCGGAAAAGTACTAGATACTTTGCAAATCAGTTCTGATGGAAAGATCGCTTATGTATCAATTACAAACGAAATGTATAAACAGACAAAATCTGAAGTTGCTGATACTGAGGGTTTTATTGATTACGTGCGATCTCTTGATGGTATCGAGGTTGCTATTTTATTCAGGGAGACTGACAGCGATAATATAAAAATAAGTTTAAGATCAAAGAAAAGAGATCACGATAGGCAACCTATTAACGTTGACCAGATTGCAAAAGAGTTTGACGGTGGAGGACATCAAGTTGCGGCGGGATGTGTTGTTTCGGAACCATTGAATAAAGCGATAGATATAATTTTGCATAGAGTTAGAATTGCTATGGATCAATAAAATGGATGGTATTCTAGTTATCAATAAGCCTTCTGGAATGACATCTCATGACGTGATAAACCAACTGAGACGAATTCTACAAGAGAAAAAAGCTGGTCATACAGGAACGCTAGACCCTGATGCGACAGGAGTATTGCCTGTTTGTCTTGGCAAAGCGACAAAGATAATTCAATTTCTGGAAGACAAAGAGAAAGGCTACGAAGGCACGATAACTTTTGGCGTTACGACTGATACTATGGATGCCAAAGGGCAGATCATTAAAATATCTGATAGCACTCAATTGAAACAAGATGAAGTCAGACAAGTTTTTGATAGTTTTATCGGAGAGATTTTTCAGATTCCACCGATGGTATCAGCTATAAAGGTCAATGGTAAACGTTTATATGAGATAGCCCGTCAGGGAAAGACTATTGACAGAATTCCTCGTAAGATTCACATAGATGATCTGCAATTGATTAGATTCTGCGAGGAAGAAATTTCAGAAATTGACCCATTAAGATCATTTACAAAAGTTGATTTTCGTGTGTTATGCTCCAGAGGAACTTATGTGCGCTCTCTGGCTTCAGACATTGGTGATTCTTTGGGATGCGGTGCGCATCTGTCAAGATTAGTGAGAACAAGGTCAGGACATTTCACAATAGATGATTCCATAGAATTAGAAGCGATAAGAAATGATCCACAGATAGCAGTTTCTGCAATAAGATCAATTGATGATGCACTCTCTTTTATGCCTTTGATTACTGTTAGTGATTTTGGTAAAAAAAGATTTATAAATGGCGTCTTATTGGATATGTCGGATGTTATGATTAACAAAGACGCCAATTTTGATACTTTAGTCAGAATTCATGATAAAATGGAAAAACTGCTCGGTATCGCTAGGGTTATGCAATCGGGTTTAGATGAAATAGTCTATAAACCGATAAAAGTGTTGGGTCAGGAATAAAGTAGCAATGGAACAGAAAGTCGGTTTAAGGGAAAAATAAGAGAGGTGATCGTTATGGCTGCCAAGCCTGCAACAATAAGGGCAAGGTTCAAAAATGGAGTTATAGAGCTACTTGAGAATGTGGAACTCAAGGATGGAGAAGAAATTATCCTGACTATCGTGAGACGACCAGAAACCAAGGGGACACTGGACGCTTTCAGAAAAAGCAGAGGTGGCTGGAAGGACCTTATAGACTGTGAGCAATTAAAGAAGGATATTTACGAGAGTCGCTCAATTCAAACTAGGCCTGAGGTGAAGTTTTGAAAGTTGTCTATCTATTAGATACAGACTGGGTGATCGATTATTTCAACAATAAGGAACCAACTTCCTCTAAAATTGAAGAACTTAGAGATGAAGGTATCGGTATAAGCATCATATCTTTGGCAGAACTCTATGAAGGTGTCCTTAACTCCAAAAGTCCAGAATCATCTGAAAATCTGTTGCTTGAATTTATAAGCGAGGTTAGCGTCATGGAACTTGATGAAGGGATATGCAGAATTTTTGGGGAATTAAGAGGAAAGCTTCGAAAGAAAAGTCTGTTGATAGACGACTTTGACATTGTCATCGCTTCAACTGCTATGTATTACGAAATCACACTATGTACTAATAATCGTAAGCACTATGACAGGATAGAAGGATTAAAGGTGCTTTCCGTCTGAATATGACTATTAGCGGTTGCCCTTTTAATGTTAGGTTTCAATAAGCTGGAAGCATGGGCTACGAAAACTAAATTTATGAATGTGAATGGATCAGTTAAAAAAGGCGTCGTAATCAGTTTTGGTGTTTTTGATGGTGTTCATGTTGGACATCAGGCATTGATCCAGCGTATGCTTAAACAAGCCAGTGAGCTTGAGATGGAAACAGTTGTATTAACTTTTGATCCCCATCCTGCACTTTCAACGTCAGGTGTTGCTCCACCGAGTATTACAACGATCGAGAAGAAAATTGAGCTTCTGAAAACACAAGGAGTCAGCAGAATTGTTGTAGAAGATTTCAACGAAGAATTTTCTCAGCTTTCACCAGAAGAATTTGTGCATGATATTCTGCTTGGTAAACTCAACGCACAAGAAATAGTTGTCGGTTATGATTGTGCATTCGGCAAAAATAGGGCTGGAGACAAATGGCTTCTAAAAAAGCTTGGTGAAAATTATGGCGCTGTAGTAGAAATAGTTGAACCATATAACCTGCATGGCGAGGTTGTAAGTAGCACAAGAGTAAGGAACGCAATACAAAAGGGTGATCTTGATCTGGCAAACATATTACTTGGCAGATTATATTCTATATCTGGAACTGTTGTGTCAGGCAAAGGCATTGGAAAAAAAATAGGTTATGCCACAGCAAACTTGCAGACAAAAAATGAAGTCTTGCCACCATTGGGTGTTTATGCAGTAAAGGTTTACGTCAATGAGCAATTGTTTAATAGCATATTAAATATGGGAGTTCAGCCTACTATGGGTGATGGGGAATTCAGAATTGAGGCTCATATTATTGATTTTGAAGGCAAATTATATGGGCATTGTATGGAAATCTTTTTCGTAAAAAAAATACGTGACGAAAGAGTTTTTGCAAGTCCAAAAGATTTAGTGGAACAAATCGAAAAAGATGAACTTATTGCTAGAGAAATATTAGGATAGTGATGAGTAATATTTAGTTTACAATTGTTATTATTTGTGGTATATTAATTATATGCAGAAAACTAAAAACTAAAACAATTATCGGAGGTTATGAATGGTATTAAATCCAGAATCGAAAAAGGTTATAATAGACAATTACAAAATTCATGAAACAGACAATGGTTCTTCAGAAGTACAAATTGCATTACTAAGTGAAAGAATTGCATATCTAACAGAACATCTGAAAATCCACAAGAAAGATCATCATACTAGGTTTGGTTTGCTAAAAATGGTGAGGCATCGTCAAAAGCTTTTGAGTTATGTACATAGGAAAGATCCTGAACACTATGCAAGCTTAATTGCAAAAATAGGTATCAGAGGCTAAGTCAACTACCCCTACCCTAAAGGGATAGGGGCTTGAATCGTGAGGTTCATCGTAAGAGTTGATTAGGGAGCATTATTATTATTCAGAAGTTTAAAGGAAAGTTAAAGAACGTACCAGGGAATACTTCACTAGTTCCTTGCTCTATAAATCTGGAGTTAAACAGAGATCAAAGTCTCAGTGCTTCAGGTGGTTTGAAAGATAACAAACTGACTTTAAACAATCCCGAAGTGAATCAAGTTCAACAAACAGAACGCTTATTAAAAGCAAAAGTGTTTGTCCTGCCTTCGGGCAGAGTCGAGTTTTAGCCGTTCTCATACAAAAACTGCTCCTCGAAAGAAGTTACAAAGTGAGAGAACCTTCATCCCCTAACCTAAAGGGATATGGGTTTTCGGTGAGGACTTTATAAAAGCAGTCATTACTCAATGCTTTGATAATATGCTGTTTTTTTTATACAAATTATAGAAGAAGGAGGTGAAGTTCTTGGATATCGTTGATTCGTAACTTGTTATTTCAGATTTTGAATATAACGAACTAACGAATGGCGTATTAATCCAGGAATAGCCTTGGAAAGATTGGACACAGAAATAGGAAAATTGGTACTTTCTTTAGAGACAGGAAAATTAGCAAAACAAGCTGATGGCGCTGTACTTATCCGTTATGGTGATACCGTAGTTCTTGCCACTGCAGTTGCATCGAAAGAAGCAGAAGAGGGTTTAGACTTTTTTCCGCTTACTGTTGAATACAGGGAAAGAGCTTATGCAGGGGGTAGAATCCCAGATGTTTATGGAAGACGTGAACCGAGACCTGGTACGGGTGAAATTCTAACAGCCAGACTTATTGACCATTCTATAAGACCGTTGTTTCCAAAGAATACACGCAATGAGGTGCAGATAATCGCTTTGGTATTAGCTTCGGATAGAGAAAATCCTCCGGATACTCTCGGTTTGATAGGTGCATCAGCCGCACTTTGTATATCAGACATTCCTTTTACTGAACCTGTAGGTGCAGTCATTATCGGTAAAGTCAATGGTGAATTAATCGTAAATCCGACATATCAGGAAGAGCGAGATGGGGATCTCGATCTGTTTGTTACCGGAACGAAGAGTGCAGTAATGTCAGTAGAAGGTGGGGCAAAAATGCTTCCCGAAAATGAGATACTCGAGGCATTAGATCTTGCACATCAAGAAATTAAGAAAATTGTAGAATTACAGGAAAAGCTTGTTGCTTTGTGTGGTAAACCCAAAAGAGAATTTGCAAAAATAGACGCTAACGATGAATTAGAAGAAAGAGTACGAGCCGCCGCTACCGAAGGGATCGTAAGATCAATAGGAATAATTGACAAGCTAGAGCGTGAACAATACATAAAAGACTTGAAAAATGACGTTGCTATTCCCTTAGAGGATGAGAATGTTTCGGAAGATGTTATAGATTTTGTTATGACTAAAATCGAAAAAGAAGAAATGCGACGTGCAATCTTAGATGAATCAAGACGTATAGATGGGCGTAGCTTGACAGATATTCGACCAATAAGTTGTGAGGTCGGAGTACTCCCAAGAACGCATGGTTCTGCATTATTTACTCGAGGGCAGACTCAAGCCCTTTGTGTTACGACACTTGGTATCTCTGGTGATGCGGAAGATGTTAAGAATCTGGAGGGCAAGAAAACCAAGAGATTCATGTTACACTATAATTTCCCGCCATTCAGTGTTGGCGAAGTAAAGCCAATTAGAGGACCGGGTCGTCGAGAGATTGGACATGGGGCATTGGCAGAACACGCCCTAGCTCCTGTAATGCCCGATGAATCAGAATTCCCTTACGCTGTAAGGGTTGTTTCAGAGATATTAGAGTCAAATGCTTCATCTTCTATGGCAAGTGTTTGTGGTGCTACTTTAGCGCTAATGGATGCTGGAGTGCCAATAAAATCTCCAGTTGCTGGCGTTGGTATTGGTCTAGTCAAAGACGGTGACCGATTCGCAATCCTAACCGATATGATCGGTATTGAAGATGCTCTGGGTGACATGGACTTCAAAATTGCTGGCACCAGAGAAGGGATAACTGCTGTCCAGATGGATATTAAAATCGCAGGAATACCAAGGGAAATAATGGAAGCGGCTATGAATCAGGCAAGAGATGCTCGAGCGTTCGTTCTAGATAAAATGCTCGAAGCGGTCCCTGAGCCAAAGACCGAAATCTCAATGTACGCTCCAAGAATTCTATCTATAAAGATCCCTGTTGAGAAGATCAAAGACATTATTGGACCCGGTGGAAGAGTGATCAAGAAAATGCAAGACGAATTCGGTGTGCAAATCGAAATCGAAAATGATGGGACAGTAAAGATTGCTTCCATAGATAAAGATGCCTCCGACGCTGCGATTAATATGATAAGGTCACTTACCGCAGAACCGGAGATCGGTAAAATATACAACGGAAAAGTCACCAAGCTAACAGATTATGGTGCTTTTGTCGAGATATTTGCTGGTCGTGAAGGTCTGCTCCATGTCTCTGAACTTGATGATGGTTACGTACGAAAGGTTGATGATATACTCAAAGAAGGCGATGAGGTTGTCGTGAAACTTATTGAGATTGATAAGTTCGGACGATTGAACCTAAGTCGAAAAGCAGCCATAAGTGATGCGGATAAGCTTCATAGTCCACAACCTCGAAAGTCATTGCGATTGCCAAAAGGTAAGCGAAATTGATTTACATAAGGAGGGTCGTATGGGAAAAGGGGGATTCCTGAGTAGTAAATTGACAACTATAATTCTTGCTGTGATCCTGGTTGTTTTTGCGGTTGTGTTATACATTGTGTATACTAAAACGGCAGGTTTTTCTACTCTAAGACCGAAACCAAAAATAGAAAAACCAGCGAAAATCTCAATGTATCACAATCCTACAAACTCTAGCGATCAAGGCACTCTCCAAGAGATCGCTGATCTGTCATGGAAAAAATTAGCATAATAGCAAAAAATCTATTACATTTCAGAGTTTCAAAAGCCCGCTTTTTTTCTTATAAGCGGGCTTCTTTGTATGCAACTCATTACCCTAACTTTATCCTCTTGATCCTGATCTCTGTATTTTTCTCTGGGTGTGGTTACGTGACAGGCTCTGATATGCTAAGACATATTAATTCAATTACAATACCCCCAATAACCAACGAATCTTCTGAATATGGACTTGAGGAAGACCTTGGAACCAGTATCAAGCAAGAATTTGCAAGGCGCGGTAAAGGCTGGAATGAAGGTGCTGATTCTCTGTTTACTGCAAAAATTATAAACTATGAATATTTCCCTCTGAGTCTTGGACAAAACAACCAACCTGAACAGTATCGTTTGATCATAAGCATGTCCTTCATATTTCAAGACCTAAAAAGAAACAAGATCATCCGTGATGAAAAAACCTACGAAAAAATTCATGATTTCTACATCGTTGAGGGTCGTGGTAAAACTCCTGAAACCCTAAAAGAAGCCAAACAAAAACTCATTACTGAAACATCAGAGGATATTGTCAGTAGTATCGTAGAAGAATGGTAGTTTCAGAATTATCCTGCCTTGAGTTTTGTGTTTATTATACGACTTTTTCATATAACATTTAGTTCCTTGATTTTTTTCACCACGTAGAACACAGAGATCACGGAGAGGAATCTTTTTCTTATTTTCTCTCTGTGTTCTACGTGGTTATTTTCTTTTTGTTTCTATAGTAATCGTTAAAAAATGCCATTTTGACATAGTATTTCAACGTTTTTCACAACCCCCTGACCCCCTTTTTTAAGTTAATCTTTACCCACAAATATGTGGACATTGTGAGAATCAAGTCCTTTCCCCCTTTAGCTAAAGGGGGATAAAGGGGAATTTGATTAAGGTTTTCGGGTCAATAGATACTCATAAATATTAATGGTGTTATTGATGAGAAACCAAAATACCTTTGAATAGATTTATTCAGATATACAGTTTGTTTAATCAAATTCCCCCTTCCCCCTTTTAGCTAAAAGGGGGTATAAATCCTCTATCCATAAGGTTTTGCAGACTTGTGGGTAAAGATAAGTTTTTTAAGGGGGAATGTTGACACGACTCGATTTATTCCTCCTTAAAAAAGGGGGCTAGGGGGTTGTTTTTAGAACGTTTATGTATTTTTTAACGATTACCTATAAGTGAAAAAGTCGTATTTATTATCAGAAAATAGTGTGAATCGTGGAGAATTAGTATATGAAAACACGAACAAAAAAGTATTGTATATTCGTGTTGATGCCATTCCTGATGATTCTGTCTGCGGGATGTGTTAAACAAAAATCTATTGAAACTATTCCTTCGACTAAGATCATACCATCTTCAAATATTGATGATTTCACAAAATTAATCACTTTTTCTGAGAACGACATCATCAACTGGAAATTATCTTCCCCCGTTAAAATTTATGACAAAAACACTATCTTTGATTACATAGATGGCGCCGCCGAACTTTATTTTGCATACAATTACACCAAGGTTGCATCTGCCGAATACAAGAATGGTCAGACTTCAATGATGATTGACATCTATGACATGACTACGCCTGAGAATGCTTTCGGCATATATAGCTTAAATAGGTATCAGGATGCAAATTACGTCAGTATAGGAAACGAAGGCATACTCACAGGCACGAATTTGGATTTTTGGAAAGGAAATTATTATTGTAAAGTCTATTCTTTTGATCAGTCAGAAAAGTATCAGAAAGACGTAACTGATTTTGGAAACAAGCTGGCATCAAGAATAACAGATACTGGCGAAGAACCTGCTGTAATCAAAAAATTACCTCCGAATGGCTTAATACCAAAAACTGCTAGATTCTTTACGAAAAAACTCGGTCTGGATAACATACACTTTATCTCAGAAGATAATCTGTTTGGTTTGGATGGAGAAACAAAAGGCGCTGTTGCTGAATATAAATTAAACGAAAATAAATTTTCAGCGTTTATAATAGAATATACGTCTTCACAGAAAGCTGATCTTGCATTTGAAGCTTATACTAAATATCTGACTGAAAAGGCAAAGGCTGTTTCAATTGAAGCGATTCCCGATGGCAAAGCCAAAATGTTTGAATTAGAAGGTAAGTATACTTTGGTTAGTCTAACAGGTCAGATGTTATTGGGTTTCTGGGATGTTGAGTCGCTGGAAGTGGCAAAAATCGTTTTTGCAAATTATGAGGTGATCAGGCAAAAAAATGCAAAGTAAACCAAAACTTTATTTGGAAAGCTCGGTAGTGTGTATGTATTTCCAAGATAGCGCATCTTATCTTAGAGATTTAACTCGTCAGTTTTGGGAAGATGAACTAAATAATTACTTTATTCATATTTCTGAAATCGTACTTGGTGAAATTAGAGCAACAAAAAACCTTAGACTAAGGGATTTATTCGAGAATCTAGTAAGAGATTTTGAGGTTCTTAAAGCAACAGATGACGTTTTTAGGTTGTCTAATGTTTATTCGTCACATAGACGTATGCCTCGTGGAGATTTTCTTCATATTGCTATGGCAAGTATCAGTGGAGTGGATTTTTTGGTTACTTGGAATCTTCGCCATCTTCACAAAGTTGGAACTCAGGAATTGATAAAAGAGATAAATATAGATTTGAAAATCCCGATTCCGGAAATTGTAACACCAGCAGATTTACTTGAGGAGGATATATAAATGCCAAGAGCAAAAGTTACAGAAAAGATGAAAAGAGAAATACGAAAGAAAGTACGGCATGAATTTCCCGGGTGCAAAGCATTGCAAGACCTTCATTATTACCGATATATTAAGGATATTGAATGGCAAACAATGTCTACAGACGAGATTATAGCGGATATAAGGCATGATGCCTATGATACCAAAGACTAAAAAGGTGAATCAAGATGTCAGACAAAATAACTAGACGAGATTTTATTAAAGGATTAACTGCGACTACTGCTGGTATATATAGTTTACAATTACTAGATGATTTTGCTTATGCACAAACTGGAAACATGCTGGCTGTTGCCCAGGGACCTTTAGCAAAAGGCGCAGACCCTGAAACGATAAAAAAGACAACAAGGCAAGCTATAACTACACTGGGCGGGATGAGTAAGTTTGTTTCCAATGGCTCAAAAGTTCTGATTAAACCCAATATTGCATGGAATAGGACACCCGAACAGGCGGCGAATACTAATCCTTATGTTGTAGAAGCAGTCGTTGAGATGTGCCTAGAAGCAGGCGCTAAGAAGGTAAGAGTACTGGATTATACGATAAATCCCGCTCAAGTCTCTTATGACAGAAGCGGTATCAAATCTGCCGTCGAACGTACCAAAGGCTCATTGGAATTTACTGATGATCGTAAGTTTAAGGAAGTATCCATACCCAAAGGCGTATTACTCAAATCATGGATCATATATCAGGATGCTCTTGACACTGACGTATTCGTAAATCTACCGGTTGCCAAACATCATTCGCTGACTAAACTCTCATTGGGAATCAAAAACTTGATGGGCTTGATAAAGAGCAGAGAAGACGTTCACAGAGAAATTGATCAAAAGCTGGCTGATCTGGCTACCGTTCTTAAACCTCATCTTACAATTATGGACGCATATCGAACACTGACAGCAAACGGTCCAAATGGTGGAACACCTAAAGACGTTAAACTCGTTGCACAGATCATTGCTGGAGTTGATCCTGTTGCGGTGGATTCCTACACAACAACGCTTTTTGGTTTAAAAGGCGAAGATATTGGCTACATTAGAAATGCAAATAAGATGGGTCTCGGTGAGATAAATCTTGGTAAGATAAAGATACAGAATGTGAAAATTGTTTGATAACACAAAAGGATTTTAGGATGAAAGATATCCAAGCAAGGCTTCTGAAATTTGCTGAATCAAAATGTCTGCCATATTTGCTCGAACGTCCAGAATTTAATGATTATCTTGAAAAACTCTCATTTGTTTTGGTAGGTTCAGTACCAACTGGTTTCTGCAATGAGAATTCCGATATTGATATAGCTATTGTATGCAACGAGGAAACCTATAAATCCATCTCAAGTAATACAGCATGGGATAAAGGAAAACCATCTGAGGTTTATCTGGATAATATTCAATTGCATTATTATGCAATAACGTTTAACAGGATAGAGGACAGGCTAAAAGAGCTTGATGATATTTACTTATATGTATATGGTAACTGCATTATACTTAAAGAGCCAAACAATCAATATACAGAAAGATTCAAGGGATTATTTCCTTATATTTCTGAAGTAAGAAAACAAAGACTTGAAGGTAAATTGGACATGCTTTTGCGTAGATACAGAGGTTTTAAATCGGCTTTTAATGAAATAGATATATTGATGATTGCTCGAATTTGCCTAGAATTAATCACGCTTTGTCTTAAAACTATTGCATTATTAGATAATGTTCCTTTTGATCCTAGAAAAAGGCTGTTTAATATGGCGCTATCAGGTAATCTTGGTTGTCAACTTGACAGCAAAATGCGCCAACTTTTTTGCGAACTTGGGAATTTAGGACAACTTATCAATGATCTCGACTTTACAAATTTTAGCTTCTGTAAAAAAATTGATGAAGTAATACAGATAATTTCTAATGAAGCTATTTCTCAAGGTTTTCGTATAGGATTGGAAAAACCAGATATCAGGCATCTGGAATAAAATTAGAGGTTTATATGAAAGAAGGTTAAAGATATGGCAAAAACAATCAAAGCAAGATATAAAAATGGTATCATTGAACCATTAGAGACCATAGAGATTAAAGACGGAACTGAAATTAATATTATGATATTTGAAAATCAAGCGTTAATGTCAGAAGAAGAAAAACTAAAACGTTTTCTTTCTTCCGCTGGTAGTTGGAAAGACTATGTTGATGAGAGTTTTTTAGATGAGATTTACGAACAAAGAAAAAGAAAATCCAGTCCGGAGGTAATTTTATGAATCTAACCTATCTGGTAGAAACTGACTGGGCTGTTCACTGGTTGAGAGGAAGAAGACAAATTATAGATAATATTCAACAATTACAGCCGCAAGGACTGGGTTTAAGCATAATCTCATTGGCTGAACTATATACAGGAATATATCGTTCTTCTAATCCATTAGCCACGAAAAAAGGACTAAATGATTTCTTGTTACTTGTCACTATACTAGATGTGAATGATGATATATGTCAGATATTTGGTAAAGAAAATGCAAGGTTGAGAAAAGAAGGACGAATTATTGAGGATTTTGATCTAATGATTGCGACAACCTGTTTATATTACAATCTAAAACTACTAACAAATAATCGTCAGCATTTTGAGAGAATAGAAGGCTTACAAATTGTTTCAATGACAATCTGAAAATCCCGCTCAGATTACTTATGACAGAAGCGGTATCAAATCTGCTGTCGAACGTACCAAAGGCTCATTGGAATTTACTGATGATCGTAAGTTTAAGGAAGTATCCATACCTAAAGGCGTATTACTCAAATCATGGATCATATATCAGGATGCTCTTGACACTGACGTATTCGTAAATCTACCGGTTGCCAAACATCATTCGCTGACTAAACTCTCATTGGGAATCAAAAACTTGATGGGCTTGATAAAGAGCAGAGAAGACGTTCACAGAGAAATTGATCAAAAGCTGGCTGATCTGGCTACCGTTCTTAAACCTCATCTTACAATTATGGACGCATATCGAACACTGACAGCAAACGGTCCAAATGGTGGAACACCTAAAGACGTTAAACTCGTTGCACAGATCATTGCTGGAGTTGATCCTGTTGCGGTGGATTCCTACACAACAACGCTTTTTGGTTTAAAAGGCGAAGATATTGGCTACATTAGAAATGCAAATAAGATGGGTCTCGGTGAGATAAATCTTAGTAAGATAAAGATACAAAATGTGAAAATTACTTGAGATAACAGCGAACCAAATTCCAATTAGTTTAAATTATGTTATTAGCCAGCTTTCAAAATGTTACAATGCGTTATAGTATTCAGACTGTTTTGCAGAATGTCTCATTCAAGATCAGTACAGGCGAAAAGCTTGGATTGATCGGTGCTAACGGATCAGGCAAGACAACCATTCTGCGCATACTTTTAGGACAAGAATATCCATCGGAGGGTAATGCTATTCTTACGAAAGGTATACGGATCGGCTATGTTCCTCAATACGTTGAATACGAAGAAAACGATACGGTTCTGGAATACATTATTGCTGATCATCTGAAACTATCCAAAGCCATGCAAGAGCAGGAAGAACGGCTTGCTAACGCTTCTACGGATCAGATTAACAAGATCATACAAGCCTATGAGCGACTGCGAGATCAATATAACAGCATATACGGTGACAATTATCCACAGCGCGCACGGGCAATGCTAAATGCTCTAGGACTTGCTGGAAAGGAAGATCAGAAGATCGGATCGCTTTCTGGCGGTGAGAAGAACGTCCTCTCTCTGACTCAAGCTTTGCTAGCGAAGCCTGATTTGCTATTACTTGACGAACCGGATAATCATCTTGATTATCTGGGGGTTGCATGGCTTGAGGATTTCTTAAATCGCTTCAATGGTGCAGTAATGATAGTTTCACACAACCGATATATGTTAGATCGTGTAGTCAGCGGCATCCTGCAACTTGAGAATGGCAAGGTTACATACTATGATGGTGGTTATTCAGATTATCGAGCAACGAGACTGCGTGAATTATTGGCACAACAATCGGATTATAGCGCCAATCAAAAACGCCTTGCGCAACTTGAGGCACGTGTAAAGCAATTTGAGTTGATAGCAAGAACTAATTCTGACCCGGCGTGGGGTAAACGTCTTAGAGCAATGCGTTCACAATTAGAGCGAGAGAAAAGTCAGTCTGTCGAAAAGCCAACCCTTGGGGAATCAACAATACGTGCAAACTTTGCAACAGAAACAACAAAGGCAAACATTGCTCTGGAAATCAACAATTACAACAAAGCTTTCGATGATTTGAGGCTGTTTGAAAATGCAGACATACACATCAGTTGCGGAGAGCGTATTGCACTCGTTGGACCAAATGGCTGTGGCAAAACAACATTACTGCGTGATATAATCGAGCAAGGCGCATGGGAAAACCATACCATACGCATAGGACCCAGTTTGCGTATAGGATATTGCTCCCAGGAACAGGAAGTTTTTCACGGGAATGGAACGATTCTTGACGAGATTATGTCCACAAGCCCGATGACAAGAGATGATGCAATCGTTGTATTGTCAAAATTTCTATTTAAATGGGACGATACACAAAAGCTTGTCAAAAACCTATCAGGCGGAGAACGCAACCGATTGCAATTGGCTTGTATGATGGTATTAAAACCGAATTTCCTGATCCTTGACGAACCAACCAACCATCTTGATATTCCAACGTGTGAGGCTGTAGAGGAAGCTCTGGAGAATTTTAATGGCACACTCCTCGTAGTATCACATGACCGTTACTTTTTGGATAAACTCGTTAATCGGGTCGTAGAGATAAAAGATCGGCGGTTAATATCGTATCCAGGGAACTTCACTGATTTCTGGTATGCGAGACAACGATCTATACCTCACGTTGTCGGTCATATATCAACACGAGGTAAACATCGTGAACGACCAGAAACTCCAAGAATGCGTGAAAAAGCTTTGACTGAATTAGAAAAGCGGATTATGGAAGTAGAACAGGAAAAGCTTGTCCTCGAACAGCGAGCAGCAGAAGCCTTTGCTAAACGTAACCAACGAGATGGGCGTCGTGTATCAAAGCAACTCGATCAGATTAAAGCTCAAATAGATGATCTTTATGACAAATGGATAGCTGAACAAGAATAGGGATTGGATTCCTGAGTATCCAATAGTTGAAAACAGATGAAATAATACAGATAACTTCCAAAGAGGCTTTTTCTCAAGGTTTTCGTATAGGATTGGAAAAGCCGGATATCAGGCATTTAGAACAATGCTAAATACTCAAGGGAGTAAAATATGAACTCCGAAATCAGGACATTATTGTTGAATTACGTCAAAAATTAGAGATGATCTACAAAGAACGGTTAGTAAGCATAGTATTATTTGGTTCTGCAAAATAACACAATTGGAATATATGTCCAGTCAAGTTGAAAGAGAAATGTATTTTCCAAATTCGGAATTTTTATTTGACTTTATAGAATAAGTGTTGTAAAGTATTAGTGTGATGAGTTTACAGGATAGTCAGCGAAAGCTGTCAAAGTTTTAATCTGTGCCGTTGATGCCATAATTCCGTTCCATCAATATTTCAGATATGCTTTAAGGAGGGATCAAAAAAGTCAAAATTTCATGCATGTCAACAATACAATGCCATACTAATCACTACATGAATTACAAATCAAAGATCAAGGGGGACAAGAAAATGAAAAAAGGAACTTATTTAATGGTTATCTTTTTTTTAGCCTTTCTGCTGAGTATCGCAGGTATCGGAAATGCGAGCAATCTTGTCAACGATGGGTTTGAGACAGGAGATCTGACAGGATGGGCAACTGGAACAGTAAGCGATTTTGTGGGTGTAGTCGGGGATGATTATCCATTTGCCAGCCCTAATGGGAATTATATGTGTCGACTTGGTAAGGCATATTATTTCAGCGGCGAAGCACAAAATCCAGGTCCCAATGAAATATCTCAGACCTTCATGGTTACGGAGCCTGAATTAGACTTTGCTTACTGTCTTTTCACTTATGACTACGGTGGATATGATGATTTTCATTATAAGGTCACTATCGAAGATGGTAGTGGAACTATCATATATGAATACCAACAGGGAGCTTGGGGTTCAGAAGACCCATCTCTCAAGAATTCAGGGTGGCAGGATGTTGACCTGGATGTTTCAGGATATATGGATCAATCTCTGACGATCTATTTCACTGCTGGCGGAACAGTGGATATGATGAATGGTTTCTGGGCTTATATTGATAACGAGCCAGGTGGTGTCCACACGCCCGAACCAGGTGAGCCAGCATCTCTTGGACTTGATCCATCCTATCAAGATATTCCTATAGGGAACGCATGCAGCATTAATGCCTATGTATATGATGAATATGGGATCGGGGTACCGGATGTTCCTGTAATGTTTTTGGTTGTTTCCGGTCCTAACGTTGGAATATCGGGTTCAGGTGTCACTGATGATTATGGAGGGACATCGTTCTCATATCTAGGGAATACAGTTGGTCTGGATACTATCAATGTCTGGTGTGATATGGACGGAGATGGAGACTGGGATCCCGAAGATATAGGAAATGTTGCAAACGTAAATTGGCTTGATCCGAACCTACCAGCAGATTTCGGAGTTGATCCTCAAATGGCAGCTCCGCCCGTAGGAAACGAACACTCCATTCAAGCTATGGTGGGGGATGTTTATGGGATGCCGATGGTAGGTGTTCCTATAATGTTCCAGATTGTCTCTGGTCCGCATATTGGGACAACATACGCCGGTATAACTGATGATGCGGGAATAGTGTCGTTTTCATATATGGGAATTGCGTCTGGCGTAGATGTTGTTCAGATTTGGTGTGATATGAATGGAAACGGAGTATGGGATCCTAGCGAGCTGGGATCGTATGCATACACAGGGTGGTTGGAACGACTACGTGCTATTAAATATAACTGGGGTGAAAAACCAGTATATAAGAAACCTTTCTATAGCTCCAAGTTATTTTCGGAGTGGGTAAATCCAACAGTAGTCCCACCTGAGATCCCGCCGGAATTCGGCATTGCCTATAATGTTACTGCTCTGATCTCAAAAACCCCAGGTTATGTTACAGTTAACGACGGTGAAATCACTATCGGAACCGTAGTCCCTGGTACTTCTGTCTGGAGCATTGATACATTTGGGACCACTGTTGATACGAGTAAACCCAGTAACCCAAAAGACATGATTTTTTTCGATGTCATGTATTATGATTACTTTGGAAATATGCATATCATCACGGATGTTCCACAGTTCTAACCAAAACCATCTTTAAGGAGTAAGACAATGAAAATACAAAATTGGAGATTTGTTAACGCCGCAATGCTATTGCTAGTATTGTCTCTAACTGCAATGTTTTTCTTCGGTTGCTCGGATGAGCAAGGTACTATAGATGGAAAACAAGGGGTTTTGGCTCCGGAAAGAGGTAATGCCGAAATTGACAGCGCCACAATCCTTGTCAAGTTTAAACAAGTAACTCCATTACAAGAGATCGCTGCAACAAATGCCAGGTTTGGCGTTACTGTTAAGGATCGGATACCAGAAATAGACGTCACTGTGCTAAAAGTACCAGCAGGTCAAGCGGCAGTAATGGTACAAAAATACAGCCAGCTTCGCCAGATAGTAGAATTTGCTGAACCTAACGGTAAAGCTTATGCCATTGCTACTACGCCGAATGATCCTGGCTTTTCTCTGCAATGGGGGTTGCCCAAGATTAAGGCGCCTGAGGCATGGGATATTGCAAAAGGGGCAGCTAATGTTCGTATCGCTATCAATGACACTGGAATTGACAGTAATCATGAGGATTTGGCGGCAAAGACTGTATTCAGAGCAAACTATACTGACAGTCCTACGGATGACGACATTTTTGGTCATGGAACGCACTGTGCAGGGATCGCAGCAGGGATCACAAATAACAGCAAAGGTGTTGCAGGTGTAGGCTGGAATTGTTCACTCATGAGCATCAAAGTAATGGGCGACGAAGGATGGGGTTACTATGACTGGATAGCCAAAGGCATCATCTATGCGACATACAACGGAGCAAAAGTCATAAGTATGAGCCTTGGTGGTTCTTTGCCATCATTAACGATAAAAAATGCCGTAGATTATGCGTGGAAGAAAGGAGTCATAGTCGTAGCGGCGGCAGGAAACGCCAACACTAATTCTGCTTTTTATCCAGCATATTATTCAAATTGCATTGCAGTGGGAGCATCAGACCTGTCAGACAATAGGGCAGGATTCTCTAACTACGGTAACTGGGTGGATGTAGCCGCACCTGGTGTAGATATATACGCCACCTTACCAAATCATCCCAACACGCTTAATGATTGGTATGGCACTGGACTGAATTATGGTTTTCTTAGCGGTACATCTATGGCTACACCGCATGTGGCAGGATTAGCAGGCTTGCTATGGTCAACAGGATGGGGCGCAAGCAAGGCTTCTGTGCGCAACCGGATTGAAAGCACCTGCGACCCGATAGGACCCTGGGTTGTTAAAGGTCGCATCAATGCTTTTAACGCTGTGAGTCCTTAATGTGAATAGTTCTTCTGAGCAAAGTGTGGTAATGAAATTCCTGCCAGCTAAAACAGACGTTAAGTCTGGCAGGTTAGTACTGTATCCATACTAAGTTATTGGGCGGAATGGATTCCTGCCTGCGCAGGAATGACAAGTTCAGCGCAATGTCATTCCAGTGAAAGCTGTAATTTAGTTATTGGCGATATGTCAAATAGGAGTATTAATAACATTTTTAGACTTGCTTAGGATCCATAATTAAATAACTTCCCTATTTTGAGATATAACTCATTTAATCAAATCCCCCCTTCCCCCCCTTTAGCTAAAGGGGGAATTAGCCTAAACTCGGTTCGGGTGTGTGTTTTTTATTAGGGAAGTTCTTTAATCATGGATCCTTAATTTCCAATGAAGCTATTTCTCAAGGTTTTCGTATAGGATTGGAAAAGCCGGATATCAGGAATACTCAAGGGAGTAAAATATGAACTCCGAAATCAGGACATTATTGTTGAATTACGTCAAAAATTAGAGATGATCTACAAAGAACGGTTAGTAAGCATAGTATTATTTGGTTCTCAAGCACAACGCTAATAATATTGGTCTTGGTGAGATAAATCTCAGCAAGACCAAGATTCAAAACATTAAGGTTGCATAGTTTTTGTAGAGTGCGTAACTAGGCAAAACTTTCTTATGCAAGACAAGCTTTCCCCAAAATAAAAAAGGAGATATGTTTATGATCAAATTGATAAGAATTACTGCTCTGCTAATCATTATTTCGTTAGTTTCCACAATTATCGGTTGTGGTGAAGAAGACGTGGTAGAAGGAGATAAAACCCCTCCGACAATTGTTTCAACAAATCCCGAAAGTGGAGCAAAAATTAATACCAATGATACTCTCACAATAAAATTCAACGAAAAAATGAAGGAAGTAATTGTTTCTGGCATTGATGGTTCTGTTAATCTTGGTGACGGTATTAATGTTGCTTGGACTCCAACAAATGATATGTCTGAAGGCGTTGTTTCACTGAAAATTAATGGTTCTGACATAGCTGGTAACAAGCTATCTGAAACAGCGATTATCCTGACAGTAAAATACAACGTCATTGGCTATTGGTCTTTGGTTAGTTCAAATGCAGGGATGGGTTTTCATGGCGCAAATATGGTCTATGATTCAAACCGCAAGGTCACCGTATTATTTGGGGGGCGCATACCAAATGACGACCAGAATATGGGTCTTAATACTACATGGGAGTATAACGGTCGTTCATGGAAGCGCATAGCAACATCACATTCTCCTGACAAAAGATATTGGCACGCTATGACTTATGATAGTCAACGTCAGCTTGTTGTATTATTCGGCGGCGCGGCTTTTAATTCTGGTGTTGCAAAAACATTTAGTGATACATGGGAATATGATGGCAAAGATTGGGTTCAGATCAATACTTTTCATTCTCCACCGCCAAGGTCTGCCGCACCAATGGTTTACGATAGATACCGTAAAATAGTTATATTATATGGTGGTTATTCTGGTGATAATGAGACGTGGTTATATGATGGTAAAGACTGGATTGGCGTTCAAACACCAACATCACCATCAAATTCTGGACTTTCGGCAATGGCTTTTGATGATGTCAATCGTAAGGTAGTTTTATTTGGGGGTTGCTGCAATAACCTAGATGCAATTACTTGGGAGTATGATGGTATTAAATGGGAAAAGAAAAGCATAAATATACAGCCTATGCACCGTTGGGCGCATACAATGGTTTATGATTCTAATCGTAAACGTATAGTTCTTTTTGGTGGTAATGTTGGAACAGATCAGAATGATACATGGGAATATAATGGAAAGGATTGGATAAAAATAGAGGCAAGTTCTTTTCCATCTAAACAAGAACAACAATCAATGGCTTATGACTCAGATCGTGGTCGTGTTGTAATGATGGAGTGTAATACCGGTAATACATGGGAATACATTGGTCCTTGAAAGAAACTTATGCTCTCAGAGGGAAAATAAATGAAATCCGAAATTCAGAACATTATTTTTGAATTGCGTCAAAAATTAGAGATGATCTACAAAGAACGGTTAGTAAGCATAGTATTATTTGGTTCTCAAGCACGTGGCGATGCGGTTTCTGGATCAGATATAGATATTCTTGTGGTGCTAAAAGGCACAGTCAATCCCGGTCAAGAAATTGCAAAAGTAGGCGAAACAACATCCATGCTCTCACTAAAATATGACGTTGTTATTTCTTGTGCTTTTGTATCATCAGATCGTTACGCAACAGAGCGTAGTCCTTTTCTACTGAATGTCCATAGAGAAGGAGTAAACGTATGACTCTTGAGCAATTGGCTTTAATCAAAAAAGCACAAGATAGTATAGAAGCCGCTCGTTTGCTTAAAAACTCAGGTTATTATGATTTTTCGGTATCTCGTGCCTATTATGCTATGTTTTATATTGCTGAAGCATTCCTTCTGGAAGATGATCTATCATTTTCCAAACATTCAGCAGTTATATCTGCTTTTGGTAGAAGATTTGCTAAATCAGTTCAAGTACTTCAAGAATTCCATCGTTACTTGATTGAAGCTGAAGATAGCCGAAACACGGGTGATTACGATACTGGTGAAGGACTTTCAGAAGATGATGCAATTACTCAGATTGATCGTGCAGAGAAATTTCTAAGAATCGCTGAACAATTACTTGGGAATCCTTCTACCAAATAGGTTCTTTGTTAATGGTCTTAGAGGTGCCCAAATGCTCAGAATCATTCGTCGTGTTGTACAGATACTTTTCCTACTTTTCTTCCTATTTTTGCTACTACGGACAGTTTTTCCAGCAGATTTTTTCATCCCGGTTGATTTCATTCTAAGACTTGATCCACTTGTTGCAATTGCGACTATGTTTGCATCACGCACTCTGATAGTCAAATTTACTTATTCCATAATCCTCGTAGTTTTAACGATATTTATAGGAAGATTCTTTTGCGGATGGTTATGTCCACTTGGTACGACGATTGATATTGCTGACCGACTATTTTTCAAACGTCCAAAGATTAAAAATACAAAACTCCGAAATCTTAAATATTACATTCTATTATTCTTTATTGTTGGAGCAATATTCAGCCTTCAGTTGATATGGCTTGCCGATCCGTTGAGTATCGTTACCAGAAGTTATGAGACTGTATTATACCCATATTTTGGCTATGTGACTCGTGCTGTATTTGATGCCTTATACCACATAAAAGGCGTAAACGTTGTATCGGAGGCTGTGTATGGATTATTTCGTCAGCACTTGATTCTGCAACAACAAACTATAACTAGATTACATTTGCTATTCTTCACTTTTTTTGTAGGCATATTAGTATTGAGTATATTACAACGCAGGTTCTGGTGTAGAAATCTTTGTCCATTGGGCGCATTGCTTGGTCTAATATCCAAACCTTTTGGCTTCTTGAGACGTACTGTCAGCGACAAGTGTATAGATTGTGGTAAATGCCAGCGTGAATGTGGATTAGGCGCCATCCCGGAAGATCCAAAGCAATATTGGCAACAGGAGTGTACGGAATGTATGACTTGCGTAAACATCTGTCCTGTCAATGCCATCAATTTTAAGGTAAAACAACCATTTTCTGATAAAATAGAAAAAGCCAGCCTTGATCTATCAAAACGGTCATTTATAAGATCAGCTATTTCAGGCATTGCGGTTGTGCCATTATTAAAATTAAACTATGCCAAACGAGACATGAATGAGACAGTCATACGTCCTCCCGGAGCATTACCAGAAGAAGAATTCCTCGATAAGTGCATACGCTGTGGCAAGTGTATAAAGGTCTGCCCAACTAACGGGCTTCAACCAACTTTCCTTGAATCAGGTGTTGAGGGCATCGGAACGCCTATACTTGTGCCAAAGGTTGGGCAATGTGAATACGTCTGCGTATCATGCACGAGAGTATGTCCAACAAATGCAATAAAGGAGTTGACAGAAGAAGAAAAGAAAAAAGTTAAGATCGGTACGGCACGGATTGACACGTCAAGGTGTATTCCATGGAGTGAGTATGAAGATTGCCTTGTCTGTGAAGAGCAATGTCCGATCCCAACGAAAGCCATCAAGTTTGAGATCAGGGATATAGTCACGTTTGCCGGTGAAGTGAGACGTATTAAGTTCCCTGTCGTTTTAAAAGACAAGTGCATCGGTTGTGGGATATGTGAGAATAAATGCCCTGTGAAACCCAAAGCGGCGATACTCGTCACGTCACAGTCGCCGGGTAAGCGGTGGAACGGTGGGATAAACTACGCTTCTGATGTATCAAAGATGGAGACTGATAGCTCGCAAAGTATCGGTCACGTAAAACTACCGGGTCAGAAATAACTGCTTGTCATTCCAGCATAGACTTACAATGTCAACCCCCTGAAATGAAAGAAGGTTGAAGTCGAATATCTAATATCCTCTTGCTTTTAGCTTTATATATGTTGTATCATGTAGAGCAGATAAATGCAAGTACTAAGGATCGGGTTTGACTTTTTTTGAAGATTAAATTTTATCATTAGGAGGATATTACAATGACTGCTGAACAGGATAGCGATCGGCGTATGAAGTGGTGGAGAGAAGCACGTTTTGGTATGTTCATTCACTGGGGACTATACGCACAACTTGGTCGTCACGAATGGGTTATGAACCGTGAGCGTACCCCTCTTGCTGAGTATGAGAAGCTGGCGGATACATGGAAACCAAAAGATCGTCCTGCGAGAGAATGGGCAGAATTGGCGAAAAAGGCTGGCATGAAATACATGGTCATGACCACAAAGCATCACGAGGGATTCTGCCTTTGGAATACTAAACAAACGAGTTATAATGCGGTTAAACATGGTCCTGGACGTGATCTGGTTCTTGAGTTTGTCGAGGCATGTCGTGAATTTGATCTGAAAATTGGGTTTTACTATTCGCTTATGGACTGGCATCATGCAGACGGCGCGATTTGCGCAAAAGATGAATCCGCAAGGAAGCGTTTCGTTGAATTTACAGATGGCTGTGTCCGTGAGCTATGCTCAAATTATGGAAAGATAGATATACTTTGGTACGATGTCTCATGGCCTCTTGGTTCTGCGGAACTATGGGAAAGCCCAAGACGTAATGCTATGGTGCGAGAATTACAACCAGATATTATTATTAACAACCGTTCACAATTGCCAGAGGATTTCGGCACTCCTGAAGAACACGTAACCGCTGAAGGTAAAGGTAGAGACTGGGAAGCCTGTATGACTTTCAACGGCTCATGGGGCTATTTCCCAACGGCTATAGATTGGCGACCTGTTCGTGAAGTAATTAGTATGCTAAGAACTGCATCTGCTGGACAGGGAAACCTACTTTTAAACATTGGTCCTAAACCTGATGGATCAGTACCAGAGGAATCAGTCGAAAGGCTAATACCTGTCGGTAAATGGCTTGAGCAGAACGGAGAAGCGGTTTATGGTCAAGTAGACCGAGTTGAGCATATCGAATGGGTTCCGACAGGAAACTGGTCGAAAAAAGGAAGTACCTACTATTTTTGGTGCAACAATTGGCCGGGCAAGGAACTTGCCATAGGTGGATTAAAAACCAAGTTGAAGAAAGCATCACTACTCGTAGATGGTAAGCCAATCGAGTTTGAGCAGAGCGCGGATCGCCTCGTTTTAAAAGGACTGCCAGAGAAAAGCCCTGACCCGTATGCAAGTGTCGCAGTGATCAAGATGGAGTTTGAGTCCGAAGTCCATCAAGTTCTTGGCGCTGGTTATGTAGTACTCTAATCCAGAGCATGTACTCGTCGTTGCAAAGCGTCAAGATGATAATCTGATTTTATGGTAAATCGATCTACCGGCATCCATACAGAACATAGTAGTAAATGATATTGACAACGCTGGAAATGCTGAGATATTAGTCGGCGATATGGAAGAATTATTAAAGCTGCTTCAGCATCATAAAGCTAATTTCCTAGTTTGATAATGTTAAATGAAGTTGTATAATGTGAATCGGGAGGTGAATTAGATGGCAATTGATACAAGGCTTAATGAATACGAAAAATACTATACAGTCAAAGATATATCAAAAATGCTAAAAATTCACGAAGAAACCGTAAGGCGTGCTATCCGTGATGGAAGACTCGGCAGAGATTATCGGATTAAACATGAGAGTTTCATCAAGTTTCTGGAAAAGAAGCATTTTCGTGTTGAAAGCAATTCATCTACACCAGCAAAAAAGGGGTCCTATGAAGCTTTGAGCGAAACTTTTGGAACATGAAAAGGTGATGATGCTGAAGAGATAGCAAAACTGGTTAAATGACGGTTTGAAACTAATGATCTGGTAAAAGAATATAAAGAGGAGAGGAGATGAAATGGAGAAAGAGATAGCTGTAACAGAAATGGCGGAGCGATTCGATAAGATCGCTACTGCAACAGTGTGTGATGCAATGGAAAGTTTAGGATTAAGAGATAATTACGTGCTTGATCTGAATATCCGTTCACTCACAGATAATATGCACGTTGCCGGCGCCGCATTTACTATCAAAGGTGAGCGTGATTGCAGAACTGGCGCTGATGCTAATTCAAAAGCTATGGAAGGTCGTGACCTTTGGGCAGAAATCTATCCCGGATGTGTCGTTGTCGTGGATCCGGGGATGGCTCGTGAGGGTGGATTCGGGTTCTTCGGTGAGATGACTAGCTGGAACTTCAAATATCACGGCGCAAGAGGAATAGTCATTGATGGTGGAATACGTGACCGTCCAGGATTGTTACAAATACCAGAATGGGGTACGTTTGTAAGATATACCAGTCCGATTGAATCACATCCAAGATGGCGTATAAATGAGATTCAGTGTCCTATCGTTCTCACAGGTCAAATAATTAAGCAAGTTCGTATCAATCCCGGTGATTTCATTGTAGGCGATTCGGATGCTGTAATCGTTGTACCAAAAGAGCGATCTATAGAAGTCCTAATTAAAGCTGAAGAAATATGGGTAGGCGAGGAAGGAAGCCGAAAAGATTTCCTTGCCGGTCTAAAATTTGATGAAGTATACAAAAAATGGGGAAGAGCGTAAGAAAAGGATGAAGGATGAAGGCGGAAGGATGTTATTTTATCTTTCCGCTTTTGTGGAGACTGAATATGAGAATAACAGTTAATATTTCTGATGACCTAGAAAAAGATATAAGAAAATTTGCAGAGAAAGGTGAGAGAAGAAAATTTTTTGGAAATAAGGTTTTAGATATGGTTGGAAATATCAAAATTGACCCGAATATTAACAAAGAAATAGAGATTTGGCGGGAGGACCATCATGATCGGTCTTGATACTGGCTTCTTTGTAGAGTTATTAAAGGGGTAAAATTATGGAACAAGAAATTGAAAAAGTATTGATTCCTTTTGAATCTCTTGTAAAATTTATTGAAAAACTAGATTTGCAAGAGAAAATCCGTCTTTGGGAATTATTAGACAAACAAATATCTCAAATTGATAAAGATGAGAAATCGGAACGTCATATATGGTATGCACTCGGAATGAAATCGTTAGAGCGTGTATGGGATAATGATGCTGATGCAGTTTATGATAATTGGAGGGATATGTATAATGTTCCAAAAAGGTGATGTTGTTATGAAACAAGAAAAATTAATAATCTATATGCTCAGATCATTTTTTCTTATAAAACTAGGATTTATAACACTGATTGTATTGTTTTTTATAGGTTGTGCCACAACTAAGCCTATACCGGTTGAACCGACAAAACCGGAGCCAAAGGTAGTAATAAGTGTTGAGCAACCTAAGCCTGAAACAATACCTGAGATCAAGGTAACTCCAGCAATGATTGATGAATACGCAAAAATACACCAGATTTCCGATCCGAAAAAAGCTGAGTTTTACCTTACTAATCCCGATTATGCCAAAGAACATCCATACGTACCGATGCCAGAAGATATAGAACGTTTTGAAAGACCATTTTTAGAGAGAATGTATCCCGATTTCAAAAGACTTGCTGAAAAAAGAGGCTTTATGACGGCACGGTCTTTGTATATGAATAATCCACCTGCTGGTGCCGGGAGTTTTCAAATCGGCAACCGAAAATATGGCGCTGTAATGCAAAAACTTGCTAATGAAGCAGGACAAAGCGCCGCAGGTGATGCGGATAACCCATTGCTTGAAACCGATAATGCAACTGTTAGTTATAATGAAGGCATGAGATTATACAAAGAGGGACGTATTGACGAAGCTATAACTCGTCTTGAAGTCGCCGCCCAACTAAAGCCAGATGCACCCGGGGTTCAATATAATTTGGGTGTTGCATACATGGATAAGGGTGATACCTCCAAAGCGATCTTAGCCTTTCAGAATACTGTCATAAATATAGAATCAACTGCTTATACCAAGATGAACATGCGCCTGTATCCTGATGTATATATGGGTGCATTAACAAATCTAGGTATGTTATATACTCGTGTTGGGCTTTATGATCAATCCGTAGAGGCATTGAAAAAGGCGATTCAATTCAGACCTGACGAAGTTGAAGCTAATCGCAACCTTGCCATCACTTATTACACTATGGGCAATATGGATCAGGCTTATGAGCAGATGCAAAAATACGTGAAACTTGAGCCAAATAATGCGGAAGCGCATAACAACATCGGATTGATATTATACAACAAAGGAATATATGAAACAGCGGTTGAGGAGTTCAGGACAGCAAGAACACTGAAACCTAACGAAAAGCAATACGCATATAATGAAGGTCTTGCTCTGGTAAAGTTGGGGAAGAACGATGAAGCTGTCAAAGCCTTTAAGGAATCTTCTGGATTTGGTGATGGAGAGGATATACGTGCAAGCTTTATAAAAGAGTATGAGGCAAATAGATGGCGTGAGCTTTATAATCAAGGACATTCGATGATGGAAATCGGTAGCATAAAAAAAGCAATAGAGCTTTTTGAGCAAGTTCTTGAGCTAAAACCGAATATGCTTGAGGCACATGTCAATCTTGGTTTTTGTTATCGTCAGTTGGGAGATAATCAGAAACAGATTTATCATTTTGAACAAGCCTTGAAGCTTTCACCCGATTCACCCGAAATTAATTTCAATCTCGGTTTGGCTTATGCTGATTATAAACTGTATCAACAAGCGATAGATAGGTTTAACAAGGTCATTGAACTAAAACCAGACTATAAAGACGCCTATTTTAATCTTGGAACAACTTTATATAAGATGAGTAAATTTGCCGATGCTGTTAAGGTTTTTGAAAAAGCAGTTGAGCTATCTCCAAATTGGCTGGAAGCGAGATTAAATTTGGGAAGTAGCGCTCTCAAGATCGGTGACATAAAATTAGCAACAACACAATTTGAGGAAGCAACGAAGGTTAATCCAAAGTCCGCAGACGCCTTTTATTATCTTGGTATCGCCTATATGAAAGATAGTAGATTTGATGAGGCATCTGCTTCATTCCAAAAAGCTATTGATATAAACCCCGGGCACTCGATGTCACGGGCAATGTTGAAGGAATTAGAGATATATAATAAAAAATAAGGAGATCAGGCTTATGACATCACGAGAACGTTTCTTGGCATGTGTAGAAGGTAAGAAAGCAGATAGGCTACCATTTGTAATTCAGTGGGGACCATGGGGAGATGCCCACAGATTGTGGAAAGAAGAGGGAATGAAGAATGATGGTGATTGGCATGCCCTATTTGGTTTTGACCCATATCAGGTTGGTGTTCCAGTCAATACGGGTATTTATCCATCATACAAAGAAGAGGTACTTGCAGACGAGGGAGATAAGATTGTATTCAGGGATGCTCATGGTGTTGTAAAAAGAGACAGAAAAGGATCAACTACGATGCCTCAGTTTCTTGAGTATCCTGTGAAGGATTGGAAAACTTGGGAAGAACACAAATGGCGATTTAATCCAGATTCACCCGAACGATTCCCGTCTAATTGGGATGAAACAGCCAGAGCGTTAAAAGATTCAGATGGTCTTGTTACTACTGGAATATATCCCTATGGCTTCATGGGCGGACCCAGAACGATGATGGGGGCAGAGGCATATTTACTAGCCTGCGCCCTTGAGCCGGAACTCATTGACGATATTTGCGCCACTTTGTGCAATTTATGGTATAAACTCTGGAGTCGTGTATTGGATGAAACAAGGGTTGATCATATTGCCATGTGGGAGGATATGTCAGGAAAACAGGGATCGTTAATCTCTCCCAAAATGTTCCGACGATTTATGACTCCATATTATAAGAAATTGACTGATCTTGCCAGAAAACATGGAGTAAAAATGATCTCGGTTGACAGTGATGGGTATATGCACGAGCTTACAGAATTATTTTTAGAAGCAGGGGTAAATGTGATCATGCCTTACGAAGTTCAGGCTGACAATGACATTCCATACCTGCTAAAAAAGCATCCAGAACTCATTGCGTTTGGTGGTATGGACAAGCGTGCTATGATAAGAGGTAAATCCACAATAGATATAGATGCAGAAATAGAGAGAGTTAAAGCAATAACTGCCTTTGGACACTATGTTCCATTTCCGGACCACCTCATACCTGCTGACGTATCATGGGAAAATTATCAGTACTTTGTATGGAGATGGAAGGATATGATAGGCAAAAAAGATTGAATTATGAAATATAAAACCTTGACAATAGAAACAAACTCTATTAATATTAATACTAAGATTGAAATTTTAACGGAAATTACTACAAATTCAAATCTGATATAGGTTTAGTCAACTACCCCTACCCTGAAGGGATAGGGGTTTTCGGTGAGGACTTTATAAAACTTCAGTGGGTTTGGTTCCCTGAGAGATTCAGGATCATTGTTACAGAATGGCTCTGTGAATTACCTACGAGTTTACTCGTAGGCTTCTTGCTTCAACGAAGGGCTAACAGACGACGTCTGTGAACTCCCCTCTCCACGAGCGTAACTTCGGGCTATCCCAGCCCTAGTGTAGGCTTGGTTATCGCCTACAATAAGTATTGTATCACAAAGATAGTTTATAGTCAACAGTAATTACATAAGGTTAAAGATTTTGTCGGTTTATCGTAGACGACCCAGAATATGATTCTGGAATTACGAGAAAAAAGGTATTATTGAGAATAAAGCTGGTTATGCCTCGTTTGTTTAATCAAGAATTTAGACTACTACCATTGAATTTGGCAATGTTAGCATCCCTTACTCCACCAGATATTGAAGTCAGTGTTGTTGATGAAGGAATGGAAAAAATCAACTTTGATGAACAAGTTGATCTGGTGGGCATATCCTGTACTACTACAGTAGTCCCACGGGCTTATGAAATTGCCGCAGAATACCGTAAAAGAGGTACAAAAGTTGTTTTAGGTGGAACGCATCCAACTCTAATTCCACAGGAAGCCATCAAACATAGTGATTCTGTTTGCATTGGCGAAGCTGAAGGATCGTGGGGAGAAATTATTGCTGATTTTAAAAAAGACAAGTTGAAGGAATTTTATCGTAATGATGGCTATTGTAGTCTGAAAAGTTTATTAACTCCGCGCAGAGACTTATTCGACACAACTCGTTACTCGCCAATTGATGGAATACAAACCTCTCGTGGCTGTCCTTTCGCTTGTGATTTTTGTGCGGTAACTGCTATGTTTGGTCATGAATATCGCCTTCGACCTGTAGAAGACGTTTTGGCAGAAATAGAAACCTTAAAACATAAGCATATTTTCTTTTATGACGATAATATAGTTGGCAGTCCGAAGTATTCAAAAGAACTGTTTCGAGCTTTGACTCCATATAAAAAGCAATGGATTGGTCAAGCTTCTACGACAGTTATTAGGGATCCAGAACTTCTGAAATTGCTGGAAAAAAGTGGCTGTAAAGGGCTGTTTGTTGGTTTTGAATCCCTTTCAGAAAAAAACTTGAAGAGTTCGCTCAAAAAACACAACAATCCCGAACAGTTTAAGGATGTGGCAAAAAAGCTGCATGATCATGGCATCGCAATCTCTGGCGCTTTCGTCTTTGGATTGGATGATGACGATAGTTCAGTATTTGAAAGAACATTAGAATTCGCTATGGATGCGGAATTGGATATAGCACAATTTAATTGGCTGACTCCTTATCCTGGCACTCCTATGTATGATCGTCTACGGTCAGAAAATCGGTTGATGAACAATGAATGGTGGTTGACGGGAAGTGGAGAGGGAGACGTCATTTTTCATCCGAAAAAGATGTCCGCAGATGAATTAAGAGAAGGTAGCCGCTGGGTTCGGAAGAATTTTTTCTCGACTTCTTCTATTTTGAAAAGGTTTTTCGGAAAAAGCCGTCTGTCTTTGAAACGCTTGTCTCTATTCGATTTGTTCCTCTATACAAAGTTTAACTTGGGATATAGGACACAATATGCTAACGATTGATAGCGAGTTCCGTTAAACTTAATGGTTTAATCGCTGAATAATACTTATTTGATATAGAAATGAGACTTAAAATGTCATTCTGAGTGACCGAAGGAAACGAAATTGAAGATTGGAAGATTTCACCACAGAGGACACGGAGATCACAGAGAAGAATTAGTGATCAGTAAACAGTAATCAGTGATCAGTGATCAGTTTTTTGTCACACTGATTACTTTCCTCTCCGTGTCCTCTGTGGTGAAATACTCCTCAAGAAGATTCTTCACTCCGTTCAGAATGACAAAAAGAATGAGTCTCATTTCCAACTAAAATAGGTATAACTCTATGGTATATTCTCATATATTTCAAAATAAATACTTGTCTGATAGTAATAAAGGTGAATTGTAATTGTCAATAACCCACGACCCTAAAGGGTCGGGGCTTGCGTTGAAACCTAGACGCAACCCTTGTTGACTAGCCTAAGTCGTAAACGACTACGTTACGGGTGAATATATAGGCACTTCGGGACGTTCAACCTAATCCCGAACTCTGCGGTGAGTGATTAAAAGTCTTGATGGGTAGAGGCGGTGTTGCTCACACACAAACCACCTGCTAACATTGGCAAAGGTTGCCTAACGGGTTTTGGTAGTTCCTGATAAGTACCCGAGGGGTCACTTATGCAAAAACTACCTCTTATTTTTAACATTAGAAAGGGGGAAGGCATTCCTCCCCTACCCTAAAGGGATAGAGGTTTCCTTGCCGAAATTTTATGAATAGGCTTGAAATCTATGCTATTGGTCATAGTAATATTGAAGCAAGTAAAATAATACAATTATTACAAGAATATCAGGTAGACGTCTTAGTGGATGTCCGTAGTTCTCCATATAGTCAATATGCTACTCAGTTTAATCGTGATACATTCACTCAACTTCTGGAGGAATCTGGGATTGAATATGTGTTTGCTGGATCATATTTGGGTGGTCGTCCGAAGGATCCGACCTGTTACAAGGATGACAAAATAGATTATAAAGAGGTTGCTAATCGCCAATGGTATAAGAAAGGTATTGAGCGACTTATAGAGATAGCTGATGAACGTCGAACAGCCATTATGTGCAGTGAGGAAAATCCTGAACAATGCCATAGACATCATCTTATCGCTCAAACTTTGCTTGAAATGGAAGTAACTGTCCTGCATATTCGTGGAAATGGTGTTTTGGAATCTGCCAAATTAGAAGAAAAGCAAGCAGAACAATTGGCATTGTTTTAGGTGAATGAGTCAAAATGAAGCTTTACACAATAGGATTTACGAAAAAGTCAGCAGAAAAATTTTTTACATTGCTTCAAAAAAGTAATATTAAACGACTGATAGATATACGACTGAATCCTGACGGACAACTTGCAGGTTTTGCTAAACGAAATGACCTAGCATATTTTCTATCTCGTTTGATTGATTGTGAATATCAACTTATGAAGATTCTGGCGCCAACAGATGATATTCTATCAGATTATCGAAAAGATCACGATTGGGATAGGTACGTTAAACGTTTCGAGGCGCTGATGGATGAGAGGAATATACCCCAATCTTTAGACCCTCTACTATTTGAGGAAAAAAATTGTTGTTTGCTTTGTAGTGAAGAAACTCCTGAAAAGTGCCACCGTAAACTTGTCACTGAAAGATTATTACGGAAATGGGATTGTATTGAGATTGAGCATATAGTCTAACTTTAGGAAAAAGCAAATATGAGAGATTTGATAACTATTACAGACTTGACGAAAATGCAAGGGCAGAGGGTGTGTATAGCTGGATACCTGTCAGATGGAACATGCATCCGCCCTGTATTTCGTGTTGGTGGAATAGAGGAAAAATGGCTAAAAGTTGCGGGGAAAGTAGCTATTCGTCCATTTGCTATTGTTGAGTTTGATCTACAAGAAAATAAATCCAATCCTCCACATACCGAAGATTGGCTCATAGACCCTATCCATCGTATGAATCGAGGGATGCTCACTACAAATGAACAGCAAACTCTGTTGGTTAAAACAGAATATCCAAGTGTAGAAAGCATATTCGAAACTACGGTACATCGAGAACCTGGCTGGTACGTTAAATCTGGTGAAGGCAAGCGATCTCTAGGTACAATTAAAGCAAAACGAGTAGAAGTTTCTTATACTCCTAAAGAAACAGGTATATGGGATTATCGCATTACTTTTATAGATCAAGTTGGGGAGCGATACAGATTAGCAGTAACAGACCTTGCGTTTCGATACCTTCTTGATACCTTACGAGATCAGAAGAAAATCATCCCTAAAGAAGCAGAACAACGACTAAGCCACGTTTTGCAAAAGACACAAGTATTCCTTCGAATAGGTTTAGCTCGTGGATGGGAAAAATATCCAGATCGGTGTTATTTACAGATCACGGGGGTTTATTCTTTTCCCGATTACCTGCGTGGTCACTGCTTTGCAGATATTTCTTCTTCAATTGATGAGCTTATTGAACTCTCGTGGACAGAAGAAGATATACCTTTTTGATTAAGTATGAACCCTGTTTAATAAAATCTTTCCTGAAATTCAACCAAGCATTTGTTTTTTGTCATTTAACAGTTCTATCGTTTATTAATAAACCTAACCTTAACCACTAATTATTTAATGCTCATCAATATGCCCCTACTTCCGCCATTTTGCCCATAACTGAAAAACTCGTAATAATATTACCCTTTTCTACTTGATTTATGCTTACTGTATGATATAATTGTCATACAATAGGTATTATAATTCACGTTATTTGTATCGTAAAAAAGGAGAAAAAATGTCAAGGGAAACTGTACGCACTACATTTGTTCTGCCAGCTGAAACTGCTAAAAAATTAAAGGAGTTTATACCTGATCGCAAGCGAAGCGAATTTGTGGCTAAAGCCATTGAACAATACCTTATGGGTGTAACTTATCAGCAGGCACTTGAACTTTCTTTTGGGAAGTGGAAGGATGATGATTATCCGCATCTTCGCACCCAAGAGGACATGGAACGTTTTATTCGTGAAATGCGCGGCGATGAATCATGGCGTTTAGATCAAGAAAAGGAAAAATAAATATGGCATTCAAATACTTGCTTGATACTGATGTCATAATCTGGCATTTGCGTGGTCATGAACCAACCAGAGAAATACTAAAAATAATAAAATTCGATCAGCCAATAGGCTGTTCTATTATGTCTGTTTTTGAGGTTTGGAGTGGTGTTCGCAAAAAGGAACAAGAAATTACTCGGCAACTCCTAAATCAACTTTACAAAATCCCTGTTGATAATGCTATTGCATTTAAAGCGGCTGAGTATTGGAGAGAATTCAGGGCAAGAGGTATAACACTTGGCAAGGCTGATGCGATGATCGCCGCAACTGCAAATGTGCTGAATCTAGCACTTATAACTTATAACCGAAGCCATTATCCAATGGATGATATTGCCTTCTATGAACAGAGAAAATGACAGTACTGATACGACTTTTTCAGTTACCTATAACAAAACCACAGAGAGAACTTAGAAAGTATGATTGAAAAACTTATATTATTGTCGTATTAAGAAACAGGAGTATTGTATGATCAACACAAACTTACCGCTTCCAGTCTGGATATGGCATCCAGATCGAGATAAAAGACTTAAAACTAAGTTGTATCGTGAATTTAAGTTGAGCAAAAGCACTAATAACCTTGTACTTGGGATTGCTCTGACAGGTAGTGCAAAGGTTTTGGTTGACAGTATCGAGATTCTTGATCTACCTGAAGACCCCGATAACGTGACTAGATACCGTTATGGAAAATGTATGCCTCTAAAAGCAGGCAATCACAAGATCGAAATTGAGATTGAGTGTCAAAAGACTGTACCCAAACATGGCGCAACATCCTTTGCTTATGAGAGAACTGTTGGATGTATGGCATGGCTTGAAAGCGACGGATTCCGTCTTGTGACTGATACTATGTGGTCTGCGGATGATAAATCTGCCATTGAGATATGCAAACTAGGTCAGGAGCCTTATGGTGATCTTGACGATGCACCAGAGGATTTTGTCCGTTCAGGTTTCGGTGATCTTTATGCTGAACCTATAATTCCTGATTTACTTGAAACTGACGGTGTATTCTTTAGCCAGAAGGATGAAACCATCAGAATATCGGGTGTGATAACCAGTAACGTCAATTTTGAGCAACTGAAACATCCTGATCTCATATCAATTTATCATTTGAGAAAGCAGGAGGACTGGAAGGCACTTCATGCCATCCAAGAAAATACAAATACGTACAGTATTCCAAACATGCTTTTAGATTTGAGACAGGAAAGCAATGCTAGATTGAAGGTAAAAAATCTTGGAAATGAACCAGTACAGATTCTCTGGAATGGCGCTGAATCTATATTTGAGCTTGAAAATTACACTGGATGTATGACTGAGCTTCTTGAAGTTGCGCCGGGTGATACAAAATTTTCTGTTCCCAATGGTATGAGATACATTAAAGCCTTTGTAATAGGCAAATACGGCGAACAGTTCTCTGTCGAGATAACTTGTGAATCCGTAATGGCGAAAATAGAGCAAGTCGGTTCATTCTGGTGCGATGATGAGCAACTTAATAAGATATATAACGTTTCTGTTCACACTAACCAATTATGTAATCAGTTAGCTTTATGGGATGGCGTAAAACGTGACAGATTGCCATGGGTTTATGATCTTTATCTTGCGGCACGAGGTGCATATCCGCTCTGGAACGATTTTTCAATCGTGAAACGCTCATTGGTAGAGCTTGGTGAAACTCCAGAAGGAGAATGGATGAATAGCCTGCCTAGCTATACGCTATGGTGGTTTGTTACTGTATGGGAATATATAATGCACCGAAGTGATGTTGAGTTTGTCGGGGAAATTATTCCATTGGTACAGAAACACGCAAGTTGGGTTGATAAAAACGTTGATGAAAACGGATTCCTTAAAGTCGGCGGAAGTTTCATAGACTGGGTTCCAGTGACGACAGAGGAATCGCTTTTATCTTTGCAGGCATTATATCTAATCGCTAGACAAGCCCTTGTAAATATTTCCAGAGTAATGCCCGATTCAGGTCTTGTCTTTAACTGGAAGATACCAGAGATCCCAGAAGAGAAATTTTTGAATTCACCAGCGACCATTACGAAAGTTTTAGGTATATTGTCAGGCTATGTCAGCACAGAAAAAGCCCTTGAGTTTTTGAATAACTACAATCTTTCCGATCCAATATCGCCATGTTCAGCCTATTTACTTTCATGTATTTATGCTGATTACAATATGCCAGAGAAAGGATTATCAGTCATTCGCTCTTTATGGGGTGGAATGTTGGATCAGGGTGCGACTTCCTTCTGGGAGGCTGTCAAATGTGAGTATCCAGAGGATTTCCACAAACATCTGACTACTTTTACTGCCTACGGTGAATATCGTATGAGTCTTTGCCACGCATGGAGCAGTACGCCTGTTGAATGGTTCACACGCATAATTCTTGGTGTGAATCCTATTGAACCCGGTTACAAAAAAACTGAGATCGCCATATGGGCGCCGAAAGGGATCAACAAATGCGAGGGAACCGTACCTACACCTTTTGGTACAATCTGCGTCTCATGGGTAAGGAAAAGCAAAGATGAGATAATCGTCAAGAGTGAAGTTCCGCAAGGAATAGAAATTGTATAGGATTGCGAGTTTAATAATTTTATTTAATACTACGAGTTTTTCAGTTAGTTAATGAATAGTCATAGTTCATTAAAAACACGGAGACACTGAGGCACGGAGAGAACTTAAAAAGTATGAAGGATGAAATTGTAATACTCGTTTCTTCTTTTTCATCCATCATCTTTCATTCTTCATTTTTTTCTCCGTGCCTCAGTGTCTCCGTGTTTAAATTCTTTTTCTTTCTATAAGTGAAAAACTCGTATAATACTTGAAAGTTGGATTTCGTTCCTCAATCCAACCTACTTTTTCTCTAAAGCTCGTTGGTTTTACGATTCGAGGATCATAAGGAAGGATGGCATATAATGAAATGGAACGGAAATATATGTTGGTTTTGTCTGATTGTTTTGATAGTTACATTCTATACTGGATGTAAGCCGATTGAGATTGGTATACCTCTGGATAATACTGGTACAGATTTATCAAACGCGACGAAGAAGTCGGGTGAATTGTCTGGTGATGAAATATGGTCAAAAGCGATCCTTGTAGAAAGTGACGTAATAATACCAAAAGGCGTCTCATTAACCATTGATAAAGGTACGAAGATCAAGTTTTCAAAAAATAGCGGACTTATCGTCAACGGAACGTTGTATGCAGAAGGACAACCAAACCAATCTATAACTCTAACCTCAAATGAAGCTAATCCCAAGCCAGGAGACTGGGGTGGAGTGATATTCAGTGAATCCAGTCAGAATTCCAAAATTGAATATTGCGTATTTCAGTTCCACACGCAGATTACCTGTCGTTCGGATTCTTTAAGACTAAATAAATCTATAATCGCAGAAGGTAGCATAGCCGGTATCGTCTTTGAAATCAACTCACCAACCATAGAGGATAATATGATAACCCAAAACGCTACTGGTATAATCTGCGATAAATCTGCATCGCCAACCATTACACACAATGCCATTATGTCCAACCTTGCTGATGGTATTGATTGCAAAGGCTCTTCGTTTGCAGTAATATCCTATAATGTTATTAGTAATAATAAAAAGAATGGTATTTACTGCTATGCAGGAGCTTCTCCAGATATAAGTTTTAATAACTTTGTGAATAACGGTGGTTGGGCAATAACCGGCGGGGGAAAGCTATCAAATAATTTCATCAGAGGTAACAGGGAACAAGGTATGGATGCGGTTGAGACTAGAGATTCGCTTTCTGGTAGTCAATATCAGGGAGTAGAAAATGTTGAATCTCCTCGTTCTTCGTCTGTTATAGAATCAGGTGTACGGAAAGAGGAGCGTTGGTAAAAAGGATGAGGGCGTAAGGATGATGGATGAAAAAGAAGAAACAGTATTCCCGTTTCTTCCTTCATCCTTCATTCTTTATCCTTTATCCTTCATTCTTTTTCTCAAGGTGCATACTTGAGAACCAGTCCCCATTGTGCTACGGCAAAAACGGCGCCGGGTTTTGGGAATGCAATATCGTAGAATGTAGTTTTTTCTACACCTTTCATTCTTCCAGTACGTGAAACCTTCCACGTAGTTCCACCATCTATTGTGTGCATGATGGTTCCATAATCACCTACGACATAGCCATCTTGGTCGGAAACAAAATCAACACCATAGAACCATTCTTCTGTCAATCCGCTTTTTTGGACAGTCCACGTCTTTCCACCGTCAGTTGTTGCGGTAATTATAGCCCCTTCACCAACAGCCCAACCAACGTTTTCATTTACGAATTTCAATGCACTCATGTTGCTGTCGGTACCACTTTTCTGATCCACCCATGTCTTCCCACCGTCAGTGGTCATTTTTATAGTTCCATTTTCACCAGTTATCCAGCCTTTTTGAGGAGTAACGAACTGAACGTCCCAATAACCCGGGTCCCCTTCTCCGATAGCGGCGGCGGCTGATCCACCTCTAAGAATCGTCCATTTAGAACCGCCATTATTAGTTGAAAGGATTGTCCCATTTCCTCCGACAGCCCAACCATTTTTGGCGTCTAAGAAAAATATTCCATATAAAGCAACTGATGTTCCACCGCTCTGACGACCCCAAGTTTTCCCACCATCTTTTGTACTAATAATAACCCCGGCGCCTCTTAGCAGGTCGCCAGATGCCCAACCGTTCTTTTCATCAACAAAAACTACATCATATAGATCGGTATACAGATCAGCATCTTTAATTTCTTCAGCGATCGTTTTTTCCCATTTGGCTCCGCCATCATTGGTGTAAATTATAGTGCCTCCATCACCAACAGCCCAGCCTTTATTTTCATTAATAAAACTCGTGGCTCTGATATAGCCCTCAAGGTCGCCATCACGAGACTTGTCCCATTTAGCAAAAACCGCGAAAACAGAACCCAACATCAAGGTAATAACAAGCATGGATAATGCCAATTTCTTTAACATGATTTTTTCCTCCGTTCTAAAGACCACAAACCCGCATCTTCTAATATCAATTATATCATTAGATTAACAACGTGTCAATCATGAATACGACTGTTTCATTTACAACAGATTTTGATTATAATGACGTATTATTTGATTAAAAAGATTACTCAAAATCAAGTTATTTCAAATCTCGGTATTGACCTAATGCTCAAAAACCAGTAAAATTCTATATGCAATAATAAAAACTAATTTACAAAGAGTATTTATTCTAAAATATCTCAGAAAGAGGAAAAAAATGATACAAGAAGAAATTGAAATTGACTTAAAAAGTTTGGTTGCCGCAGGGCTTTACGAGTCCGAAGAAAAGGCAATGTATGAAGCCTTGAAGTTATTATTAAAGGAAAATCCTGAAATAAGAATAAGACTTGCTATTTATAGGTATAAAAATGAAGATATAACTCTTGCAAAAGCCGCAGAAATAGCAGGCGTGAGTTTTATAACTATGAAAAGCATTCTTATTGATAACGGGATCGAACCAGAATTGGGTCCAAAAACTTTTGAGCAAGCAAGGCAAGAACATATTTACATAAAGGAAATTGTTGATGAGTTCAATCATAAATAACACAGTAATAGTAAATTTAGCATTGGTTGATAGATTTGATTTGCTAAAAAAGAATCTTGGAACAGCATACATAACACCAGAAGTGTTAGAAGAAATAGAAGAAGGCATTAATGAAGGCTATGCTTTTATGAGCAGAGCAAAAGATATTGTCGAATATCAAGATTGGTTGTTGGTAACAGGATTGAAGCAGGAAGAGAGTAAAACTTTCAGACAATTGGCACAAGTAATGGGGAAAGGAGAAGCTTCCTGTATTTCTGTGGCTATGGAAAGAAAATGGTCATTTTTTACTGATGATGATCGTGCTAGACGATTCTGTATTAGCAATAAAATTAGATTAGGGGGAACATTTGGCATTCTGCTAATGTCAATTGATAAACATATTTTATCAGAATATAAGGCAAATGAACTTTTACAAAATATGATAAATTTCGGTTATCGTTCCCCCTATTCTGACATTAAATCATATTACGAGAGACTTAAATCTAAGTGAAATTCCCTTCATATTTACCCAGCATATTGAAAGATTACTTCTTCTTTTCAGCACCCCAAGTTGTCGGGAGTTTGCCTTTTGAATTAACGCTTTCACCTGAATGTCCAGTATCATACTCTTCAACGACAGATAAGGCTGTATTTACATTTTGGGCGCCACCAATGGCGTATATATTTCCATTCACTGAAGCGCTTGATAAAAGATATCTTTTAGTTGGCATATTGTCCTTTTTGGTCCATTTGTCGGTTAATGGATCATATACCTCTACATTTGAGATGGGAGCATCAACTAAGTCCCGTCCACCAATAGCATATATTTTGCCATCTACCAAACAAGTTGATAATTGATACCTGCCTGTTGGCATATCTTTTTTCTGTATCCATTTATCTGCCGTCGGATCATATTCCTCAACTAATGAACAATCGAAGCCTACATTGGCTCCTCCGATTACATATATCTTGTCAGCTACCGCGCTGGAATCTGCGAAAGCTCTTCCTTTGGACATATCTGCTTTTTTTGTCCATACATCACTCGCCGGATCATATTCTTCTACTGCTTGAATAGGCCAAAATTTGTTTGGATCATTAGCACCACCAATAGCATATATTTTGCCATTCACCACGCTGGCACAAAGACCATATCTTGGGGTTGGCATATTTGCCTTTTTAGTCCATTCATCTGTTATCGGGTTATATTCTTCCACAGCAGAAAATACCACTGGATCTGCTATTCCACCAATAGCATATATTTTTCCATTTAATACACAGACCGAAAGACAGTATCTTGCAGTTGGCATATCCGCTTTTTTTATCCAAACGTCTTTCACAGGGTCATATTCTTCTACAGTTGAAAATACACCATTCCAATTCGAACCACCGATAGCATAAATTTTTCCGTTGACTTCACAGACAGAACAATATTTGCCCATTGGCATATCATTCTTTTTTGCCCATTCCCCTTCAGCTTGCGGAGCCATAAGTAAGGTATTTTGCATATTGGGCTGTTTCGGTTCTCCACTTTTACCTTTTCCCATCTTGCTTGATAAGATTGGTACATTGGAAGTCTTAACTACATCAACAGGAATTTCCCCAACTTTCAGTACCTTCGTCATACTCGGAAGCGGAGAACCTCTCATCATGCCTGTTGGATTGATTATGTTAAAATGCTGACCAAGAGTCAAAAACGATATGATAATGCCTGTTGCCAATGACATACCCCACGGCAAAGCCTTTGGCGACACCGGTTGAACTCTTACCTGTTTAATTGCTTCAACTATACGGAATGTGAAACTGGCAGATAGTTTATTCTGATCAAAAGTATCTCCCATCATGGCTAATACCTCCTCTTTAAGTTGCGATCTTGCTCTGCTTATCCTCTGTCTGATAGCGGCTGGTGATATTCCAATCGCTTGTGCGATCTCCTCGCTGTTCATGCCACCAAGATAATATAGCGTAAGCACCTGTTGATAAATATCAGGCAAAGTATCTAATGCCTCACGAAGAGATTCAAAAACCTTGTTCTCATGATAGGAGTTTAGAGAGTTATTTCTCATTATGTTTATTTCCTGATCTGCAATGAACTCACGATCCATACGTCTTGATTTTGAACGTAGAAATTCCTTGCACATATTCGAGGTTATAGAATACAGCCATACGGAGAAGCTATCCCATCTTCTCAATGTGTGCAGTCGCTGGTATGCCTCAGTAAGGACTTCTTGCGTTATATCCTCCGCATCCTCAAAATTTCGAAGCCGATAATACGCAAGGGCAAAGACGCTGGCTTTGTATTTATCCACGAGGAAGCCAAACGCCGCCTTGTCTCCATTCAGGCATTTGCTGATTATCTGACCGTCTTCCGTTCGCATCTCAACACTCCTATCTGCGATTTATACATAGTATGTTGCCACAGAAAACAAAAGTGTGACAGGAAATGAAAGAATTTATATAAATATTATGCAGTAAATTAATGAAATGTCAACTTCTATTTAAGAATTAAACTAAACTGTGATTGACAACATCATTTTTTGTGCTAAAATAGTGTATCAAATAAACTGATTATTACATTAACTGATATATACATTTTCATGCGATAAGGAGAAAATAATGGCTCAAATGACGTCAAGAGAACGATATTTACGCGCACTTAATCATCAAGAAGCAGATCGGATACCTATGACTGACAGCCCTTGGGGTGAGACAATAGCACGCTGGAAAAGGGAAGGTATGCCCGAAAATCTTGATATTACCGAATATTTTGGATGGGATAGGCAGGCTCATTATGGCGGGGATTGGACTCTAAGACTACCCGGTGAAATCATTGAGGAAACTGATGAATACATTATCAGTAAAAGCGGTAATGGTGCGATTACCAAAAACTTCAAAGGCGGTGCTATTAACCATCATTCCACTACCCAATGGCTGGAATTTACGATCAATGAACCAAATATATGGAATGAACATAAGCATCGCTTGACTCCAACCAGAGATCGCATTAATTGGGACAGTATTAAAAACACTCAGGAAATGCAAGACAAAGGTATCTTAACTGTGGGGATGTTACCCATCGGATTTGATCCCATGAGCCAAGTCATCGGTCAACTTCCACTTTTGATAGCGATAGTAGATCAACCAGAATGGGCGCATGATATTTTTGATGTAACCACTAATCTTGCTATTGGTCTGATGAAAATGATGATCGAGGATGGCGCAAAGTTTGACGTTGGCATGACGACTGATGATCTCGGTTATGTTGCCGGTCCATTTTTTTCGCCAAGACATTTTAGGGAAGTACTAAAACCCTATCACAAGCGATATTGCGACTTTTGCCACGAGAACGGCATGAAAACAATCTTGCATAGTTGCGGAAACATTAAACAGCTTATACCTGATTTGATAGATGCTGGTTGGGATTGTATTAATCCTGTTGAAGTGAAAGCTGGTATGGACTTGAGGGAATTGAAACCGCTTTATGGTGATAAATTATCATTCTATGGCGGGATAGACGTAAGATTAATGTCTGCCGAAGATGACAGCGTGATTGAGGAAGAAGTCCGCACCAAGATCGAGTGCGCAAAACAAGGCGGAGGCTATATCTATCACTCTGACCATTCCGTGCCTGAAGATGTTAGCTGGGATCATTATCAGCGCCTGATGAAACTTGTTCATAAATACGGGGTTTATAATGGAGCAAGATAAAGATAAATCAGTCGGCTTCAGGGCAATTCTGATTGGTATAATTCTGGTTATTGTAAACGCATATTGGGTTGGGATCGCCAGTGAATTGTGGTACGCTCTGTTTACACTGGTAAATCCCTTCTCAAACGCTATATTCACGCTCTTTGTGCTTATTCTGCTCGGATTTCTACTGAAAAAGATTTCTAAGAAACTTCAATTATCATCCTCTGAATTAGTGATTATCTACTCTATGGTGACGATGGTTTCGACTATATCGGGACATACTACCATGATGTTTATACTTGCGACATTGGCTCATCCGTTCTGGTTTGCATCACCAGAGAACGAATGGCAAAGCCTATTCTGGCAATATATACCATCATGGTTTACAGTATCAGACCCGGAGGTGTTGAACGGATATTTCGGCGGAGAATCTACTTTTCACACAATGAAGCATATCAAGGCATGGCTTGGTCCTGTGCTGGTATGGTCATGCTTTATATTCTTCTTATGGTTCTCGCTTTTATGTGTAGTATCCATATTGAGAAAGCAATGGATTGAGAATGAGAAGTTGAGCTATCCCATAGTTCAGTTGCCTTTAGCTATGGTAGCGAACCGTGAGTTTTTTAGTTCAAAGCTAATGTGGATCGGACTTGCAGTTTCGGGTTCTATAAGATTATTAAACGGGTTTCACGACCTTTTCCCGGCAATTCCTCAATTTCCATACACTTATAATCTCGACCAATTCTTTACTGAAAAGCCATGGAACGCCATAGGTTATACTACCTTATATTTCAACTTTGGAATAGTAGGGCTTACTTATTTTATGCCTTTGAACCTTTCGTTCTCATGCTGGTTTTTCTTTTGGTTGACGAGAGCAGAAAGAGTTTTTGCAAGCATAATGGGTTGGAATGAACTTTATCTTAATGAAAGGGCTTCAGGAGCATGGATTGGAATAGGTCTGCTTGCACTATGGGGAGCAAGACGACACCTAATAGCAACTGCGAAGCACGTCATTGGATTGTCTCAGATGGATGATTCTCAGGAGCCTATGGGATACAGACCGGCAGTAATTCTTTTCATCATTAGCTTTTTGGTTATTGCTGGATTTTGTTACCTTGCCGGTATGTCTGTATGGGTTATATTGATGTTCTTCTTGCTTTAGCAAAAGTCCGTGCCGAGCTTGGTCCGCCTTATCACGAGATCATTGGCATTAACCCAAGAAGCATGATGGTGCAAATGTTTGGCTCAAGGCGCTTGCTTGGAAAGAACTTGACAATTATGACGTTCCTTTATCCATTCAACCGTTGCAACAGAGCGCATCCAATGCCGTGTGAAATAGAATCCCTTAAACTAGCAGAGCGAGTAGGTATGAATAGCCGAACACTGATAAAGGGGATGACAATAGCGATATTTGTTGGCGCATTAGCAAGCTTTTGGGCATATCTGCAATTTGCGTATCAATATGGGGCTTTGGGTAAACTTCAAGGATGGTTAGGCGGAGCCGGGTGGGAATCGTTTAATCCTCTCCAGAGTTGGCTTCAGTATCCACAAGGGTCTGATGGCAAAGCAATGGGATTCATGGGCTTGGGTGCTTTGTTTGTTACGCTATTACAATCTTTTCGAACACGGTTCATCTGGTGGCCTTTGTATCCCTCTGGGTACGTCCTTTCAGGCGCCGCATGGGGCGGTATGATCTATTTCTGGTTCCCTGTTATGGTAAGCTGGTTTATAAAGTCTATAATACTCAAATATGGAGGAATAAAATCTCACCGTAAGGCGATATTCTTCTTCCTTGGGCTTGTTCTTGGAGACTTCACCCTTCGCAGTATTTGGAGCATAGTAAGTCTAATTGTCAAAGTCTATATGCCATCATCTGGCGCGGGCTGGAATTAAAATTAAAGGAGTTAATTAATGTCTAAAAAAGTATCCTTTCTTACCAGAAAGGTCACGATATATTCTTCTGACGCCGAAACGACTATTTGTGAAAAAATTCGTCAGATTAGCGATAATCACATTGTTATTATAAGAAACAAAACTTCTGCTGAAAAATCCATTGCAGAGATCGCCCTATGTGACCTTGATCTGAACTTAAAAACCAGCGATAACTGGAATGGCGATGCGATGGACGTAATTATCAGTGATAACAAAATTATCGTCTCTGGTGAAGTTGACAACAAACCAGCGATCAGGATTTACGAATACAATGATGATAGTTTGAAATTACTGTCACAGACATCTTGGGAATCTACATCTGGATTATACAGCACCGCAAAATCGCTTCACGTTGCAGACGTTGATGGTGATGGACAGTTGGAGATCATCGTCCTTTGCATAGTCGAGGGTCGTGAATCAAATTCTGGTTATGCTCAACTGAGAATATATGATGCGGACATGCAGTTAAAAATGGTTAAGAGATGGAATCCTATGTATGGGACAGTTACCAAATGGGGTCACTGCCTGTCTGTTGCAGATTTAGATGGTGATGGCAAAGACGAGTTGATAGTTCTTGTCAATTTTAATCATCAAGGAAAGAAAAAATCCGACCTGCGTGTTTTCGATCATAATTTGATAATGAAACAGTCATCAGACGTATTCTCTGGTGAAAGCACGTTTGCTACCTGCATGTCAGCAGGTGACATAGATGGTGATGGTATGCCTGAGATCGTCATCGGTGGTGGAACATTCACAGGAAAATGGCGTGGTGCAACGAATCAAATAACAATCTTGGATCATGACCTGAAACCAAAGAGCAAAATTGCTTATAAAACATTCAGGCACTCGTGGTTATGGGATTTGCAGATCGCTGACGTTGATCAGGACGGACAGAAGGAAATTATAACTTACGGCGGAACGTCCATGACCGGAAAGAATCAGGAAGAAGCAAATATTATCGGTGAAATCTGTATTCGAGACGGAAAAACGCTTGAGCCAAAGGATATGTTTCTCTGGCAGAGCAACCCCGGTATTGATACCCGTCCTTCTCGTGGGATAGTCGTTAATAACAAATTTATCGTAGCGACCTCTAAATGGTCAAACAGACAGAATACGAAAGAACTTGAGATAAGGTCTTTTGATTATGTACCTACTGTCGGCGCAGTTGATGAGCAATTAAGGTTCATAAAAGCCTGTAATGATAAGGATGCTGAAACCCTTGCAGATTACACATCTCCTGATGATAAGATTTTCACTCCGCTTGCATTGGAAGGGCTTGCACTATGCCACAATGATCAGAGTATTGAAGCGATGGGCATCGTACTTCAAACACCCGATCAGCTTTTATTTCTGAGAGCAGTTCAGTTATTAAAAAATGAGGGTACATCAGCTATTCCACAACTGCGCAAAGTCGGATTCTCTATACAAAATGACTGGATAATACTTAGCCCCTTCGATAACGTGGATAACAAAGGCTTTAATACTGCGTATCCACCTGAGATGGAATTAGATTTTGATGCGCTTTATTCAGGTAAAAATAGAATTATTCAATGGGGTAAAGTCGGTGAGGATGTTTGGGATGACAGACGACAGGATATATACAACGATCTTGCCTATACTCACTTCGACAGTTTCGAGCGTACAGGTCTTGAATACAACTGGAATTATCGTAGCACAAGGTCAATTGCTTATCTGCTAACTTATGTTTATTGTCCAAAAGATGTGACAGCACAAATTAAACTCGGAAGCGCCGATGGTATAAAGGTCTGGATTAATGGCAAGTTAGAATTCAGTAATGATATTGTCAGGCATCCTGAATTTGATCAGGATTCTTTTAACACACATCTGTCAGAAGGCGCAAATACCATCATGCTGAAAGTTTCCAGTAATAATAAAGATACATGGGGAGACTGGGGATTTTATTTCAGGGTAACAGATTTGGAAAACAAAGGAATATCAGGTCTTAGTTATGAACAACCAGAAGTAACACACATCCATAATCAGATGTTTACTCAAAAGCAGTTAGTTGAGTTACTAAAATCTGATGATGAGCGTTTGAGATACCTTGCGGGTGTGCAATTAATTCCAACAGGAGACAAGCGTGGTAATGAAACTCTGGTGGGACTCTTAAAATCAAAGGATAAAACTATACAGGCGAACTCATCACTTGCACTGACGCTAGAGGGTGATAAACGAGGCATTGAAACACTGGTTGAGTCCGCATCAACACAGGAATCGTTATTCAAGTTTTCGGCAAGTAATGCCCTTGAGCGTATGGGTGATCCAAGAGGGGAGCAATTTTCAGCGCTTAACGTGAAAGATAAGGATGGAAAGCCTTTAGTGGAGATGAAAGTTACTGACACAAACAATGGATTCCGAATCAGCCCAATATATAATAACGATGAGACTGCTCATGTAGACGTCCGTACCAATCTTTTGTTCCATCTTGGCGATAATATCTCTGCCAGATGTGCCAGCATTGCCAGTTTCGGCATACGTGAACCCGAATATAGAGCGATGGGTATCGGTGCGGTCACTATCAAAAGGTCTTGCGAGATTATGGAGGAGAAGGGGCATACGTGCATAATCGTCAGTACTGGATTGAGACTTGTGGCACACAGACTCTATTGCCGAATGGGTTTCTTTGATCGCAGACTCCAAAGCCGATTTGAAAAGTATCTGGATAAAGCAGATGATCTCAATTCTGATATGATTGTCAGGGATTATCTTGTATCAGATAAAGATGAAATCATGAAGCTAAGGGATCAATATTGTCTTACCAGTATGGGACCAAATACGTGGTCTCCTCCCAAATATTTCGGTGAAGAGACAAAAGTTCTTGAATATAATGGTAAAATTGCTGGATATGCAAGTGTATATATTGATCCATACGAATATTTTGCTGATGTTAAATTCTTCCACGTAGATAAAGACATTCGTGATAGAAAAAATGCGTCAAAGGCGTTGCTTTCTGGAATAGATAGATACGCTTTATCAGAAGGGAAAAAGACTATCACGTTTTTCCATTCTCCTAATTATCTTAAAGACTCACTTTATGCAATGGGTTATGATTGGGATGCAAGCATGAGACGGCAAGAATGGGTCGGTATGTTCCGAGTTATTGATCTGTCAAGATTCCTTCAAGAAATATCACCTTTATTGACACTCAGGATTAATAAAAGCGTACATGAAGGCTGGCAGGGAACACTGGCTATACGAGGAGAAAGACTCAAGGCTACAATGATTTTTGATGGTAATGGAGTTACGGGTGTTGAAAGTGGTGCAAGCGAAAAAGCTGATCTGCTCATAACTGCTGATGATAGATTGATAACAAGCCTTGTCACGAATGATGCGCATATCTGGGAGTTATACAGACAAAACGTATTCACGACCAGACCGACACTCAACGAGAGGGTGCGCTCATTGATTGAGACATTGTTCCCTATGTATCCATGCACAATGGGCGGTTGGTGGTGATTTATAAAAACTTCTTGACTTTTGGGTGATGTATGTGCAAAATATAGTTATCATAAAATATTGCATTTACATAAGGAGGCTGATATGGATTTTCCTGAAAGAACGGACTCATTGATCAAGGTCATCAACGAAGGTTTTGGTGATTCACCAAGAGGGGCATTTCTATGGGTTGGTGCGGGATTATCCATCCCTGTGGGATACCCTGGTTTTCTTAAGTTGGCAGAAATATTGCGTGGGAAAACACTGGAAAAAATACCTGATAATCTGGATCCACAGGGAACCATAGATGCCTTCGTAGAAGCAAACGGCGCAGGGTATTTCGTCAGATGCCTCGCAGATATATTCACACAAGAGAAGCCTTTACAATATCACATTGATCTTATGAAACTTCCTTGGAAGGGCATTATAACTACTAACTATGATGAGCTTTTAGAGGATGCCCTGAAACAGATAAAAAGAAGATACATAAAAATAACACTTGATCGGAACGTTGATCTGACGGCACTAGAAGATATACCTTTATTTAAGATACATGGTGATGTATCAGAATTCAATAGCCTAGTTCTTGACGCGGAGAACTACAAGAAATTCAGCGACCTTTATTCATTCCTTGAATCTAATTTGTACAGCACACTTCGCAAACATTCAGTAGTCTTTTTTGGCTACGGTATGAGAGATCCCCGTCTGATAGAATGGCTTAATAGTCTTGGCAAAGGCGGTCGCTCAAGACTGATGACTTCATACACCGTCATGCTTGAGTCAGGTTGGAACTCGATACCTGCTAATGAGAAAACTTTATTGAACGAGGCGAACATCAAGCCTGTATTGCTAAAATCTTATGATCAAATACCGTTATTAATCAGCGAACTCGTTGACGCCATTGTGCCGAAAGACATCTATAATATAAATTTCAAACTCTCCTTCGCATCGAGTGAGCGTGATAAATTAAAGATAGAACCGAGTAATGGAAAAGAACGGATAGTGGATGCGTCATGGATGATTGATAAAAATCTTATAGTATCATTAAACGAATATTATAGGATGGCAGATAAAAGCGTTACTAATGATAAAGAACGAGAAGAACTTCAATCCTGCGCTGTACGTATCGGAGAGGCTTTAGGAACTGCCCTTCTTACTAATGATGACCGCCAGTGGATAAAGAGCGTTACAGGATCAACGGCAATAGTTACCATTGAAAGCGATGACGACCTTATCCTATCGTTCCCGTGGGAACTGATAAGGGTAGAGGATGACTTTGCCGTAAAAGAGGGCAAGTTCGACCTTGTGAGGACAACGCCAGCCAAAGCACAAAACCCGATCACACTTACACCGCCAGATAGACTAATGAAACTTGTGGTCAACGTCTCCGCACCAGAGGGACAATTGATCGGAAATCTTGATTATGAGGCAGAAAGCTATCGAATATCTAAGTCATTATACGATTATGCAGAGACGATATTTACAGAGCTTGGCACGCTTGACGACTTGGCAGATACAATAACAAAGAGTGAACCAATCGGCGTGCATTTCTCAGGGCATAGTGCGCCGGGCGTTCTGTTGTTTGAGAATGAAGATGGTAGAGAGGACTTAGTACGCATAGGAAAACTGATAAACGAAATCAGAAAAAAGGCTTCAAACAAGCTACCACGATTCTTTTACCTTTCTAGTTGCTTCGGTAATGACCCTGGCAAAATTGAGGAAGGTAAGGTCGGATCCCAAATAACATCTGCACAACTTCATCGTGAAGGGGTTACACAGGTCATCGGATACTACGGACCCATCGTTAACGAGCTTTCAACAATGGCAGAAGTTGCAATATATCATGCAATTTCAGACGGTCAAGAGACTAGATATGGCGTAAGGCAAGCAAGATCCGCGTTATCAAAAGGTTCGGTATCTATCCTGAATTCAATGCACAAGATGGGAACAGGACAAGAGCTTATAAAAGCCTTTCCGTTTGCATGGGCGCAGATTGTTCTCTATCATCGTGGTACAGATTATCCACTCAGCAAAAAGACGTCATCCGGACATATTCAGGACTACGAAGCCAAACAGCAAAGGACGTTCAGAGGTATAGATCGCCGAACGCTTTCTACAGGATTCATCGGCAGAAGGCGAGAACTGCACAAATTCCGCAGTTGTCTTGACTCAGGGCAGAGAACATTTGTCTTTCAAGGACTTGGCGGGCTTGGAAAAAGTACAATCGCCCTGCATGCTCTATACGCATTACAGATGCTGGTACCCGAAAAGAATATACTGACGATATGGTGTCAGGATATGGAGAATTCACCCGATCAGGCGATGGAACTAATAAAAGCTGTCTTTGATTTTGGAAGCAGATTATTTGGACCACTGTGGGCGGAAGTCTCAGCCAACGCTGATCGGATACCGGAGACGCCGCAGAGGTTTGCGATGCTCCTGAACCTTATTATGAATAACACGCCGGGCATCGTCATATGTCTGGATAACATGGAATCGCTGATGGAGGGACCTGATAACGAGGAACCAGATGCACTTGGAAGATGGAAAAATCAGGAACTAGCGAATATCTGGCAGTTGTTGAAAATGATGTGTGCGGAAAGGCTTTGCGTCATCGGTAGCTGTCGGTATCGAAATAGAGATTTTAACGACTGCACGATCCCTGTCTCTGAGATGGGCGACAACGCTATATACCGCATGATGGGCTGGTTTGACGGACTCAGAAGCCTATCACTGCCAAACAGGGCAACGTTGGTCTCTTTAGTTCACGGACATCCAATGGTGGTAGAGTTACTTGACGACCTAACAAAAAACGCTATGACAGACTGGAAGGATACCAGTGGTAAATGGGAAACGCCGTCTAATGATGATGATGTGGCAATAAAAAGGGAATGGGATCAGATAATTGCACCTGCGATACCGAAAGTTGAAGATAGACTCAAGGAGAACATTCTACTTAATAAGATATGGAACAATGTGCTGGACGATAAATGCAGGCGTATGCTATTCCGTATGACACTGCTTCTACACCCCTGTGACTGGGAGATGATGCTTCAGTTGGGTGAAAATGGAGAGAGTGAATCTGAATCGTCAGTGACTGCACGCAAACTCAAAAATACGTCACTGGTCGTTCAGTTAGAGGATCGGGATTTGAGAAACCTTTACGAACTGCACCCCATGACAGCGAAGTTCATCTCCAAACAATTTGATGAGGGTGAAGCCAATGCCTTGAAGCAGGAGACCTATCTGTACATCGGCACTTACCTTGAGAATTTGGCAAAAGCGTTACTTGATATAAGAGCAGGTATAGATGCAGGTCAGTACCTTTTTCTATGCGGAGAATACGACCGTGCTGTAGAACTTCTGGGTTCAGCTTCGGATTGGCTTCAAGAATGGGGAATGGTCAGGGCGGGCATCGCACTGCTGGAAAGATTTGAGTCTCCCGGAGTCATGGCGAAGATGGATAAAAAATTATGCGGACAGATGCTTGGAATTCAAGGAAATGCTTACTATTCTCTGGGACAGGTGGACAAGTGCATAGGATACTACCAGCAAGCTTTAGAGATCGCTAGAGAGACCGATGATAAAAGAGGTGAAGGCAATAGGCTTGGTAGTCTGGGTTTGGCTTATCGCTCTCTGGGACAGGTGGAGAAGGCTATTGGATACTATCAGCAGGCTTTAGAGATTGCCCGAGATACCAGCGACAGAAGAAACGAAGGTAACTGGCTTGGCAGTCTGGGTTTGGCTTATTATTCTCAGGGACAGGATGTGGAGAAGGCTATAGGATACTTCCAGTACTTCCAGCAGGCTTTAGAGATTGCTAGAGAGATCGGCGACAGAAGAAACGAAGGTAACTGGCTTGGCAGTCTGGGAATTGCTTATTATTCTCAGGGACAGGTGGAGAAGGCTATAGGATACTTCCAGCAGGCTTTAGAGATTGCCCGAGAAACCGGTGACAGAAGAAACGAAGGTAACTGGCTTGGCAGTCTGGGAAATGCTTACTATTCTCAGGGACAAGTGGAAAAGGCTATTGGATACTACCAGCAGGCTTTAGAGATTGCTAGAGAGATCGGTGATAAAAAAGGTGAAGGCAATGGGCTTGGCAGTCTGGGAAGTGCTTATCGTTCTCTGGGACAGGTGGAGGAGGCTATTGGATACTACCAGCAGGCTTTAGAGATTGCCCGAGAGATCAGTGACAGAAGAAATGAAGGTAACTGGCTTGGAAATCTGGGAACTGCTTACTCTAATCTGGGACAGGTTGAAAAAGCGAGGGCATATCTCAACCAAGCACTCGCCATCGCAACGGAGATCAAATACCCAAGATTGGAATCCTTTGCTCTCAGTAATCTGGAGAAATTAAAGTGAATTACCCACGACTAATGAACGTTAAATAATTCACTTATTGCAATTTAGATTTGTTTATGTTATTATATATACAGTGTTAGATAGTGATTGACTTTCTGTGATAGACTTAGTAACAAAACATTCTTAAAGGAAGGATAAACTCTGATTAGCGATAAAATTCAAACTCTTGCAGTTTCAAATCTCAGTAGATTGACGATACCTGAGTATATAAACCTAATATTCGACGACTTTATAGAATTAAAAGGGGATCGAAAATCAGGTGAAGATAAAATGGTGTTGGGTGGATTAGCGCGATTGAATGGACAAAAAGTTATAGTCATTGGCTACTGGGGAGATATATCTGAAGGATCAATCAAAACTCCAGCATCAGATGGATACCGTAAAAGTATAAGATTAATGAATCTGGCAGAGACCTTTAGAAAACCTGTTGTCGTACTCATTGATATTCCAGAAATCCAACCTTTCTCTTTTTACCAACAACGAGATGAGTATTTTGTGCAGGCTTTGGAGAGCATGATAAACCTAAAAGTTCCTGTTGTTTCTGCTATAATAGGTACATATAATAGTTATCTAACATTCGATTTGTGTGCTTCAGATCGGATTCTTATGCCCGAACAGGCGCTCTGTGTAATCTCATTTTCGGGTGATGTAACTGATAATGATCCTGTTGATGTATTGCATATTGATATACAAGATTTGCTTAAACTCAATCTGGTGGATAGAATGGTTGAGTATTCGGCGGATAGTGATAACAAATTGCTGGGTAACGCATGGAAGAAAACCTTACTTGATGAGATTAGTCAATTATCACAGATCGATTCTGAAGCTCGTATAGAGCAAAGATTCATTAAGCTACAAACTCGATTTTCCAACATTAAATCTATAAAATCGGGCATCTTGTTGAGCAATAATCTATAACAAAATTCACAATTCCTTATTCACGGGATAGGACATAACAATATGCTTCAAGACTCGATGAGAAGATTGACGAGTTTTATAACACAACCAATTGCCAAAGTTCTTGCAGGGATAGGTATAACAGCCAATTCTCTTACAATAACAGGATTATTTTTTGGTATTGCGGCAGGGATTTTTATTGCTTTAGGACGCCTAAAACTTGCTGGAATACTTATTTTGGTAGGTGGAAGTTTCGATATGTTTGATGGTGCAGTAGCAAGAGCCAGCAATAAGAATAGCCCCTTCGGCGCTTTACTCGATTCAGTCGTTGACAGATATTCAGAAGGGATAATCTTTCTTGGATTAGCGATATATTTCGCTATGGAAGGCTCAATGAAGGATAGAGTATATGGATTGATCCCAACCTGTCTTGGTTTGATCAGTGCGTTTCTTGTTAGCTATGTGAGAGCCAGAGCAGAAGGATTGCAATTGGATTGCAAGGTTGGACTTATGCAACGTCCAGAAAGAGTTATTTTACTTGCTCTTGGAGTATTATTTCAGAGTTTTTCAATCGTCAACGTCAGCATTCTTATCGTTGCATTGTGGATACTCGTTATATTATCGCATATTACAGTTTTACAGCGTGTCGCCTTTGCATTGAGGAAGCTTCAAGGCATAGACGCATGAGGTTATGACCTTGAATATCCAATTCATTGTAAATCCATCAGCAGGTCAAGGCAGATACAAACGCATTATCCATGACATTGAGCAAGTGATGTTAGAAGGTCAACATCATTATGACGTAGCGATTCCCAGTTACAAAGGTGAAGCGACTCTATTGGCGAAAAAATTCGCTTCTGATCATGACGTCGTTGTCGCTGTTGGTGGAGATGGCACGGTTAATGAGGTTATAAACGGTCTGGTAGGAACTAATGCTATTTTTGGTATAATTCCTGCTGGTACAGGAAATGGGTTCGCCCGAGAATTTGGATTACCTCTCCATCCAAGAGAAGCCTGCAAAGTACTTTTGAACGGTTATACCAGATGGATAGATATAGGCAAAGCGAATGACAGATACTTTGTAGGCGTTGCTGGTCTGGGATTTGACGCCTTAATTGCCAAGTTTGTCGGTAAGATGTTTGGTCCATTACGTGGTCTCTGGATTTACTTCTTTGCTGGTATGCTTGTTTTTAACAGGTATAAACCTGCGCCTATTAATATAGTGATAGATTCTGAGAGTTTAGAGGTACGTCCATTAGTTGTAGCAATATCGAATACCAAAAGATACGGTGGAAGAGCTTTGATAGCACCCGATGCAATTCCAGATGATGGTTTGTTTGATGTTTGTATTATCCGTCCTATGGGTGCTTTTGCTCTCATTCGTCACCTTCCAAAGCTATTTAATGGCACACACACACAGCTTTCTTACGTCAAAATATATAGAGGCGTTAAAGTCACTATAAAGGCACAAGACCCAATGCCTATCCATTTAGACGGCGAGGCATTAGATAGTTGTAACAAAATGCAATTTACAATAATTCCAAAAGCTATAAGACTACTGATTCCAAAGGAAGGAGGAAACGGATTAGAGATTTAATCTCTAATTTATCAGCTATGGGTAAAGGATACAATGGGAAAATTTTAAGGATAGACCTGTCAGAACATAAGATTGAAGTTGAAGAACCTGATGAATTTATATATAGAGCGTATATGGGAGGAGCGGCGCTGGCGGCTCAATATATTCTGAGAGAACTTCCAAAAGGTATTGATGCGCTATCCCCTGATAACATGCTTGTATTTACTTGTAGCGTGATAACAGGATCGCCGATCCCCGGTGCATCTCGATTTACCGCCGCAGGAAAATCACCTCTTACCAATGGCTATGGCGAAGCAGAAGCCGGTGGATGGTGGGGTCCAGAACTAAAAAAAGCAGGCTATGATGGTATAATCATTAAAGGCAGATCACCAAATCCTGTCTATATCTGGATTCACGATGGCGAGGTCGAGATCAGGGATGCGTCAAAGTTGTGGGGAATGGTGACTGGTGATTCTCAATCTGCCATTAAAGATGAACTTGGCGATGATAGGATACGCGTACTTCAAATAGGACCCGGCGGAGAAAAACTGGTCAGATACGCCTGCATTGTAAACGAATTAAAGCACTTCAATGGGCGCACTGGTATGGGTGCAGTTATGGGGTCAAAGAATCTCAAAGCCATAGCAGTACGAGGTACAAAAAATATTGAGATGGCGCATGAAGATTCCGCAAAAGATATATTGAAATGGCTCAGAGAAACGTACGTATACAAACCACACGATATGCACGACGAAGGTACAGCACGTTTGGTTCCAGCTTTAGATCAAGGTGGAATCCTGCCGACTCGCAATTTCAGAGATGGCTCATTTGAAAAAGCTCTCGACATTAGTGGAACTCGAATGAAAGAGACTATTATGGTTCGGAGAGGAACTTGTTACGCATGTTCTATCACCTGCAAGCGTGAGGTTGAAGTTAATGAAGGTCCATTTAAGGCAAGTAAGGAATATGGCGGACCTGAATATGAAACGATAGGCGCTCTCGGATCAGCGTGTGGAGTAGGGAATCTCGCCGCTATATCTATGGGTAACGAAATATGTAATAAATACACCATTGACACTATATCAGCAGGAATGACGATTGCTTTTGCTATGGAGTGTTTTGAGAATGGCATATTGACTAAAGACGATACTGGTGGGATCGATCTCAGATTCGGCAATGCTGAAGCTATGGTAAAGATGACGGAGATGATCGGTAAGCGTGAAGGTCTAGGAGATTTATTCGCTGAAGGCGTTATGCGTGCCTCCAAAAAGATTGGCAATGGTGCAGAGAAATACGCAATGCACGTTAAAGGTCAGGAACTACCCATGCACGAACCAAGAGGCAAGAAAAGCCTTGCTTATGCTTATTCATTGTCACCAACTGGCGCAGACCACATGGAAGCAGCGCATGACATATCATACGAACTTGCTACCGCAGATGAGAATCATCCTCTTTCTCCACTTGGCTTGATAGAATCCGTAGATCATCTCGATATGGGTCCAAAAAAAGTAAGAGCGTTCCTTTATGCAAAGCAGTTAGATGATTTTTATAACTCCATCGGTATGTGCGATTTTGTCGCTGGTCCGATAGGACCGCTTTCTATTACAAAGCTGGTAGAATATGTCAGAGCGGTTACAGGATGGGATACAAGCCTTTGGGAATTTATGAAGGTCGGTGATCGCGCTAACGTTTTAATGCGCTTATTTAATAATCGTGAAGGATTCACCAAAGATGATGATACGCTTCCAAACCGCATTTTTGAGGGATTGGAAAACGGTGCGCTCAAAGGTGAAAAGATAGATAGAGAGAAATTCGAGAAGATGAAAGTTCTCTTTTACCAGATGTCTGGCTGGGACGATAATGGCTATCCCTCAGAAGCAAAACTTGCAGAATTAGGGCTTGAGTGGACAGAGGATTTCATCTAAATCGTAAAAAATCCCCCCCCTTCCCCCTTGAAAAGGGCTAATCTTTACCCACAAGTCTGTAAACCCACGTGGATAAAGGATTTGTAACCCCCTTTTAGCTAAACTTATCTTTACCCACAAGTCTATAAACCCTTGTAGATAGAGGATTTATAACCCCCTTTTAGCTAAAAGGGGGAAGGGGGAATTTGATTAATTAAACAAACTATAAATATTAATAAATCTATTCAAAGGTATTTCGGCATATTACCAATAACTCTATTGATATTTTTGAGTATCTATTGAACCAAATGACCCAAAACTTTAATCAAATCTCCCTTTATCCCTCTTTAGCTAAAGAGGGAAAAGACTTTGTTCCTACAATATCTATCATTTGTGGGTAAAGATTAGTTGAAAAGGGGGAGATTCAAATCCTTATCTTTATTGAGAATCCTGTCCTTAATTTGCCATTTAGTAAACCAAACAGGTATTTCAAATTCACCGAGGATGGTATTACAGACGAAATCATTGATGAGCGTAGGATTAGCTCATACTTTGTTCCAATCGCTCCACCCAAGAAACGTAAAGGTAAAGACCAATCAACATTCTTTCTTTCTTACTCTATGAGAACACACCCGCCGGCAAACTGACCAAAGATATTCTGATCAAAAGAAATAACCTCTAATACCTATTTGATATAGAAATGAGACTTAAAATGTCATTCTGAGTGACCAAAGGAAACGAAATTGAAGATTGGAAGATTTCACCACAGAGTTCACGGAGATCACAGAGAGAAAATAAGGAAAAAATTCTACAATGAAAGGGCATGCCCTTTCATTCTCCGTGAACTCTTTGGCGGAATGACTTGAATGGCACTCCATTTCTGTCTGATGCCAAAAGCAATCTCTGCAATAATCCCGGGCGCACGTACCATTGAGCAACTTGAGGAGAACATAAACGCATCAAACGGTGTTGGATTACCAGATAATATCCTTAAAAAAATAGATCATTTTCGTGTTAAACTATTGGACAATGGTTAAGTTTGTGGTATAGTATTATAGGATCAAAAATATGGCATTAGAGCCAATGTCACTGACTTAACGAGTTTTAACCCCAGAGGGGGTGTTATATTTATAGAAAAATCATGTAATATAACCCAAAGCTCCAGCGGAGCGACATGTTTTTCATAGATGACGATTTATATATCGCTCCGCTGGAGCTAATGCTTTTACCTGACTCGTTTCTATAAATATAACGTTCCTCTGGAGCTTGTAACTTGTGTTGTAGTGCAAATAATAATCACTATAAGTAACACTATTTTCCTTATGTCAGTGCCATTGGTATTAGAGCGTTTTGCCATAATTGTATAGATTCTGAGAAAGGATAAATAGAGATCACTTAGGTATTGACTATCCCCTTTGATAAGGGCGACAACTAAATGGAGACATTGACATGAATGCATCGAACGATCAGATTATGTTTGTGGACAACTTTGACGGTAAGTTGAATGAAGACTGGCTATGGCTTCGGGAAAATCCGGATCATTGGCGTATTCGGAACGGCGGATTGGAGATTCTCGTCGAACCCGGCGCGGCGGATACGGTCAGGAATGCACTGTTGCGTCCCGCACCGGATCGTAGCACTGGCAAGTATGCCATCGAGGTGACTGTCACAAACCATACCTATCCCTCTCAACAATACGAGCAAGCGGGGATCACCTGGTATAATAATGGCAAACCGGTCTTCAAGGAAGTCAAGGAACTTATTGATGGTGAACTCTACATAATCCCTGGCAAACAACCGATGCCGACGAAGAGTGTTCGGCTGCGCCTACTCGTCACCGCAGATTCATGGGAAGCACAGTATTGCCCCGAAGGCGAAACAGAATTCCAGACTGCGGCGAATGGTGAGCTTCCTCCACCAGACAACGACCAGGTGAGTATTCAATGCTACAACGGCCCGGCGAATGAGGAGCATTGGATCCGATTCGAGAACTTCTGCATCAAGCTATCATCGCAGTAACATACGACTTGATTTTGGGTAGTGCTATACATGTAATATACATGATGCACTGTGATAAATGGAAAGTGGTATAAGAATAGAAAGGAATACACGAATGAAAAAACATAAAGTTGCTCAAGTTGGGACAGGTGGACGAGGGAAGATTCACGCTAATGCGTTTTTAAAGCTTTCAGATCGTTTTGAGATGGTTGGTCTATGCGATATTGACCAAAATAAGCTTAATGCTTATGCAAACGAAAAAGGGTTGCCTGCAAATATACTTTATACTGACGCAGAAAAAATGCTGGATGAAACAAAACCAGACGTTTTCTGCTTTGTAACTCAACCAAATTTGCGCCTTCCAATGGTTGAATTGGCGGGGAATTATGGTGTTAAAGGGCTGGCTTTTGAGAAACCGATGGCTACGTCATTAAAAGAGGCATGGGAAATCACAAGAATATGCAGAGAACACAATATCAAGGCTGTTGTATCTCATCAGCATAAGTATCTTGAATCTATGAGAAAAGTTAAAGCTATAGTAGATTCAGGTGACGTCGGTGAAGTTGAATACGTCAATGCTACATGTCAGGCATGGCTGTCTCAGTTGGGAACGCATTACATGGATTATATCCTCTGGGCTAACAACGGCAGTCGGGCAAAATGGGTCGTAGGACACATTCATGGTAAAGAATTGCTTAGTGATCATCATCCATCACCAAATTACACAATGGGACACGTTGAGTTTGAAAACGGTGTACGGTCATTTTTTGAATTTGGTAAGCTTTCAGCATCACACATGCCAAAGGATATGTTCTGGTTGGACGATAGACTGACTGTATATGGAACTCGTGGTTATGCTTGGGGTGAGCCAAATGGGCGCTGGGAAGCGTTTACGAAGTCAACGAAAGGTGAGGTTATAAATGGACAGGATGAACCATGGAGCGTTCAGGAACCGATTTTACTTCAACCTTTGTATTTAAAGGATTTGGCTGACTGGCTGGATGATGATAGTAAGGTACATCCCTGCAATGTAGATATATCCTATCATGGTTATGAGATTCTGGAAGCTGTCTGCATCAGTGCGATGGATCGTATACGTGTTGATTTGCCATTAGACCCGAATAAGTGTAAGGATATTTTTCAGCGTATGAGAAATGAACTACCCGAATGTCCAGAGCGTAATGCAAAGTGAATAAAGTGGGACAGTTCAAGTTATTTAATCATGAATCATAACTAATATCCTCACCCTTTTGAGCCATTATCTATATACGCAGTTGGCAAACTCATAGCTACATGGGCACAAATGAAAAATAACCAATGAAAATCATTTTTGGGGATCAATATGAATGAACGTGAAAGATTTTTAGCTACCGCAAAGTTTCAACCAGTTGATCGAACTTTTTTACTGCAACCATGGATGTGGGGAAGCACGATCACACGATGGCATAGCGAAGGTTTGCCCCAAAATATAGACTTAGTATCTTACTTTGGTACAGATCGAGAGGCTGGTGTTCCTATCGCTATGCAAGGAAGATATGGACCTCACCTTCATCCACCATTGGAACGTAAAGTATTGTCACAGAATGACGAATATTGCATCATAAGGGATGAAGAGGGTAATACTGTCAAACTTTTCAATGATGACCCGATGCAATCAATGCCACAATGGATCGAATATCCAATGAAAGATCGTGATGATTGGGAGAATATAATCAAACCACGCCTTGATCCTAAAATAGTAGGAAGATACCCACAGGATGAAGAGTGGGATAAATACGTTGAGGGAGTTCGGAACAGAGATTATGCGCTTGGTATATGGACAGGATCATTTTATGGTTGGCCCAGGTCGTTTATGGGTGTTGAGCGTATATCAACCATGTTCTATGATGATCCTGATTTAATCCATGAAATTTGCGAACATATTGCGGATTTTGTGATTGAAATGATCTCTCCGATACTCAAACAAATCAAATTGGATTTTGCATTTATATGGGAGGATATGGGAAGCAAAAACGGTCCGCTATGTTCACCGAATATATACCGTGAGTTTATGCTGTCACCATTAAAGCGAGTAACGCAATTACTTCGCAAACATGGAATTGATATTATAATAGTGGATAGTGACGGAAACAATGATGTTCTGATCCCATTATGGCTTGAGGCTGGTGTGAATGGCTTGCGTCCTTTTGAGATTGCCTCAGATTGCGACCCAGTAGCAATACGAAAGATATATGGCAAAGACTTAATCATTCAGGGCGGAATTGATAAGCGTGCATTGTCCAAAGACCTTGAAGATATTGACAGAGAAATATTATCAAAGGTTCCATGGCTTTGTATTCAAGGCGGTTATTTTCCTCAAGTTGATCATCTTGTTCCGCCTGGCGTTTCTCTGGAAAATTATCAATATTACTCACAGTTAATGCGAAAAGTTGTCGAGGATCCAGAAAGATATTTGCACGAAGCGAAGAAGCGAGGATTTTGGGATAACGATTAATGATACGAGTTTTTCACTTATAGAAAGAAAAAGAAGTTAAACACGGAGACACTGAGGCACGGAGAGAACATAGAAAGTATGGATCTTTGGTAAATTACGGGGATAATATTGTAGGAAAATACCCCGTTATATCCCAAAGAGCCGTTTTTTATTACTCGATTACTTGATGATTTCGTTAGTTAAAGTAGCCATTTGATTATAATAGTTCAGATTGTACTGTCATAATATATATCGAGATATAAGGGGATAAATATGAAAAAATATTATGAAGGTGTTGAGAAAAGATCAGATTGTAGCATATCGTGCATCTTCATGGCATTTGTTGCGGCATGTCCAGAATGGCAGTTGTTGAAGAAGATATAAAGTTCGTCTGTTGAGTCTGAAAGATGTTTAATCTTTGGGATCCAGTCTTTTAATTCGTTATCAGAATAAAGGTAGTTGTAGCGTTCAGCAGAATTTCCGCTGTACCATGATTCTTTATTCCTTCCATGAAACCTGACGTAGCCAAGTTTGTTTGTTGCCACAGCTTCCGGGAGCATAAGACCGGGGATGTCAGGCTCATCAACGGAACAATAGGCTATATCGAGATTCTTCAAGAAATCAAACGTCGGTTTAGTAATCCATGATGTATGCCTGAATTCGGTGATCAAAGGATAGTTTGGGTAAATCTCTTTACACTGGCTCAGATAAGCTCTATTTTCTTGAGTGTTTCTAAAGGCATTTGGAAACTGAAACAGCACGCCTTTCAATTTATTTGCCTCAACCAATGGCTGAATTGCTTCCTCGAATTGGTCAAACACCGACTTGTTATCTTTTCTTTCGTGGGTCATGTCTTTATTAGCTTTCAATGTGAATTGGAAATCCGGTGGGGTGTTTTTGACCATCCTATCTAAAATATTGGGCTTAGGAATGGCGTAGTATGAGGAATTCACCTCAACGATTTTGAAGTGCTGGGCATAAAAACTCAGCATCTCCCCGCTTTTGATGTTCTCAGGATAGAATTTGCCTACCCAATCTTTAAAGCTATATCCTGAAGTTCCGATATATACTATCGCCATTTCCTTATATTTCCAATCAATTTAGATTTTTAAGGCTTTCCACCCCTGTACCTTAGCGGGAGAATAGCTCGTGCTTTATCTTGCCCCATGTTGTTCCAAGCTTGCCAGCAGGATAGACAGCCTTATAAGCATGAGCAGGATCAAACCAGTCAGGATTTCGATCAGCCGCATGATTACTTGTCAGGTTGTCCCGGTTCTTACCATCTGCATCCATTACGTAGATTTCAAAATTCCCATCCTGATTGTATGCAAAAGCGATTTCTCTACCGTCAGGAGACCACGCTGGGTCCCAATCATTGGGAATAAAATCGTCGTGATTGTTTTTTGTCAGACTGCTTAGGTTCTTACCATTTTGAATTTAGAGTATCAATTTTTTCTGCAATCCTACCATCAGTACTAGCAGTTATTGTGCCATTCGGTTTGGTTTGTGATGGCGCTCCTGCCGGTGGTGGTCCCCCCCCCCCAGATGATCACCCAATTGGCTCCTGATTTTCCAACAGTATACATCCATTGAGGCGCCATATTTATGTTAGTGATATTCAGGTTCTTTATATCTTCCACAGGGTATCTGAGTGTGTGAAACAGAAATTTATAATCCGCTTTCATAGAGTTACCAGAAAGGTCTACCACACTATTTTTTAGAAGTGACATGGTATATTCAGTATCCACATCAAAGGGTTTGGTATCATGCGGCGGCAATATTGTCACTTCCTCATTTTCACCAACTGCCCATTCAAAGACCCATTTATCTGAGGATATATTGGCAGTAGGCTCAAAAGTTATTCCGCTCAACAACTTGCTCCTGTCTATTAGTTCACTAAACTTGATTACTATCTTTGTGTCATGACCGATATCCTTTTGATTGTTTTCTGGAGACGTAGATATTATTTCCGGTGGAGTAGTATCAGGTTCAGACGTAATAAAATTGATTGTAGTAGGTGACATGGCATTACCTCCAGTATCGGTAATACCTTTTACTGTCATAGTGTATGTTGTGTTTTTACTCAAAGCAGTAGACGGCTTAAATACAATGGTGTGGGTAGTTGAATCGTAGGAGACATTACCACTTACACTTGGTGTAAAGGTCAGATTGGCAATTGAAGGGGGAGATATGTCCTTGTCAAATATCACAATAATCTCTGCCGTTGTTGGCACATTATTTGCTCCATTCTTTGGTATTGAATTCAGGATCAAAGGTTCTACTCCGCTTTTCTTAGTAACTTCATCAGAATTTCCCCCGCATCCTATTAGCCCTGTAACAGTAAAAGAAAACAGTATAAAAAATAAAACCGCTCTTCTCATGTTCTTTCCTCCTTGAATATCCGGCATTATCGGATACGAATAATAACACAGAACTTTATCAAGACAGGACTTGTAATTGCATATATTCAATATTATAAACTACTATCAGAGATATTTCAATGGTTAAGTGGACATCGAATAACTCAACTACGAGTCCTGGCTTTGTGGATGTATGGTCTGTTCCAAGTAAAACATTATAGCCTTCACAAAGTGTCTGACTATCTGCCTTTAGAAGCAAACAATGTGTGTTCTTGACCAATGAGCCATTTTTTTGTCTTGATCTTGCAGAAAGGAGATTGTATAATAGTAATTTAATTACAAATTAATAATGCTGGTCATTTTTAAGGGAGGAATTAATTAAATGGCATGTCCTTATTATCGAGAACGGTTAGGAGGTAAGGTAGTAGGTTTCTGCAAGGACAGCCGAGAAAACATTCCCAGTCAAAAGCATCAGGATTGTCTGTGCCAATCCAGTTCGGGAATGTATTCTGAGTTTTGTCCTGTATATTCAAAATTACAGCAAAACGGACAAAAACAAGGCTTTCTAAGACGAATATTACGAACAGTCAAAAGGCTAGAGTTCAATACAAAAGGGAATTGATGGTTATGGCTCAACGAATTGAAGAAATAAGACCACAAGAAAGCCTGATAGGGTTATTAAAGATATTTCCTCGTCAAGGTGAATGGACAGAATCGGATTATTTTAAATTGCCTGAAACTAACAAAATAATAGAACTATCCGAAGGGAGGCTCATTATTTCACCATCACCAACAACACAGCATCAACAAATTATAAGTAAATTACATCTTTTGATTGGGAATTTTGTATTGTTAAACAATTTAGGTGAGGTTGTAACATCACCGTTAGATGTTAGGTTATGGAAAGGAAAAATCAGGCAACCAGACATAGTATTTATGAGCAATAAGCACAGAAAAAGAATCACAAGAAGATACTTTGGAGTGCCTGATCTTGTAATGGAAATATTATCTAAAGGTACGGCGAAGGTGGATAAAGAGGAAAAATTCCAAGAATATGAAAGGGCAGGAGTTTTGGAATACTGGATAGTTGATCCTTTCAAAAAAGGCATAACTGTTTATACTTTGGAAAATGGAATTTATGTGCTGTTCGGCAAATTGGGTCCGGGTGAAATTGCCAAGTCAAAGCTGTTAGATGGTTTTGAGGTCAGCATTGATGAAGTTATGGTATAAGTTGTATTATGATAAATAAAGAACAATCCGAAAGTAATTGTTGAAAATTATCACGGAGGTGATGTTTTAAAATTTACGTTTTTTTTGAAATTTGCGTTCAAAGTAGAATCTATATCCTCTTGGTTTTTAGTATAAAAAAGGAGATTAAATATATGACTCATCGTGAGCGTTGGGTTAATTGTATGCACTTTAAGCCTGTGGACTACATACCAGACGAAGAATTTGGCTATTGGTCAGAAAACCTTGCTGTATGGAAACAGCAGGGAGTACCTGATAATGTAACAAATCTGGAAGCCTATTTCCAGTTTGCTCCCCGTAGTGGCGTCCCTGCTGGATTGGGATTCTCTTATGGGTTTGAATCAAAAGTTCTCGAAGAAACAGACACATACCGTATAATTCAAGATGGTGATGGCGCAAAACAGCAGGTATTCACGGATGGATCATCCACAATACCACATTACATTGAGTTCGGTCTAAAGGGACGTAAAGAATGGGAAGAACTCTATAAACCCCGACTTGATATTGATAACCCATCTCGATACCCTGAAAACAGAAGCGATTGGGAACAAATTAAAACAAGACTTAATGATCCCAACTGGAATATTCCTATTGGCATCGGTATGAGTAGCCTTTTTGGAGTTATACGCAACTGGGCTGGATTTGAAGGTATCTCTATGTTGTGTTATGATGATCCAGAGCTTGTTGAAGAGATGATCACTCATCTAGCGGATATGACTTGTGCAGTGATAAAGCGTGCCGCTTCTGAGATCAAGATAGATTACGCCGCTGGATGGGAAGACATGGCTTTTAATCATGGACCTATAATATCGCCAACCATGATCCGAAAATGGATGACTCCGAATTATAAACGCATAAGCGACATATTGCGAGCAAATGGCTGTGACATAATCTACACTGACTGCGATGGTAACATAAATGACATGATTGAACCTTGGTTAGAAGGCGGCGTCAATGGTATCTTCCCGGCTGACGTAGTAGGCGGTACAGAACCCATCGCCATCAGGAAGAAATATGGCGATAAAGTCGTAATACTCGGTGGTGTAGATAAACACGCCTTGATCGCTGGTAAAGATGCCATTAAAGCTTACATCAAGAAAATCAAACCTTATGTGCTTGAAGGCGGATGGATCCCTCACGTAGACCATAGATGTCCTCCTGACGTCACATTTGAAAACTATCTCTACTATCTTGATGTGAAGCGAGAGACGTTTGGTATGCCCAAAGATGAGGAATTCGAGAATAGACCAGAAGTAAAGAAGATCAAATCCACATGGAAGGGAACCTCATTGGCTGTTTAATACATTAATATGGAGGCGAAGTTAGGCAATTAATAGAACGCGGATAAACGCGGATTAAACGGATTTTCGCTGATTGAAAATAAGTAAAGAAGAATCCGCGAAAATCCGTTTAATCCGCGTCATCCGCGTTCTATTCTTATCAGAAAGTGAAAAAATTTATGTTAAACTTGCTTAACTACGATAATAAAGGTCAATAACCCACGACCCTAAAGGGTCGGGGCTTGCGTTGAAACTTAGACGCAACTCTTGTTGACTAGCCTAAGTCTTAACTGACTACGTTGTGTGCGAATCATATAGGTACTTCGGGATATTCAGTCTAGTGCCGAACACTACGGTATATAGTTAAAAGTTCTGAGGGGAAGGAACGGTGCTGTATACAAGTAAACCGCATACAACATTGGCGAAGACTGCTAACGGGTTTCGGTAGTTCCTGGCGGGATTAATTAACTCGCACAAAAACTACCTCTTATTTTTAACATTAGAAAGGAGAAAGGCAATTCCTCCCCTCCCCTAAAGGGATAGGGGTTTCCTTGCCGAAATTTTATGAAACTTGTCAATTTTGAATCTGGTGGTCAAGAAAGGCTTGGCGCATTAGTTGACGAAAAAATCTATGACTTAAACACCTGCTACGCCTTGTTTCTTATGGGAACAACACGGGAAGTTGCGGGAAAAGCGGATGCAGACATACTAACGAGGATGACGGAAAAGGCTAATGCTGAAATGCCTTATCGCATGATTGATTTCTTGAAATTGGGCGATCAGGCAATGCAAAGGGCAGAGAAGATTCTTGATCGTGTATCAAAATCTTCTAATGAGTTTCCAAAAAATGCAGTACGCAAAGCATCTGAAGTTCGATTCAAGTCGCCTATTCAAAGACCCGGTAAAATACTGTGCCTTGCTGGAAATTACATGGAACACATAAAAGAAGGCGGAAGAGCATTTGCGGGTAAAGAAAAAATGGCTCCTCGTGTTTTCATGAAACCATCCACAACGATTATTGGAAACGGTGACTCCATTATGCTCCCAAAAATAGGAAACAAAATTGACTGGGAAGCTGAACTGGCAGTAGTCATAGGAAAAAAAGGAAAGTATATAAAGTCAGAAGATGCTTATGATTATATAGCAGGCTACACGATAATGAACGACGTTTCAGAACGTGAACTAATAATAGAAAATGATTATCGTGAACCTAGTGAATGGAACAAGTTCTTTGACTGGCTGAATGGGAAATGGATGGATACTTTTGCTCCTATGGGACCGTGCCTTGTAACAAAAGATGAAATACCAGACCCACATGATCTAGGCATTAGACTGAAAGTGAATGGTCAGATCAAGCAGGATTCAAATACCGGAAACATGATCTTCAGCATCCCTGAACTTGTGGAGTTTATTTCACGTATAATGACTCTTGAGCCAGGGGATATAATAGCGACCGGTACTCCAGAGGGAACCGGACACGCCATCGGACAATTTCTTAAAAATGGTGATGTAGTAGAAGTTGAGATAGATGGTATCGGTATGCTCAAAAGTCCTGTAACATTGGAGTAAATATAAAAAAGATGGTTCTTCCGGCTTGAGTGTGGAAATATAAGATTTTAAATCCCCCTAACCCCCTTTTTCAAAGCTAATCTTTACCCACAAATTATAGATATTGTGGAAACCAAGTCTTTTCCCTCTTTAGCTAAAGAGGGATTAAGGGAGATTTGATTAAGGTTTTCGGATCAATAGATACTCAAAAATATCAATTGCGTTATTGATGATATACCAAAATACCTTTGGTAAATTCATTCAGATATATGACTTAATTAATCAAATTCCCCCTTCCCCCTTTTAGCTAAAAGGGGGTTATAAATCCTCTATCCACAATGGTTTATAGACTTGTGGGTAAAGATTAGTTTTTCAAAGGGGGGAAATAGAGCCATTCCTACACTTTACTCGGAAAAACCAAAAATTATATGAGTTTTTCACTTATAGAAATAAAAAGAAGTTAAACACGGAGACACAGAGGCACGGAGAAAAGGCATTGCAAAAAATAAAATGAAAATAGCCACAAAGACACAGAGGACACAAAGATTTAAGAGATTTTAAATGGGCGGGAATAGAAAATCCTTATGCCCTCTGCGTTCTCTGTGTCTTTGTGGCAAAATTTTTGACAATGCTAGATGGAAGGATAATGGATGAAAAAGAATAAACGAGTATTACAGTTTCATCCTTCATCCTTTCTAAGTTCTCTCCGTGCCTCTGTGTCTCCGTGTTTTTTCATGCTGAAAAAGTCGTAAAATTAAAGATCAAGATTTGGCATGGTTCACAATCAGAATTATTTTGATTATGAAATATGCCAATTTTTTTTGTTTTTTTGTCACCTTTTAGTAATCTGCTGTGTCATATATATCAAAGGCAAATTATACACAGGAAGCAAAACAATGCAGACAGAAGATAGTTACTTCATTCAAAAATGCCTCAACGGTGAATCAGAAGCCTTTGGTTTTCTCGTAGATAAATACAAAGCTAGCGTGTATTATTTTCTACTCTCAAGGCTTCGGAACGTTCAGGATGCTGAGGACGTGTCTCAGAAGGTGTTTATTAGAGCTTACGAAAGGCTTAAACATCTAAGAAGATGGGAGAGCTTTGCAAAATGGCTATATTCAATAGCTTACACTCAGAGCAGAAACTTCATCCGAGAAAAGTATAACCGCCCTGATTGTGAATCATTCGAGGAACAGGATCCAAGTATCATGATAAATCATTCGATTGATTCTTACAACGAAGAACAGGCTATTGAGTCAATTAAAGAAACCATAGAAGAGGCATTGAGTTTGCTTCCAGAGATGTATAGAGAAGTTTTGGTACTCCATTACATTGGTGGTATGCAAAACAAAGAGATTGCCGTTATTCTTGGCACATCTATTGATAATATCAAACAAAGGCTGAGTCGAGCCAGATTAATGCTAAAAGAGGAGGTACTCGCTATGATGAGCGCAGTTTATGACCAGCAGAAACTAACAGCGAAATTTACATTCCATATCATGGATATGATCAAAAAGTTAAAGATTCATCCGGTATCAACGACGAATGGGGTACCGTGGGGATTATCATTAGCGGCAGGGCTTATAATCGCAGTCATGAGTATTAACCCGACACTAATCCAATTTACACATATCGGAACACCCATATACGCACCATTACTAGGCGAAACAAAGGTGTTGAAGATTGGCGAAATCCCTGTGGATGTTGTAAAAATTTCCAATATGCCATTCTTGTCAGGTAAGATGGGAAATGGCAACGGCGGGGAACCTCAAAAGCCTGATATACAAAATGCCTTCTTTTTGGCGCCAAAGGGAGAAGGTGGAACATGGGCAAAGAAAACCGATATGCCTAACCCAAGAGGTGGTTTAAGTTCCAGTGTGGTAAACAGCAAAATCTATGCCATCGGAGGCATGATAGCTGTGGGTACTGCTATTGCTACAATGGATGAATACGATCCGGCAACAGATAAATGGACAAAGAAAGCTGATATGTCAACAGTGAGAGTTCACTTTTCCGCAAATACGGTGAACGGTAAAATTTATGCCATTGGTGGTGGAAACTTATCTGGTCCTCTTGCATCGGTGGAAGAATACGATCCGATAGCAGATAAATGGACAAAAAAGGCAGATATGCCAACCCCTAGATCAAATTTCTCAGCCAGTGTAGTAGATGGAAAGATATATGCAATTGGTGGTAGGAATAATAATGGTCATGTTCCTGCAGTAGAAGAATATGATCCTGCGCTGGATAAGTGGACAAAGAAATCAAATATGTCGAAAGCGAGATCATATTTCACTGCCTGCGCGTTGAATGGAAAAATTTATGCTTTGGGTGGTTGGATACCGAATGAGCAACTTTTGTCTGTGGAAGAATACGATCCGATAGCAGATAAATGGACAAAAAAAACGGATATGCTTATAACAAATTCTGCCTTCGCAATCTGTGCGTTGAATGAAAAAATATATGTATTTGGTGGTGAAACTCCTGATGGAGCTACTCCAATTTCAACAGTATTTGAATATGACCCAAATACAGATAAATGGACAAAAATGCCCGATATGCCAATAGCAAGAGCATTTACCTCTGCAAGCGTGGTAAATGGGAAAGCTTATATTATGGGTGGTTCGACAGACTCAACAACGGTAGAGGAGTATACACCGGAAGACTTGCAAATTTCAGCTATTTCTCCGCAGGGGAAATTGCCTACGTCATGGGGCGATCTTAAAAGCAGATGATATTGACAACTTGAGATAGTTGTTTCCGTAGCCCAAACTTCCAGCTTGGTAAATCAATAAGCCAACCTAAAAGATTGGGCTACAAAGTTAGACTAACATATTTCAAGCAGGTCTTTAAGAGTTTTGCATCTGCCGGGATGTGCTAGTTTTTTGAGAGCGACGCCCTCAATTTGCCTGACTCGCTCACGGGTTATGCCGAATTTTCTACCAACTTCTTCAAGAGTCTGAGGTTCATTTCCGTCAAGACCAAAACGAAGGCGTATGATCTCCGCTTCACGATCAGAAAGGGCGCTTAAAGCCGTTTTCACATATTCCCTGACTACGTTAGCAACGGTCTGAATATCAGGAGCCTCTGTCTCTTTATCCTCGATGAGATCCCCCAACATGCTGTCTTCTTCAAGTCCCAATGGGGTTTCCAGAGAGACAGGTCTTTGCGCTATCTGAAAGATGTGCTGAACTTTCTCGACAGTTATGCCCATTTCCTTAGCGATCTCTTCAAAACTCGGTTCCCGACCGGTTTTCTGAGTCAGTCTTTTAGAAGCGGCGGTAGCTTTGTTAATAGCCTCTATCATGTGGACTGGGATGCGTATTGTTCTGCCCTGATCTGCTATGGCTCTCGTAACAGCTTGACGTATCCACCATGTAGCATAAGTGCTAAACTTATAACCTTTACGATAGTCGAATTTATCCACAGCCCTCATAAGTCCGATATTTCCTTCTTGAACAAGGTCAAGGAAGGACAAACCTCGCCCTACGTAACGCTTGGCGATATTTACTACCAGTCTCAAGTTGGCTTCTACCATGCGCATCTTGGCTCGATGCGCCTGTTCTTCTGCGCTATCAATGCTCTTGACGAGGGCGCCAAGCCTTTCGGTTGACATACCAACCTTACATTCTACAATTCCAATCTTTCTAATGATATCTTTTATGGAGTTATCAACAATTGGCTTTTCATCATCCGCGCTCATTATATTGTCGAAAACCTCATTGATTTGTTCGGAGACAATGGATTTTTCGATCTTTATCTTGAGCGTACCGGCTTCTTCGGATAGGTCCTTAATACTATTGATTACCTTCCAGACGTCATCCTGAGACAGACGAACCTTAGATATAGCCTTTATCAGTTCCTGTCTTTTAATTTCGATATTAGCTGTAAGTTCAGCCTCTTCAAGCAGTGAAATTTCCTGTTTTAGCCGTTCGTGACTACATCGCAACTCAATTTCAGTCGTCTTGAGGAATTCAACAGCTTTTTCGAGAACAGATAATCGGCTGGATCTTTGGGCAGTATTTAAGGCATTATCTTCTGAATTATGTTCGTGAGTTATTCTGTTTACAGCTCTGTCTAATGCTTTATTGCAAAGTTTTCTAATTTCAGCAATAGCAAAAGGTATTTCTAGTATAACCTCTTTGATAATTTCCTGTGATTCTTCTATCTGCTTTGATAGTAAAACTTCCTCTTCTCTCGTCAGTAGAGATACTTTTCCCATCTCGCGCAGATATAATATTGCTGAATCGCCAATCCCGGAACTTTTATCGGGAGCCAATTCAATATCATAGTCATCATCTTCGGGGTCAGGTATAATGTCATCAATTTCTACGTTATCAATTGGATCAGGATCAACCTCTGGGTCTTCATCTTCCAATACAGCATACAGATCAGGGATATCATCACCAGTAGGAGTTTCAACAACGTCATCTTCCTTATCTGCGCTCAAAAGTCTTTGCAGTTCGAACAGGTCTGAGATAGAAGACTTGCCCTTCCCAGATAAGCGAAATTCAAGATTCGACGTCTCTAAGAACGAAAGAACCTGTTTTATTTCTTCGGTTGATGGCACTCTATCCGGGAATGCAGAAATTATTTCTTGGTAGGTTAAATACCCCTTTGCTCTAGCTGCCTTAAGAATTCGCGTATTTATGAGGTCTTCAAGCCTTTTCAATGACTCACCCCTCTAGTTTAGAGATACTTTTTAAGAGTGCTTTCGTGAATTACCCACGACTAAAGTCGTAGGCTTCTTGCTTCAACGAAGGGCTACTCAGCGACACTGATGGACTCCCCTCTCCACGAGCGTAACTTCGGGCTATTCCAGCCCTAGTGTAGACTTGGTTATCGTCTACAACAGACGATTATATCACAAAGATAGTTTATAGTCAATCGGAAATATATGCGATTAGGAGATCGCATGAATCTTATATCCAACGACTAAAGCTCGTTGGTTTTACGATTCGAGGATCATAATAATTTCATCAAGGATACCCCTGCATTTAAGAAAGTGACGCGTCACCAGTCACCTTTTTATGCGGGGGTTATTGACAAATATATACAATTACCCAATTAATATTATAGTCTTTTTGGTTCATAAAGTCAACTCTAAAATCTGGGCTTAGGACATTAGTTCGGACACTACCCAAAACAATATCACTAAATCTGATTGAAAATCCATGTCATCTGCGAAAAAAACACCATCATAATCCATTTTGATAATTCGTGAAGGCAAAATATCGCTCATAATCACTTCCAAA
>Ga0247841_10000414_pt1 | contig 110329 bp, 107 predicted proteins | sample LaCruzMarch2015__2_FD_192410 | JGI IMG/M metagenome (GOLD analysis project Ga0247841, IMG submission 192410) | Freshwater microbial communities from meromictic Lake La Cruz, Castile-La Mancha, Spain - LaCruzMarch2015_18m | ecosystem: Environmental > Aquatic > Freshwater > Lake | place: Spain... | reverse complement strand
GCCTATGGGATGTTTTACCAATTATGATAGTGTAAGCAGAATTATTTATGCGATCTTTAACCGCCTAAACTCCAAATGGCAAGAGAAACCTTTAAAAGAATTTACACAATTTATTTGACATTACCGTGGCTGATATTAAACCGCTGTTTCTTCAGGTAAGAGCTTATTTCGATTATCGCGCGTTCATCCTCAAGAACAGGAATTCCATTTACCGCAATCGGTTCATTCAGGATTTCGGTTCTGAAATAATCATTCACTCCGCCATGCCTGCCTGAACCATCAAACCCGATATTCATTACTAATGTTTTCCGGGGATAAAGAGAGAGCTTCCCGCTTAAAAGAGCAGATGCATACCAACGCACTGCCCAGGAATCATTCCTGCCCTGGATTTGCCTCTTAAGCATTTTAGTATAATTAAAAGCACCCTCCAGATTAAACTTTATCAATAACTTTCTATCTTTAAGAGTATTATACAGTTCTTCGCCGCTAGCTACAAATAAATCCCACCCTCTCTTCCAGGTTGCCCATCCCCAACAATCGGCAACCCTGAAAAACAAAGTGTCTTGATATTTGCCTCTAAGGGGATACATATATCCGCATATACTAATAACTTTTTCTTCATCCTGATATACCGACAAAGAATCATTCATAAATTGCAAAAAATATGGCGCCACAATTAAATCATCCTCTAAAGCAATAATCCGGCCGTATTTAGCGATTATCTCAGTGACACCAGCAATAACCGACTCTGCCAAGCCAAGGTTACGTTCTCTTTCAATGATCGTTATGCTTTTAAATCCGGTAATTGTTTTTATATATCCCCTGACCTTGGTTACGTTTTCCTGCGTTTCTTTGTCTTTTGGCCCATCAGAGAAAATAAAAAGTTCGCTTTCTCCAGCAAGGCTGTTCTTGCTCAAAGAATCTACAATTTGCCTTAAATGATGCGGGCGATTATAAACAAATAATACTATGGGAGCATATTGCATAGCCATTTTAATAGGTTGAGAATAAATCACTTCTTTAACAATACATCAGGTTCTAATAACAGAGGCAATCTCTTGCGCTATTCGGTTAACTGCTTTACCGTCATTTTTATAAAAATACTTCTCTTGAAATAATTTCATGCCGGAATCAAATTGTTCTCTATAATTTCTATCGGTCAAACAACGATTGATAGCGTCCCGTGCTGCTTGAGGGGTTTTAACTTCTAAACCAGCGCATATAGCCTCTATATCAGGAAATATTTTAGGCATAGAGGTCATGTTAAATATTATCGGTAGAACGCCAACAGCGATGCTTTCAATGATAGTAGAAGAACATATAGAAATAGCAAGTTGACTTTCTTTTAAAACTTCCCCTAAGGGATACTGCCAGCTCGATCTCATGTTTATATTGGGATATTTATTTAACTCTTTCTTAAGTTGCTTAGACAAAGGGCCTACAGGAAATTCCCTAACCAAAATCGGTACATGTTTAAACTCTACCGCGGTCCATACTATTAACTTAAAAAATTCATTCCAACATTCCTCATTAATAAGCCTGGTAGGTACCTGTAAAAAAAAAGAGATTGCTTTTGAAACAAAACTGGTATCTTCGCTCATACCAACGCTCTCTTGCCCTATAATATGATTGCCGACAGCTACAAGATTTTGCTTAGGGTTATAAGGTTGTAGTAGTTCAGAAAAACCCTCTCCCCAGGTAAGCATCTTCGTAAAAGACATATTACGAAATCCGTTATGAATTATAGAAGCCCATCCTTGCTGAAGACAAATTATCGGAATCGATAATTGCTTGCAAGTTTGATTCATAAGCTCATCTCCTGGGGCGTTTCCTTCGACGACAATAACGCAAGACGGCCTTAAAATCTTTACGCTTTCATATAACCAATCATACCAAAAAGCCAAACCTCTAAAGGCAACCAGCTCTTTCGGTAAACATTTTTTTTGTTTATCCCCTAAAGAAATATTTAATTTTCGGGAATCAATGAATGGTAAACTTTTTTTGCGAAAAAAATTCACCATCTTGCTGTTTGAGTTATCGATAAAATAACTAAAAGAAAAAGGCAATATTCGGGTTATCGCTGATAAGTAAGGAATAAATTTTTTAGATGGTATGTAGATTAAAACATCGGCCCTATTGTTATTTTGCGGCCTTGTGGCTGTAAAGAACCTACCCAAATAGTAACTCCATCGCCATGCCAATAAACGCCCACAAACAAACAGGGAGTTTAAATTTACTCTTTGCTTAAATTTTATCGCGATATCTTGCGAAGTTACTTTTTTTCCGCAAAGGCATAATGCAAGATTACGCTCTATGCCTGATCTAGCCTTATTGAAAGACGGCATTTTGCCATTCTTCCATTCGTTAAAAAAACTATAAAGCCGCGTATTATTCATAAAAGCAAAATATAAATAACGCTCAATGGCATAGCGCGAATAAACACCGCGGTATTCAAATATCTTTTGGTTAAAAGCCTCTAAGCTGTCTAAATATAGCTCCAGCGCCCGACAGAAAGCTTCTATATAAGGGAATCCTAAGTCGCCTTCTAGTTTTTTACAAAAATCTGTACTGGTACAAGAGTTTTTCTTTTTCATTAATTATCTAAACAGTCGGAGAGCTTTAAACATTGGGGTTAATATGCTTAAGCTTGTAGAGCTATGCAAATGTGCAATACGACAAGACTTCATTCAACCTCCATAAAGGAGATAGCATTAGAATAGGGTAATTTTTTGATTTTTATTTTTTTCCCGGCGAAAAAATCATCTATCGCATTATTCGCTCCGGCAAAAGCCCCGTAATCGTCAAGAATAACTATACCACCTCGTGTAACAAGGCCATATAGCTCTTCGAGACAAGTACGAGTGGCTTCATGGAGATCGACATCTATATGTAAAAGTGATATCTTCAGGTGAGGATTATTTATCTTATACTCCGGAACGGTCTGTAAGATATTTCCTTCAATAAGCTCAATATTTTGATAAATACCGAGTTTCTGAAGCAACGAAATAAGCTGGCCTTTTCCGATACTTTTGCTGCCGGCTTCCTTAATAAACTGTTCGCGTTTTTTTACATCAAGCGAAAATTGTGCTTCCGGAAACTCACCAAAAGTGTCAAATGCTATTATCTTTTTGCTGAGGGGATTCTCGAGGAGATCCCTGAATTTTATCAGCCTTGAAAGGGAAACACCTTTAAAAACACCGCACTCCACTATATCCCCGGCTATCCCCGATACCTTCCTAAAAAGATCCAGATGGGTAACAAATTTGCTGATCCTGTCAATGGGAGCGGTGAGATAAAAATTATTCTCATAATCAAACTGCTTAGAAAAATCGAGTTCTAACATAATCCTCCTATTCGCTTATTATTTCTTCCCCAAAACGTTTTTTATATACGCCGCATTCTATTTTTTTTAAAGTGTCCTTTGAATTCATGTCGTTTTTTATAAGCAACTCCTTTATTCCACCATGAGTCGACTCTTCGGTTTCTAGAAATAATATGAAATGATCTAAAATCCGCCTGCCTTCCTCCTTTACCTTAGCGTCAAATCTCAAAACAGTATCTTGAAAAGTAACGTAGTTTTCATCCAAATGTTCGACTCCTTCAATTGCATTTTCATTTTCGATCCTTTCTAAAAGTTCAAGGTCAATCATATTGTTGTTAAGACAATAATCGCGTAATGCCGTACCTTTATAGGGGTAGAAAATTCTAGCGGAGGGGTGATCTATGCCCCATCTCTTACATAAGTAAACATCCTGCCATAGATCATTCAGAGTCTGATGCGGAAGAAAAAACATAAAATTAGCAACCTTGCGTAATCGGTGTTCCGAGAGTATATTAAAACATTTTTCATATACTTCATTGGTTACCGGTTTGTTCAGAATATTTTTTCGCAAATCTTCATTTGAGGTCTCTACCCCTATGCTTACGGACTGGCATCCCATATCAGCAAGTATCCAGGCATTCTCGCGATTAACTGTTTGAGCAGAAGTTTCGATAGTAAATGGCAACCTTATCTCTTTATTATAGTTTTTGGCGAATTTTAATAAATACTTCTTCGGCATAGCAAGAAAAGTCTCGTCCCAAAATCGAAGAAATTGTAGGTTATAACTATTTTTTAGAAAAGCTATCTCCTTTATTAGATACTCAACACTTTTAAGATAGGTTTGTCTAAGCCCTCCGTTATACATTTTATGGAAAAAACTGTTTATGCAGAAGTTGCAAGAATAAGGGCAGTTCCGGCTCATAAAAACGCTTCCCCTTCGATATAATGTGCCGTTAAACGGGTAATAAAAATGGATGTCATTGTATAAAGCCCAGTCGAGTATAGGGGAATCTTCGGTAAAAGTCAATAACGGCCGCAGGGAGTTTTTAAATATTTTGCCATTATGTTTTATCCATAAATTTTTTATACCAAGATCGATTCTATTAGCATCAATAGAGCTTAATAATTCTACGATTGGAATTTCCCCCTCGCCTACACAAACCATAGAAACTTCTTTATGCTTAATCACTTGTTCCGGGGCAATGGTAGCATGCACGCCGCCCACAATAATAGGGATATTAGCGGTAATCGCATAAACTCTCCTTATTAGAAAAAGCGCGAAAGGCCAATCATCAGAGAATGAAGAAAAACCTATAACGTCTATCCTGTTTTTCTTAAGCACATTTTCAAGATCACTAAGCAATGTTTCTATCGGCTTTTTTGAAGGCTTTAACTCCTTATTTTTTATAACTTTGAATTCCAAATCAATGCGATCTTTCCTATCTCTATAAAATCCGAATGATTCATTATCTCTACCATATACGTAATTAGCTGTATCGAAAAAAGTAATTGTGTGCCCTGCACGCTTTACAAAAGCGGCTATGCTTGAAATCCCGGGATATTGGACTCCCGAAACTAATCTGTTACAATGTATCAATAATATATTAGCCATGGATTAGACTTTATCTCTATCCCAGAATAATAAGTAAACTCCCGCTGGAGAACCCCGTTCTCTAATGGGATAAATAATAAACCCTTTGTTATAAAGGTTTTAGCCTTGATTAAATAAATTGCCCCATTCGCCAGATAAGCCTTCGGCAACCGCTAGCGTAAAATAAAGCAATGCTATGTCACGGCTAACGCTATTTTACCGCTTCTGAATCGGAACACTGCGCTGTCAGGTGACGGAATAAGGCTGTGCCGGAATCCGTATTGAAATCAATGGAATCGATCAACGGCCAGTCTGTTTCATCCATCTTTACATAGAGATTGAATGTATACAACAATTTTATCAATTCTTCCGATGGTAGTTTGTTGTTGGCCATGTTTGGCGTATAAACCGTTGTGCTAATTATGTTGGAAGGATCGCAATATTTTTTATTTACGGAATATTGGTAAAGGCGCGTTCCTTTGAACGGCTGAAAGATGCAAAGTCCGAGGCTTGTCGGCTTAAGCGCACGCATCAATCGTATGGATTCAAATATCATCTCTCTTGTCTCTTCGGGCAGACCGATCATCACATTGGCCGTCACTTTTATATCGTATTTTCGGCAAATCCCAAACGCCTTTTCTAAAAAAGCATTGCTATAGCGCCTATTCAGAATCGCCTTCCTATATTTTTCGTTTCCGCATTCTACACCGATGCTCATTCGTTCCAGCCCGATATCCTTAAGCTTCTTGATATACTCATCCTTAATAGTCTCCGGCCTGGTATTCATCCAGAAAGGTATCCTGTATTTATTATACATATCAACAAAAGCATCAAGATACGATGCCTGCATAGTAAGAAAAGTTTCTGATATAATGAAAAAGTATTCCGGATCATATAATGTGATATAAGTTGATATATCGGTATCGATCTTTGCTATTTTTTTATTACGCTGCCATTCCCCACCACCCCTAAGCCTCAATCTGAATTCCGGAGAAGCACAAAACGTACAGTTATAAACACAGCCCCGGCTCACTTCGAGCGGAAATATACGCCTGACCGCGCCGCTTATAGGACGAAGGAACCTTTTGGGTGAATAAAGATCAAACCGTAGCGGCGCAATATTGTTAATATCGACTAATGTTTGCGGCGAATTTTTCCGAATCTGACCACCCGGCGACTTAACCCAGAAACCCTTTGATTCCATGGGATCTTTATTCGTCATAAGCCGATGGCAGTATTCTTCCAAGGCATATTCTCCTTCACCGAATGCAACCATGTCTACGCTGCTTCTGGAAATAGCGATTTCCGGAGCCAATATGGCAAAAGGCCCTCCGATCGCGGTCTTTATCGAGGGGGCGCGCTCCTTGATTTTGTCAAGATATTCAATCGCATTGTTGAAGGTAACCTCTGTTGACGATACCCCAACGAGATCTGGTTTGAACTCATCCACCAGCTCAAGCAGGTCAGAAAAACGATCTCCATAAGGAATCCTTAGAAGAGTCCTCTTATCCGTTTTCTGCACTAATAAGATCTTTTCGCGAGGATCGCTTAAAGTATCTTGGATATCAAGCATATATGGTCCATCGTCAAAAATCTTGACTTCCGCGCCGTTTGAGAGCAAATACGTAGCGATAGAGCTCACTCCCAAAGAAGGAGTCGAAGGACTCGGGCAAGTACAAGATATAAGCAACACTCTAGGTTTCATGCTTTACACTCAACGGGTTTCTTTTTTACATTCATTAAATATGAAACATATTCGAAATCAACTATACTGTCTATATCCACGCTTTCCTTAGGCGGCATAATGTACGGAAAGGTTTTTAAAGTAATTAATGATTCTTCTTCTATAAATGCGCTTGTCTTAATTAAATAAATAGCCCCGTTACATACATAAACCTTGGGCAAATGCTGGCGTGGAACAAAACAATGCATGGATGAAACTAACCCTTCCAGAAACCCTCTTTTATTAATCTTAAATGACTTGCAGGGATGAAAATCCGGCTGACACACACTAATTACGGAATCGCAATTTTCGTATCTAAGAATACTGAACGCTTCATCAATATGCCTAAGAGTCCGCAATGGGGATGTGGGTTGAAGCAAAATAAATTTGTCCGGGATATACCCTTCTTTCGTTTTTAATGTATTTAGGCAATGGAAGATAACGCCGGCCATCAACGACTCATCCTTCGCCAAATAAGCCGGGCGCATTATTACTTCACTGCCGTATTTCCTGGCCACATCGGCAATTCTATGATCATCGGTCGAGACTACCACTCGGGATATATTCCGGCTCTTCAGTGCGGCTCGTATGGAATATGCAATCAAAGGAATGCCTTTTAATTTCTTAATATTCTTCCCCGGCAAGCATTTTGATCCCCCCCTAGCGGGAATAATAGCTAAATGTTTTTTATTCATATTATCCTCAATCGTGCATTTTAGTTGTAAAAATAGAATCGATGCCTAACCCTGCCATATTTCGGAAATCATTATATTTTATATCTTTGCTCTCTATGGCGTCTTTAAAAAACAATTTTGCCAACAGTTCTTCTTCCTGGTTACCGAAATCGAAAAGGGTAAATTCTTTTCCGGTTTTCTGGTATTGCATTAAGAATTCCGCAATCTTGGTTGGAACTATAATGGAATTTGCCCATCTGATATTAACCAAATAAAAATCACTCTCTTTTCTAAATCTTAACCGCCCGGGAACATAGAACCTTGCTCCTAAACGTATCTTTTCATAGATTAATGGATCATGTATTATTTTATATGGCTTTAGGAAATTATTTTTATCTTTCATCAAATTATCTTTTTTGTCATAAGCATCGTAATGGGCATATGAATTCATCCTGCACCCTGTTTTGCATATATCAATATAACAACACCCTTTACAGCTGCCGTATCTATAACTTTCATCATGCCATACCCGCATGTTCTCATATGCCCTGTATATTCCTATTTCAAATATATTTCCGTACCCTTCTGCCTGGTGTACGCAAGCATGGGTTTGGCCATTAGTATTTATGCTCATAAGGTGCCCAGATTGAGCCGGGCACCCCCTGCCGACAAAATCTACATATTTTTCTAGATCCCGTAACATACACAAGGGGTAGCCGACTAAAGTCCCTATCATTATACCTGTATCTTGTTTAACCTTTAAAAGTTGTTCCAAAACGGATATATAATCGTTTCCTGTCGCATCGAAATTGCTTCCAACCAAAATATTCGCTTTTGAAGGCGGCACTACTCTAGTTCCGAATATTTTCTGACACCCCAGCTTATGAACTAGCATACCCGTTTCATAAACATGAGTTTTATTCCACTGCGATATAATCATATTAACGCTTACCCTAATTCCGCTTTTAACGGCTATATCAATCCCCTTTAGTATTTTTTTAAACGCTCCTTTGCAATGCACAATATAATCATTAACATCAGGGTTGTAAGAATTCAAGCTAGTTAATATGTGATCTAATCCGGCATCTTTCAATATTTTTATTTTTTGTTCGGTTGCAAGCATGAGATTTGAATTACAACTTACCGATATGTTATTTTTCAACAGTTCCTTTATTCCGTATCCTAATAGATCAAAATTTAGGAATGGCTCTCCCCCCGTCAAAACAACATGGAAGATGCCTGCTTGCCTGAAAATATCTATAAGTTGGGACAATGATTCTTTATTAATAGAAAGATAGGTCTGCCTTTTCTCTCTCCAGAAATTATAACAATGCCTGCAACGAATATTACACCCTTCCGTGATTTCGAGATTTATAACCGTAGGGGCTTTAAAAATATATTTTTTCATCAGTCTCTCGTAGTCAGTACTTAGTTAAAAAATATTTTTCTTCCCGATTAACACTACCTTGTTAAATTTTAACTATTTTTAAAAAATGTTTTTATGTAACTCGTAAAAAATCGTAACTTACGACTTATCGATGCATTGCAACAATACTTTGCCTGACTCATCCTCGTAAAACCCTGTAAAATAAACATGTTACGCCAATAACAACCTAACTACAAGAGGACAAAGGATAAGCCTTTTTAACGTAAACATCAGTATTGTAAACAAGTTCTGTGAAAATTTCAAAAATAATTTCAGTAATACGCAATTCCAAACATTTGCGATGCTTCCCTGCGCAATGCTAAAAGATTATAAACGGCTTAACCTGTCTTCTCTTGTCAAAGAGCTTCCTATCAATTACCAGACGCTGCAATATTTTCTAGCAGATTCATGCTGGGATTACGAATCTCTCAATGCGACAGGCATAAATTTATTACGCAGGCAAAGAACTACAGGGTTCTCCAAAAACGGCGGGCTGGCTATTGACGATACAAAACCTTTTATCAAGTACGAGCTAAAGAGAAGATTATGCGTTACTAGATGATTTGTCTTTTGGTTTGGACGCTCATCTACTGGATAAAGCAGAATGCGTATCCGCACAAGGTTGCCTCCTGCAATGCCTCCACCTTCAACGAATACAAGCGCGCACTGCTTATGCTTATTGAATTCTCCTCTTGTGCCGCCTTGAGAAAGAACGATTTATTACACCCAGAATACTTCGCTGCTATAAAATCACAACGCTTCAAGGATACCTGCTATAACTGATTTTTAACAAAGTCATGTTAAAATAACAATTACTTATTCAAAAAATAGGAACAATCCTAGAATAATGTATAGATAAAAGGAGCGACCGCGCTGCTCTGCGTAAAGAATATAAGTGCTCCCATCAATAAAAACATTACGATTATCGGAGTCAGCCACCACTTCCTTCTTACTCTTAAAAAATCCCAAAACTCCTTTATTATGCTTAATTTTCCCATAAGCCTAAAATCTCCTCTCGTAATTTAAAGGGTTAAAATCTACCTTTTCTTTTTTCTTCCAGTATGTATCTTCTTTCTTATTTCTTTCCAGCAAATCAATTCTAAACAACCTCATAAATAAACCAACCGGTGTAAAAATCAAATAAAACATAATAGCCAAAATAACCCTTGTGTTAACCCAGCCTAAAATAAAAACAAAACGCATCCAGATTACATATACCAGCTTTAGATAAGCGGGTAAAACCAGTCCCATCATAAAAAATACGCACGAAAATACCAGGCTATATATCACACCAATATACTTTTGCCGGAAAAAAAACAGGCTCAAGATAACTAAAAATGCTGCTCCCATAGTTATCCCAAACTTTCTTAATGTTCTTTTATCCAAATTGAGTTTTTCCATTTTAATCCAATTCAAATTCTTTCTGCCAGCTCACGCCTTTTTCAATAGTGGATTGGCCCTTCTTGTCCAACAAAAAACTCCCTAACATTAAATAATCAATTTCCGTGCGCATAAAACACTTGTAAGCATCTTGAGGGCTTAAAACTAAAGGTTCTCCTCTTACATTAAAGGATGTATTTATAATACCCGGACAACCTGTTTTATCAAAAAAAGCGTGAATCATATCATAATAAAGCGGATTATCAACTTTCTTTATTGTCTGAATCCGAGCAGAATAATCCACATGAGTTACCGCGGGGATCAAAGAACGCACTGTTTTTAATTTGTCAAACCCATTAAAATCTCCTATAACATCAAGCCTCTTATTACCTCTTACCGGAACTACCAAAAGCATATACGGACTTTCCTTATCTAATTCAAACCAATCTGAAGCCTTGTCCATTAAGACCGTAGGCGCAAAAGGACGAAAAGATTCACGGTATTTTATTTTAAGATTAATTTTCGCCTGCATATCCGGATTACGCGCGTCAGCGATAATGCTTCTTGCGCCTAGAGCCCGCGGGCCAAACTCAATTCTACCTTGAAACCAACCGATAATTTTACCATCAATAATCAAATTCGAAACTTCTCTTACAATATCGCTATAACTTAAGCGCCGGAAAAGAATATTTCGTTCCTTTAGGAAGTTTTCAATATAATCATCACTATATGACGGCCCCAATAATGAGGCTTTTTGCGCGTCGTTTACCCCATCAGCGTCACGCTTATTACCCAAATATTTATACCAGACTAAAAGTGCCGCGCCTAACGCGCCGCCCGCGTCACCGCTTGCCGGTTGTATCCAAATTTCTTTGAATGGACCTTCGCGTAAAATTCTTCCATTTCCTACACAATTTAAAGCCGCTCCTCCAGCCAGGCAGAGTTTATCGTGACCGGTAACTTTATGAATATGCGTAACCATCTTAAGCATAATCTCTTCTGTTACCTCCTGAATAGAAGCAGCTATATCCATATGCTTTTGGGTTATTTTTGTTTCCGGCTTTCTCGGCAAAGCGCCAAAAAGACGGTTAAAACTCGAATTTGTCATGCGTAAACTATTACAAAACCCAAAATACTTCATATTCAATCTAAAGGAACCATCATCTTTTAGATCAATCAACTCCTTAAGAATTATATCTTTATATAAAGGCCTGCCATAAGGCGCTAATCCCATGAGCTTATACTCTCCGGAATTCACCCTAAAACCCGTGTAATAAGTAAACGCCGAATATAACAAACCCAGGGAATGTGGAAATTGAAGATGTTGCCAAATATCTAAGTTATTACCATTGCCAACACCAAAATTAGCCGTCTCCCGCTCTCCAACACCATCTATTGTTAAAAATGCAGCCTCTTTAAAAGGAGAAGGATAAAATGCACTTGCCGCATGCGACTCATGATGCCCGGTAAAAAAGATTTTCCCATTAAAACCTAAATTTTCTTTGATTATCTCGGTAACCCATAGTTTTTGTTTAAACCAAACGGGAATTGCTTCAATAAATTGAGTTATTCCGCTTGGGGCATAACTTAGCGCGGTCTCTAGAATACGTTCAAACTTAATAAATGGCTTCTCATAGAATACGACAAAATCTAAATCTTCTATGCCAATTCCTGCTTCCTTAAGGCAGTAGTTAATAGCGTTTATAGGAAAATTCGCGTCATGTTTCTTACGGCTAAAACACTCCTCCTGCACGGCAGCAATAATCTCGCCATCGCGCACTAGACACGCCGCGCTATCATGATAGAAACACGAAATCCCTAATATTTTCATTATAAGTTAAATCTCTACCTTGTTAAATTTTAACTATTTTTAAAAAATGTTTTTATGTAACTCGTAAAAAATCGTAACTTACGACTTATCGATGCATTGCAACAATACTTTGCCTGACTCATCCTCGTAAAACCCTGTAAAATAAACATGTTACGCCAATAACAACCTAACTACAAGAGGACAAAGGATAAGCCTTTTTAACGTAAACATCAGTATTGTAAACAAGTTCTGTGAAAATTTCAAAAATAATTTCAGTAATACGCAATTCCAAACATTTGCGATGCTTCCCTGCGCAATGCTAAGTGGTATTGCAGTTTGTGCCGTGTATGTGCGCCTTTCCAGATCTGACCATAACCAGATTATGCCACAATATCCTTCGCTCAGCCAGAAAAATTCTGGCTTCGCTTCGCATCCCTTTACTGCCCCGGGCTAAAGCCCGGGGATAGTCGGTCTGTTATTATATTATTTTTGCCATCCGGTTCTCCTGCATCCAATAGCTTACTGATAATCTACAAAATACTTTTGATTTTTAACATTCCATAGATTAGGATCCTTGATCGCTGCTACAAACCTCTCTGTACTTCTGCCGTCGCCGAAGTGATTTGATGGCACTATTTTGACGCTTGCTGCTTTACTAATCGCATCGAGGATTTCCGATTTCGACTCTCTTACATTCAAAATAGACTGATAATTATACCTGTTCTTTTGACGGCTGCCCAAATTAATAGTAACCACGGAATATACGGGGGCTTCTCGTATGCCCGCGCTCGAATTGCCTATTATAAATTCACAACTCTTCAATAAAACTAAAAAATATTCAAATCGCAGAGAAGGAAATATCCTAAAATTCTTATTATTTTTTAGAAGCTCTAATTCCTCAATAATAATATCGGCGCCAGGGTCATTATTTGGGTAGATAACCACGTAGTTTTTACCCGATTCTTTTATAGCTTCTATTACTTCCCTGAAATTTCTTAAAAGATTATGCAAATTAGTAGTTACCGGATGATAAACAAATACGGCATATTTATCGAACGGTATCTCATAATATTTTTTTGCTTCTGGCAACCCGGGAAGCTGCTGTGAAACCATCAAATCTATATCTGGAGAGCCGATGACATAAATATTCGATTCTTTTTCACCCATACGTATCAACCTTTGCTTAGCTACATCATTGGCTACAAAATGTATGTGCGCCAATTTGGAAATAGAGTGCCTTATGGATTCATCAATAGTCCCGGACACCTCGCCGCCTTCAATATGTGAAACGAGTATATTGTTCAACGCCCCCACGATAGCCCCCGCAAAAGCTTCTACCCTGTCTCCGTGAACCGTAAGCAAATCCGGTTTTATTAAATTTATATAGTTACTAAGCCCGGATATCGTATTGGCAATAATAGCATCCATCGGATCGCCCGGTTTCTGGTTAATATAATAATGTATATTTTTAAAGCCGCATTTTGTTACTTCGTTGCCGGTATTCCCGTATTTCGGGAACAAATGCATCCCCGTAACAAAAATATGCACTTCGAGATTGTTTTCCTCTGCCAGGGCTTTCATTAATGGTTTTAATTTACCGAAGTCTGCCCTCGTGCTGGTTATAAAAAGTACTTTTTTATTCATCTTAGCTGGCTCCATTTTATCTGGGTATTTTTCTTAATATTATACCTGGCTTTCTTGCCCAATACATCATATAGTTTTTCCGCTTTTATCTTTCCTGTGCCGGGCCGCTTAACCCACACACTGCTTAAGCTAATCGTTTCTCCGGCCGAGATGTCTTTTATTGCAACGACGGACGCGTAAGCAAATCTAATCGTCGGTTTTTCCTCTTTCAAAATCCCTTTATTACCCCCGAGTGATTCATGAATAATGCGGCTGCCTTGAATCAACTGGAATAGCTCTTGAGGATCTAGGGAAATTGGCATGTCAGGTCCGGGCCAATGCTTATCGGAGGTAAAGTGCTTCTCAATAATACACGCTCCCAGAACAACAGCTCCCAAACACGGATACATGCTTACCGAATGATCGGATAAGCCAAGAACAGCATCAGGAAAATGTTCTTTTAGCTCGATTAACGCGCCTAATCGCACTTTCTTATATGGCGTAGGATAAATACTTGTACAATGCAAAAGAGCAAAAGGAACTTTATGCTTACGAAGTATTAATACCGATTTTTTTATGCTAATAATATCATTCATCCCCGTGCTCAAAATTATTGGTTTTCTATAACTAGCTATATGCTCAATCAACGGATAATTATTGCACTCTCCAGAGCCAATCTTATATGCCAAAATACCCATTCTCTCAAGCCTATCGGCTGCGGCCATTGAAAAAGGCGTGGATAAATACACCATACCTTTAGACTCCACGTATTTCTTGAGTTTTATCTCTTCTTTTTCGGAAAGTTGACATCTTTCTATTATCTCCCAGATGCTCTCTTTAGCGTTCCCCGGAATCACTTGATTAGGAATCATTTCATCATCTAGGATATGGCATTGAAACTTGATACATTCGCATCCAGCATAATACGCATCATCAACCATCCTACAGGCTTTACCTATATCGCCTTCATGATTTATTCCCGCTTCAGCTATCACAAGGGGTTGATAGCCAGGGCCAATTTTTCGTTTCGATATTATTATTTCATTCATTTTAATTTTCATAATCGATATTTCTATAAAAATGGCGGAAATAAACTACAATCATTAATCACTGCTACCCCTTCTATCTCCACCAGCCAGGTGGATCGGCAAACCGCGCCCTCTACAATAATTACCGGAATTTTTTCAGAAAAATATTCTTTTAGTATTTCATTAACTTTTTTGGTTTCCGTAATATTGCGTAAATAAACAATTAAATAAGCTAAATCGGCTAAACCGGCGCCATAAGGCTTAAGTAAAGCCCGGATATTTTCCAGCACGCGTTTTGTCTGTTTTTTTACATCGAAAGGATATAGAACACAACCAGCTTTATCAATACTGGCAGTACCTGAAATATATAAATGGGCCCGGTCACCAAATACTATTTTCGTACCTCGTTCAAATGTTACGCCATAATCATCCGTAGGGCAAAGGCTGCCTGGAGCTTCCATACGCACAATTTGCCTTTTATCTAAATTAGCTATCGAAAGAGCGTCTAAGGAAACCAGAGACCCTGCCTCTTTTAACTTAGCTTCTATGCCGGTACTTGCGATGTAACGCGTTTCTTTAGTCAAGCCCTGTTCATAAAAATAATCCTTGCGGGAACCTATCATCCCCTGGTAATTATTATCAATATCCCGGACATAAACCCAAGTTCTAATAGTATTATGCAAAAGCGTCATACCATTACCGTTGAGAATATCGTTAAATGTGGAAAAGATTTCTTTAGTCTGTTCAAAAGAATCGAGTTCGCCGTAGCCGGAAAAATTAGCAGCCCAGAATAATTCATAATGGCCGCCTTTTATTTTGACTCCGTTACGCCAAAGCTCATCATCAAAATTCATAATCTCTTTAACGATAAACTCATTTTTTCGCTGGATATGGTAAATAAATAAAACAATGCTGCCTGAATTTAAAGGGCATTGTTGTATTACTGAATAGGCACCGCTGCGCGTAAAATTAAATATCTCCGATTGCTCCAATTCGTCCTTTTGGTTTGCGATATCACTTAAATAATAACGGCAGAAAATTTGGCTGTCGCAGCCAAGCCCGCATTCTTTTAAAACAACTTTGTAATTCTTAAATATCATTTTCAGCGAATCCTTAAAAGAAATATCCGCTTCAGTCGTAACGGACAAAAAGAATTCTTCGCTGCCTTTTGCCTGGCCCCTAAAAGATAAACATCTAACCCATTTATTAATCTTCCAAATTTTAATCATAACTAAATACCGTATTTCCCCACATAACAATGCTCCACTGATATCGCGCAATCTTGTTTACGTAAAAGGATTCTTTGTCCAACAAGATGAGCTCCACAAGCAAAAAACCATACGATATAGTATCCTTTTAGACAGTTATGGCCGGTTTGCTGCACAAGCTCGGATAATTTTAGAAAACTACAGCCATGGGCGGGGATTGATTTATAAAGTGTTTTTCTATGCCCCTTTTCGTTGACTATTTCTATCTCATATTCTCTATTGCCGTTAAAATCCTTGTTGGCGCAAGGGTAAGAAATAGCATAATAAGTATCGTAGGCAGCATTAGCAATTCCCGGGCCGAATATATCAGTAACTCCGCAGGAACATTCACCGCCTATATAATTAGGCGGAGCTCCTCTGAAATAAAAAGGTATATTATCGGATATAGAAGCACAGGCAGCGGTGCTGGTAAGATAAGGGTTATTGACATGGCGGTATGCGGATATGCTATTCATAACTACCGGTACCCGGTGCGATTTCGCACAGGCCCTTAAAGAAAGGGTTCCCGAAAAATCTGTCAGGCCCTTATCTCTTAAGTAATTATTCACGTGCAGAAACGAATCCTTTTTATGATCAAATTCGCCATCAAATGAATGGAGCAATTTACCGCCCTGGTTATAGAAGTCAAATGTAAAATTCTTAATATCAACCGTTGAATCATTGCTCAATCCCAGAAGCGATTCAATACCAGATTCCTTGGGAAAAATAACCTGCTTTAATTCCATTTCATAACAACTTAGCCCTCGTATTTTCTTGCGTTCAGAATCGCTTAATGAAATAGGGCCTAAATTCTTTGCGTAGTATTTCAGGTCTGGCCCGGCATGGCTGATGTCAAAATAACCCTTTTTGCCCCGCTGGCTATAATAGTAGTTTGGCCTATGCAGCGGCACATCGGATTGAACCAATATAAATGGCGAAGAAATACCGCTAAAATCAATCTCAGGAAATAATTCTTTCGCGTCTTGAAAAAACATATGATTCTTTTTCAGGGGCGGAAACGCCTTTTCCATTGTTTTTAATTCACCGTTGGCATAATAGCGCAAAATTGCCTTTGCTTTTACCGGCACAGCATAATTGCGCTGAAACAGACATATTACCAATGATTTATCTGCCTGCTTAGGGACATAGCCGCGGGTAAACCTCAAACCAGCCGGATGCAAACCTAAGCCTGATTGATGGTTATTACTGATAAAGTCATCTGATTCGTACGTAGCATAGTAATGTAAAAATGGCACCACCTTGCTGGCAATCTCAAATTCAACTTCTAAATACCCTGCGAAATCTTTAACAATGAAATCATCGCTTGAAATAATCCGCGTGCCTCCGGCAGGAATAATCACCTGGCCGCTGGATTGAACTACGCCTTCCTGGCTGCGCAAGGTAAAGCGTATATCTAAAGGAAAGGGAATTCTGTAACACCGGTCAAAATAATTATGAATTTGAACAGTTGTTTTCTGTTCATTGCTAAAAAAATCAATATAAGAATAATAAGCCGTTGTTTTCGCGGTTTTACCATGCTGAATTATTACCTGTTTTTCCAAAGAATTGTCCAAAAGGTACTGATTTAACGAATAGCCGGCAAATTCATTACTGGAGCTGACCAGCCATCCGTCAATATCCGATAAATTGCATCCGGGCAAAAGAGGCTGGACAATAAAACCATTGATTTGGGTGCTGACTGCTTCAAGAGAAAAACTATAATAACCCTTAACCTTGACACCTTCAAGGCGCTTGAGTGGTTCAATATTGGTTTTTCCGTCGGTGATAACACCTAAATTTTTAATATTATAACGTTTTAGTTTTGCGGTAATTTCTTCAGGAGTATAATAATGCAGCTGCCCTTCTATTCTCTTTCCGATATAGCGCATTCCTTTTTCAAATATTCTTGTAGACATAGTTAACTCCTGTTTTTAATACACTTTTGCAAATATAATTTTCTCTGCAAGCCAGCTACCTGCACGCTGCAAGACCATCTCGACTGTCAGTCATGACACATCGGCCATGGATAAAATCAAATATTGCCTTGGCAAACAACACATACCCATATTTATTGGGGTGGCCATAATACGTTCCCGTCCAAGCAAAATAGCTTCTTAAATTTTTAACGCCGGAGAAATAATCATCCATCGAAATATAATCTATGTCTAATTTATTAAAAGTATCTTTTAAGCGCTTATCATGAAGCTGGGCTTTCCTAAGAGTATCTTTCGAAAAATGATAAATACTCGTTGTGATAGGCGCAATCAGTATTACCAACTTACCACCCCAAGATTTCACTGTTCTATCCGCCTCTAATAATGTTCTTTCATAAGTACCCCAATCAATATTTTCCATTTCGTAGTCGCTAGAAAGAAATGTCACTTCGTTTTTAACTAATATCTTGCGCGTGAGGCGTAGACCGAAAAATTTTGTTATTTTCGTAAGCATCTCTACTTTCTTTTCATTACTGCTTTTAGGCTTCAGAGTGCGGTTAAAAAAATCTTTCTCTAAAGTATCTATCTCCTGAACTCGTTCAAAAAGGTGTTGAGTCTGACCGGAAAGATACCCCATAAGAACTGAGGATGACTTTTCTGTATTTAAATCTCGGCCTATATCATTATCGGCATACTGCCAAATAACGAGTTTGGGGCGAAGAACGTTAGCATATTCTTTAATAGTCGCCAAGCTCACAAGCGGCCCGTTACCGCCTTTAGCCAGGTTGAAAGTTTTTGGATATTTATCGCGAATGAGCGAAGGAAAATCGTCACCATCACAAACGCACGCCCCATGAGAATAGGAATCTCCGACCAGGACAATATCTGCCAAACCACAAGACCAGATTCCTTTAGGATTACGAAAACCTTTTTCATCGCTTTTATATATAATATAATCACCAGCTTCTCTGCAAAAAACAGTAGAACAACTTGTAACATCCTGTATTGGCACAATTTCTTTACCATCTAAGCCTAGTAGAGAACTGGAACCTAGTTTGCCATATTCGGCTAAAAAAGGCACCGGCATCATTGAAGGGTACGTCTCGGGATTTTTTGTACGCTCATAAAGAATTTGACTGGTTTTGTCGGTTTCATTTTGCAAAAAACCGAGATAAAACTCAAAAATCCATAGTGAACAAACTATAGAAATTATGATAATAATCCACTCATCAACAAAGCTTTTACGTAGTTTTAATATAAATATAGCGGTTGCGATACCCAAGAAAAAAGGCGTAATACCGCTTACAATAAGCGCTTCTGAAAAACTGAAATATTTTATTTTTGTTAACAAATAAAATCCGTATAATCCCAAAAGAATCAGGTATAACGCGAATAATAAACCTGCAAAAGAAAACACAAGGCGTTTTTTCATAATTAATACTCCTTCACTTTTCAAATATTTTCAAGGGCATGTCCTCCTCCTATTTTTTTTAATCACTAAAAAACATGCCAATTTTACCGTCAAGCACCAAAGTTATCAAGGCGAATCATGATAATACAGGGACATCTCTATGCGCACATTAACTTTTCTATAATTTACCTTTGGCCTTAAAGAATCTCGCTATGCCCTGGCAGACAAATTCTATCTCTTTATCTCTTAACTCAGGATATATTGGCAAACTCAGAATTTCATCACAAGCCTTTTCAGTATTTGGCAGGCCGCCAGCGGCTATTTGCAACCTGTCTTTATACGCCGGCTGTAAATGAACCGGCAGAGGATAATGCACAGACGTCAAGACCCCCTGTCTTTTCAGGTAATTTCTTAGTTTATCACGTAAGGGGGTACGAATTACATACTGATGAAAAACATGCTCTGCCCGCCCTCTAATCTTTGGCACTATCACAGGCAAGCCTGAAAGCAAAGAATTATATAAATGGGCTATCTGCCGGCGCCTACTATTTTCCTCTTCTAAATATTTAATCTTTACCTTCAAAATTGCAGCCTGCAGCTCATCCAGGCGAGAGTTTATTCCCGCAATATCGCTGGTTAATCTCTGCTGCCATCCGTATTGACGCAGCAATAAAACTCTTTTAGCAATCCTTGAATCATTAGTGATTACTGCTCCGGCATCTCCCAGCGCGCCTAAGTTCTTGGTCGGATAAAAACTAAAGGCGGATACTTGTCCCCATAAACCAACTTTAACCCCAGCTAACCGCGCTCCGCATGATTGCGCGCAATCTTCTATAATAATAATTTTATTTTTATTGGCAATCTTAATTATTCTTTCTAAGTCCGCAGGATGGCCGTAAAGATGCACGGGGATAACCGCTTTAATCCTAAATTTCCTTTTGCATGCTTTTAATGCCGCCTCAAAAGAATCGGGTGAAATAGTAAAAGTAGAAGGTTCTATATCAACTAACAAGGGAATCGCGCCAACTGACTCGATAGCCGCAACTGTAGCCACTGCTGTATGCGAAACGGTAACTACTACATCATTGCTGCCTATCCCGCAAGCCCTTAATGCAAGTTGCAACGCGTCAGTGCCGCTATTAACTCCGATCGCGTACTTTACCCCGGAGAATGAAGCAAAATCATTTTCAAACCCCGCTACCTCCCTGCCTAAAATATAACTACCGCTCTCTAAAACTCTTTTTAGAGCAACCCGAATCTGGGTTTTATGAGCTGAATAATTTGCCTTTGGATTAGCTTGCGGGATAAAAAACATGGGATTAATATTTAAACATACTTATTCAGGTATTTGCGATAATAATCCAGCGTGCGCACCAGACCAGCGCGTAAAGATACCTCTGGTTTCCAGCCCAAGGATTTATTGATTTTCTGAAAATCAGAATAATAATCCCCGATATCAATTCTCTTGCGATCTTTAGGGAAACTCTTCGCTATATACTTACCCTTTCCATTTAAATCTATAAGTAAATATGCCAGCTCTTTTAAGCTAATCTTACCGGAGCCTCCTAAATTAAAGATCTGGCCGCAGGCCTCTTCTTTTGTCGCGGCCAAGAACAGGGCATTTACCACATCATCTACGTAATCAAAATCTCTTAATTGTTTTCCTCCCCAGAGTTCGAAAGCGCGATTTTCCAGCAAACAACGGATCCAAGCCCCCAAAAATGTCTGCCGGGCGTCTTTGATGCGCATCCGCGGGCCAAAGGTATTGGTGAGCCTTAAAACAGCTGTTTTGATCCCGTAAACATTGTTATAGAGTATATGATACCATTCTCCGGCCATTTTATTTATGCCATTAACATCAACGGGGCGCAAAAGATGCCTTTCGTCAACTGGTAGGTAATCTGGCCTACCATAGACCTGCCTGGTGCTGGCGAAAACTATCCTGATCTTAGGGTTGTATTTACGGCATACCTCAAGAATTGATAATTGCGCTACGCAATTTATCTCTAAATCCGTGAAAGGATCCGCCATGGAATCCAGATGGCTGGTTTGACCGGCAAGATTAAATAAAAAATCCTTGCCTTTAACTAAAGATTTCATTTTTTTGAAATTACGCACATCGCTAATAACCACACTAACCCGGTCCTTTATCCCGCGTATATTAAAAAAATTGCCGCCGTACTCCGGAATTAAAGCATCTACTATAGTTATCCTCGCCCCGAATTCTACAAGCCTGTAAGCCAGATTGCTTCCAACAAAACCGAGACCACCGGTAATCAGAACATGCTTATTCTTAAAAAATTTTGCTACAGGCACGTTATCCATTTATTTCTCAACTATATATTATGATATATGATTTTTCAAATAATTTTTTGACATAATTTTAACTTTCCTCTACCCTAACTAACTTGTTAAATTATTGTTTCCTATTCTTTGGTAACTATAATGAGATTATCAATATAGATCCGATTAAAGACATAAAGCCTGCTCCAAAGTATCAGCTGTAGACGCCATAGTATGGATGCGATAATTTTGAATGCCTTTTTTATAAATAAATTGCCATTTTGTTTATCAATATTAATATTATAATTATTAATTTCGCTGCTAACTAACGCCTTAATTGCCTCAAGACCAGATGACAATTTATTTAAACGAACGATTTTGAAATTTGCCTCTGAAAATACCCTTTGAATGCCAAATGTAGAATATCTACGAAAATCGTAAGGTGCCTCGTGCTCACCCCAGATAAAAGGAACAGTAGCTAAAAGCAGGCTCTCCTTCTTTAAAACGCGGTACATTTCTGAAACTAAGGCATCCGGATGACAGCAGTGCTCAAGCACTTGTGTGCAGATAATTGCATCGAAGTACTCATCATTAAACGGGATGTTTATACCGTCAAAGAACAAATCAGGTTTCTTAAATTGAGGCTCTCTACCGCTTTTTTCTACATCAATCCCACAGTAATCGCAATGTAAAAAATAATGCTTATAGGGTTTTAATCCACAGCCGATATCAAGCACTTTGCTTTTAGGGCTTATATTTTCACTAAACTCTTTTATAGACGAAGAAATGGAATCAATCATTGATACAACTCCAAATAATTATTTACTAATATAAAGTTCGCAACAACACTCCTTACGGATTTTTACTTTAAACACGATCTTTTTTCTATCTCTTTTTCGGGATCGCTATAATTAAAAATTATATCATTTAACAACTCCAGCTCATTGAGCATCTTTACGAAAGAGGATAAAGACGGCAAAACTGTATTCGGCCCTTTCCCGATACCATGATGCCTTCCCAATCTTATATCAAGATGAGAAAGCGAAAAGCCATGTAGACCAAAAGGCAAATTCATCTTAAAAAAAAGATTCTCTAATCTTTTAATCAGCTCTTGTTTAGTATGAACAGCCGCGACTATCCTCCTTACTTTATCAAAATTGTCCGTATTTTTAGAATTATCTTCTAAAGCAGTAATTATTTGATTAGGGAATTCTGAATATTTATGCACATTGTAAAAGTATGGCTCAACCCGTAAATTTGAGGGAAGTATCGAACCTACGCAATCCATACCTACCACGGGAATACCCGAACTCCAAGCATACGCTGCGACTCTGCATCGTTTTTCAATATCCGAAAAATGGACAAAAATCCTTGATGATCTATAGAAATAGGCCAATGTTTCTATATCGAATGGAAACGGATATCTGTAATTAATAGTTAGCAGATTAAAAATATTTTTTTCTTCCTCGGAAAACATTCTATCGTAAACTTTTCGAATACTGGAAAACGTATGCCTTATACTTCTTAAATTTAAATCGAAAGGGGGAATTGGACAAATAAATAATACCCTGTACCTATGGCCATCGTCAAAAAGCGAGCGGACACATTTAAAAAACTCCGGAATCCTCTTAAAGGATACTGCGCGAGCTATATAAAGAATGTCCCAGAATTTCTCATTTCCTGAAGGCCTAAAAGAATCAGGCACGAAATTACACGCATCCATCGGGATAAGAAGTATCATTTTACCATTTACTTCCTTTAGATCCTCTTCTCCGGCTAAGCTAAAATCAAATAAAGAATTATACACAAAATTATAATCATGCCAATTGTGATGCAATCCTACAACCCAGTTATTTTTTAATGAATAGATTTCATCCTGGAGTTTTCTATCCTTTAAAATAACTCTATCTCTTTCTTGGGTGGTAAAAACAACTACCCCCTTTACTCTCCCGTCTGGAGCTTTTAAAATACAGCCCATTTAAATACCTCGCGTAAATTTTTTAAAAAAATTAATAGTATAGAATGTGTACTTGATCATTCGATAATCCATCCCTGTACACCTCAACCTGCGTGCATTTCATTTTTGTAAGAATAAGGCGGTAAAAATCCTTGGACATTTTTCTCCGGATATACGGCACTTTCTTGCCTTCTCCAACTTCCATTTCTCTTAGTTCAACAAAATCAAAATCAAATTCAGGGGGTTCAAAAAAACGAATAACAACGCGCTTGGCTACCTTTTTAGCGTAAAAAAGCACTGCATCAGGAGAAGAGGCCATTTCGATAACGTGCGATAATATTGCAAAATCGTATTTTCCATCAATACCCTCAAACTTGCTTACGTCCCCCGTGATGAAATTCGCATACTGGTCATCCTGATGGGCGCTTCTGGCTGCATCAATTAAAGGAACTGAAAAATCCACCCCTGTATAATTACAGAATAATTTTTCTTTTTTAAAATAATCGTAAAGCTGGCCGTTCCCGCAGCCTAAATCAATAATTGAAATCCTCTGAGGCTTACAAAACTTTTTGAGGATATTTGTAAGAATTTTTTTAGAATTCAAAGAAGCCTGATGATTATCTTTCAAATAAGCACAAGCCGCATCGGCATTAAATGAATTCCAGGAATTAACAAGCTTATCCATATATTCCTTTACAATTATTTTCTTAATATCTCTATTACAAAATTCTTACTTCTCCTTAAAAAAATTATGACTAAATAACTTAATAAATTACATTCTCTAAAGTTATTAAATAACTTGAGATAACGGGGTATTAAAATTATTTCAGGTTCCGGCATAACTGCCCTCGCTCTTATCCTTTAAAATTTTTGTCTGCCAAACGCCCGGAGATATTACGTGCCCAACCCTTTCCTTACGATATCCCTTAAAATACGTATTTTCCGAGATTTCCTCTATCTCAAAAATTAACGCGGTTGGGAAATCCTGAATAAGCTGACGCGGCGTTCCGGTAGCAATGCGCGCTGTATAATTCCCGGCTTTTAAAAACTTTCTTGGGATTTTATATTTTCCTTCATAAAAACCCGGTTCTTTAGCAGGAATCTCAAGAAGGCAATCCGTGTCAAAAGAATTGACCAGGTCAATCATATTCCTGGTTAATGTTATTGAGATCTGTAAATCTTTTATTTTGGCTGTCAATTGATAAATAATCACAATGATAATCTCGTCATCTATATCGAAAGAATTTACCGCTTCGCCTTTTCCGTTAAGCAACCTTAAGCCCAGAATTGAACAAGGCAGATTAGGTTTGGGTGATAAATCTAACTTTAAATCCATTTTCTCGATTAATTGCAGATAGGCATCTATGCAGGTTGATACTTCACCTATAGCGGATACTTGCCCTTCACTTAAAAGAATGGCCTTATTGCATAATTTCGAAACCGCGCCCATACTATGGCTTACGAACAATATTGTTTTGTCTTCTTTTAATGAAATATCTTCCATCTTGCCTAAGCATTTTTTTTGAAACTGCGCGTCCCCGACAGCAAGAACTTCATCTACAAGAAGAATCTCCGGTTCCAGGTGTGCCGCGACCGCAAATGCCAGCCTGACATGCATTCCCGACGAATATCGCTTGACCGGTGTATCCAAAAACTTTTCTACTTCCGCGAAAGCTATTATCTCATCAAACTTACTTTTAATTTCCGGCTTGCTCATTCCAAGAATTGCCCCATTAAGGAATATATTTTCCCTGCCGGTAAGTTCAGGATGGAATCCTGTGCCCACCTCTAAAAGGCTGGCAACCCGGCCCTTAATGGTAACGCGGCCTTTGCTAAGTTCGGTTATCCGGCTCAATACCTTCAATAAGGTAGTCTTCCCTGCCCCATTGCGGCCGATTACACCTACCCGGTCCCCTTTTTCGATCTCGAAGCTTACATTTTTAAGCGCCCAGAATTCCTCACGAGAAGGATTACCCCGACTATCTTTTCTCACGAAAGGATATAGAAACTTATTCTTCAAGCGAGAGACACTCTGCGCGATCACATCGCGTAAAGCAACATACTTTTCTCTGCCTTGATGGCTGATAATATATTTTTTACCCAAGTTTTCTACTTTTATGATATTGTTCATATTATTTAGCCTTAAACTAAATCTGCAAAAGCGCGTTCTGTTTTACGAAAATACCGAAGCCCCATAATCAATAGCATAACCGCAATGCACAAAGAAATAATAAAACCGCTTAAATATAACCTATTTTCTCCTCCTAAGATTGCCCAGCGAAAACCGTCTATTACGCCTGCCATAGGATTCAGCGAAAATAACAGCCTCCATTTTTCCGTAACAATACTGCTGCTAAACCCAACCGGAGATATATATAACCCCAGCTGAACAATAAAAGGCACGATATATCTAAAATCGCGGTATTTAACATTCAATGCCGACAACCAAAACCCTAAGCCAAAGCTGGCGCTAACAGCGATTAAGAAGAACGCCGGGATAAAAATAATTCTCCAACTGGGGATGAAATGGTACCAGGCCATCAATAGGCCAAGTATCACAAATGAAAGTAAGAAATCTATGACGCTCACCATTACCGTGCTAGCCGGTATGATCAGCCTTGGAAAATAAACCTTGGTAATCAGTTTCTCATTTTCAATCAGGGAATTACTGCTTTCGGTAAGGGCGTTAGCAAAAAACTGCCAAGGTAGAATCGCTGTATAAACGAGTATCGGATAAGGCACCCCTATCGAAGGAAGTTTTGCTATTTTACCAAAAACAATCACAAAAACCAGCATAGTTAACAAAGGCCTGATAATGCTCCAAGCAATACCGATAACTGTCTGCTTATACCTGACCAGAATATCGCGCCAGGCCAGATAATACAGTAAGTCACGATGCCGCCAGAGGTCTTTCCAATAGAGGCCTTCTATGCGGCCCTCTTCCATAACTAAAATTTGCTGAGCGCTATTTTTCATGGGAAAATAAGATAGCTTATTAAATTCGAAGCAATATATACATTTGCTCCCATAACCAAAACTTTCATTTAAAGCTCCTTAAGTAAGTTATAATCTTTCGGAAAATATTTTCACCAAAATCAGCTTTATAGGCCGCGCTATAGCCGTCCTTACCGGAAACCCGCGCTATACGCCAGGTATTGCCGCTGTAGACATCCTCATCCGCTTTAACATTCTCTAAAGTAGCCCTGGGGCACTCATCCCGGGTTACCAGATAATTCCGGTTCCCTCCGCTTAAGAGATCCCTGGATAATTTTCCCGCGGCCAGGTACCTCACATCGGCGCCTGTAAAGTATTTGATCGCGCCGGCCGCTTCGACGCACGGCGGCGGTAAAAAATAAAAACTTCGGGGATTATCCGCGGTCAAGGCTTTGATAAAACCCTCCACCTGCTTAATCTCGGCCATTCTTTGAATGCGCGGGAAGCCCACGTAAAAAAATACCATCATCACCAAGATTGGAATAATTATGCCATTTACCACAACAGATAAATATTGCCGGCGGCAAAACCAAAGATATACCGGAAAAAATAACCCCCACAAGTAGGGAGTCAAACAACTCAAATGATAATTAGGAAATCCCCACGGCAGCATGATACTCAAATATGCCATTATGCTTAAAGGAATTATAACGGCTGACGGCGTAAAAATATTCTTTTTGCGCATTATTCGGATGACCATAACGATAAATACGACAAAGGCTAGGGTGAAAAATGCCTTTAAGATCATGGAAGTTTCGGCAAAAATACTTATCAGGCTTGCCAAGCTTAAATTATTTTTATACTTCGCCGTGTAGCATCCCGACATTTGAATTCTTACCGTAAAAATGTAATATAATAAAAAGAAAAATGATTGCATTATTAAATTAATTAAAGACATTTTTTTCTTATACTTAAAAACCGTAATAGCTAAAATAGAAAAAACTATATACGGAACACATAGATAAATTCCTTCGGGATGGCTGAACACGCTGGCCAAAAGCGCCAGAAAAGAAAAAATAAGATGCCTATTTTTTCCCGAATCATAGGCTTTTAGCAAAAAATAAAGGGAAAGCGCGCTAAAAAATATAACAAACTTTTGCTGGACGGAAATATACATAAAAATATTCCAAAAAGGCGTAAAGGTGAAAAAAAGAAGCGGGAATAAAAAAACGCTCGGAAGAAAATCCTTCTTTGGCGCGGAAAATATCTTATGTAAAACCACCCCCCAAAGAAACAGAGATATAAAATTAAAACAAGTGATTAAAATATAGATAGCCAGCGGTGAATCTTTAAAGATATGATAAATGAAGATAACCCAAGCGCAATAAACAGGCCAAAATATTCCCCAACCACGTAAGCCGGAAACAATAAAATTCCATAAGCCATGCAGAATGTTTCCACTTTGCCATACCACTTGCGCCCTTTCAAGATTTTGAGAATCATCCATTAGCCCCCAAGAAGGAGCGTAATATAAATTTGCACCAATAAGTAAGGCAAAAAAAACAAAAAATATTACCACCGGCCAATATTTAGGTAATTTCTTCATCTAAACCCTCCACGACTTATTTGCCGAATTTTAATCTTAATAGGCTGAAAAGATATGAAAAAGAAAAACTTAACAAATTTCTTTTAGTGTGGCCAAACATTCTCTGTTTAAAAGTAAAAGGTACTTCTTTTATCCTTAAATGTTTGTGGTTTTTTTTAATTTTAAACAGAATCTCCTCAATAATATCAAAATTATTCGCGTATAAATCCAATTTTTTGATCATCCCGGCCGGATAAAGTTTAAAACTATTGGATACATCCTTGCACCCTAACCTTAAAACCAGCGCATAGATAAAATTAACAATCTTGCTCAGGAATATCAGAGTTTTACTATTATCCGTAACTCCGCCCTCAATATAGCGAGAGGCGATAACCACGTCATAATCGTCTTTATATTTAATTAGCTGGGGAATAAATTCCGGTGTATGTGATCCGTCTGCGTCCATAAAAATGATAAATTCTCCTTGGGCGTATTTTATGCCGGTGCGCACGGCGTCACCATAATAGTTACTATTCTCTCTGTTGAAGTAATTAGCATCATTTACCTGACAAACAGCTTTGCTGCTATCCATTGGTTCCAATGTATCAATAACATTTATCTCAAATCCAACCTTTAACCCGGATAATACTGATTTTAATCTTGGTAAAATGATGCGCAGATTCTCCTCTTCAAGATAAGCTGGGATAATAACACTTAAGTCGCAAGTAAACATTATAGCCCTCCGGTATCAAGACCAGTATCCTGAGTCCAAGCTAACATCTCTTTAACTCCTCTTAACTTGTCAACGCGCGGCTGCCAACCAATCAAGTTAGTGATTTTATCGGTATTGGCCACAAAAACTTTTTGATCGCTTGCCCTGGCGGGTAATTTTGAATAATTCAGCTTTATTCTAAATTCCTGTTCCAGAATATCAAACAATTCTAAAATAGATAAACTGTTTTCCATTCGGCCGCCTATATTAAAGGCCTGCCCCTGGATTTTCTCAATATTGCTGCCCGCTTGCGAATAAAGTTCTACCAAATCATCGGCATATAAGACGTCTCGCACCTGTTTTCCGTTTCCCGATATAGTAAAAGGCGTTTGAACTTTCCCCCTTTTGGCGGCAACGGCCATTTGACAAAACCAACCAATCCACCCTTGACCAAAGGTGGCAAACTGGCGAGCCCCATACATAGAGGAATGCCTAAAGACTACGGTTCTAATACCAAAAACGCGAAAATAATCCAGCATATACTGATCCGCGCAGCCTTTAGAATTCCCATAAGGAGAACGAAAATCCAGAGGAATCGATTCGGGAAAACCATTAGGATAATCAACAGCGACATACCTTTTTTCCTCCTGCGCGTACCTAACCCATTCCAGATCGCCATATACTTTATTGGTAGAAGAATAGATTATTACGCTCTCAGGCGAGAACTGACGAACCGCCTCAAGAAGGTTAAATGACCCTAAAGCATTGATTTCAAAATCATTCCGGGGATTATCGATAGAATCGGTCATGGCTACTTGTCCGGCTAAATGATAAATAAGTCCCGGCCGCTCAGTTTTAATAATATTCTCAAGAGATTCTCTGCCCCTGATATCTCCTTGAATAAATCTGAATTTTCCGTTTTTTTTCAACCAGGCCAAATTTTCCGCGGAGCCAAATCGCGATAAATTATCAAATAGCAGAATTTCCTCATTTTTCTTGAACAAGGCCGCTGCTAAATTAGAACCGAGAAACCCGCAGGCGCCGGTAATAAAAATTTTCATCTGTCTAAATTTATCCTTTCCGCTTCTATCATTTTAGTTAACCCTTCGGACAAAGAAATTCTCGGCTGCCACCCCAGCCCAATTAACTTACTTAAGTCTAACTGCGGTTCCATAACTTCATTTTCTCGATAGGCAAGGGCGCCGAAATTTAGAATAGTCTTTTTATTAGAAGTTAATTGCTTGGCTAACTCTACAAATTTCCTGATCTCTACCGCCTCTAAAGAACCGACCTGAAAATTATAAAATCCTTTAGTTAATGAATCACTGTAATCAATTATTTTAACAAAGGCCTCCACGGCGTCATCAATATAGATAAAACTTCTTTTTTGTTTACCTTCGGTTAAATCAATTTTCTCAACCTGATTTAAAAGTTTAAGCACGATGTTGGTAACAAATTTAGAATCATCATCATGCGGCCCGTAGAAATGCTCCAATTCAACGTTCAAACACAAACTCTCCGCGGCGTAAATAGCCAACCACTGCTTGAATTGACTTTTGGATAGGGTATAGTAGTTGACTCCTTTATCTAAAATAGTATCAGTATTAATGAAGCATTTAACCTTATGTTTTTTGCCCAATTCCAGCAATTTTAAAGGAATGATTAAATTGGCTTCCATAATCTCCAGAGGATTAGACGCGGCGCGGCCATAATTGGTAGCGCAATGGATAATTTTATCAATACTATGCTTGTGAAATACCTCTTCTATATCTATCCGGTCTAAATCATAAAAAATCAGCTTCTTGGCTATACCGCCAATTCTGCCAATATTAGAAAAACTCCTTTTTAAAACTATTAGATCATCGCCTCGGCCAACTATATTCTTTAGTATATTACTACCGAGAAAACCGGTACCACCAGTGATTAAAAAATTTTTCCTCTTGCGCATCATAACCGCCCTAACAATTGGTTTTTATGGTAATTCCCTATTATTGTTTTATAAATTGTAAGCAACCTGGCATAATTTTCTTTAACGGTATAACATTGTTCATAAGTTTCTCTGGCGTTACGCCCCATATCTGCTATCAGCTGCCTGTTTTCAAAGAGAAATTTGATCTTCCGGGCTAAATCATCGATATCATTATATACAAATAAAGAACTATTCTCTCCATCTTTAACAGTTTCGCGAATTCCTCCTATGTCCCTGGCTAAAACAGGGGTTCCGCAGGCAAACGCCTCTAAAATAACCATAGGCAATACTTCATAACAACCAGAGGGAAAAATTAAAAAAGCCGCATTTTTTAAATACTCTCTGACTTTTTCATACGGCAATCTTCCTAATACTTCGACATTTTTCGATTTTGCTTCGGCGCGCTTAGCCTCTTCAATTAAAGGGCCGTCACCGATTATTTTAAGATTGTAATTATTAAGCGTTTTGTAAGCCTTCAGTACAATGCCTAACCCCTTATAATCAGCAAGCCTTCCTAAAAATAAAGCGTAATCTTTAAAACATGTCCGAGGCCCTTCAGAAATTTCAGTAAAGTAAGGTTTTAGAAATATCTTATCTTTAGGGAATCCTGCTCTAAGAAGTTTATTTTTGCAAAATTCTACCGGTACCACATACGCGTCTACTTTTTCCTGGAATGTATTTTTTTTATAACAAGCAGCTAATACCCTGGCCAGAAAGAATGTCAATATGGATGAATTCTTCCAACATTTATTTAAAATAGCCGGCAAGAAATTATCCACAGAACATTTCTCGCAGATAGCGCCTTTTCTGTATAGAATACCATTCAGGCAAAATAACCTGTAGTTGTGTATGGACTGTATAATAGGGACATTACTATCACTAAGCGCGCAATATACTGCAGGGCTAATCACAAAAAAAATATTATGGATATGGGCGATATCAGGCTTTTGGCGCTGAACAATATTTGTTATTTCTTTATAGGTATTTTTTGAATAACCAATACCGTTTACTAAAAAATCTACTTTTTTAAACAAAGAAAGATTTTTAATTTCTTCGTTTGAACGTTCGTAAACAATGACTTGGTGTCCGGCTTCACGTAACATGCCAACTTCGGCACGCACTACAACATCCTCTCCCCCTGCTTCAACATATCTGTTGTGGATAACAAGTATTTTCAAGGCTACGTTTTTTCTAGCGCTTATCAAGATAATATAAATACGCGTCGGATAAACTCTTCTCTATCGGCTGATGGCTTAATTTAAAAATCGCGTTAAGTTTTCTGGTTGAGCCAAAAGAATCGCTGATCTCGGTATTATTCTCCTGGCTCCCCTCGGAAATAATGGTTATATTTTTTATTCCGGAGATCTCGATCAGCTTCTTAAGTAAATCTTCTATGCGGTAGGACTTTCCCCTGCAAATATTATAAACTCCGCCATTTTCCGCATGCTTGGCGATATGCACGATATATTTGCACAGATCATTTATATCTAAAAAATCACGTTTTGAGTTTAGGCCTTTAGAATAAAGTACGGGTTTTTTCTTTTTTTTCCTTATCAACGCTAATTCATAAGCAAATTTACCGATTGCGGAATGCACAGGAGCGCCTTTTCCCATAATATTAAATATCCGCCCCACAACAATATTTAAGCCTTGGGAGGCATAAAAAACAGCCAGCGCTTCCTGCGCCATTTTTGAAAAACCATATAAAGAAATCGGGCGCAGAGGGCAATTTTCTTTAATCGGTATCTGCAAAGGCGATACTTCTCCATATTCCGCTGCTGAACCAGGTATGAATACGCGGGGCTTATACCTCTTTATGCTCCTGATTGCTTCAAAAAGTATATGCGTCGCGTAAACATTGGAAGATAACAGCGTATTAAAATCAAACTGCTGGGTTGTGCCGCTAAAATGAAATATATAGCGCGGTTTTATTTTAGTCAGCAATGCCGCGAGCTTACCTTTATTGCTAATATCAAATATCCGGCTTCCTGGTTTACCCTGTTTTCTGTCAATACCATACACAACCCAGGGCTTATGCTCTCTATCAATATAGTCAGCTAGGCTGCTGCCAATAAACCCATTAACTCCGGTTATCAATATATTATTTTTTCGCGTATGCATTTTTAATAAAAGCAGTTAAGGTCATGATTAAGGAATCCCACGACCAGCCGAGGAAAAACGCGAACAAAGGCATCAACCACACAAATTGCCTTTGGATAAACCAATAATGCTGTATAATATCTGAAATGAAAATGGCCGCAAGCGGAATAAAAATAACCGAAATTAGGAATATTAGCTGCTCATACCTCTCCCGATAAGAAAAAACAACCGGTATCAATAGCCCCGGAAGCAAAAAATATAGTTTTTTGAAACCAACCAGATTGCCAAATATACCTTTTAAAAAACCGATAATATTGTAAAGAGGGTTTGGAATATAATCAAAAGTGGCAATATTCATACTACTTAATTGGGAATAATCTAAATGCCGGCCAAATATACTATATAACCAAAGAGGCGCGGCAAAACATAATGTAATAACCGTAAAGGAGACCGCATTTTTAAAATAAATTTTAAAATCACTCTCTCTGCGTTTAGATAAAAGAACAAATAAAAAACTGCTGGTAAAAATCAGTATTCCAAAAATATGAAACCAAATCACCAAAACAAAGAATGTGACGGCGCCTATCATTTTGAGAGCGTTTAGCTTAAAATTTAAATCCGCTATTCTTTGAAATAAATAAAACGTCGCCAGCGCGATCGTTGGCAAAAAAGCATACGTCCTTATTTCAGTAGCATGATTAATTAAAGTGGCGTTAAAACAAACCACGCTAAAAACAATAAGATATCCCCAAATTGACTTTAAATATCTTTTGCAGACCAAGTATAAGATATAAAAACCTAATATGGTTGAGATAACGCATGGTATTGTCAAACCCCATTTATTAAAGGAAAATATTTTGAAAAACGGATAAAATATAAAAAGGTCCCCTGATAGATACGAGCAAAATTCAACATTAGGAATATCCCTTAAGAAATCCAGGAATGTTCCGCTCATCGGCCTTAAATAGTGTATCTCATCACCCCATAACGTAAGATGCCGGGATAAATGTACAATCCTTAGATATAACGCATACAGGCAAATAATAGTTACAGAAAGAGGAATAAGCTTTTTATGAATATAATTGATACTGTCTTTTAACATTTTTCACCCCTTTAATTTTTCGCTAATGTCTTGGCCCCCTGGATTAACCTTTTTAAGTCTTGCAAACTGCGTATTTTCAATAGTTCTTTTAATATAAAAGAGGGACGAAAGTAAAACATCCTATAAGCATCCTTATGTATTTGAAGTAAACGTTTTGGAGATAGGCCTTTTGGGCAATAGACCGGTTCATCCAGTAAATTAAATTCCGGCACTATTTTATTGCGGAAAAAATCCGGGTCAAAAATACCCCCGTCTTTTTGGGCTCTGAGATAATCCGCGCTGCCCGGAGAAGGGACTAATAAAGTAAAAGTGGCGATATCTATGTTCAAAAAAATGGCGAATTGTATAGTTTGGCGCATCTCTTCTTCCGTCTCTCCTATTAAACCTAATATAAAATAACCTCGAATCGAAATTCCAATAGCCTGTGTTTTTCGAATTGTCTGGGTTATCATTTTAGTATCAATTCTTTTGTTTACGCTGCGCAAAACCCTATCGCTGCCTGACTCTAGGCCATAGCCGATAAATTCGCATCCTGACCGCTTCATAATTCTAAGCATTTCTTCGTCTACAGTATCTATCCTTGCCTCGCACGACCAGGGAATACCCAATTTCTTCTCTAACAATAGATTACAAACTGATATCACGCTGTTTCTATTGGTAGTAAAACTATCGTCCCAAAACGCGATTTCTTTAGCTTTATACACATCCCTTAATTCAAACATCTCCTCCACGATACGTTCGGGGCTAAGGTATCTGAACTCTGTGCCAAAGGCGCCTTTAAAACAAAAAGTGCAATTCCCTCTGCACCCGCGGCTAACTACCATCGAATGAGAAGGATTTCTATTTGTCCTGGCTTCGCTAGTTTTATATTTATCCATCGGCAGAAGATGCCTGGCAGGCATAGGCAAACTGTCTAAGTTCTTAATCAAAGGCCTTCTTTCGGTTATTACCATCTTACCATTTCTAAAAAAAGCAATGCCTTTAACCTGATCCATACCTGAAGATGGTTTATCTATCAACACGCTGATCAACTCATCTAGAGTATCCTCACCTTCGCCTATTACCACATAATCCACGCCTTGTTCAAGAAGCGATAAGGGCATCGCGGTCGCGTGGGCGCCGCCTGCGATAATTGGAATATTAACCGCTCTCTTGATCTCTTTAACCAATTCTACGCACCGTTTAAAAAAAGTACTTAAGACGGTTACTCCCACGAAATCAAAATCCTTAGCGCTATCAACTATTTCCTTGATAGAAATATCCGTAGCTATTCCATCGATAATTTTTACCCTATGCCCTTTATTCTCTAAAACCGCGGCTAAATAAGCTAATCCCAACGGCGGGATAATACTCGCGGTGCCCTTGGCTCCCCGTTTGTAAAGCTCTTCGCTGCTAAGCGGCGGGTTTATCAGCAATATTTTAGCCATGTTTTACTCCCACTGCTAGTATTGAAAGCCCGAACGGCAAACCAGTAATTTTTAGTAATCGCCGTTCCAAAACATAATAAAAAGCCAGCAAACCAGACACCGTCCTGCTAGGAATAACAGAAAAATCAGACTTTTCTGGATTCTCATTCTTTAGTAAACGTAATATTATTCTGTAAATATAAACAAATGGGTATAATAACATGTGGAAATAAGATGCCTTCATCACGCTCAGCCCGGCTTCAACTAATTTGTTTTTGATAACCGCTAACGAATACCGCCTCTTATGATTAAGGCGCTTATCCCAATAACTCCACATATGCACGTAGGCAGGAACTGTAATAATTACAATACCCCGGGATTTAAGGCACCCGGATGCTTCAGCTAATAACTTTTTATCATTATCCAGGTGCTCCAGAACATCCGCTAGGATAATAAAGTCAAAAGACTCATTCTTAAATGGCAATAGATTTTCTAAATCTCCGTTAATAACCGGTATCCCGATTTTTTTACGCGCGTATTCACAAGAAATTGGTGAAATATCCAGGCCAATTACATGATGGCCGGCCACCCTTAACTCCTCGCAAATCATTCCTCCGCCAAGGCCGGCAACCAAAATATTTAGATTTCTACCTTGAATAAACTGCTTGATGAGCGCTCTTTTAGCCAAATGCCACCAATGTTTCTTTTCTTCGGTAAAAAAATCGGCGATTAACTGTTTTTCCACTATTCATCAAACCCTATTTGATCTCTGATTATATAATTAGGGCGTTTCTTCACTTCGTTAAATATACGGCCTATATATTCACCTTGTAATCCTAGGCATATCAATTGAATGCCTCCCAAAAGCAGGATAACGCTAATCGTTGAGGCCCATCCCAGGATTGCTAACTTAAAAAATATTTTTAGCGCAATCACTGCCATTATCCCCATAAAACTAAGCAGTGAAAAAACAATACCAAAAAACATGGAGATTTTTAATGGCAAAACAGAAAAAGATGTAAAAGAATCAAAAGCAAGTTTAAACAAACTTCCGAATTTTACGCGGGGCTTATCATCATACCTTGCGTTACGCACAGTATCAATCCCTATCTGTTTAAATCCAATCCAGCTTCTAAGGCCGGGAATATACTTGTCTCTCTCAATCAAATTCTGCATATGCCTGGCTACAGTGCGGTCCATCAAACAGAAGATGCCCGAAGCGCCGACATCCACGGAACTTATCCTGCGATTTAGTTTATGAAAGATACTAAAACAAATTCTCCTTAAGGTGGAGGCCTTCCTGGCTCCCCGTTTTGCGTAGACAACCTGATATCCTTCATTCCAGTATTTAATAAAAGTTTGGATATACTCAGGATTATCTTCTAAATCAACATCTAGAAGTATAACCGCTTCGCCTTTTGCCTGATCCATGCCCGCAGTTAAGGCATTATGATGCCCAAAATTCCTGGATAAATCTATGATTTTTATGCGCTGGTCATTTTTATATAACGCGATGAGAGCACCCAATGAATTATCCACGCTGCCATCATTGACAAAAATAAGCTCAAAATCGTAAGCCAATTTATTTATAACATTTTTCAGCTGATTATAAAAAATATCCAAACCCTTATCTTCGTTAAAAACAGGCATGACGACACTGATCAATTTTTTCTTATCCATTGTATTTGGCCCTCAATCTGCTTTGGTTTTAAATAAATACGCGTAACTCAATCCAAACAAACTCCAGAATAAAATGGCATTGTAAGGTAACTCTAGAATAACCAGAAAATTAGCCGCTGCCAGCCAATTTATTAATATCCCGCAAAGCAACACTCCGCTAATCGATTTTAGTTTTAACGATTTGTTGATCATGGAAAATAACAATACCATAATCAAAATAATATAGGCAATTCCGATTATTCCCGCTCTATAAATAATATGCAGATAGGAATTATGCGGGGCAATCCATCCATCTCTGGACCATTCCCCGTGAGCAATATCCAATATTTCGATATTTTTTGACCGCAGCGGCTTTCCAAAATCAAACCCTAATATCGGCTTGGCTCTCCAAAGCTCTCGGATCATATCTTCCCATATAAATACCCGAAAAAGCATATTATTATATTGTACATTCATAGCCCTCTTGCCGTACTTGGCCGATATCCCCTTGCCTGTCTTTTCAGCTTTTTGATAAAGTTCTTTAGAAGTAAGATCCAAGACTTTAATTTTATCTTGTAATATCTGTAAACTCGATAGGCTTCCTTTAATCTTGGCCTTACTTTGTCTATGGAAAGGTTGATCCGCCTGATGAGTATGCAATACCTGCTCCTGCCCTAATAAACTCTTAGCCTCTGCATCCTTTAAAACATTAACTTGGCTCCGTATTTCTTCTATTTTAGTCGAAGTATCATTAAGAGATATGTGCGCCTGTTCTAATAAAAACTTAGCCTCTACCTCTGAAGAGGCGGGTTGTTTTTTATCTATAATCGTCCCCGCTTTATTTAAAATCGCGTCAGTGGCGATTAACTTTTCTTTAGCCTCTTTTATCTTTACGTCAACATTCTGCGTAAAAAAAACCGGCACTTTTTTATCTATCTCTTCTTCAGGATTATATAATACTAATTTTTTAACCTCTTGCATTTTAAATGTCGGAGCTATTTTAGTAATTTTATCCTTATATTCGCGGTATAATTTTATTCCAGGAGCCAATCTGGATAATGAATATACCGCAGATTTATCCGCCATTTTTATAAACCCCAACGTTATGAAAAGAAACAAGGCTCCTAGAGCGATAAATTTATATCTCTTTCTTATCTTTAAAATAAAAAGTAAAGCGCTGGCAACAAATACAATTGCCGCGATGTTACCTACTAACATAGTCCTGGAAGTAAGCGCTAAACCCTTATAGTCAAAAGCTAAGGATAAAATAATAAAAAGCGCATACTTTATATATTTGCGGGGATATTTCATGATTAAAATTATGGCTAGAAAAAATACGCTAAGGCCAAAATAACCGTAAAAATCAAACTTAGTAATGAATAGCCCGCATAATAGTAAAACAAAAAATACGGTTCTTAGGCCTTTAAAAAAATCTTTCTTATAAAAAACATAGCCAAAAATTGCGTATATAGGGTAATAGAACAAAGCCGCGTCGCGAAAAGCTAAGGGCCCCCATTTAGCATAGCCATAAAAAGCTTTGGCCAAAATAAAAATGGCGTAGCCGCCAAATAATAAGCGAACGATAAAACTAGACGGGCATATTTTTTCATTTTTTTCTTTATACTTTACTAACCACTTTAGGCCTAAAAGCAGTAAACAAATAAACAGCATAATTTCGCCGACAAAGACGGGAAAATCCAAAAAAGGAAGATTTATGTGCATTTCCGCAAAACGGCGGGAAAATAAAAAATACCCCGCGCAAATAGCCGTCAGAAAAACAAGGCCTAAACTATCCAGGCTAGAACTTAATTTTGTTGCTTGGCAGTTTATCGTATTTTTATTATTCATAATTTATGAAAATATGTGATTTTTATTCAATGCCTCTGTGTAGATTCGTTCGATTTTGGCGATTCCGGAGGAAATGCTAAATTTTTCCTGCACCAGCTTCCTGCCGCTTAAACCTAGTTTTCGAGCGTAATTTTCATCTTCACATAAAGTAATCAATCCCCTGGCGAATTGCTGAACATCAAAAGGCTCTACCACAATGCCATTTTCGCCGTTTTGCATTATCTCCTGTATCCCCGGTACTCTAAATGCTACGGCCGGCTTAGCAAAACTTAACGCCTCAAGAAGCGATAATGGACAGCCTTCTCTTAATGATGGTATGGCAAATATATCTATATCTTTTATAAAATCCGCGGCGTTACTTACCCAGCCGGGAAATTCAACCGCCGATTGAATACGCAGATCCCTGGCTAATTGTTTTAAATTTTCTTCCTCCTTGCCGATACTGGCGATAATAAACCGCGCCTGAGGAACTTCGGCTAGAACATAGGGAGCAGCTTGCAGTAAATATTCCAATCCTTTATCTTTAGTCAGCCGGGATAAGCTGGCAATAATCACGTTTTTTCTGTTATCCCTGGAAATATCTATACTTTCATCAGGAGGTATAACTATCCCTAAATTTATGGCCACAACTTTTCGCGCCGGCGCTGCCTTGGATTTTACCAATTCATCGCTAAGCTGCTGCGAAACGGTTATCGTCCGATAAAAATTATGCCGGATAAAACTGTTAAAAAGCTTATAGCAGACCTGCTTCAACTTACCTACGCCATTAATTTCATCCCAGAAAAATTTTCCCACCACTGACGATATCAGGCATTTTTTACCCGCCAACAACGCGGCAAAATACCCGACGATATCACTATGGAGAAAAAACGTGTGGGCAATGTCCACCCGTTGTGAAACAAATAATTTCCTAAGTTTAACCGCCAAAGGTATAAAAAACATTTTTTTAAATTGTGGAAGCCAGAATAAATCTTCGTTTTTAACGCCTTGGGCGATAAAAAAATCATGGAGAAGATTTTTCTTTACGGAAGAATAGGCGATTAAAGTCCTATAGCGATTTCGATCAAGATGAATATAGATGTCCGCCATAAACTGGCTGGTTCCGCCGCGGCCATTAAGAGCGCTGCAGAGCAAGGCTATCGTAATTTTCTTATTATCCTTACCTAAAGTTTTATGCATTGCCATAATTTTAACCGCCAATTCGCGCGGTTTTAGCTGTAGATTTTCTTGCGCCGCGCAGGAAATAATCTAAACCCCGCTTCAGCAAACACCAACGGTAAATAATTCCTGATATTTTTAGTATATCCGCAGGAACATCCGGGGCAGCGTTTAAAAAACATGTTCTTATGGCTAATTTTATACCGCCTAGATTTTATAATATCCTTTAAAGCGCTGTCTTTTAGATTGCCAAATGAACCCATGGACCAGCAGCCTCCGTAGGTATTACCCTGCGAATCAACCCCCAGCCTTTGCTGGGAAATAACACAAGCAATGTTTTTTTGAAGAGGATCTTTAAAATATTTTCTGAAGTATTCAATCTCAGCGAAAGTATGGAAAACGGAACCCGCGTTTTCTTCCTTTTTTTCTGTGACGAATTTCTGAAACTCCATTAACCCCTGCGTATCATTTTCGCCGAGCCAGAATTGGCCCTTGTTTTCTTCCAAATTAGCAAAAAAATAGGGGGTATAATCAAACAAATTTACCACCAAAGGAAAATCAAGCTTACGCGCTATGGCAAAAACATCCCTGTAGGCGCCTAAAGTTTTTTTCATAATCGTAAAATATAGATAGGCTTTGACTGAACCTTGTTTTTTATATCGCGAAATTATTTCGCAGCTATTGAGCACCTTTCCAAACGCGCCTTTTACGCCGCGGATTTGATCAAATGTATCGCCCACAGCATCCATGGAAACCGAAAAACTTTTAATTCCGGCTTTTACGCTCTCTTCTATTTTCTTTTCGTTTAACAGGTAACCGTTAGTCACCACCACCGGTTCCATACCCTTGTCCTTAACGCACTGCGCCAATTCAATAATATCTTGCCTTAGAAACGGCTCTCCGCCGGAAAATGCCACTGTTTTTATCCCTTGGGCTTTAAATTGAGAGAAGATATCTTTCCACTGCCGGGTAGTTAATTCATTGCCCTTAGCAGTCTTCCACTGGTCGCACATAATACACTTAAAACAGCAATTATCCGTAATATTTAAAGCCACGTATTGCGGTTGATATTTAAAATAAGCATGCGCCGAAGGAACACGCTTGATTATTTCAAAACGCGCCAAAGAGGGCAGATAATTAAAAAACCGGAATAAATTTTCCCTTATGCGCTGCAAATTCTTCCTGGGCTTTGTTAAAATCATCTATTTTACCTATATCCAGCCAATAGCTGTCAGATTTGTAACAGTAAATATCTTCTTCTTTTTCCCGCATGCGCCCCACAAGTTCCGGTATCCCTAACGATTCTCCTTTAGCGATATACTTTTTGCATTTCTTATTTAATACGTTTATACCGATACTTACATAATCAAAATGTTTTGGTTTTTCATTATACTCAATAAGCCGGCAATCATTGCCCATTTTCACAACGCCATAATCGTTGATTATCTCTCTTTTGACTACCGAGATAGTGGCAGCGGCTTTGAAACGCATATGGAAACCATATAAATGATGATAATTTAAATCAGTAAATATATCGCCGTTCATCGTAATGAAATTATCATCCAGGCCGCTCACATTTTTTATCGCCCCGGCAGTCCCCAATGCCTTATCTTCGCGCACATAGCGTATCTTAACGGCCCACTTTGCGCCTTTACGAAAATACGCCTCAATAAGCTCAGCAAGATGGCCGGTTAAAATAATAATTTCATCAATGCGATAGTGCCTTAATTGCCTGATAATAATCTCCAGTATCGGGTATTCCCCTACCGGCATTAGAGGCTTGGGTATAGTTGTGGTATAAGGCCGCAGCCTTGTGCCCTTACCGCCTGCCAATATAATCGCTTGCATATATACCCCCGGAGGTCAAATATTATAACAGTCTGTTTTGTATTTACTTAGATTATTCTTAATCCAGGCACAGGTTAATTCCAGGCCTTTTTCAAATGAAACTGCGGGCCTCCAGCCGCATAATTTATGAATCTTTTTAAAATCGCATTTCAACCGTCCCACTTCGCTTTTCTTGGGCCTTAAACGTGATGCATCTTTAGCAATAGCTATTTTTATTCCTAAAATACGCGCTATTATCTCTACAGTTTCTTTTATGGTTACCTCGCGATCACTGCCCGCGTTATATACATCGCCTAATGCTTCTTTGGTTTTGGCAACCGCTAAAAACGCGTCCACCGTATTACTGACATAGTTAAAATCCCTAACAGTAGAAATACTCCCCAGAGATATTACTCTTTTACCACAAAGTATTTGGGTAATTATCGTAGGAATAACCGCTCTGGCGGATTGCCTTGGCCCAAATGTATTAAAAGGCCGCAGTATCACTACCGGAGTGTTAAAGGAACGATAAAATGATAAAGATAGATGATCAGCAGCCGCTTTTGTAGCAGCATAAGGAGACTGGGGATTTATAGGATGCTCTTCATCTATCGGAACGTACTGAGCGGTTCCATAGATCTCACTGGTAGAAGTAAGAATTATCTTATTGGTTTTTAATTTCCTGGCGGCCTGTAAAATATTAAGCGTGCCTTTAATATTAGTATCAACATAAACATCCGGCGAATGGTAGCTAAAAGGTATGCCGATTAAAGCCGCTAAATGAAAAACAATATCTACGCCTTCCATTGCCTTATAAACACCATGCGGGTCGCGTATATCGCCTGAAAAAATTTTTATTTTTTTTAATGTATTTTTTTCTAATGTATCTAACCATCCCCAGGAATTGAACGAATTATATAACACAAATGCTCTCACCTGAACACCTTCTTCTATTAGCCGTTCCAGGAGATGGCTGCCGATAAACCCCTCCGAACCCGTAATTAAGACTTTTTTATTTCTCCAATTCACGCGTAATAACCCCTTCTTTTAGGCTGCCGCAGATCAGCTGCCGGCTGAAACAAGAAAACGTTCCAAGGTTTTATCATTAACCGGATAAAAATATCTCCGGGCATATTTAATTGCCATCTCTTGCTTTTCATAAAATTCAGTATCCGGCAAGCGGTTAATAACGTTGATAATACGGCCAATATCCTCAGGGTAATCTGCCTGCCATTTGAAATCATCCCAATCAAACAAGGGATCGGGATTAATGATGTGCCTGACATTTAAATTGATTACCGGTATCCCGCGGGCAAGCGCCTCAATACTCACTGTTGAATGTACATATAAGACTAGATCCGACCATTGAAAACATTCTCCCAATGTTTCCTTCTCGGCTTTATAAAAAGAAAAATATGCCATACCGGAAATTTTTATCGCTTCTTCCAGAGAAGTTACCGGATGCGGCCGCAGCCATAGCTCGTAAGGATTGCTTCCCTGGAAAATGCGGCTATCTTTAAGAAAGGTCAATACCTTTATATATTCTTCTATGCCTGAGGACAAAACCACTAAAATATTTTTTATAGTTTTTTTCTCCTTTAATCGCCCATTGTACTCCTTTTGCCGCAAGGCGCACCCTATACTAAGCAATCTTTCCGGAAAAAGGCCGTAGTTGCGCATAAAATCTCTGGTAATCTCGCCCATTGTCATAATCCTATCCGGAAGCGGCAATATTTCAGTTTCTCTTTCTGTCAATAAAAAATTTGTATGCCGCAAAGACAGAGATGGATGCTGGTATCCGATTAAACGCGCAGCAACTGAAAATCTTCTCAGCGCGAAAATCACTAATTTTTCAAAAGGACGGTTCTCAAAGGGATAATAAAAGGTATTTATCTTTATTTTTTTTGCAAAACTAACCGTTGCGTAATATATCCGTAGATTATCATAGAAATAAGTGGCATGATAGTCTCTTATTATAGCTGATTTTACTAGATACTCCACATCTTTATCGCTTATCTGAAAACTGCCTTTTACGTGTACCTTTGAGTAATAGCGTTGAAGGCAGATGAATAAACAACGTATAATATCAAAAAAACTAAGAAAATACTCAAAAGTCAGTAACGTAAAATCATTACGAAGCCTCGAGACTGCCTCAACCGTTTTTTTATATCGCGGGCTGGTAACCAGCAGAAAATTAATTACAGGTATCTTCTTTGCTGAAACATACGTTACTAATTTTCCAAAATAGGTATCTTCATAGCTGCCTTCTTTAGTAAACGACTGATGATTTAGAAGCGATAATACCACAGTATAGGTTTTGTTGATATCCAAGCGCGCCGCTCTTACGCATAATTTCCGCGCAAAAGCCCTGAAGGCCGCGTAGAAAACAGCGACAGGAGTATATCTTCGGATGATATCTTTTAGAGCTGTCCTTGAGTAAACAAAAGAACAAACATTGCTTACGCGTATATTCTTTTTCTGACACCATATCCGTACCTGTAAAAAAATATCCCTATCGGCGCTAATAACCACCAGGTTATCAATGCCCTCTTTTCCAATAATTTTATCGATAAGCAGGGCATAAAATATTTTGTCACATAGGGGAGTAAGCAGCGGATTTTTATTGGTAAAATTCAAGGCCCACCAGAAAAAATTATCCCCGTTATTCACATTAAGGGAACCGATAAGCTTAACATATTCTTTGGCATACCCATTTTTCCATTCGGCAAAATCATCAGCAGTAATTTCGCTGCAATGCGCGTTGTTTTCAAGAAAATGTTTTACTGTCAATGATCTCTTATCCCAATCAAGTAATAGATATTTCCATGCTCCCCTTCTATGGCGGAGTACTTCGCGTATTGACGATACAGAATTACAAAAAATAATTGTTTTCATAGAAATAAGCTATTGATTATTTATCTAAATCGAAATAATCGGTATTGGTGGAGCCCACCTTGGCGTTGCCGATGTTAGTATAAACCAAAACATCTTCTTGTTTATTTAATTGATCGCACACATCACAGAATGGAAATTCAGAGAAATCCCCATCTTTGTGAGCAAGACGTATTTTATTATATTTCTCTCCCCTAAAAACTTCTTCCACTGTCTGTTTCGACAGGTCGCCTAAAATCATCCTGCTGTCGTAATCATAACAACACGGAACAACCGCGCCATCCCACTGGACCTGTAAGGGGCCTATAAGCGGACGGCCGCAGGTTACCTTTTTCCCAAGCGGTTTTCTATATCTTCGCCCATCCCCCCAATTATGCGGCTTCCATACTGCTATGCCAGAAGCAATTTTTTCATACCGCTCCAAAAAATCCCGCATCTCATGTTTGTTTTCATCCATCAACAGAAAATATATTTGAATTTTTGTTTTACTTTTAGCGGACTCTTGCCGCATCTTAAATAAGCGGCCTACGTTCTGTTTAACTATCCCAAAATCCAGGCCTTTATGAATTTTTTCATAGGTTTCCTTGGTCATGCCATACATGCTTATCCGGATAACGTCGAAAAGTTCAAGCACCTTTCGACACTTACCTTCATCAAGCAAAGAAGCATTAGTGATCGTAAGCGTATCTAGCCCTCTTTTTTTAGCATATTCTGCCCGCTCAAATATACAGGGGTCGAGGAAAGTTTCACCATAATTTTCTAAAGAAATCTTTTTAGCCCCCGCCTGAACAGATTGGTCCACTATTCGTTTATACAAATTCATATCTAAAACTCCTTGAGGCCGCTTCATTTTTTCACGCGGGCACATAATGCATTTTGCATTACAGATGTTTGTAGGTTCCAAGCGAATTTCAGGATTGGTTAAAATAAAGGTGCTTTTCTTTATCGTTGCAGCGTTTTCAGATCGCGTCAATTACCACCTCCGCAGAATATAAAACTTATTATTACCTAATCAACCGCTGTTAATAAATCCGCTTGCCTCAGTTTTTCAATAATTGGATATAGCGCCCAAACCGGAACATTTATCTTATTACTAATATCTATTAAATCATTTTTTCCATCAGCGTAAGCGATAAAATTCATCATGTTTGATACTTCATTTGTAGAAGATTTCGCGCTGATTGTGGGGTATAGTCCTCTTTTTCCCAGTTGTGGTTCTCCTAAACAGTTTATCTTATATTTACGATTTTCTTCAATAAGCATTAGGCACTCTTTTAATGTATCATAAGCCCCGGCTAGGCCTTCCGGGCTGACAACATCCAGATTATCCAACGAAGTATGGTATTCTGAATATGACCCATATCTGCTTCTCATCACAGAGCAAACAGGCAGATCCACTCCCGGTGAATTATATTGCCGTTCATCGCTTCCCCGATCAAGAAAAGAATATTTTATAAAGTCAGGGTGTTGGAATGATAAAGTATTTAACGCGGCTTTATCCGCGTAAGTATTGCCATTTCGGCTCGGAATATAAGAATAAGCCCGGTTATCGCCTACGCAGGATATGTTAAAGCCGGCAATTATATTTCTTTTCATTACTTCCAGATTTTTGCTCAAATAAGTGATAGAGCCGATCGTTTCAGGAATAAATATGATACGGTAACTATACCTTCTTGGGGCGCTTAATATCCACTTTATTAAAAACGTTGTCACCACCGGCCCTGATAATTCGTTATTTGCCATAGAAGGATGGCAAACATAAGTTGAGATAAAAACCTCTTTATCCGATTGCCCTGAAATAAGCAGTTCTCCATAGGTTAATGATCCATCTTTTAATTCGCTGTCAATAAAAACCTTGTAATCAGCCTCTTTAAGTTTTTTCCTATCCTTATGCGCAATGCAAAACCCCCATCTTTCTTGATAATATGAGGTGACATAAGGAATAGCTCCGGGCTGCTCTGGGAGTGAATATAAATGCTCCTGGAGCTCTTTGAGAGTTACGGTTGTATTAACGGGAACCGAATACCCCACAACCTGGAGATTGTTTCTCTTGAAATCAACAATCTTGTTTCCTTCTTCATCCATCACATAAGCATCTTTTATGTTCCATTCTTTAGGAACAGTCCAATCAAACGCCTGAGTTCCTGTTGGCACTTCGTAGATTTCAATCGGAATATGCTCTTGAATAATCCCTAATGTTTCTCTTACCCCGTTTCCGGTTATACTCCGGCAGATAGGGAATAACCGCTTTGTAAGCCCGTACATCTGTTTACCTATTTTTTCATTCATATCTTATTTCTTTCCTATTGTATAAAGCAGGCCTTCTGCCCTGCCGGATTTAATAATACCAGAAACAAAATCATACATCTTTTGGGCAGAAATTACTCTTAATCCGCAACCTGCGCCTGGCCTGGCGCCTTGATATAGACCATTTTCCCACATTAATTCACCAACGGGATTAACCTGGGTAAAAACTCCTTTTTCGATATCCCTGACAAAAAGGCCGTAGGTCCTTATTTCAGTTTGCCCTTCCTGGTCAGTATATTCACCGGTAAATGTTTTGTGATATCTATAATCCACGTTCTGCATCTCTTCCACATAATGATAAAATGTCATGCTATTTTGATCCTCTAAATTCAATACAGCAATTTTACCGTCAAGTTCACTGAGGATAGCGAATGGCGAATCGGCCCCATAACCGCTAAAATTGTTAACCCCTTTGAACTTCTCGGCTTTGGCCCCGATTACCGCAAAAGAATAAATTGGATGCCCGGAGCGAACAGCGCCCGGGTATAGCCGCCCTGTTTCGGTAAGCGCGCCCATTTGCGATGGGGTATTGCGGATATCAAACTCAACACCCTTTGCAAAATCAAAATTAAATACCGGTAAAAGCAATGTCCCTGATGGCCCGACAGCGTTAAAAAAAGATTCAAGTATTATTTGAGCCGTTATCCTTTGCCCCTGTTTCATAAACCGCCTAATTGTTCTTTTGATATCGCTATGAATCAAAACTATATCGCCCTGCTTGATTCCCGATTCAGCCCATTCTCTTGCTAATTCATCGGCGGCCATTGGCTATAAATCTCCCATTGTATTTCTTGATCTAATAAAAAAAACCTTTTTTTGTGCTTTCATCTTCCCAAATGGCTTTAACCGCGGGGGCTATCATTGCAACCGTAGGCCCGAAAAAAAATCTATATCGATCATCCTGGGCCCCCCAGGCATGTTCCCATTTAGCCACGCCTCTAGGCCGGTTTTTTGGCAACGTGCTGCAACATAGCTTCTTTAAAACATCCGGATTACGATCTAAAACCATCTGACGGTATTGCAACCATCCGACAACATCAATATTTGTATAAACATATGTACGATATGCATTATAAGATAACCATATAACAACCACAATAATGCAACAAAAACGAACGACTTTTATAAAATAATCTTTTTTTGCAAAACTAAAACCATCAATTAAAATTGATGTCGGCAACGAATAAAATGCAACACTTAATGACACCGCGCATAACCAGCGCACTCTCCAGGCAGTATCGCCAAAAATAAACGCTCCGACATATATAAATAAAAATGTTCCCAACGCCATTGCTAAAAACAATTTAAAATCCGAGCTCAACTTATTCTGGAAATTCTTCTTCAATTTTATATATACAATTAATAGAAAAACCGGAAAACAATCTTTAATCAAAACCAGGCTTCCTTTCGTTCCAATTACAAAAGCCCTGATTATATGCGGCCAATTCCATAATGCCGCAAAGACGCCGGGGGTATTTTGCCGCGCGTCAATAAATTGGCTTGGCCCTCCGCGGAGATAGAAAGCAACAGCAAACATATATGCTAAAACAACACTCAAGTGAACACTTAATGATTTTAGTTTAGGAGATCGATCTTTTTTTTGTAACAAAGAAATGGCGTCAAAAATAAAATAACCGGCTATCCCCGCGAAGCTTATCAGCCACACTTCATGCCCGCTAGCCGCAAAAAAAGTAAGCGTAAAAAATAGCGCCGCTTTTAATAGGATTTTTTTATTTATATGATGAATCTTTCTGAATACAGCATACCATAGGATTATCCAGATAACCGATAGTATGTACGTAGAAGCCGCAAAATTCCATGCCCCTATATGCCCTAGGTAAGGAAAGCCTAATAATACAAGTAGCGTCATCCCCGCGCGTATGAAAATTGATTCTTTGATAAAAACTGCCCAAAGGAGGCTGGTTGAAACAATCGCCGCTAAAAGACTCCATACCTTAAGAAAAGAAAATGGATTAGTTGCAAAAAAATACTGCGCGCCCAAACTATACCGTATTTGTTGTCCTGATTGCGGAAACGGAGGCCGTATAAAAAGAGTATGCAATTTAGTAATACACCAATCATCCCAAGACAGCGGTTGAATAGCCCAAATAGCATATATTATTGCAACAATTAACGGAAATAGCATAAAATTTAATAGCTCTTTTTTTGACATTGGATATCTACCTCCTTATGCGTAAACAGATATGTCTCCACTATCACTTTGATATAGTCATTCAAATACCAATCATGCTCTATATCTGTATTTCCCTATTCAGTTTCAGTGAACCTTATAGTTTATCAATTTACACGCATAGACACTTTGTCAACTGGTTCTAATAAACCTACCAACCAATCCCGTAATTCGTCTTTTCCGCACAAAACTGGTATCCCATGCGCGGCGCGATCATCTTTCTGCACAACGCCAACAGGATTATAATAGACTGACGGTTTACCTAATTCTCTTCCCAATAATGCTGTAGAAGTAAATGGCATTGAAATCACTGCAAAACAACCTTCAATAACTCTAATTGCGGATATTTCTGGCTCTATGGAAAATACATTTTCAGCCTTCGCAAGAATCTTTACTAGGTTCTCATATTCCGGATGAATCATCTTTCCAATATTACGCTTGCGTTTATGAACCATCGCGCCTTTACATTCTCGTATAATAGTATATATATCTAATAAAAATTGATTTACTATTTTAGGGACGTAATACTCTTCAGATGCGCATAGTATTTGAGATAACGAACTCCGGTACGATTGCACATCAAACACAGCCACAGAACCTGCGGGTAACTCAGGCATTTCAACAAAGCTAGACTGAAACCAAATTGACCCTACAATTTTGATATTCGCAGCCTCACCAACGGCGCGCCGTACAAAATCCGCTTGATATTCATCCCAAACCAAGTACAGCGGCCAATTCATAGCTTGCCAACTGCCCGCTTGCATAGGATAACCCTCTAAACGCTTAAAACTTTCACAATTTGTTGAATAAAAATAAAAAAGGATACGTGAACCTTTTTTTTCAGCCTCATATGTCCATAAAGGCCTATAAATCCAACCAGAATTGTGAAACATATAATCGCGAGCAAGTTTATCAGATATTTGAAAACGAACCATTGCCGCTTTGGCAAACTCTAGCAACAACATGGCATACCACCAGCGCCCTCTCAACAAATCCAAAACTGAGAGTAACACCGCCACAAATGCCCAGCCCGCGAAACGAACCAAACCAGCCAAAGTATCCAGAAGCGGAAACGGGTGAAGGTTGAACACCACAGGTAAATCATTGACATCACAATTTTTGGTATTCGCCACTCCATGACATAATACGCCAAGATGTTCTGCTTTCCCAACCCAATGGGCATACCAAGTGATGATATCATGACTACGGGCATCTCGGCACGGCTGAGGTAAATTACCGGAGGTCAATCCTACAAAATATACGTAGCGGCCCAAAACCGACGAATGCAGTCGAATTATTTCACATAATGAAACACAGAGATATTTTGCGATAGACAACGCACCATAACCCCAAAAAATCCCAACATACCCAATCCAAGCTAAAGAACAACGCATTCTTGCCACGCGAAATCCGTATCTAGCCACCACCTCTTGCCATAACCTCGGCATCGGATAAATAACCGCAGAACCCTTGGCTCCCAGAGAATAAAGCAAGGCTTTATTCAAACCAAGGCTACCAATCCTAGTAAGTAGATATTGGCGGGTAATCAGCTCCGCCTTTTCAGCACCAGCGCCAAAAAAAAGCTTTGATGCATTATGATCAATTTTACCAAAACGTACATTTGTTAGTTCATTTTTGACAGCAGCAATTAAGCCAAGCTGATCAGCTTCTTTAAGAAACCGGTAACCTCGCATAATCCGCCTGATTCGATTACGAGAAACGCGTTTTAAGACAGTACTAAGAAAAGGGATATTCATCTATAATTCAACTCCTTTTATCAATCTGCAATGTCAATATTTATCGCGACGCAGCTTTTTTGATTTTAATCCATTTATGTAACCAACCAAGCTTTCAATAGTCTAATACACAATTACCCAAACCTTAAAACGGCAAACCAGGCATATTTTAATCAACCACGCATACCATTTTCTCGGTAATTCAAAAATTATATTTATTTTATTCATTTTCTAGCAGATCTTAGGCCGCTTATCTGACTTTAACCAATCTCTCTGAAAAATTTCTAACATAAGCGCATCTTTATATTGGCCATCTGCAAAACAATGTTCATTAAGCCGCCCTGTCACTTTATACCCAAGAAGCTTCGAGAGTTCGATTCCGGGACGATTGATTTCTAATCCTGCCCCATAAATTTTATTTAAATTCAACCTTGTAAACCCAATCTCGGTAAGCATTGCGAACGATTCCAATGCGTAATATCCTTTATGAAAATCTTTAGCTCCAATCACACAGGATATCTCAGCATGCTTATGTATATACTCTATATGCCCAAGGCTGCCTACCCCAATATGCTTATTGCTCTTAATATCCACGATCGCTAAAGTCAATCTATCTTTTGTGGTTTTCGCATATTTTAAATATTCAAGCTGATCCTCTACGGTATTGGTCCATTTTCTGGCAAGTAAATAACGCGTTATAGAAGGAGAATTAAACCACAAGTGCCACTCTCCTCTCGCGTCCTCTTCGGTAAGGTAACGAAAATACACATGCTCACCTTTAGCGTAAGCAAAATCAATAGGATACTCTGATTTAAGTTCTTCTACATTATTCTTATTCATTTTAATCCCTCCCTACTGTTTAAAATTTCGCATACTTCCTTAAAAGAAGTGAATTTGCGGATTTCCTCAAAAGACAATTTTATCTTAAATTTTTTTTCAATCGCCATTACCAAAGTAACTAAGCCTAAGCTATCCCAGGAAGAAACATTTTCTGGCGAAGTCTTATCATTAATTTCTTTTTCATTTACCTTTAAACATTCGCTAAATATTTTACTTAATTTTTCTTTCATACCACCTCCGTATTGGCAATAAATATTTTGTAATATATTTTATTTTAAGTAATCATGGTTGCTACCTAATAGCGGCTACGCCTAAGATTTCTTTTTGGACATCAACTATCTTCCTATTTAGAAGCGTTGAATAGAAATCCTTTATGTCTTCTCCAGAAAAAAATCTTTCAAGTATTTTTTGCGAATTATTAAGCCGAGTATCATTGAAAAATACCTTGAAGAGATACTGCGAGTAAAAGTACTTTAGCTGTTCGGTTGAAAAGGTCGGCGTTGGTAGAGTGGTGTCATGGTACACTTTTTGTGAATGTTTAACTAGATTGCCTACATCTGCTCCCATCTTTACGGCTAAATCATACATTTCAGTCCCCGGGTAATACCGAGCAACAAATAAAAAAGGCAAGGTTAACTTCTTAAATCCGCTTAAGAAACTAATTGTATCCTCTGCTTCTTTTTCTGTCTCCGTAGGAAATCCTATCATGGTATTCAATCCGACAATAATATTTTTAGAGCAAGTATAGTGCACAATATCTTCAAGCTTTCCAATATTAATATTCTTTCTAATCAACTTTTGCAACCTTGGTGAACTAGTTTCAAGCGCATAATTGACAAGTATCATTCCCGCTTCGACGCACGCATCAATTACTTCGTAGGAGCAAATATCAGCCCTGAAACCATTTTGAAAATATAACTTCGGGGTTATTTTATGTTTTATAATTAAACTACACAGCTCAATCGTATTCCTTGGATTTATATTAAACACATCGTCAACGAAGAAAAAATCCTTTATTCCCTGTTCATTCCACAAATAAATGATTTCATTAAAAACCGATTTTGGACTTCTAACCCTTGCTTCTTTGCCAAAAAGCTTATGGCAATAAATACACTTAAAAGGACACCCCCTTGAAGCCAACACTACTGCCTGCTTTCTCCTCACCTTGGCATTACCAATAACATCAGAATATTTATTAAGTTCGATAATTGAATAATCGGGCATAGGTTCACTATTTAGATCCGGCTTATCCTGCCCTTCATTTATAACTATCTTTTCAGATTGCTTATCATAATAAACGATCCCCCTAATACCTCTTATATCCTCCCGCCTTCCTTCTGATATACACCTAACCGTTTCAAGAAAAGGATACTCCCCTTCACCAATAACACCAAAGTCAATGTTGTTATCTTGCAGCGCAATTTTATAATCCGCAGACATATACGGCCCGCCAGAAATAATTAAAACTCCGGGATATCTATTTTTTAGAAGTTTTGCTGTGTTATGAACAATATCCTGATTTTTTGTTAATCCCCTAAGCCCTATTATCTTAGGTTCCAACTCTATTTTGCTTAACAAATCTTCATTAGTATTTGTAATTGCCAAATCAATCAACTGAATATCGAGGTTTAAATTTTTGATATATTTTTTGACAAAACTCGATAAATACATTAAACCAACCGGAAGCATAACCTCGTTAATATTCCCTTGTTTAGCTCCTGAATAAAAAGATTGCTCACATTCAATTAATAAAATCTCAATACGGTTATTCATTCGCAGCATTTCCATCCTTAAAAAGAATTTGAATATTTAAGCGCTTTATAATCTCATTAAGGCCGACTATATCCCTGGTTTTTCCACCTTCCTCTATCCTCTGTAGCCATTTTTCTTCTTTTTTCAACCGTTCCTTGCAATAACCCAGGACTTCCCTGGCAAATTCCTGGGGAATAACAACCACCCCATCATCGTCTCCAACAACTATATCACCAGGCAGAACCGGAACCCCGGAACAACTAATCGGAAAGTTTATAAACCCTCCCCAGCCCTTAAGCGGGCCTGCAGAAGAAATACCCAGGCAGTAAACAGGAATACGGCTATTTTCAATTTTCTCAAAATCTCTTACGACGCCATTTATCACAATTGCAGCCACCTTTTTCATTTCAGCACATTTTGTCTGCAACCCTCCCCAACAAGAACGACTGGTTATTGCTTTACCATCAATAACCAAAACATCACCGGAACATACATGATCTAAAGCAATGTGACTCATCAGATTACCGCCTTCCACCTCTTCAACAGTAAAGGCTGAACCAGCAAAAGACCTCCCCTTTATCAAAGGCCTTATACCATTCATAACTCTTAGCCGGTTAAAGCAATCAGAGATTATACTGGTAGGAAAGCTCTTAAAAGCTTCAATTACATCCTTAGCCGGCCTCTCTACTTCTGTTTTAACTTTACTTACAACCATAAGCAAATCATTAAGATTAGATTGGTTCTGCTCTATTCCTTTATCGCTTAATGAGCTAAATTTCATCTTCGCAAGAAGCATATTTTTTATTTTATATTTCTGTATCTTGCCGGTAGGACTTTTCGGTAACTCCTCGATTTCAAAAAAATGAGTTGGCATCTGAACTAAAGATAAATTAGTTTTACAGAATTCTTTTATTTTTTCGGTTTCCTTTTCAAAATTTATGCCTTTTTGCATCCTTAAAACCGCAACTATATCTTCGCCATAAATATCATGAGGAACGCCAATGACCGCTACTTCTTCTAGGTGAGGATATTCATATAAAACATCTTCAATAGCTTTAGGCGACACATTAATGCCGCCTTTTATAATTAAATCTTTCTTCCTACCTGTAATAAACAGCTCTCCCTTAGGAGCAACATACCCTATATCTCCTGTCGGAAATAATTCTTCTTTATTCAATACTTTGGGAACATCTGTATCAAAAGAATAGTATTCCTCCATTAAATAAGGACTTTTTACCCATATCTCCCCTTCTTTATTAACAGGCATAATACTGCCTTTGTCATCCTTAATAACTACCTCAACATCATCCACAACTCTTCCTACGGACATTTCAGCTGAAATATAACGAGAGGACTCGGTTGAAATAAACAGGGTTTCTGATAATCCGTAGTTCTCATAAAGTTTAATCCCATATTTATCTTCGAAGTTTCTCTTTAATGAACTAGATAAAGGAGCTGTGCCAACTAATGCTCTTTTGACTATTTTCTGGCATAACTCATATCCTTTATCTGTCCTATCGATTTCCAGCATAATTGCCATAATAGTAGGAACAAACCATAGGGTATTAACTTTATATTTTTCTACGATATCCCAAAAGAATAAAGGAGTCTTAGGCCCAAAGGTTTCCCATATTACAACACTTGCACCTACTGAAAAGGGCAATAAAAGAAGATTATAATATCCTCCTAAATAAGCCATGGGCAGTATATTCAAAAATCTACTATCTCTATTGATATCTAATTCTGAAGAAAATACCATAGCATTACTAATAAATTTAGAAAGAGAGCGCATAATCCCTTTAGGGCGGCTAGTCGTGCCAGAAGTATAAATCAGCACCGAACAAGGGTCATCTTCTTTTACTCCATCAAATGGCTTTATCTCGTTGTTGTTAAGTATCACATCCAAGGTAAAAATAATAGAACCTTTGGTATCTTTTACCTCTTGAGCTGAACCGACTACTAAAACAATGTTTTCTTCCGTGCACATATTCTTTATCTTGGGAACCTGTTTAACTGTAGTCACTATTAATCGCGGATTGACGCTTTTTATAATAAATTCTATATCTCGCAGATTATAAACAGGGTTTATCGGAACAGCTGTTGCCCCAATAAATATTGAAGCAAAATAGAAAAAAGTAGTTTCTATAGAATTCGGCAAAATATAGACTATCCTATCCCCCGAAACCACATTGTTTTTCTTTAAGAAACTTCCTACCTTTAGAGAAAGCGATAAAAATTCTCCAAAAGTATAGTTCTTGTCCTTAAAGGCATCTATAATAAAAACCCTATCTTTATTTTCAGAGAAAATACTTAAAAACCTTTCTTTGATCTTTTTCTTTTCTATATACATAATTTTCCCTTTCTTAATATCTTTCTGCCGTCTACTAACAAAGTTCCATTTTTCATAACCATATCGGCATGAAAAGAAACTTTGTTTTTCCCGCCTATTGTGTTATTTGATCCAAACCCGAAATGAATAGCGCCCATTACACCTTCATCCTCCAGCATTCTTCCGCAAAGCCTGGCTAATGGATTAAGGCCTACGCCTAATTCGCCTAAAACATAGGCTTTATTATCTTTATTTCCTTCAAGTACCCTTTTTAATATACACACAACACTGCCTTTGCCTTTAATATCTTTTATTCTGCCCTGCTTAACAAAAAGGGTTAATGTGTCCTTTAAGATCCCGATTTCAGGAATAGGAATACTCCCATCAATAACTATTACTCCTTCTGTTTCAAATTCCTGAGGCGCAATATTTACCTCTATGTCAGGAGGAGACGCTAAACATCCACGATAATCACATATACCCGGAGCAGAATTAGCAACCCTTCCAGAAATATTCAAAAAAAGTTCAGTTCCTAATGCGCTCCTAGCTTCCACTCGATTAGCGTTGCTTAAGATTTCAGATATCCTATTGCATACGTCTTTCTGGGCCTTAAAATCTGCACTTAAGGCAGGCGAAGTTAAAACTTTCTCTGAATAATCCGGTAAACTTAAAAACCTGGCCCCTTTTTCGCTAGCCTGTTTTCTTGCATTAGTGTGGGCGAGAGAATGAAGGGTAAAACAAAATATCACATCCGTATTTTTCATCAAGGATGCCACCTCTTCCTCAGGTTCTTCGCCATGATTTCCATAAGGAGAGAGAACTTTATGTATTACTTCTGATGCGATATCCGAAGAGATTTTCTCAATTAATTGGCCTATATTATACGTAGATTTCTCAGACAATATTAAAACTCTCTCCCCCTTTTCAAGACAAGCGCAATTCAAAACAAGTGTTTTTGCACCATCTATAATTTTATGGCTCATCAAGGCTCTCTTTCAAAAGTAAATAACTGGGATGATAATCCCCTGTACGCATCGAATGGATTAATGCTTAAAAGTCTTATTCCTTTCGCTTGCGCTTTCTTACTTATTTCTTTATTCAGGATCTTACCGACTACAATAATAAGGCCCCCCGGATTAACTGATTTCAATAATAAATCTACGTCTTCTGTTGGCAAACTCGAAAGAATAAGAATAACATCCGCCTTTTTTTTAAGAGGTCTCTCAAAAAAATTAATCTCCTCAAAACATAAGCTTAACTTTTTGTACATATTATCTATTGCGGTATCTTTTCCATAAATAAGCAGGCATTTTTTTTGTATTTTAATAAGGTTTAAAATAATGTTAGTAATATAATTCATAAAGATATTTATAGAGCTATAAAAACTAATACTATCTTTTTCCCATATCCGGGTTAATATTTTATAGAATTCGACGGGTTTAATCCAGGTAAGAGTATCTATATCAACGATTATTCTTTTTATCTTTCCTCGGGCTTTCTTTAAAATATCGCTCAATACATCCATGTTTCCATAATAAAACCTGCCAATAACCGTCTGGTTATCATGCAATACAAACTCTGATAATGCCGCGTACTCTTCTTGAGAACCCAACGGCATGATATCTAAAACAGCCACTCCACATGTTTTTGAAGCAATGACTTCTAATTCTGTGATAAAGCTTTCTATGACTTCCAGGGTATTATTAATTTTATGCTCGCTCATTCCGGAAGACTCTAAGTCGACAAAAGAGAAATCCCTTCTTTTATGTTTTTTATTTTTAGCTAAATCGCTAGCTAATTTTTCTAAAATATCTTCGTCACAGCTTAACGCATCAGCTTTTCCTATGGCGGCTATTAATCGTTTTACGTCTACCGAATACTTTTGCGCTACTCTTAAAACCTGAGGTAAAAAAGATGAATGAAAAAACGAATCCCCTGCAATAACCGAAACCATATCGTACATAGGTATCTTTGAAGCCATAGGCTGGATATAATCTTCGACAATATCCATAATTTCAAAAATGTCAAAAGCCTCCATACGGCAACCTAGCCTTTTTAACAGCGCAACCATAACCTCAGTAGGCGCATTACCGGCAGACCTACCTATGCCATACAAAGTTGTATCAATAAAATCTGCACCATTATATATCGCTTCCAGGCAGTTAGCAACAGCAAGGCAAAGGTTATTATGCCCATGAAAACCCAAAGCAACTTCTTTAGGTAGAAAACGGCGACATTCCTGAAAATACGCACCCACCTGCTCAGGAACCATGCCGCCAGCAGAATCAACTATACACACCACGCGCACCCCTTCGCCAGCAATATGTTTAATCTTCTCGCCAAGCGCTTGAGGAGGCAATACATAACTTTTCATTAAATTTACCATAGGGGTAATACCCCGCTTTATGGCTTCTTTGATATACGGGATTGTCTTGGCTATATCAGGAGCATTTTCGCCAATCCGAATAAAATCAAGCCCTGAATCTTTTGCTTTCTTTATATCATCAAGGCTGCCAATACCCGGAATAAAAAATTCCCCAATCAATGACGCATCTCCAACTGCAGTTTTGGCTACACGCACAACATCTTCATCGCTCCAGGGTGCATCTCCTTTACCGGCGCGCATTGCCCCCATACCTACACCATGGCCAACTTCAATATACTTAAAACCCGCCAAAGAAAGTATGCGCGCAAGAGACGCGGTATCATTTAAAGTAAATTTAAAGTCTATCGCGTAGCTACCATCGCGCAGCGTACACTCAAGCAGATTAATATCTAAATTTTTAAACTTGCGCATTAAGAAAACCTTTGATTATAAAATCTTATTATCCGCTCCACGCCCTCAATAACAGAAGCGTCATCCACCGAGAAGGAAATTCGGATAAAATTTTTAAAAGAATCCCCATATCCGTTGCCGGGAACAGTAGCTACGCACTCTTCATTTAATAAATCAAAAACCAAATTATCAATTCTATCTGAAAGCTCACCAGGGAATTTCAATAAAAAATAAAATGCCCCTTCTGGATATATACCAAACAAAGGATGCCCTTTTAATAAATTATAAACTTTCTTTCTTTTTTCATTATATTTATCAACCATATAATCTGTATATTGCCTTACTTCCTCTGACTGCAAAGCAGCAATACCTGCGCGCTGAATAAATGCGGGAACACAGGTAGTATTCAGCTGTGATAGATTTAAAATCGTCTTTATTATCTCTCTATCCGCAATAATGTAACCTAACCTAAAACCGGTCATTGCGTAGGTCTTTGAAAAACTATTTATATAAATTACCCGGTCAGAAATTAAAGAGTACCCTAATAAACTTGTATGAATTATATCTTGGTCAACTATATGGGAATAAACCTCGTCAGAAATAAGGTATATTTTATTTTTAAGGGCAATTAAATCGGCTAATTTATCTAGCTCTTTCTTTGTATATATCTTTCCCGAAGGATTATTGGGCGAGTTAATTATTATTGCTTTAGTTTTATCGTTAATAAAACTCTCTAAAACATTAAAATTTATGGAATATTTTCCTTCGTATTTATCAAAAACCGCCGGAACTTTCCTGGCAACTCCTCCTAAAACTTTAATTATATATTCATATTGCGGATAATAGGGTTCAAATATGATTACTTCGTCCTGCGGATTAAGCAGCATAACTAAAGATAGAAATATAGCTTGGGCCGCACCGACAGTAATCAAGATCTGCTCTATTGAATCCAGATGAACTCCATTAACTTCTTTATGATATTGAGCGATTGATGCCCGCAATTCAGGCAAACCTTGACTGGCAGCATAATTGGTTTCTCCTTTGGATATGGCATCTCTTAAAGCCTCAGCTATTATCGGATGCGTCTTAAAACACGGATCACCTGTCTGTAATTTTATTATTTTCTTGCCATCCTTATCTAATTTACGCACCAAATCAGCGATGGCAATAGACTTCGGCGGCTTAAGTAGATCAATATACTTATTCATTAATTATTTTTTGTTCAAGCAATTAAATCCCCGTCAAAGGTGTTCCGCTAACTATTTTTTTTATTTGTAAAGTACTCTTTGGCCAACATACCTATAAGCACACTATCCCAGTATTTGCCAGACCAAAAAACACTCTGGCGCATAATGCCTTCTTTGGTAAATCCGCATTTTAGCGCCAATTCAACTGCACCCTGGTTATAAGAAAACGCTTCTCCGGTTATCCTGTTCAGGTTATATTCCTCAAAAGCCTTTTTCTTTATAAACCCATAGACTTCCATGCCTATTACTACATTGGCAGAAGGGCTGACTTGCCTGCCTAAATAATAATTAATCTCCGCGCAGCGATTTTTCCAATTTATGTGCGCCAGCCCGCATACGCCGGCAGGCTTGCCATCCGCGATAACAACAAACATATCATCTACGCCTGAAGTAGAAATTCTTTCAAACCAATTCATTTGGTTTGCCATATTGAGCAGCCTGTATTCGCGGCAGCACTTTCTGACCCTCTCCTGGTTTCTCCAGTCCCTTAACAAAGCTAAATCTTCTTTTTCTATCTGCCTAAAACTTACCTTCATCGCTTTCCTCCTTAATCCGCGCCCCCGTCAATATTAATAATAGCTCCGTTCACATATTCGGACTTTATCAAAAAGTCAATCGCGTTGGAAATATTAGAGACTTCGCCCAATTTTTTTGAAGGAATTTTGTTGAGAATCTTTTTCTTTTCATCATTATTAAGCGCGTTAAACAACCCTACTTCGAAATATCCAATGGCTAAAACATTGGAGGTTATGTTAAATCTGGCGTATTCTTTGGCTAAAACACGCGACATTCCCATTAACCCGGTTTTACTCGCGGAATAGGCGATAGTCCCCGGGCAGCCCTGCATACCCCCTAAAGAAGAAAAATGAATAATTCTTCCCCAATGTTGTTGAATCATACAAGGCAACAGGGCCTGCGTAAGGAGAAAGATGCCTTTAAGATTAACCTTCATTACGTTGTCCCAATTAGCCTGCGCATAATTAACAGTTAAACCGTCAATCTTTACGGCCGCTCCATGAATGAGCGTTATTTTAGAAAGCTTAGGAGCCCATTTTTTAACAAAAGACTTAATACTCGCCGGCTTGGCTATGTCCACTTGTTCATAAGTTAACCTTTTATCAGGCGAAGTTACCAGGCGGGAAGTATTATAAATCCCTATCAGATCATCAATTTTTAAAAGATGTTTTATAATCTCCCTGCCCACACCGCCTGAAGCTCCGGTTAAAATAATCATTGCCGGGCTCTCCAATGAATAATACAGCTGCCCCAAGAATAGCCTACTCCGAATCCCACCAGCATAATTTTATCGTTTGGTTTCAAACGCCCTTTTTTTTCCGCGTCTTTAAGCGCTATAGGTATTGAAGCTGATACCGTATTGCCTATTTTATGATAATTTATAAAAACTTTTCTCTTAGGTATCTGCATACGGCGGATAATATTATCGATTACCACTTTGCTGGCTTGGTGGAAAACGAATAAATCGATATCTTTTATTGTTTTCCCCGCCTTATCCAGTAAGGCATTTATGGTTTTAGGCACTGTATCCATAGTAAACATAAATAGCTCTGGCCCATCCATGAATAATTTGCCTTTTGGTTTATCCAGTTTCTTAATCCGAGCTCCGCTTGAAGGCACGATGAGGTTTAAAAAACCTGATCCATCCGTACCCATATCAAACGGCCCCAGGCAATGATGATTAGATGGCTTCAAAAGAACTGCGCAAGCCCCATCGCTAAAAATAGGACGGCAAGTGCGATCATGCTTGTCAATATACTTAGTATACGTATCACTGCAGATCAAGAGCGCTTTCTTCACCGTGCCGGTTTCTATAAGAGAGGCTGCCACCGCTAAAGCGTAAATAAAACCCGAGCAGCCAAGGTTAATGTCAAATGCCATGCAGTCCTTATTGAGCCTTAATAAATTTTGCAGTAAACAAGCCGAAGTAGGAATCTTATAGTCTGGCGATTGCGTGACTAAAATAAGCAAGTCTATTTCATCTCTATGGCTTCCTAATAAAAATAGTTTTTCGGCTGCTAACCTAGCCAGATCAACCGCGGTCTGATTAGCGCCTGAAATATGCCGCTTAGTAATGCCCGTTCTCTCTTGGATTCTTTCTATCTGCCAATCGGGATTATCCTTTTTAAGAACACTGGCATCTTCAACTTTTAGCGGCAGGTAATACTCAATATCTTCGATTAAAACTTTCATCTTTTTTAAATATTAGATCAATTTATTATTTTTTAGAATCTGGACAATTTTCTTTACAGAATCCGCGGCGGCCAGCTCTTTTACTTTTCCTATTTTGCCTTTAAAAAATTTATCCAAAGCGGTAAGGATACTCAAGTGGCCCAAAGAATCCCATTCGGTTGTATTGCTTATGGAACTATTAATAGTAATATTTTTATTTTTGAGATTTAAAGCTCCTTGAATAATTTTCAGAATATCTTTTTCAGCTGCTTTTGCCATAGAAATAAACCTCCTTTTAATTCAAGCTTTATACGCGGCGTAAATATCCGTAAACCAGAGCATCATTCCAAACTTTTCGGTAAACTGAATGTGTTTTTTATCCCGGAGTTTTTTTAACATACCAGCATGCCTATTCATTTCTTTCGGCAGCAGCCATTCTTTATGCAGCAGCCTCTTAACACGCGAAAACTTATCTCTAGCTATTTTCAATATTTTATCAGTATTAGACAAAGAGATAACCGGGAAAAACAAAACTCCTTTTTTGTTTAAATGGCCGGCCGCCTTTTGTATAACCTTCTCTACAAGCAACGTTCCATCAATGCCCGACTGACAAGGCACATCTTTATACCAAGGAGAAATCTTAGCTACATCTGCTGAAATACCCGCGATATCATTTATAATATAATCAAACTTTTCGTTTTCCCAAGGCTCAAACATAGAACCGCATCTTATTTCAACGGGGCAATTATGAAGCGCGAAATTTTTCTTGGCGCAGCCAACTGATGGGAAGCTCAGATCAGAAGCATAAAGCGGAGGTTTAAGCAATCCTAATTTAAACAAAAAAATCCCGATTACGCCTGAACCGCAAGCAAGATCGAGTAATTTACCTGGTTTTTTAATATGACTCCGAGCCGCTTCGATTAAAAGCGCGGATGTGCCAGTAGGCGCAAAAACGCCTTGAGCTTTGTGCAGTAATAGTTTATTATTCGCGTCTAAGCTAAACTCATAACGCGTATCAGTTGTCATTTTAGCATAGCTTTCTTTATCTAGAAACTAAATCCCACCGCAAAGGAATCCCCTTTTTTATGGCCTTCTTGGCTTTCCTATTGTTAATATCTTTAAAATATTTCGGCTTTAGCCCTTGTCCCGGACGAATTGAACGCACGTTTTGATCAGTAAACACCTCTCCCTTTTTTATATCTTTGACCACAAAAAGAGAGCGCCTAAAAATAATACTCTTTTTTTGTGATTCGGTAAGTTTATAGGATGGCTCTCCCAAGGCTTTTTCTATCAATCTAACATTATCTATTAAATACTTAAATTCCTTAGGTTCAATTGAGAAAAAACTATCCGGGGACTTTATCTGCCGGGAAAGAATAAAATGTTTTTCTATCATTACCACGCCTAAAGCCGCCGCGGCTAAAGGCACGCCTATGCCCAAAGTATGATCCGATAATCCAATCGGACAGCTAAACCTTCTTTTCATGTCAATAATAGACTCCAGATTCATATCCTCAGGGTCAGCCGGATAATTACTTACGCACTTTAAAAGCGCGATTTCTGAAGCCCCTGCGCGCCTGGCTGCGGCCACCGCCTCTTGAATCTCTTTGAGATTAGCCATGCCCGTTGAAAGAATAAGTGGTTTTTTTGTCTTTGCCACATACTCAATCAAAGGTAAATCTACCAGCTCAAAGGAAGAAATTTTATGCGCTCCTACATTCAGCTCTTCTAAAAAATCTACGGATGATTTGTCAAAAGCAGCGGCAAAAAACGTAATCCCTAAATCCTCGGCAATTTTCTTTAATTGCTTAAACCAACTCCAAGGCGTATATGTTTTTTTATATAGCTGATATAAAGTTTGGCCGCCCCACTGCGGATGCTTTATCCTGAAATACTTATTATTAACATCGATAGTCAGAGTATCCGGAGTATAGGCCTGAAATTTTACGGCATCCGCCCCGCATCTCTTGGCTTCTTTGAGCAAAGAAACCGCCAATTTAAAATTCTGGTTATGGTTAGCGGAAATTTCAGCCACGATGATAACTTTTTTGTTTTTTTTAAAATTAAACATAATCAAAATATTACCCCTTATTCATTATGCTCTTTATTTTCTTAACGTCTTCAACAAAATCAGTAAGCTTATCGCTGGTTTTACAGGTTTCCACGGTAAGAAACTCCGCTTTAGAAATAGAAATGATCCTTCTTATTTTTACAAAATCGTACTCTCCTTCTCCAATATGCAGGTGTTTATCATGAATTGCCGATAACTTCCCATCGCAAATATGAATCACTTTGGGCGATAGGCTTATCATTTTTTTAACATATTTAAATTCATTTTGTTTAATATGATATGACTTATTAAAAGCATGCGCGATATCCAGACAAAAACCAACATCACAAAAATTCAGTATCTTATTTATTTCTTCGTATGAACTTCCTCTGCAATAATCATTGAGCATTGAAACATAAGGCTTATTTTCTACCAGCAATCTTTCGTCATGTAATAAATTAATCTGCCTTATGCTTTCTTCTATTCTACCTTCCACTCCAGGATGAAATATTATATATTTCCCGTTTAACTGATCACAAAACGCGCGAACCTCGAAAAACATCTTGATATTTTCCTGGTATTTGTTTTTTTCAGCCAAATTAAATCCATGCAGAAAATGCGTGCAGTGGATTATAAAGGGAATACCAAGCTTCTGCCAGGTTTTTATATACCGATCATAAGTACCCGGGACAATATACAATTCTATATAATCATACATCTTTTTCTCGTATAACTTTTTTGCTTCAGATATATATTTTTCATTATCGCTCCAAAGTTTTAAGCCAAGCTTAAACAAGTTTAACCAACCTTCCTGTCATTGGCCAATGACTTCTGATAACCCTCGTTGCGCGCAATATCCGCGTTTATTCCATCAACCTCCGGATGAGCGGCTAAAAATTGCAGAACATCCTTGATATGGAAAAACGCGTCTTTCCGGTACAAAGCTTCAAAAACAGCGGATATTTTCTGATAATCCCTTGGCTCATCCAATGTCCAACGTTGCCGGCTCAAATCAAGATCATGCTCCACGTTGATTTTCTTAAAAACATCGCTCTTGATCATATAAGCCGTAACATGTTCGCGCTCAGAAAACATCTGCGCTTCCTGCCAAGCGCGGCGTAAAGCGCCTAAACTAAAAACTTCAGTATCCTCTCCATCCGGATATGTAAGTTTTAATGTGTTCGCCGCGTAATCCGCGCCTTGATTAAAATACTCCGCAACCACTCGATCGATAACCTCCGGGTCAATCAGAGGGCAGTCCGCCGTGATTCGAACAATATGCTGCAGTTCAAAAAGCCTTGCCGCCTGATAATAACGGTCAAGCACATCATTAACTGAACCGCAAAAAACGCTGACGGCTAAGCCGCTCACAAAATTCACGACGGCTAAATCTTGCGGATCCACGGTCGTTGCCACAATAACTTTCTCCACTAACTTCGCGCGCTGACAACGGCATATCACATGTTCAAGCGCGGGCTTTCCGGCCAAAGTCATAAGAACTTTATTCGGTAAACGCGTTGAACCCATTCTAGCTTGTATAATAACAGAGGCTTTTTTCATAATTTAGGCCAAAGAGCCGGGTTTAAAATGCTTTCCGGAATACCTTCAAAAACACTTTCATCAATTTTCATCGCGCCCCCGCTAGAAAACACCCGCACATTATCCATAACCTGCGTTTTATTTTCCGCGCCAAACAACACAAGCGAACCAAACCATTTTTGCCTGGCATACCCTAAAACTAATTCCTGACGGCTCAACTTCATGCTAGAAGCCATTTGTTCCAACCGGATTAAATAAGGCAGCACTTCCTGCATCGATGCCGGCAAACAATCCAAAGGAATCAATAAAAGGCCTTGAAGGAAAATACTGCGCACAAAAACCTTCTTACCATTTTCTTGAGCTTTTTTAAAAACCCCGGCATTTTCAAACCGTTGATCAAAGATATTCGCCGGCACCTGAATTATATCAATCCCGTCGATATCTAAAGCCTCCAGGGCTTTTTGCGGAGAATAAAATGACGCGCCAATAAATTTCACTTTATCTTTAACAACCAACCCTCGCAACGCATCGCCCAACCCTTCATTCCATAATCGTATTTTGTCTTCATGATGTAGCAATAAACCTTCCAACCGGCCTATTTTAAGCTTAACTAAAGAATCCTCAACCGATTGCCAAATTTTTTTTTCGTCGCGCAAATCAAGCTCCGGATGAAGTTTACTATAAACTTTCACCCGCGAATTCAACTCAAATCTATCAAAGGCCCTACCCAAAACCTCTTCGCTGTCCCCATAAGCTTGAGCAGTATCAAAACGGATAATACCTTGATCAAAAACTGTCTTAACAATTTCACAAGCGTTGCTGAAATCCGGTTTACCAACCTTATTGCTAATGCCATATGGCATTCCCAATTGAGCGGCGCCAAATACTAATCTATCAGTCATCTAAGTAATCCGCTTGAAACCAGAAGCTGACGGTTCACCTTTCAATGCAGGCCGCAATCCTCCGGTATCTTTTAACTGCCTGATACGCCCAAAAACTTCATCTACCGCAATCAAATATGCAGTTACGTTTTCTTTAGCATGAGTAAACATGGAATAAAAAAGATTCGATGCTAAAAATCCTTTAACCAGCATCTCCTGCACAAAAAACGCTTTCATAATCGGTTGATCCTGATCATCAAAAACAAAATGGCTAAGCGGATATATGCCCGAAATATTAACCTTAAGGCTATGATGTTTAGCCGCTGTTTCCCAGCCATCTTGAACCATCCGCCCTATTTTTATTAAATGTTCATGCGCTTTAAGAGCTCGAAATTTCTTTATGGTTGCCAATGCCGCAACCGGACCAACGCGCTCTGTCCACATCGTACTGCTGATAAAACTTTTTTGCGCCGACTCCATAACCGGGGCGCGGCCAATAATAGCAGCGATTGGATACCCATTCCCCAGGGCCTTGGAAAATACAGCCATATCAGGATCGACTCCATAAAGCAAGTGCGCGCCGCCGCAATTCAAACGAAAACCCGAGGATATCTCATCAAAAATAAACACAGCCCCTGCCTCAAGCGCCAACTGCCTAACACCCTTTAAAAAACCCGTCACCGGTTGAGCGCTGCGCACCGGCTCCATAATAATCGCGGCAATTTCGCCTTTATGCGCCGCAACCACTGCTTTAAGGCTATCAATATCATTATATTTAAATGTCAGCGCCGTACCTTTAAGCGCTTTTGGCACACCAGTAGGAATTAATCCGGGGATAAGATGCTCTCCCAATGCATTTTCAGTGCCGATATTAGCAGCTAAATACCAATCGCTCCAACCGTGATAACCGCAAATAACCACCAGATCACGCCCGGTATGCGCGCGCGCGATACGCACCGCCACAGCCATAGACTCGCCTCCGCTGCGCGCAAAACGCGCCATCTGCGCCCAGGGATGCATATGGCATAGCTCCTCTGCCAGCTCAACCTCCTCCGGACAATTCAATGAAGAGCTAGATCCATTTTTGACCGCTTCTATAACTGCGGCATCAACATCAGGATCAGAATAACCAAGCACATTGGCTCCAATTCCGCCAATGCTCATATCAATATAAACATTGCCATCCAAATCCCAGACCTTGGCCCCTTTAGCCTTAGAATAATATGCCGGCCAGACGCCAAAGGAAAACATATCCGGGCGCTTGGAGAGAAGCCCAGACATACCTGGAATAAACTGCTTAGCCTTCTTCTGCATTGCTTGTGACTTTATATTTTTCATAAGGATTCCTATTTTTTTAACAAAACTTCTGATAGAGAATTAATTACCTTATCAATATCATCATCGCTCATTACCGGAAAAATTGGCAAAGAAAGGCATTTTCTGTAATAGTTTTCCGCGCGAGGGCAATCTCCCCATTCAGTATTAAAACGCGTTTTATAAAAAGGCTGGGTATGCACGGGAATATAATGAACCTGCGTGCCTACCCCTTTATTTCTTAACTTTCTAATAATACCAGCCCTATCTTTCCCAAGCGCGTCAAAATCAATTTGCAAAACATAAAGGTGCCAATTAGTAAAACGGCCTGGGGCTTCAAAAGGAATTTTGATAAATTTATTATCAATAAAAGCATCATTATACTCCTTGAATATCTTTTGCCTTCTTTTCAAAAAAGAATTTATCTTTTTTAATTGAGATATGCCTAAGGCGCATTGAATATCGGTAATTCTGTAATTAAACCCTAAGATCTGCTGTTCATAATACCAAGGATTTTGGCCGCTCAAACCATAAGCCTCTTTTTTAAAAACTAAATCAGCCTCATCATTAGTTATGCCATGCGAGCGAAGAAGTTTTAATTGCTTGTAAAGTTTTTTATCATTCGTAAAGACAACTCCGCCTTCGCCAGTAGTGATGTGCTTTACGGGATGAAAACTCATTACTGTCATATCTGAATAAGCGCAAGAGCCGGCTTTAGAACCTTTATACGTAGAACCTAAAGCATGGCTTGCGTCTTCAATTATAAATACCTTTTTTTTAAATTGGGCTTGTTTTTGGCGAATAATATTTTTAATTTCTTCCATATCGCATATTTGTCCGGCAAAATGCACGGGAATAACAGCCCTAGTTTTTGAACTAATCTTTTTCTTTATTTCCTCCGGATCAATATTATATGTATCTTCCCTTATATCAGCGAATAAAGGCTTTGCCCCGCAATAAACCCCGCAGTTTGCCGAAGCCACAAAGGTATTAGGCGATGTTAAAAATTCATCCCCTGCTTTTAATCCAGCGGCAAGGCTTGCGATATGAAGCGCGGCTGTGCCGCTTGACACCGTTACGCTGTATTTTGCCCCAGTATATTTACAAAGCGCTTTTTCAAACTCTTCTATCTTTCTCCCCTGGGTAAGATGAGATGATTTTAAAACTTCAATTACAGAGCCAATATCAGAATCATCTATGCTTTGCCTGCCATAACTCATAAAATCTAGATATGGATAACTTTTCATTCCGGCTATTAAGGATTTCTTCTTCATAGTAAACTCAAGTTTTTAACCAGGAACTCCTTCTTTTGACCACCTTGATTGTTCTATTTTATAGTCGCCTTTAATAGTAAGCAAAATCCTGCCTAGATCAGCGGCGGATAACCATTGTTTATTGTTAACCGAACTATACTCAAAATCTTGACTGCATGGTTTCCCGGGTTTTCCCTGATTTAAAAGTTTATTTTTATAATTTTTATTTTGAGTAACAATAAAGAAATCTTTAAATTCTAAGGCATTTTTCGCGTCAGAGTTACTTATAAGAACCTCATGTATCTTCTCCCCCGGACGCACGCCTACAATTTTCTGTTTGCATTCGGAGGATATGGCTTTGGCTAAATCTACAATACGCATAGAGGATATTCTGGGAACAAACATCTCCGCGCCTTGCATATTCTCAAGGCAAAAGAAAACAAAATGAGCCGCCTGATCAAGGGTTATCCAGAATCTTGTCATCTCCGGGTGGGTGATCGGTAAAACCCCCGTGGACTTACGCTCATCAAAAAAAGGCACAACCGAACCCCTGCTTCCCAAAACATTGCCATACCTTACCACTGAAAACCTGGTTTGCTGTTTGCCGCTGTAAACATTCGCAGCCATAAATAGCTTATCAGAACATAGCTTTGTCGCCCCGTATAGGTTTACGGGATTACAAGCCTTATCCGTCGAGAGAGCTACCACATTTTTAACATTAGTTGATATAGCGGCGTCTATTATATTCATCGCCCCCATGACATTGGTTTTCACGAACTCGCCAGGATTATATTCAGCCGCGGGAACCTGTTTTAACGCGGCAGTATGAATAACATAATCAACGCCCATAAAAGCGCGGTGCAGCCGGTTGGAATCCCTTACATCTCCCAGAAAATACCTCATAAACGGGTATTTTTTTGAGTTCCAAACCTGAGACATTTCAAACTGTTTTAGTTCGTCGCGGCTAAATATTATAAGTTTATTGGGCTTATACCCGCCATCGATAATTGTCTGCACCAGCTTCTTGCCTAAGGAACCGGTACCCCCCGTAATCAAAATAACCTTATTATTTAGCATATTTAACCTTCCTTTTTAGTTTTAATTTCTTTATGGCGTTGGTTGTAATTTTAACCCGCGCCATTTAAGGCTTGCTGTCTAACCATTGAGTTAAAACAGCCATTCATTTGAATAAGTTCCAAATAGCCGCCTTTTTCTATCACCCTGCCCTTTTTAAGCACGTAGATGTAATCTGCGTTGGCAATTGTAGAAAGCCGGTGCGCGATCACAATCACCGTAGTTTCTTTTGCGATATTCTCAATCGCCTGCTGGATTAACTGTTCAGAATAAGTATCCAGGGAACTAGTTGCCTCATCCAGAATCAAAAGAGAAGGTTTGCGTAAAATAGCTCTTGCCAAAGTAATCCTCTGAACCTGGCCCCCTGATAAACGGATCCCCCTGTCTCCTACCAGAGTATTATAACCCTGCGGCAGCTGCCTGATAAATTCATCGGCATTCGCCAAATGACAGGCCCTGCCAATATCATTATCCGTCGCCCGGCTGTGAGCCCACAACATATTATCCCGAATAGACATATTAAACAAAACACTATCCTGGGGCACATACCCGATAGCCTCCCTATAAGAATGGATGTCAAAATCTCGCAGAGGAATGCCATCAAATAAAATACTGCCTCCTGTAGGCTGATGAAACCCCATGATCATATCAATAAAAGTTGATTTTCCCGCCCCTGACTGGCCGACAAAAGCGACCATCTTCCCTTTGGGAATGCGCGCGTTAATATCAACCAACACCGGATTCTCTCCGGGATAAGCAAAAGAAAGCCCTTCAATAATTAATTCAGAATCAAACCCTTGAAATTGCCTGTTGCCTGACTCTTGCTTTAGTTTTATAGCTTGCTGGCGAAGTTTATTAATTTGTTCATAGCTTGGGAAGAAATTCTCCAGGGAGTTCTTCCACATGGTTAAGTTTCCAATAGAAAAAACAATCTGCAGCAAAGCCATTAATAACACGGCGGTTTCAGATAAAGGAACACCAAACCGGCGCGCGCTAAACAAAGCGATAACTAGCATTAACATGCCAAAAGGACGGTAGAATATCGGTATGCCTAAATTGAGAATCTGTGATTTAACCGTAACCCGCCGGTGCGCGTCAAAGGCCTGATCAAGGTCTCCAACGCTCTTTTGCTGGTTTCCGAACCCTAATATAACTTTCGCCAGGCTAAGATTTTCCTGAATAACTGAATTCAGGCGATTAGCCGTAGAGGTATTAAAAGTACCCAGTCGATAACCAATCTTCGATAGCCAGAGAAAGGGAACGGCAAACAATAAAGCCACGCCTAAACTAATGCCGGTTACCTGCCAGGAGATATAAAAAGGCACTATCAGGAAACAAGCCAGCTGCAGAATACCGGAGAAAAAAAGCGCCATAGCCTTAAAGGCTTCTCCAACAACAGTAATCTCGCGAGTGCAGGTGTTAAGAAAAACCCCCTGTTTACCGCTGCTAAAAAAATACCAACGAGCGTTAAAAAAATCCTTAAAGGTTCCCAGCATTATATCGCGTAGCACGGCGTATTTAGTTTTCAGGATAGCCCATTGGGCGAAAGCCTCAAAGACACTGGACAAAGTAACAAATAACAAAAAAACAATCAACCAGCTGGTTAATGTTACAGGTAAACCTAAAATCTTCAGGATACCCACAGCCTTCTGCGTAAGAGGACTTAGATTATGTAAATCGGAATTAATTAAAAAATCTACCAGCGGGCTGATAGTTAATAGAAAGAACGCGTTAAATAAGCCCACCGCGACTAACAGCAGTGTGTCAGAAATAAGCAAAAATGGGAATTTTCTAAAAATGTCCCTAATAAAAATTAATACCTTCATAAACCACCTTATTTCAGTAACTCTTTATTTTGACGCAAAAACTCTGCGCCAATGCGCGATTTAAAAACTCTATTTATTTCGCCTGGCTTGAATAATGACCAAAAACGTTGCTGCATCTCTTCATCCACTTTATCCCCCTGCCACTTTCCCTTTAAACGCAGATCCATTTCTATGGCAACAGCGGTAATCTCCTCAGCGGTATTATTAATTACTTCTATCCCCAATTGTTCATACTGTTTACTATCTCCTATTTCTGAACCGAGCATTTCACGAAAAGTTCTTAAACGATGCTCCTTGCGCAACCATTGCTTTTTGGGAATAAAAAGATAACTCAAGGACCATGCAGGGACATATTTAAGCGGAATCATATTTACAATCACTACCGGCCGCCTGAATATTATGGGAACACAATAAAAACCACAGGAATCAGCTAAACAAAAATGACATTTTGCGGCTAAAAATATATCGAGAAAATCAGTCCTATATTTGGTGGCATAATCGATAATCATAGGGTTATCTGTCTCTATCTTTTCTTTAACTACAGCCCCCATTCTTAGCGCAAAATATCCCCTGCGCGTTAATTCTTCGGCCGCAGGAATAAAGTTTTTAATATCGGAATCCCTGTAGTCATGGTAATGCCATTTACCTTTCGGAAACACGGCATCTAAATAACTGGAGTCTCTGGAAAGAAAACAAACAAAGCCGGCTTCGCCTTTTATACCGAGCTTGTTTAATAATTCCCGCCCAATGCGTTCCTCTTTGGCGGTAAAGGCAATATGAGCTTTTGTAGATTCAAGAGCTCCATAAATATCTCTATCCTGATTTTTCCGCCATGGAACAATATGCTTACTCCCTCCAGGCAACGCGCGATTGATCAAATCTAACCCTGTTGCAAAAGGAGAAACACACAAAATACGGCCCCACATTTTCATTAATTGCTTATTACAAACGCTGCCATTAATATAAAAAACATCCGTACTTCGTTGATTTTGAATACCCAAATCGCGTTCACCAAGATATATTTCAGTATTGGACGCAAAATGGCCTATTCTTCTGCCAATTAATTCTCCAAATCTTACCAATATCAAAGGCCGTAAAAACCGTACAGACAAAACTATTAATAACAAAAAAGGCGTTATCAGAAAAAGCAAAAAATTCCGTAGCAGAAGAGATAACCCAGCTTCATTAATCCTATTGACTTGATCCCGGATAAAATGTATGGTTTGTTTTTTCATTTTTCGGCCAAATTTAAGCGCTCAACAGTTGTAACATGTTCAGTATTTAATAATTGCCCTCCCGATATTTCCATCTTCTAGGAATTTTACAGCCAGATTAATTTGTGCAAGCCCGAAATAACTAACAGGGATTAGGTGTAGATTTAGTTTCTTCCCTAAATACATAGATACATATAACTGGATGTCCCTATCGGGATCGGTTTCCCCACCCCAGGTGCCTATAATCCGCTTGCCCCTGATCAAATCGAAAGGATCAATAGAAATTTCTTTACCCCAAGCCAGGTTGCCAGCTATTATACATAATCCGCCATTATAGCGAACTGACTTAAAAGCAAGCCCCATTGACTCTTTTACCCCCGCGCATTCAATTGCATAATCAACTCCTCGCTTATCAGTAATTTTTAATATCTTCGATAATACATCTTCTTTTTCTGCATTTATCGCATATGTGGCACCCAACCGCAATGCTTCATCAAGCTTATTATCAAAAATATCCACCGCTATAATAAGAGAGGCCTGTTTTAATTTAGCCATCAATAAAGCGCTTAAGCCTATGCCGCCTATGCCAAAAATAGCAACCGTATCTCCTTTGGAGAGCTTTGCTGTATTTATAACAGTACCTGCACCGGTAGGAATAGCGCAGCCAAGAAGCGCGGCTTCACGCAAAGGCATCTTATCTGGAATTTTCACAATACGATTTTCTGAAATAACCGCTTTTGTCATAAAAGTAGAAATTGCTCCTGAATTCACAATGTTGCCGTCATGTTTTTGGTACTTGGCCGCAGGAGCATCCAGCCCTTTTCCTTTTATCCAAGTCAATACCACATGATCGCCGGCCTTAACCTTTTGCACTTCTGGTCCCACTTCTATCACGATGCCAGAGCCTTCGTGCCCTAAGGTGTGAGGTAGAAATTTGTCTTCTCCTTTTAAACCCCGTATTTCGTTAAGCTGAGAATGGCAGATTCCGCTATAAGCAATTTTAACTAAAACCTGCCCGGTTTTTAATTCCGGAGTCATTAACTCTTCGATACGTAAAGGATTATTTATTTTCGCTAGTACAGCTGCTAATGTTTTCATTCTACCTAATTCCTAATCCGCAATAAACCACCAATAATCTCCAGTATAACCAACTTCTTTAAATAGCTCCTTCCAATCATCAACATGCATCATAGTCTCGGCAGTCAAAACCCATTTAAAAAGATTTTCTTTTTCAAGCTCATTACGCCAGGCATCCACGGTAATATAACCATGTCCCCGGCTGACTCGTTTCATTTCCGTTAATGCGGTTTTCAAGCATTCCAAAGGCAAATTATGGATGGAATTAATAGAGATCACCAGGTCAAATGTTTTGTCGGGATAAGGCAATTTTTCAGCGCTGGCAATCTTTAGAAAAGGCTTAACTGAAATCATAGCATTAGCTATCGCGTAATCGCTGACATCAATTCCCGCTATAGTCGATTCAGGCATCAACTCTTTAAAATCATAGAGCATAAATCCTTTGCCGCATCCGATATCCAGGATCGCGGCATTATCCGAGAGTCCGTAATAATCCTTCATGCGTTTTACAACGGGCTTCCAGCGGCCATCATATTTATAACCGCCATAACCGCATTTTCTATCCCCGTCAAAAAATTCTCTGTCAAATTTTTTTGCTAATTTAATAATCTCTGGCGTCTTTTCAAGCGCTCTTTTATTATAATCACGTACTGCTTTAGGGTGAGTATCGAGTAAATTAATTTCAGCCATAGCTATCTTACCTTTTCTTCAATGTGGAAGCGGCCGCTAATAAGTAATTAGCCATCGGATAAAAACCTGTATGCGTAACCTCATCATTCATAGAAAATATAAATACATTATTAAAATAACATTCTAACAGGCCCTTTAAATCATCCGCACTTTTTAAATTAACATGCCCTTCCCTGCTGTCAAGTCCGGCATATTTTTTTGCTGTAATGTTAGGTGTTCCTAGGATAAATACCGCATCTTTAACAAGAACCCTGCAAATATTATTCATTGCTGTTTTTTCAACATCTGCTTTAATGTGCTCTATAAAATCAAGGGCATATGCCCCATCAAAAATGCCGTGATCGGGAGATTTTTTTGTTATATCCGTAACCTGAAAAGTAATATTCAGATTCTCCTTTTTATATTGTTTCTTAGCGCAGTTTATGAATAACGGATCAAAATCTATGGCATGAACTTTAGGCGCTGTTTGTAAAACCAGCCTTGTCCCAAAAGCGTCTCCACAGCCCACCTCTAAAACATTCTTTTTTCCTGCCAGCATTTTTGCGCAGAATTTATACCTTGCTAATAGAAAAGAGAGGTGGCGCGGGTCATTCCTCCAAAGATGGCTTGCTGTTGGGCCAAGTTTTATGGCCCCTCTTTTTTTTATTGTCTCGAATTGAATATTATATTGGCATTCCTTTGCCTTTTGTCTTTTTATCACCTTCATATCCTCTCCAATTTGCTTTATGGAATTAGTGCACGCTAATTCCATAATTACTGGCTATTAATTTAAAACAATCGTCAATCGCGGTAAGTTTTATACCTGAATCACTGCGTATTTTTACTGAATCAACGCTATTAAATTTAGGGCGCCTTTCTTTAAAACCAAAATCATTTATCGACAACTCTTTAATGTATGTTAAATCATAGCGAAAAAATGCGGCTAATCTTTTCGCAAAATCAGATATCCTTAATATCTCCGGGCCTCCCAAGTTATAAGTGCCGAAATTACTGTTTTTTATCATAAAACCCGCCATCTCTATGATATCCATAACATATACGGGAGAGATAAAGATATCCGAAGCAGCTATTATTTTCTCTTTGTTCATAAGCTTATCAAGCCACAAGGTAAAAAGCGTGTTATCATGTTTTTCTACGCCAAATACCTTTGTTAATCTTAATATTATATATTTTTTAAAATTATTAATTATAAATCTTTCAACTTCCGATTTTTGTTTCCCATATTCTGAAGCTGGTTTTAAATCATCGGATTCCACGGGTAATTCAGATTCGCCGTCAAAAACCATGCTTGTAGATAAATAAATAGGCATAATATTTAAATCTTTGCAATATTTAAGTAATGCTATGGTATTAATTACATTTACAGCATGTGATAAATCCTTCTTATCCCTGCAGATCTCTATGCCTGAGATACCGTGACAAAAAATAATACGTCCCAAATTTTTTAACTTCTTAATTTCTTCTATATTTACATTTTTTAGATCCAGATAAATCCTATCCTCTTCATTTAAGCCGCCTACTTTTGAAAAATATGTTCCTCTTACACTAACCTTATTTTGCTTAAAATAATGATAAAATTTAGTACCTATAAAACCAGATCCCCCTACAATTAAAATCAAATCATATCCTTTCTTTAAAATGGCCCTCTAAATGCCTTATCCGGAACATCCATTGGCGCATCGAAAGAGATGCCAAACTCTTTATCGGACAGCAACGGCAATCCGAACATCTTTCTGGCTGCATTAACAATATCGCTTGTTTTAGAATAATAATGATTTGCCAGCGCCCAACTTGTAGGAGTTGAGACATCTGGGAATGCGATACGCCCAGGAGCACATTTAAACGAACCAAACAGATTGCTGACAGCCAATGCTAAAACTTCAGCACTAATACCAAAACTCTCCCAACCGCCATCAACTACAATTAGCCTTCCGGTTTTCCTTACCGACTCTTCAATCGTATTTTTGTCCAGTGGTTTAATCGTCCGCAAATCTAAAACTTCCGTCTTTATGCCATCTTTCTTAAGCGCTTCCGCTGCCCTTATTGCCTCTGTTGTCATATAGGATGAGGAAATAATCGTTAAATCCTCTCCATCCTTTACGATTTTTGCTTTGCCTAAAGGTATTCTGTATTTTTCTTTGGGAACATCCCCTAAAACATTATGCAACCAACGATGTTCGATAAAGATAACCGGATTGTTATCCTCAACTGCCGAGATTAATAATCCCTTAGCGTCATAAGGAGTAGCGGGCATTACGACCTTAAGACCGGGGATATGAGCGAATAAAGACTGTAGGCTCTGGGAATGCTGCGGGCCCTGGCCCCAGCCGCGGCCAACCAATAACCGAATAACCAAAGGAACCTTCATTTTCCCACCAAACATATAGTGCCATTTCGCGGCATTATTTATTATCTGGTCTAAAGATAAAAGCATAAAGTCAACGCGTTGATGAGTCAGGATAGGCCGCAACCCAACTAAAGCAGAACCAATAGCTATACCTGTCATCCCATTTTCAGCTACCGGCATATCTAAAACTCTTTTGCTGCCGAATTTCTTCTCAAGGCCAAGGGTTGTTCCAAAAATCCCCTTGGGATCGGTAACACCTAAACCCATTATATAAACCGATGCATCGCGCTCCATGCATTGTTCTGTTGCCTCAAGGACAGCCTGCGCAAAATTGATTTGTCTATTCATGTTTAACTTGCATACACATCCGAAAGCATTTCTTCACTTTCAGGAAAAGGGCTGTTTTTTGCAAAACTAACCGCGTCATTAATTTCTGCCTGGATATCTTGATTAAAATTATTTATTTCTGAAAGGCTAAGAATACCATCGTTAATCAGCTTTCTTTCAAATAAACCAAGGGGGCACTTCTTTTTCCATTTTAGAAAATCCTTTTGAGTCCTATATCCTAAATCATTATCAAAATTAGGTCCGCAGTGTTCTCTCCAGCGATATGTTTCAAACTCAAGATAATAAGGCCCCCTTCCCTTTCGTATATTTGTTACTGCTTTCTTTGTCAACTCATATACCTCAATCACATTATTTCCATCGCCTTTAGCTGCCTTGATGCCAAGTGAATCCATCAAAGATAAATTATCCCTTTCTTTAGACTGACGAACAGATAAAGGAGAATAAACTGAGAAAAAATTATTCTCACAAATATAAAGCACCGGTAATTTCTTTAAAGAAGCGAAATTAAGACTTTCAAAAAATACACCTTCTTCTGTCGCGGCATCACCAAAGAAAACAGCCGTTAGATTATCTTCCCCTCTCATCTTAGTACCAAATGCAGCTCCAGTAGCAATAGGTATAATTCCCGCAACGATTGGAGTCGTGCCTAATATGCCTGCTGATAAATCAACTAGGTGCATTGAGCCGCCCTTTCCCTGAGAGCATCCTGTCGCCTTACCATAAATTTCGGCTAACATCTGTTTTAAATCACCACCCTTAGCCAAATAATGTCCATGGGAACGGTGGCTGCTGAAAAGATGATCTTTTTTAAAGAGGTTTGCGCAAACACCAGCGGCAATTGCCTCTTGCCCAATACATAAATGAACAGGACAACGCATTTGCTGTTCCAAATAAAGCTCGGCGATTTTCTCCTCTACCATACGAATCCGCAACATATGATAATACAATATAAGAGATATTTTTTTATTGATTTTCATGATTTATTACAACTTAAGATTATTCATCGTTCTAATATTATAACAGCTATCTTCATCTTTAAGCTTTCCAAATTTGAATTTTTCAGAAATCTCTTTTATGGCATCATCAACGCAATGCTTTGATTCAAATCCAGTAGCCAATAATTTTTGAGAACAAAGTCTATAGGAACGCGGGTCATTAGATCCACTGACAATAATCTCAGCGGGGATAAGCGCGGCTACTTTATTGGCTATATCCAAAATAGATATATTTTCAAAACCGGCGTTAAACACTCCGCGCAGCTGTGTGCCTTTTTTGAGAAGATGCAGATAAACTCCTACCATATCTTTAAGATGAATATTCGGGCGAATCTGGCTGCCTCCCAGTACAGTAATTTTACCATTAGCTAAAGCTTGCATGGTTAACATATTTACTGAAAGGTCTAAACGCATCCGAGGAGAATATCCGCAGACTGTTGCCGGGCGTAGAATTTGAATACATATTTTATCATGGTAACTCATCAATACCCGTTCGCTTATCATTTTTGTTTTATTATAATCAGATATGGGAACAAGCGAAAGACCTTCTGTAACCAGCGGCTCATCTTTAACCCCATAAACACTGCCGGAACTAGCAAGAATAAACTGTTTCACTTTATGCTGTATAGCCCGCTCTGCCAAACGCATTGTAGCTAAAACATTAACTTCCCAGGCTAACTTAGAATTCAATTCACCGCAAGGATCATTAGCAATATTAGCTAAATGCATAACTACATCTATGCCTTCCATTGACAGGTTATCCGCATTGCGTATATCTTCCTTAATCACTTTCAGGTTTTTATGTTTAGGCAGAAAGTTGCCAAACCACTGGATATCAACCACGGTAACATAGTGGCCTTCTGCTAAAAGCGACTGAGTCAGGACAGTGCCGATATAGCCGCAACCACCGGTTAATAATATATTCATGATCGCGCCGCCTTATGGTTTATGCACATAGTTAAGAGGCTGTTGGTTAAGTACTTCTAAATTATCTTTAACCCAGGCAATTGCCCCTGCAATGCCCTGTTCTAATCCGATTTTATCTTCCCAGTTTAATAATTTTTTTGCTGTGGAACTGTCGAGAAGATAAGCCGCGTCCTTACCCGGACGGTCTTTGACTACCTCAACTTTATCCTCAAAAGAAACATTCATTTGATTAGCAATCAATTCCACAAGAGAACGGATAGAGATCTGTCTTAAAGTGGAGAAATGAAAAATATCTCCGGGCCGGCCAAGCCTGGCAGCCTTCAAAGTCCCATCCGCAACATCTCTAATGTGAATAAAAGAACGCACACAATGCCCTCCGCCGTGCAACGGTATCTTTTTCCCTAGAAGAAAACAAAGAATTGTTTTAGGGATAACCCTGTAAAGCTGCTGGCCGGCGCCATAAACATTAGCAGCGCGCGTAAAGACTACCGGGAAATTATATGTTTTATAAAAACTCATTAAACTCATATCCGCCGCAGCCCGGGAAACCGCATAAGGAGTGCTGGGGTTATAAACGATATTCTCCTGGACTAAGCCTTCAGAGCTGCCATATACTTCCGGGGTAGAGATATGAACATATTTTTTTAAAAACTGGCATTTGCGCAATTGATCATGCAATTTTATATTTGCCAGCACATTAGTCGCAAACCAATGTTCAGGATGCGCCCAACTTTCTTCTACCATGCTTTGCGCGGCAAAATTTACGACATAATCTGGCTGGAAGACGCGGATTACTTCCATTATCTTATCCAAATCATGATTCAGGTCCATTTGATAGAACCTGAATTTCAGGTTTTGCCTATTTTTATAGGGTAAAAATACAGCGTTTGGCTCAAGTGATCTGCTAATACCAACAACATCCAACCCTTCTTGAAGCGCAAAATCCACAAAGTGAGAACCTGAGAATGAATTGCTCCCGATTATAACTACTTTTTCAGCCATTATAATTATCCTTTGCCCGCGGAAACAATCGTATCAAGCAAACAGTGGCAAATAGAATGATGCGCTACCTCTACCTGCCCATACGAAGAAGAAGGTACGTAAAAATTAATATCTCCCAAAGAATGCAAAGCATTATTTTTATTAAAACCTGACATGGAAATAACCTTACACCCCTTCAACAACGCCATACGCGTTCCTTTAATTATATTCTCCGACTCCCCAGAGCTGCTAATCGCCACCAGAATATCTCCGGAATTAGCAAACATTTCTATAGGCTTTTTAAATACTTGATTATATCCAAAATCATTGGAGATACATGTTAATAGAGCCGCATCATTAAAAGCTGTCGCCCTTATCCCGCTATTTTTCCAAAAATCAGCCGCCATATGGCTGGCTATGGAGGCGCTGGCTCCATTTCCTATAAATATCAATTTTTTGCCGCGCTTACCGCATATAGTTATTAAACTGACGGCTTTTCCAAATCCGGGATTAAAACCTAAATCCTTGCCAGCCTTATTAGTAACAGTAATATTTTTGGTAAGCCGCCTTAATGTTTCATAATACGCGTTTATTTCCCCGCGAATATTCGTCATTTTAAAATGGTTGTAATAAATTTTTTTAAATCGATTAAATCCACCGGATCGCGGTTACAAATTATCTGGACCGCTAAAGCTCCCACGGCATTGCCAATAAATACCACCAAATCTTGCGGCAGGCCAACCGCCACCAGGGGAGCGGTAAAAGCAAAAAACGCGTCTCCTGCCCCAATAGGATCAATGACATTAGTAGCCAGAGCCGGAGCGCTTAGAAAACTTTTTTTCTTGGTCAGACTCAGCGCGCCATAGGAACCTCTGGTGATGATCAAATTTTTACACTTAATCATCCCCGTAACCTTTTCCATAATCGAACTAAGATCACCGGTTCTATTATGAGCGGCATATCTTATCTCTAACTCATCCAATGCCGCATAATCAACGTTTGAGTATCGAGTAATAAGATTAAATCCCATATTCGCTCCATTAGTCTGGGTATTGACTGCCAAAAACTTTGCTTTTTTACAAATCATACGGGCTAAATTATCAGTTAAAAAACCATGCCCAAAATCAGAAACAACCACCAGGTCATAGCGATGAATAATTTTATTTAGTTTTAATTGGATTTTATTTTCAAGCTTAGGATCAATAAGATTATCATTTAAATAGCAGATCTCAAAAAGCTTCTGATTAGCATTAACAAACCTGCGCTTTATTATCGTCTTGGCCTCAGGCCGCGCGAAATTAATTATTTTGACATTAGGCTTCATCTTCTCGTTTAACAAAGGCTTAAACGATTCATTGTCATTGCCAGTGATGGTAACCAACGTAACATCTTTGGAAAGGCCGGCAATATGATTGGTTATAGCCAATGCTCCTCCGGCAAAAGATTCTTCAGAAGTATACTTATATACCACCACATTACTTTTGCGCGATTTATCCATTCCCTGGCATTGATGATACTGATCAATTATCGCTTCTCCGATAACTAACGTCCTTAGTTTTTTAATTTTATCTAATGAATCAAAGATATAACTCAAAGAATACTTAGAGGCTATAGACTTCAGATAACTTCTGGTTTCTTTTGGAAAAACCTGCATATGCTCATTAATAAGATTAGAGGAACTAAAAGTTATTTCGTTGGTAAAAACAATCCTGCCCCCCACCGAAACTGCCGCCTCTTCTTCTTCGGATATTTTTCCGGTAACGTCTTTACGCTTATCTTTATAATCCTGGCCTTTCACATAAACATCAGGTTTGAGTAATTTAATACAATTAACCGCGGTCGGGGCGTGGTTTATGGCGACATAGTCAACCGAACTAAAAGAAGCCAGGGTTTCCGCCCTTAGATTCTCATTAAAAATCGGCCTACCCGGGCCTTTCCTGACAAATTGATCCGCGGTTACGGTAGCCACCAGCACATCCGCCTCTTTCTTCGCCGCGGCAAGATGGCGGATATGCCCGGGGTGAATAAGATCAAAAACTCCGTGGCAATGCGCGATTGTTTTATTTTGCCTCTTTAAATCAGCGATTACCGCCCTTAACTCGTTTAAATTTTTAATTTTTTTATATATTCTTTCCATATTTTGAGGACTGATTATCATTAATTTAATAATCCGGGAACCATCTTCTTAACCATTGTGGCTATCGCCAAAGAAGCAGTAAGCCCCGGAGATTCAATACCCAATAAATTAATAAATCCCGGGAATCCTTTATCTGTCTCTTCGCGAATAATAAAATCCCGGAATTCCCCTCCCCTTGGCTGTAATTTAGGCCTTATGCCCGATAAATCCGGAGTTAAATCAGTTTCTTCTAAGCAGGGAAAGAATTTCACCACAGAACTAAAAAAATCATTTTTCCTGTTTTCATCAACAGAATAATCCTTAACCCGATTGTCAAGATAGTTATCATCCGGGCCAAGCCGCAGGCTGCCGGCTAAATCCGGCGTTCCGTGGATACCTAAACCTCCGCTTTTAGGCAACGGCACAGGATAAAGGAGACGATTTATAAGTTTGGATTTCTCCGGCCTAACACGGAAATATTGCCCTTTACAATAATGTAAATTATACTTTTCTTTAAAGATATCCATCCCAACCAGGCCAGCAATGGTATCCGCATCAAGCCCGGCGCAATTAATCAGAACAGAAGCTTTTATTTCAACAATCTCGCCGTTATTCTTAATAGTTACTCTATAGCCATCATTATTCTTTTTAATCAAGACGACTTCAGCATTATAGGCTATAGTTGCTCCGTTATCTTTGGCTGCCGTCAATAAATAATCCATTAAACGATGTGAATCAATAATGCCTGTTTCCGGAGAATAAAGAGCGGTTAGGCCTGATACTTCCGGCTCAAACTTCTTCATTTGCGCTTCCGTAATAATTTCAAGCCCCTCAACTCCATTATCTTTTCCTTGCGCCAATAAAGCCTCTAACGCAGGCAGTTCATCTTTAATAGTAGCAATTATAAGCTTGCCAATCTTTTTATGCGGAATCTTTTTCTCATTACAAAGCTGGTATAAAAGATGCCGGCCCTTAATGCAAAGTTCAGCCTTCAGGGTACCTGATGGATAATACATTCCGCCATGTATAACTTCGCTATTGCGAGAACTCGTTTCCTGCCCAAAGGATTTATTTTTCTCAATGATAATAATATTCTTCCTAATGCAAGACAACTCCTTGGCTACCGCCAAACCAACCACCCCTGCTCCTATGATTAAAATATCAGTTTTTTCCACTAATGCCTCTAGACAGTGTATGTAATTTCATTAACGCTAGGTGGTTACAAAACAAACACATTTCTACTTTTTACCAGAGCTCTATATATTGTACTTCTTTTGCTTAACATTTACTCCTATTACTTTCGATGACCTACAACTTTAGATTGCTTCTTCAAATACATAATGCCTTTTTTAGTCAGGCGGTATTTTTGTAATCGACTATTTGGCTTATCGGGGATTGTGAGCTTAATCTGCTCCTCTGTCAAAAGCTGGCGGATTACATTATTAAGTTGCCCCGAGACTCCCTTTTGGCCAAGATGTACGGATATTTCCGACTTACTCAATGGGGCATCTTTTAACAAGTATTGTACGCGATCGTTAAGTGACCCTGGCTGTGACTCTGGCTGCTTTAATGCCTTTTTTCGCCATATCGTTAGAATAAAAAATCCATTTTCTAAACGAAATTCGGGTGGCTTCAAACCTGCCTTGCTACAGTTTTCATACATATCAACCGTCCCAGTGCCGGCTTTTTCTATGTATTTCGTCAAAAAAAGCGGTTCAGCAATCAGGGGGTTACCGGTAAGGTGACTGTCACGCCTTTTGTGACTGTCACCTTACCCGTATACCGTATTCCGACGTCCGTAGGCCGTTACAAGCTGACTTCCCAATGTCTGCGATAAGCTCGTCTACTGCTTCTTGGGCGCATAATACTTTTACAATTCTCTCAACAAATAGCTTGTACTCCGTCCGCCAGCAGAATTTTTGATAAGAATCTTTTTTTCAACAAGTTCGATAATATCTCGATGGGCCGTGTCCTGCGAACATTTTGCTATTTTTCCCCATTTAGAAGAAGTAAGTACACCTTCAAACCCATCAAATAATTTATTAATTATCATTCTTTGCCGATCATTGAATGATTCAGACGGATAAAGCTCCCAAAAACGCGCTTTCCTGAAAACCTCCGCCAAAGTACTTTCCGTTAAACCCAGCGCCCGATCCAAACAGCCCAAGAACCATTCAAACCAAGCGGTAATATCCATGCTCGTATTCTTCTGTATCTTCTCTAGCACTTCATAATAAGTATTTCGTTCTTTACGAATTTGCACGGACATACTGTAAAAACGTTGCGCGCTGCCGTCGGCGCGGGCAAGCTGCATATCTGTGATCGCTCGCGCTATGCGCCCATTGCCATCCTCAAAAGGATGGATAGTCACAAACCACAAATGGGCAATTCCTGCCTTTAACACCAGGTCGATTTCCTTGGTACTATTAAACCAATCGAAAAAATTCTTCATTTCCAGATTAAGACGGGCGGCATCCGGAGCTTCAAAATGGACTCGCTCACGGCCCGCTCCACCAGAAACAACCTGCATCGGTCCGCGGCTATTATCGCGCCAGTCACCCACAACAATTTTACGCATCCCGCTATGGCCCGTAGGAAACAAACATGCATGCCAGCCAAGCAGGCGTTTTTTTGTAAAGAGTTTATCAAAGTTCTGTGTTGCATCCAGCATCATCTCCACTACGCCATCAACGTGACGATCGGAAGCAATGATGCCGCCGATGTCCATTCCCAATCTTCGGGCGATAGACGAGCGCACCTGATTAGGTTCAAGTACATCACCTTCAATTTCACTACTTTTTAAAACATCAAGCGTAAGGGTCTGTAATAAAGCCTCTGCCCGCAGATGAAACCCCATCGCCTCCATACGCCCCATCAATCTGCCCTGGCGATTACGTACTTTTCCAAGCAAGGTTGCAATATGTTCATGCTTCCAGATAAACTTTGGCCAATCATCAAGTTGGTGGATATATCTCATTATTCTACGTACTCCTTGCGGAGAATATAGCATACAATCTCCGCATTTACAAGTAATCCTTAGACAGTGTACGTGATCTCATTAATGCTAGGCGGTTACAAAACAAATACTTACACTTTACCTTTATACCATTCTATTGTTCTTCTTAAACCTTCTTCAAATTTGGTTTTTGCCTTAAAGCCAAACTCTTTGGCGGCTTTTGAAGTATCCAGGCATCTGCGCGGTTGGCCGTCAGGTTTACTCTTGTCCCAGGTAATTTTTCCTTTAAACCCGGTAAACTTCACGATTAATTTTAATAAATTCATAATTGAAATTTCAAAAGCCGCTCCCAAATTTACCGGATCGGATTTATTATATCTTTCAGCAGCTAAAATTATGCCTTCCGCGGCATCTTCAACATAAAGAAATTCACGGGTGGGTTTACCTGTACCCCAGACTCTAATAGATTTTTTTTTCTGCCTGACCGCGTCCACGCACTTTTTTATCAACGCCGGAATAACATGTGAGGACACCGGGTCAAAGTTATCTTTAGGGCCATAAAGGTTGACCGGAAGAAGAAAAATTGAATTAAAACCGTACTGCCGGCGATACGCCTGAGATTGCACTAATAACATCTTTTTCGCCAATCCGTAGGGAGCATTCGTCTCTTCAGGATAACCATTCCAAAGGTCTTCCTCTTTAAATGAAACAGGCGTAAATTTCGGATAGCAGCAGATTGTCCCTATGGCCACAAATTTCTCTATCCCTCTCTGCCTGCCTATTTCCATCATTTGAGCGCCCATCATCAAATTATCGTAAAAAAATTTACCGGGATTATCCCGGTTTGCCCCGATACCCCCGACTTTGGCCGCTAGATGTATCACAATATCAGGCTTGGTATCATGATAAACTTTCCTGACACAATCCATCCGCACTAAATCATAATCCTTGCTGCGCGGCACAAAAATATTCTTGCATCCGCGCTCTTTAAGCTTTTTTACCACGAAAGAGCCTAAAAAACCATTGCCGCCGGTAACTAAAATGCGTTTATTTTTTAAGTTAATCATGGTTTGCACATCAAAGGTGACAGTCACAAAAGGCGTGACAGTCACCTTTGAACTTTGAAGTTAATCCGCTTTCCACCATCTCTGAGGAAATTTCTTCTGCAGAATCTTGTCGCCTTCTCCTATTGGATTTAACCCGATGGCGCGCATATCAGCGTCAATCATTATTTTTACTAAATCATTAAAAGTTACTTTTGGAGACCACTTAAACACTTTTTTTACCTTCTGAATATCCGCGATAAGGCTGTTCACTTCCGTGGGCCGAAAATAACGCGGATCAATGCTTACGTATTTCTTCCACTTTAAGCCGGCATAACTAAAAGCTTCCTGGACTAATTCTTTTACAGAATGAGACTCGCCTGTACCTGTGACATAATCATCAGGCTTATCCTGCTGGAGAATCTTCCACATTATTTCCGTGTACTCGGGAGCAAAACCCCAATCTCTTTTTGCCTCAAGATTACCAAGATAAAGCTTATCCTGTTTACCGGCTAAAATATTAACTACAGCCCGAGTGATTTTCCTGCTGACAAAGGTTTCTCCTCTACGGAAACTCTCGTGATTAAAAAGTATGCCGTTACAAGCAAACATATTATAGCCATCACGATAGTTTTTGGTCAGCCAATACGCGTAAAGTTTAGCGCAGGCATAAGGGCTTTGCGGCGCAAAACCGGTTGTTTCTGATTGCGGAGGAAGCGCGGAACCAAACATTTCCGAGCTCGACGCCTGATAAAACTTGATTTTTCTGCCACTGCGGCGGATTGCTTCCAGAATACGCGTAGTGCCTAAACCAGTAATATTTCCCGTATACTCGGGAATATCAAAACTCACTCGGACGTGGCTTTGGCTGGCCAAATGATAAACTTCATCAGGTTTGATATTAAAAATAATGTTATTGATCTGCTCGGCATCGGAGATATCACCATAATGCAGGAATAATTTAGCTTTTTTAGAATGCGGATCAACATAAATATGGCCTATTCTGCCGGTATTAAAAGTGCTCGCTCTTCTTATGATACCATGCACTTCATACCCCTTAGATAGAAGCAACTCTGCTAAATAGGAGCCGTCTTGGCCCGTGATCCCGGTAATAAGCGCTTTTTTCATATTACTGAGCCCTACTTTTTTCTTTCAACGAATGTTCCATTTCCAGTTTTAATTTATTATATTCTGCCTCTTTTTTGTGTAGAAAATGCTGCAGAAGCCTGAATTTTTCTTCCAGGCCTTTCTCAGTTAGAAAGTAATGAATCTTCTTCAGTTTCCCGGGATTACTGGTGAAGTTTTTAGCTTTAATAAAACCTTTTAGAATAAGTTCACGCAAAAGGTAATTAGTTTTACCTAAAGATATATTCAAACGGCTGGAAAGATCCCGCTGGGTAGCATTTGGGTTGGCTTCTAACTCTTTAAAAATAAAGAGAGTTTCTTCTTTTTGGGGTTGTTCAGTCATTGAACAGTTATTGTAACAAGTAGGAGAAAAAAGTCAAGAAATATGATGGATTTTTGATACGTTTTCACTCAAGGAATCATAAAATCATATGAAGCCCGCAGCGATTTCACTAAAGCTTTCGGATTTTCAATCAAATCCGTAGCGCTCCAGGCATCGCTGCAGTATTTTTTCATATAGGCATAAGGAAGATACCCGTACCCAGCGCTTCCCCAACTGGCGCCCCAGGAATTTTTAAACTTAAAGACCTTTAATTTATTATCATAACCCACAATACAAATAGCATGTCCGCCAACTGAATCTTCCTTAAGTTTAGGCATAGGGATAAGGCCGCTGTTTTGGACTTTTTTCGTAAACCAGGATTCAAACACCTTTACCCCGGCCACAAAAGGGCCATTAACTAACAAACTGCGCTTCATTTCCAGTTGAAACTTAATTCGGGCATAAGCCTTAATCTTAAACTTTAGGGCATCCTTATCCGCGCCAGCTCTAGGGTGAGTTTTTTTCACCGCAACATACGGCCAGAATGATTCATGGCAAACGCCGTAATTTAACAAAACCTTCATCGCGATACGCGGATAGGTGCCCTCTTGATCGGGAATGTCATCGAATTTTTTACACAGATGATAAAGAAAACGCGGGGATAGCCTGATGAGTTTATGATATTCTTTTTTATCCTGAAATTCCTTAACCCCCACCACGGAAGCAAACGCCACGCAAGTCCCTTCGTTTTTTTGATTTCTAACCGGGCTCATCAATTTAGTAAAATCAAAACTGACCGGGACACAAACCGCGGGCAAAACTAATCCCATCGGAATATCACGGAGGTCTTTTGGGTCTTTAAAACACCCCAGAGATAGGTAGGTATTCATCAAAAAATTATAACACTAAAATCATAGGCAGTCTACGTAAAAACAAGGGGACGGTTCTGTTTTTTAGAGAAAGGTGACTGTCACGCTTTTTGTGACTGTCACCTCTGCCAAAAAACAGAGAAAGGTGACTGTCACGCTTTTTGTGACTGTCACCTCTGCCAAAAAACAGAACCGTCCCCTAGATTCTAAAAAGGGATGGTAATTCCGGTTTCTATTGCCTGTTCTTTTTGGCGGGATTTCAGCCTTATAAAAACTTCGGCATCAAGGTGTTCTAGAAATTTATGCGTCATAGTCAAGGTTATGCCTAAAGGCTCGCCGAACTCATTCTTAAGCGTGAAAATAATTTTGCCGCGGCCAAAAGTAACCTCTGCCCCAAATACTATTGCCCTAACCTTACCTTGGCCATAATCCATCTGGAAAGTTAATCCTAAATCGCGGCCAAACTTCCATTCACCATAGAAAATAAGTACCTGGCCGGGCGCTGTCAGGCGGCTTTGACGGATGCCTACGCCAATACGATAACGAACCTGGCCTTTTTTAGGATAAAACACCGGCGATTCAAGCTGTACTTTGAATTCAAAGCGCGAGGCCGAGCTGCCTTCAAATATATAAACCAGGCGATTAGCCGAAGATATATTCCAATAGCCCCTAAAAGTTAATCTATCGCGGCCATCCTCAGAGGTATATTCAATCTGCTGATTATTGTTTAATTTCCAGCTTCCTTTTAAGGTGTAGGTTTCAGGTGGGCCTTGGCGGCAAGAAACTTCAAAACAAAGCTCATTATAATCATTGGCATGCCAGGTACCTTTAAACTTAAGTATGCGCAGGCTCTGTCGCCCGGTTTTTGATTCGGTTTGAATGGTCTCAATAACGAGGGTATCAGATTCAACGGCGATAAAACGTTTTCGCAGGCTACTTTTGCGCTTCATAGATTTCTTTAATTGTATCCTCTGCCAAATTTATAGAGCTTATTAATATCACCTAGTTTACTCTTAAGCCAAGGCGCATGCTTAAGCGACCAGTCCACTGTAAGCTTAAGCCCTTCTGCAAGTTTAACGCTCGGTTTCCAACCAAATTCTCTAGTAATCTTTTTGGAATTAAGGCTATATCTTATATCGTGGCCTAGGCGGTCTTTAACAAACTCGAATCTGCCTTGGCTTGCACCCAGAGTTTTTAACAATAACTTGATTGTATCTATGTTTTTGCTCTCACAAGCACTTCCTAAATTATAAATCTGGCCGATTTTACCTTTGCGCATAATAATCTTAATGCCCCGCGCGCAATCATCAACATAAAGCCATTCGCGCGCATTTTGCCCGCGGCCGTAAATCGGGATTTTTCCGCCATCTATTATTCTAAGAATAGCCAAAGGGATTAGCTTCTCCGGATACTGCCAGGGCCCGTAATTATTCGACGGCCGGATAATTATTGCCGGAAATTTATATGTCCGGATATATGCTTGCGTTAAAAGGTCTGAGGCAGCCTTAGATGCGGCGTAAGGGCTGTTGGGTTTAATCGGAGAATTCTCGTTAAACCCGCCATTGATAATCTCCCCATAAACCTCGTCGGTTGAGATAAAAATAAATTTCTGGACATTACACTTGCGGCTAGCGTCTAGCAGTATTTGAGTTCCTTTAATATTAGTATCGATAAACGGCGCGGCATCGTCAATACTGCGGTCCACGTGCGATTCAGCGGCAAAATGAACTACAATATCCGGCTTTTCTTTTAAAAAAATTCTTTCAATCGCTTTTTTATTACAAATGTCGGTTTGGTAAAAGCCGTAAAAGGGGACTGTCGCCGCAGGGGACTGTCCCCTTTTACAAATAACTTCAAGGCGCTTAAGGTCTCCGGCATAGGTGAGTTTGTCAACTACGATAATCTCAGGGACAGTCCCCTCCCGCCACTGATGCGCCGGCGGGCAGGTCGGGGACAGCCCCTTCCTCGCAATGAGCCTGACAAAAGCGCTGCCGATAAAACCTGCTCCGCCGGTAACTAGGATTTTAGGTATTCTTTTACGCATTCTTCTAAAACTGAATTAATGTTTCTTACTTTAAAACCTGATTTTTCAAGTTTGCTTGTAGACAAAAGCAGGTTCGTCCGCACCAGCCCTAATTTATTCAAGGCAATCGTTTGCAATTTAAACTCGGGGACATATTTTTGATACACTTTCATTAGATCAGGATAACGCAAGCCGCCTTTATTCACCACATTATACACTCCCCGCGCGTCAATTTTAATTAAATGCTTAATTGCCTTAACAAAATCCGGAATATAAGTGACCGAATTGGGAATATCAATAACCTGATTGTATTTTAGAAGCTTATCTAACACATTCTTAGGATGTTTAGCATTAAGCAGGGGAATGCGAATTCTGACAATCAGAATATTGTAATCCCGAGCCAAAGGTTCAATCGCCCTCTCAGCGTAAATTTTGCTCCGGCTATAAAATAGTTTAAAAAAATAATCCTGGCTCTCTTCTCTGATCGGTAAATCCGCGCCAGAATTATAATTAAATATACAACCGGTACTTATATGCACTAATTTAATATGATTACGCAGCGCCTCTTCCGCCAAAATAACCGGAACAAAACTATTCGCCAACAAAGTTGAATCCTTCTTTAACTCACAATCATCCACATTTCGTTTACCGGAAATTCCGATGCAATTGATAATTATTTTAGGGCGATATTCCCTAATCAGCTTCTGGGCATCGCTAAAGCATTTTATCTTTGAATTATCAATTCTACAGTTAAACTCTTGCTGTAACCTTTGCCCGATAAAACCTTTTCCTAAAATTAAAATATGCTTATTCACTCTTAACTAAATCCTTTAAGTATTGTCCATAACTAGTGGGCGTCTGGCTGGCAAGTTTTAGCAATTGTGTTTTATTAATATAACCCATCCGGTAGGCCACCTCTTCAATACAGCCGATTTTTAACCCCTGCCGATCTTCGATAGTTTTAATAAATGTGGAAGCGCTGATTAATGATTCATAGGTGCCGGTATCCAACCAGGCATAGCCGCGGCCTAATAACTTAACCTTCAGCAACCCGCGCCTTAAATATTCTTTATTCAAATCGTTAATTTCCAACTCCCCCCTGGCTGAAGGCCTCAGCTTCCTGGCAATCTTTGACGCGGAATTATCATAAAAATACATACCGCAGGTTACCCAGTTAGATCTTGGCTTATTCGGCTTTTCTTCGAGCGAAACTACGTTAAAATTTTTATCCAGTCCTATCACTCCGTACCTTTGCGGATCTTTAACCGAATAACCGAATATCAATGCTCCCTCTTCTAATCCCGCGGCCTCCTGCACCAGCGCCGTTAATTGGTCGCCATAAAATATATTATCCCCCAGGGCCAGGCAAACGTTATCATCGGCAATGAATTTTTCTCCGATAATCAGGCTTTGGGCAATACCCCGAGGTTCTTTTTGCGCAGCATAAGAAATTTTTATCCCTAACCCTTTTCCTTCCTCCAGCAGGTCTTTAAACCTGGGTAAATCTTTAGGAGCAGAAATAACTAAAATTTCCCGAATTCCTGCCAGCATCAACACCGATAAGGGGTAATAAATCATCGGCTTATCATAAATCGGCAGCATCTGTTTGCAGACACCCTTGGTAATCGGATAAAGCCGCGTAGCTTTGCCGCCGGCAAGAATTATCCCCTTCATTTTACCCCCTTTTTATCATTTCCCATATTTAAAATATAAAAATATTAATATCGACAGGGTGGCTAGAGTTACCGCGTTGGCAAATATTATTATGGGGTCACCACGCGCGATTCCATAAACCATCCATAGGCAAACACCGGCGGAAAGTTGGAATAATGTCACCGGGCTGACATCCTTAACCGATCGAGTCCTTAGCGACCTGAATATTTGTGGAACGAAGGAAAACATGGTTAAGGTTGCCGCTATCGCGCCGATTATTGTCCAGATCATAAAATTACTTTTAGAAACCTGCGGGAGCCGGCTTTTAGGATACCGGGGGTAAGCGGGACGAAATCGTCTTCTTCAATTTTTACATTGTTAAAACTAACTGCTCCCTGCTGGATAAGCCTGCGGGCTTCGTTGCCGCTTGAGGTAAGCTTACTTTCCATAAGTATGGCCAGAATATTTTTTTTGCCGTCAGTTTTAAATTTTGGCATATCTTGAGGAATTTCTTTTTGTGAAAAAACGCGGGTAAATTCTTCTGCTTCTTGTTCTGCCAAACGCGCAGAATGATATTGGGTTATAATTATTTTAGCCAGCTTTACCTTTGCTTCTTTAGGATGCATTGATTTAACGCTAAATAAATCTTCATCCGTGAGCAGTTCATAATACTTAAGCATCAATGTATCGGAAATAGACATAATCTTACCGAAGATTTCCTTTGGCGTTTCATTTATGCCGATATAGTTACCATAGGACTTGCTCATTTTTTGAATACCATCCGTCCCTTCCAAAAGCGGCATAGTAATAACTACTTGTTGTGGCTGACCAAAATCCTTCTGTATTTCTCTCCCCATTAAAAGATTAAATTTCTGGTCAGTTCCACCCAATTCTACATCTGCCTTGAGCTCTACGGAATCATATCCCTGTATCAAAGGATAAATAAACTCCAGTATTGAAATATCTTCTCCGTTAACATAACGTTTCTTAAAATCTTCTCTGGCAAGCATCTGGGCAACACTAGAATGCGTAGTTAGAGACAATAAACCAAATATGTTTATTTTCTTAAGCCAGTTGCTATTAAATTTAATCTCAAGATTTTTACTCTCAGTATGTAAAATTTTAGAAACTTGTCTTTTGTATGATTCTGCGTTTTTAAGGACTTCATCTCTGGTGAGCTGTTTTCTCTTTTCCGAACGGCCGGTAGGATCTCCAATTTGACCGGTAAGATCGCCGATCAAGAAATAAACTTTGTGGCCAAGATCCTGGAATTGTCGCAGTTTACGCAGAAGAACTGCATGGCCCAAATGTAAATCCGGAGCAGTAGGATCAAAACCTGCTTTAATTTTTAAGGGGCGCTTAAGTTTTATGCTCTGCGCAAGCTTCGTGCGAAGTTCACCTTCAGAGATTATCTCAACAACGCCCCTTTTAATTATTTCTATTTGTTTATCGATATCCATAAACTTCTATGCTCGTGACAGTCACAAAAAACGTGACAGTCACGAGCCATTCTATGTTGCTTATGATTATACGATTAGTGACTGTCACCGAAGGTGACTGTCACTAATCGTTTTAATTATAAACGCGCGGTCAGGCCAATCTTAGCCTGCTCCACATCCACCTTAATTACTTTTACCTTTATTTTATCTCCAGGTTTTAAACTGGCAACTGTTTCTTTATCAATTTCGCTGGAATAAATCAGGCCTTCCAGCTCATCATCGATCTTGGCAAATACCCCGAATTCAGTAAGGCTGGAAACCTCTGCTTCTAAGAGCGTATCCAGAGGATAACGTTGGGCAATCTTGGCCCAGGGATTATCCTGCAATTGTTTTAACCCTAAAGCAATCCGGCGGTTAGTAGCATCAACCGAGAGGATAGAAACATCGATTTTCTGCCCCTTCTTTAAAACATCCTGAGGATGGCCGATTCTTTTAGTCCAGGAGATATCTGACACGTGAATCATCCCCTCCAAGTTAGAATCTAATTCCACAAACGCCCCATACTCCGTGAAGCCGCGCACCTTACCCGCTACGCTGGCGCCCACAGGATACCTGCTCTGTGCTTCCAGCCAAGGATTCTGTTCTAACTGTTTTAAGCTGAGTGAAATCCTGCGAGAATCTTTTTCTACGCTTAAGATCTGAGTTTCCAGCATATCCCCGACGGCAAACATCTCACCCGGATTATTCACGCGTTTGGTCCAGGAGATCTCGGAAACATGAATCAGGCCTTCAATGCCTTTTTCCAGTTCCACAAAAACTCCGTAAGGCAGGATATTGACCACCTTGCCTTTGACTTTTGAGCCGATTGTGAATTTTCCTTCAATATCTTTCCAAGGGTCAGATAATCTTTGCTTAAGGCCTAAAGAAACTTTACCCGAGGCCTGATCAAGATTTAAAATCATCACTTCGATTTTATCTCCGATAGCCACAATTTCAGATGGGTGGCTGATCTTTGACCAGGACATATCCGTAATATGCAGCAGGCCATCCACTCCGCCTAAATCAATAAAAGCGCCAAAATCAGTAATCGCCTTAACTAATCCCGGATTAATACTACCAATCTTTAACTCACCCCAGATTTTACCCTTAGCCACATCCCTGTCTGCCTGCACTGCCTCGCGGCGGCTGACAATGATACTACGCCGTAAATTATTCACCTTAACAATTTTAAATTTAAATATCTTATACAAGATATCTTTATCGGCAATGTTACGAAAAGATGAAAGTGAGCTCGGCAAAAACCCTTCAATCCCCATAATATCAACCAGGAATCCGCCTTTAACTTTCTTTACCGGTTTTCCTTCCACCAGCGTTCCGTCATTAGAGAGCTTAACAATTTTATCCCAACCCTGCATGCGCATGGCTTTTTCGCGCGACAGAGTCATCACCCCGGCGTCATTTTCCATGGCCTCCAGTAAAAATTCCATTTCACGGCCAATCTCCAAATCTTGCGAGCTGAATTCCGTGATCGGAACAATACCTTCAGATTTAAAACCCACATCCACTAAAACTTCTTTGGTCTTAATTTCTACGATTTTACCGCTAACTACCTGGCCTTCTTTCAAAACCTTAATACTTTGATTATACAATAGTTCTAATTCCGCCCTAGTATCTGACATTTTTCAATTACTCCTTTTCTTTTCTAGTTGGTATAATAAGGTGACTGTCACGCTTTTTGTGACTGTCACCTTCTGAGATTGACATTATTTTAATTGTTAGGCAAAATAGCCAAATCATCCGCTTAGATTTCATGATCTGGCTCCCCCCTTTCTATGCGAATTCGTAAGGTGGCTGGTAAGGTGACTGTCACGCTTTTTGTGACTGTCACCTTACTATTGTTACTGTCACCTTTCTGTATCTAAAATAATTTCTTTAGCTAAAACTAACAGCTTCTTGGCTTGACTTAAGCTTTTTGCTTCCGCGTAGGTACGCATAATTGGCTCGGTGCCTGACCCCCTAAACATTAACCAACTCTGGTCTTGGCAGATAAGCTTTACCCCGTCGTAATCTTTAATCTCTATAACTTTTTTCCCTAATAATTCTTTGGGCAGATTTTCCTTTTTAGGTTCAACTCGCTTATCCAAATGAAAATCCTGGCGCAAGTAATAAAATTTACCAAACTGTTTTTCCGTTTCATTCAAAATCTTTAAAATATTCTTATTACGATAGGCCATCATTTCAATTAGCAAAAGGCCGGCCATCGTTCCATCACGTTCAGGAATATAACCTTTAACCCCCATGCCGCCGGCTTCTTCGCCGCCGGCCACGATATCCTGGGTTTCCATAAGGTTAGAAATATACTTAAAACCTACCGGAGTCTCATAAAGCTTAATCCCTAAAAATTTCGCGATATTATCCATCATGGTTGAGCCGCAGATAGTTTTGACTAAACCCCCGCGCATAAGCCGGTCCTGATTTAAATGCAGGGCGAGCATGCCTAAGATCTTCTGCGGATGAATAAATACGCCGCCCGGGGCAACCGCGGCAATCCTGTCCGCATCGCCATCCAGGGCAATACCTAAATCAAACTTTTCATTTTTTACGCGCCTAATTAACTCTTCTAAATTCTCCTCTACCGGTTCCGGCCTGCCTCCGCCAAAAGAAGGATTAATGGTGTTACGCATAAACTCTAATTTTATGCTCGTGCCTTTAAGCGCTCCGGCAATAAAACTATCCCCGGAGCCATACATCGAATCAACCAAGACTTTAAATTTTTTGTTCTTAATTTTCTTTAAATCAATATAATTACGGATAAATTTTAGGTAATCCTTGATAATATCTACTGGTTTTATCGCGCAAGTTAAAGGAGTATCTTTAACTGGTGTTTTACCCAGCAGGCTTTCAACTTGGAGGGTTAAATCTTGGCTGGCTCCGCCGCCAGAGGCGTTCTTGATTTTAAAACCATTATATTCCGCCGGGTTATGCGAAGCAGTAATCATGATCCCTAAATCCAGCTTGCGGGTTTTAACCATAAAACTTAATGCCGGGGTAGGCGTGGGCCGGTCAGAAAGAACCACCTCCATACCGTTATTTTGTAAAATTTTTCCCACGGCTTGCGCGAATTGCGCGGACATAAAACGCGTGTCATATCCCACGGCCACCTTTTTACCAGCCCCTAGATAATCCGCTACCGCTTGAGTAAGAATCTTAACATTTTCTAAAGTATAGGTATCCGCGATAACCGCTCTCCAGCCGTCGGTGCCAAATTTAATTTGCGAAACCGTATTGCTCATCATGCCTCTCCTATCTTAAACTGTCTATTGCCTGTTTAATATTTTTTGCCCCAAAGATATATGAACCTGCGATCAGAATATTTGCTCCTGCCTGCTTTACAAGTTTTGCGGTTAAATTATTTATCCCGCCGTCCACGGCGATATCTTTAGCAAAAATCGCGCGCAGCTGTTTTATCTTTTCTATTGCTCCCGGGATAAAGGACTGCCCGCCAAAACCAGGATTCACCGACATCACTAAAACAAAATCTACTATTTCTAAAGCTGGCTTAATTTTAGCTAATGGTGTTTTCGGATTTAAAGAAATCCCCAGTTTGATTTTACTTTTTTTTAACCCCTTAGCAATCGCCTGCAATTCTTTCAAACTAACTGTCTCAATATGCACGGTAATCATATCGCTTCCGGCATTAACAAAAGCGCCCAGGTATTTAGCGGGATTCTGAATCATCAAATGCACATCTAATAGAAGCTTAGTTGACTGGCGCATAAATTTTACCACCACCGGGCCAATAGTAATATTCGGCACGAAGTGGCCGTCCATCACATCCACGTGAATTAAATCCGCGCCGGCCAGCTTAACTTTTCTAAGCTCAAGCCCTAGTTTACTAAAATCTGCCGATAATATTGATGGAGCAATTTTAATTCTCACCCCGCACCTTCTTTCTTAAATCGCGGGGACGGTTCTCTTTTTTAAGAGAACCGTCCCCTGTTTTACCTTTAATAGTGGAATAATTAGAAGGTGCGGGGCTCATTTATAAAGCTTTCTTTTTTTTATATAATCAAAAACTTTATCCGTAACTAAATAACCAAAGGATTTATTTTGGGCAACGCACTGGCGCACCTCAAAACCTGAAACATCCACTGCCCGAATCGGCAAGGTTTGAATATAAGGCGGTATTTGTTCCAATGGATACCCTGGACGGGTTGCCGCTACAAATTTAACCATGCCTAATATCTGGCTTAAATCCTTCCACTCATTTAGATATTTAAGCAAATCTGAACCAATAATAAAATAAAGCTCATCCTGGCTATACTTAGCTTTAAATTCCTTTAAAGTGTCAATAGTATAAGAACGCCCCTGGCGTTTAATCTCCACGTCCGAAACCGCGAAAAACTTATTAGGCGCTGCCGCTAGTTTTAACATTTTTAAGCGGTCTTTAGCCGAAGCAATATTCGAATTATCTTTATGCGGCGGCAAAGCCGTGGGCACAAAAATAATTCTATCCAGCCCTAACTTTTCTCTTACCTCCTCGGCTAAAATTAAGTGCCCAATATGCACCGGGTTAAAGGTTCCGCCCAAGATGCCAATCTTCATACTCTAACCTGGCCGCAGCCGTAGACTATATATTTATAAGTCGTCAGCTCTTCCAGCCCCATCGGGCCGCGGGCATGCAGTTTATCGGTGGAAATACCGATCTCCGCCCCCAGGCCAAACTGTCCTCCGTCGGTAAAGCGGGTTGAAGCATTCTGATAAACGCAAGCAGAATCTACTTGCTTTAAAAATTTCGCCGCGCTGTTAAAATCATCCGTAACAATACTATCAGAGTGATGTGAACCGTACTCATTGATATGCGCGATTGCCGCGCCTAAATCATCCACAACTTTGACTGACAAAATTAAATCTGAATATTCCGTGCGGTAATCTTTCTCGGTGGCCAGCTTAGCCCACTTGGCTATTTTCTGAGTGAACGCGCATCCGCGAATCTGGACGCCGGCATCCTTAAACTTTTTAAGCATTCCCGGCAGGAACCTGGCGGCAACATCGCGATGCACCAGCATGCTTTCCATGGCATTGCAAACCCCCGGGCGCTGGCACTTGGCATTCCAACAGATATTTTGGGCCATATTTAAATCCGCATCCAGATCCACATAAACATGGCAGATTCCTTGATAATGTTTAATTACCGGTATGTTTGATAAACTAACCACCTTTTTAATCAATTCTTCTCCGCCGCGGGGAATAACCAGGTCAATGTAATTATTTAACTTGAGCAAATAACCTACGGCTGCTCGATTAGTGGCAGCAATCAGATTAATCGCGCCTTCTGCCAGGTTATGTTTTCGCATTACTTCCCTGGCTAGATTAAAAATCGCCAGATTAGAATTTAAAGCTTGGCTTCCGCCGCGTAAAATTACGGAGTTGGCGGATTTAAAACAAAGCCCGATACAATCCGCGGTAACATTAGGGCGGGATTCATAGATGACCGCTATAACCCCGATAGGAACACGCACCTTCTGGATACTTAAACCTCCAGGCGTCTTCCAGGCGCGCATAACTTCGTCAACCGGGTCTTTAAGCTTAGCAATATCCAATAAAGAATCCGCCATCTGCTTAATTCTTGCCCCATCCAAACTAAGCCGGTCAATAAAAGCCTGGCCCTTACTTTTAGCTAAAGATATATCTTTTCTGTTTGCTTTTAAAATAACCGCTTGATTGCTCAGCAAAGCGGAAGCGAAATCCTTAAGCACCGCGTTCTTAACAGCGCAAGGCAAAGCAGCCAGCCAGCGGGAAGCCGCTTGAGCAAGTTTGGCAATATTTTCTATTTCTCTTTTAAGGTTCTGTTTCATCTTTTATTAAGGTGACTGTCACGCTTTTTGTGACTGTCACCTTATCTTTGTGACTGTCACCTTATCTGGTTAGGTAAACCCCGTTAAAAACCCTGCTTCTAACGGGGCAAGAATATCGTGCCCTGGTAAAAAGGATTATTGGTTAACTGGCTGATAATTCTCTGGCTATGCCCATTGGCAATTACGCAAGGAACCCCTGCCTCAACCGCGATGCGCGCCGCCTCTAATTTCGTAACCATACCGCCAACACAAATCTTTTTGTTCGTCGGGCAGGCTAAAGACTTTACTTGGCCGGTTATCTTATCAACCTGGCGAATAACTTTTTTGTTCTTATCTAATAAACCTTCGACATCCGAAAGAATAATTAAAAGGTCCGCGCCCACCAATATAGCAACTAAAGCGCTCAAGCGGTCATTATCGCCAAGCTTAATTTCTTCAGTGGCCACGGTATCATTCTCATTGATAATCGGCACGCAATTTAAGCTCAGTAAAGTATTTAAGGTATGCTTGGCGTTTAGGTAACGGGCCCCCCTAAAATCATCCCAGGTTAAAAGCAGCTGCGCGCAATTTAATCCATATTTATTAAGCGCCAGTTTGTAAACATGCATCAGCTCATGCTGGCCGGCCGCCGCGGCTGCCTGCAGGCCTGACAATTGCTTAGGGCGGTTAGCTAACTTTAGAATTAACATACCCAAAGCAATCGCCCCGGAAGAAACCACCACTACCTCTTTGCCCTGTTTAATCAAACTAGAAATCTGCTTAGCAATATTACCAATCAAAGCAGTATCCAGTTTACAATTATCTTTAGCAAACAGGCTGGTGCCGATTTTAACTACGATTCTTTTATACTTTCGCCTCCGCGAAAGTATATTCTTAGAAGATGCCTGATAGGCTTTATAATTTTTCAGCGACGGCATCCACTAACTCCTTTAGGCCTTGTTGGTTTAACGCGGATATTGAATGAACTGTTCTCTTAATTAATTTTTTAAACCGTTTCAGGTTATCTCCCGCGCCATCAAGGTCCATCTTATTAGCGCAAATAATTTGCGGCTTCTTAAATACCGCTTTACTATAATTCTTTAACTCTAAATTAATGTTTTTATAATCCTCTACCGGGTCCCGGCCTTCAAAACCCGCCATATCAATTAGATGAATTAAAATTTTAGTGCGTTCAACATGCTTTAAAAATTGATCACCGAGGCCGCGGCCAACGGATGCCCCCGGGATTAAGCCGGGAATATCGGCAATTACAAACTTTCGATGCGTACTGGCAGCCACTCCTAAAATCGGCCCGGTAGTGGTAAAGGGATAGGCGGCGACCTTAGGATGCGCGTTAGAAATCGCCGAAATCAATGTGGATTTTCCGGCATTCGGAAATCCCACTACCCCCACATCCGCCAAAAGCTTTAAATCCAGTACAATTATTTTTTCTTCACCCGCCTGGCCAGGGGTGGCTTCTTTACGGTGCCAATTACCTACACCGCCTTTACCGCCGCGCGCCACGGTTACCTGATCACCATCAACATCCAGATCGCGTAAAATAGAGCCAGTAGCAAAATCTTTAATCGTAGTGCCCAGCGGAACACGGATAATCACATCCTGGGCGCCTCTGCCTTTTTTGTGATTACTTGAGCCATGTCCGCCGTGTAAGCCAAAAAAATGGCGATGGTGTTGAAAATCTAAAAGGGTAAGCAGGTTACGGTCAGCGCGGATAATAATATCCGCCCCTTTTCCCCCGTCTCCGCCATCCGGGATACCCTGGCGTTGATACTTATCCCGGTGCAGGCTTTGACACCCTTTACCGCCGGAGCCCGCGCGGATATTAATTTTAGCCCCATCAATAAACACGTTTTTTAAGCACCTACTGTAACAATGGCCTTAATCTTTAACTCGGTAAGTTGAGCCCGATGGCCTTTTTCCCAATGGGAATTTTTACGCCGGCGGTGCTTATAAGCGGTGGTTTTCTCTCCCATCATCTGCTTGACCACCAATGCTTCCACTTTCGCCCCTTTAACGTAAGGCTGGCCAATCTGGACTTTTTTGCCGTCGGAGACCAACAGAACCTTATCCAGGTTAATATTATCGCCTTTAGCCGCTGCCTGCTTATTCACCTGGATAATATCATCTTTGGTTACACTATACTGTTTTGACCCAACTTCAATTATGGCATACATTTGACTCTCCTCTTTAAAAAAGCTAAATAATCAATTCTTGAATTTATTAGTATATACCTGGTAGATTTAAGGGTCAAGCTAAAAATTGACAAAAAAATCAGGAAACGGTTCTATTTTTAGAGAAAGGTGACTGTCACGCTTTTTGTGACTGTCACCTCTGCCAAAAAAACAGAACCGTCCCCGTGTTTTTAACTCATTTTAATATCTTCTAAATGCGCGGCGGGGTTAGAAATAAGGTTAACTTTAATCCGGTATTTATGCTCAATCGCGCGCAGGGCCTCCTTATCTTTTAAGATTTCATCAACCACAGGCGGCGCCAAGGTAAGCGAGGCCTGTTTTAAGGTTTTGCCCTTGAGATAACGCTTGAGCTCTTTTAAAGCGAAAATTCCCAGGGTTTGAGGTGAGCGCAGCTTGCCTTTACCCTTGCAGTATGGGCAGGGATGAAAAGAAAGCATCTGTACTGTCTTGTGAATGCGTTCTCGGGTCATTTCCACTATGCCAAACTTGGAAATTCCTAAAATATCATATTTTGCCCGGTCACCGGACAAAGAATTTTTCAAAATATTTAACAGTTCCCGGCGATGGCTTTCGCGTTCCATATCGATAAAATCGATTACGATAATTCCGCCTAAATCCCGCAGCACTAGCTGCCGGGCAATTTCCACGGCCGCTTCAGCATTAACCTTAAAAGCCATATCCTCCTGATTAACTTTTTTCTTAAAACCGCCGCTGTTTACGTCAATCACCACCAGGCCTTCGGTCGGCTCAATAATTAGGTAAGCTTTGGATTTTAAATAAACATGGCTTTCAAAGATACGATTAATCTGTTTTTCCACGTCTTTGGCGCCAAATAAATCATCTCCCCGGTAAAGTTCGACTTTTTTACACAGGTAACTTAAAAACGTGCGCATAAAATGCTGAATTCGGTAAAATTCAGGCTTAGAGTCAACGATCAGTTTGGTAACATCTTCGGTAAAAGAATCTCTAATTGCCCGCAGCGCCAAGTCATACTCCTCATAAACTAAAGCCGGAGCTTTTTTCTCCTGAGCAGCCTTCTCCAGGCGTTTCCATAATTTATAAAGAAACTGCGCGTCACGGATTAATTCCTGCTCGCTGCGGCCGCTAGCCGCGGTGCGCACAATAAAGCCTACCGGATCAGGTAATTTAAGCTTTTTAAAGATATCCCTCAGGCGCCTCCTTTCCACTTCATTCTCAATACGCCGGGAAATTCCCCCAAGTTTTTCCAGCGGCATAATTACCAGATACCTGCCGGCTAAGCCAATTTGCGTGGAAAGCCGCGGCCCCTTGGTGCCAAAAGATTCTTTAACTACCTGCACCAGAACTTCCTGGCCCTTTTTTACCTCTTTGATCGGAGTCTGAACCGGCGCCTCTATCGACTCATAAGCGGATTCGATTTCAGATAAATATAAAAAACCATTTTTAGGCAAGCCAATATCCACAAAAGCCGCCCCGATTGAGGGCATCACCGCCTCAATCCTGCCCTTATAGATATTACCGACAATTGTGCGGTCTTGCGGGCGCTCAATATGAAACTCCAACAACAGCCCATCCTGAGTTATCGCCACCCGCTTTTCCTGAATTTCAGAATTAATTAAAATTTCCTTGGACATCTTTTACTTGTATCCCTTCTGGTAATTTTTTTTGCAGCCTATTTTTAAAATCCTCAGGCGTAACCGGAAACCTTAAAACAATAGAAGCTTCTTCGTGCTCGCTTTCTAATCCTAATTTTAAAGCTCTTTTTAGGCTTAACTTAGGATGCGGAGAAAAACCTTCAGACATTTTAAGCGGCAGCTCCGCGCGGCGCATAGCGCGCGCGAATAGGCGCATCAGGTCTAAATGCGAAATATATCGCATCAGCCCTTTTTTAGAAAAACTGAAATTTACTCTGTACATAATCTCTATCGTCGTTGCTAGTCAAAGGTGACAGTCACAAAGAACGTGACAGTCACCTTTGACTCTAAAAACAGAACCGTCCCCTTGTTTTATTTTTTATTTTTTCTTAACTTTAGCAATTGACGGCTGTTCCTTAATCTCAATAACTGCGGTACGCCCTAATCTCTTCTCTAACTTGGCCAGCTCCTCAGATGTATACTCATCTTCCTTGATAATTTTAGCGGTGATAAAAATTAAAAGGTCAATTTTTGTATTCGTAGTTGTCTGGCGGCCAAAAAGCTTTCCGATCCAAGGAAGGTCTTTTAAGAAAGGTATGCCGATAAATTCTTTGCCTTTAACATCCTTAAGTAAACCGCCAATCACAATCGTCTCTTTGTCTTTTAGTAAAACTTGCGTCTGAACTTCGCGCACATCAATAATTGGGTAACGCGTAGTCGTGGAATCCGTACCAGCAGTTGAGGTAGCGGTAACCGAAGAATCGGAAGAAGTAATACTTGGATGGATAATCATATTAATATAACCCTCTTCACTTACTTGCGGCACCACATTTAACCGAATACCTATCTCCTGATAATAATCTAAAGTCTGGGTAACCGTGGAATTAGTCCCCGTAGTGCCAGCGGTAACCGTAGATTCAAGTATCGGAGTATGATACCCCACTAACATCGATGCCTCTTGATTATCCAGTGTCAGAATACTGGGAGCAGAAAGAGTATTGGTATTGACATCATCCTCCAAAGCATGAATCACTGCTTCAAACTTAGTGCCGGTTAATTTTTGAAAGATAAATTCCGCGCCCGCGTTATAAGGCTCATATCCTAAAATCGTAGACGTTGCCGGGCCAAATAAAGATGGCACCAGTGGATTAGAAGCCGTAGCAATAGTACCCCCATGGCCTCCGGTGGCAGTGCTCCCGTATGTCTGTGTTGTTACGGCGTTAGTGGTTGCGGAAGTAATTGAACCCAATCCCCAATCCAGGCCAATATCCCTTAATTTATCCCGATTAACTTCAATTATTTTAGTTTCAATCAGCACCTGCTTAGGTTTAACATCAAGCTTGGGTAAAATTATATTCCGTATTTTATCCAGGGTGCTGGCAGTATCAGTAATTACCAGCATCTTGGATTTTATCGCCGGATCAAACTCCGCTTTTTTCATTACTGTTTCACCGGCGGTATTCTTTTCATAAGAAACTGTCTCGGATTTAGTCACTCCGCTAGATTCTTTAGTCAAACCGGAGCTGGAAGCGGAATCTCTGCCAATTTTAAAAGTGCCAAACTGCCAGCCTTTTTGCCCGCGAGTATACAAAACCGAAATTTTCCCGCGCGGAGAAAGTAAAGGAATAATAATCTTCTGCGCGTCCTGGGCATCTAGAAATTTCAAAGTAATGATCTCTACTTGTAATGGCTCCTCAGCCGCAATCTTGGCTACATTTTCCATCTTGGTAACTAAAATAACATTGCCCTGCCGCTGATAACCAAAACCATAAGTTTTTAAGATTATATCCATGGCTGTTTCCCAGGGGACATCGCTTAAACGCACTGACACATTGCCGATCACATCCGGGGTAGTGACAATATTAACTCCTGATTTATAAGAAATAATTTTAAGCACATTAGTGATATCCGCGTCTTTAAAATCAAAGGTTACGTTTCCCGCGGCCGACAACTCCGGCTCTGCCGCGGCCGGCTCTATAACTTTAGGAACAACCGCATCTTGGGCCATTAAAGGCTCTGCCTTAGGCTCAACTCGCGAATCAGAGGCTTCAGCCGCGGCGGATGTAAAAGTAAAAACAAAAAAAGAAAAAATAAATATTAATAATATTTTTTTCACTCTACACCCTCCTTAGTTAACCCTACCTCTAAGGGCTCTCCATTTCTAATAAAAATAACTTTATTCTCAAGAATTTTTAACACCTGAAAATCTCCCGCCATATCCCCAATTCCCACTACCGCGGTGTTAACAATAGCAAAAGAGCGGCCAAGTTTATCATAAATAATTCCTTCGATAACCAAACCCTGCCGCGTGGTATCTTGTGGTTTATCTAACTTTAGCAGCCTTCCCTCGGGAGTTACCAGCGGGATAAAAGGGTTGCGCTTTCCTTTGGCATCATAAACAAACTCGCCTTGGGTAAAAGCGATATTGTAGAAAACAAAAAATAAAAACAAAAATAAAAAAAATCGTTTATTTAGTAACATATGTTTTTAACACTAAGGTAACTTTCTGTTTCATATAATCCGGCAGCTGCGTTAAAATCTCCAGCTCCTCTACCCCCATGAAAACCGGCGAATTCTCCAGCGCTTGGATAAATCTGCCCAAATTATGATAATCACAGATCATCTCTAGATTAATCAACATGAGCGTGAGTTTTTCCTGGCCAATAGCCGGCTTTTCCTTCTGCGCTTGGCGGATGGTGCGCATCTGAGCGATTTTGATATCAAATTTATTCGCCGCGGTTGAAATTTCCTGCAGGAGCTCGGAGGCCTGGCTCTCCCGAAGAATCCTGGAAGGCCGAATAACTTTTTTCTGCGCTGCTAAATCCGGCTTAAGTTTAGATAAGCGCATATGTTCCAAGCCTTGGTTTAAATTTGCCAGGCCCGTATTTAATCTGGAAATCTTCGAATCCAACCCGCTTAATCCGGCTCTCTGCGCCTTCAGAACATAACTAATATCCCCATAGGCAATCAGAACAAGAAATATCACAATTAATATTTTCTTTTGCTTATTTAATTGCACACTGCTTATCATCTTGCTTTTAACGCTCCTGTGAGAATAAAATCCGCGACGTCATAGCCTCCAATACTTTTTTTCTGCACATTGGATAATTCAAAGGAAACAAAATCCTTAGAGAATTCACTATCGGCTTTGAGATTTTCCAACAGCTTATTAATCAGGCTAACCTCTTGTTTCTGCAAAGAGATTACTGAGCCCTGAATAATAATATCTTTGGCGTTAATAGTTATTTGGTTAAACCAAACCCCGGCAGGCAAACGTAAACTTAAGGCATTCAGTTTCTTTGCCCAAAGAAACCTTTGGCGATTTAACTGCTGCAGCAGGCTGGTATCTTGAGAAACGGCGGAAAATCCCTGATTAAATTCATCCAGCTCCTTTTTCTGCCCTGCTAGATTCAGCCATTTCTGATTTAAAGAAACCAACTGCCCATTTTTAGATACCAAAAGAACCGCCAAATAAAGATGCGCCAAAATAAATAACAACAGCATCGCCGCGGCAGCGTAAATAAACGCTTGATCCCGAATCAATGCCATCGGGCTTTTAACCAAAACCTGATCGATATTTCTACCCTTGGTTTTAATCTTTAATTCATCCGGTAATAAGTTTATCTGGATCATCTTTTAGCGTAACGCTAGGCCCACCGCGACATTAAATTGTCCGTAAAATTTATCTAATTTCTGCCTATCAATGGCATCCGAAATCTTGATTTGCTTAAAAGGGTCCCAGGTTTCTACCGGAATACCTAAACAGGCAGTTAACATTTCTTTTAATCCGGTTATTTTACTGCCGCCGCCGCTTAAGAATATTTTAACCACATTAGCGGTATTCTGGCTTTCGTAATAATCAAATGAAGTGCGTATCTCTGAGGCTAAATCCGTAAGCACGCTTTCGGCGCAAGTGGAAATCTTATCAGCCTTATCTTCCGGAGGGTTAATTTTGAGCTCTTCAGCCGCTTTAAAATCCATTTCGAAGATATCCATAAGCTTCTTAGTAAAATTAGCCCCGCCGCAGTGGATATCGCGGCTTAAACGCGCCAGCCCATTATCCAGAATATTAACATTAGTGATGGTTGAACCGATATTTAAAAGACAAATTAATTTATTCTCCGGTATTTCTACTTTAGGATAATTAAAATTGAAAGCGTTGACCAAAGCCAGTGAATCGATATCAATAATATTGGGGCTTAATCCGGCATTTTCCAAAACCTTAATTCTTTGCGGGATTAGTTCTTTCTTGAGCGCCGCGATCAAGACCAGCATCTTATTCTCAGGTAAATCATCCTTTAGGATTTCCGCGTCCAGATTAACTTGTTCCACTGAGAAAGGAATATGTTCCTGAGCTTGAAATTTAAGCGCTCCTTTTAGCTCAAGCCTGCTCATCCGCGGGAAATTTACGTAGCGGATAACTGTCGATGCTCCGCAAAAAGAAATATTTACCAAATCCGCTCCTTGAACGCGTTTAATTTCTTTTAAGGCCTCCGTAGGATCCAGCTGGCTCTCTTGCAAATCAAAAGCTACCAACTCAATAGCGCTGGCGTTAATTTTTAATTTTACGCACTTAATCGACTGGGTGCCGATATCCAGCCCAAAACTTAGCCTTTCTTTTATTCCGGATAATTTCATTTTAGAAAAAATATTTTTCATTTATATTTAATTTCCAACCTTATTTTTTATCGCAGCTCTGGGACATAATTAAGCCCCCAGTGGACACCGCGTATACCATTTTCCCGCTCAGTTGGCAATTTACAGGCGAAGCGGTGCAATTATAGCCGTCAGTATCCAGGCGCTGACAATCATATTCATAACCTCCCACAGCAGGAGCAGCCAAATAGTCCTTTTCTAAATAAACCGGATTGGCCCTAGTAAGCAAATCGATATTTACCGGATAGGTATTATTATTATCTTTGGCGTAATTTTCCATGGCTGTGGAAAAAAGCTTCAAATTAACTTGAGCTAATAATTGGTTCTGCTGAATCTGATAGATAATTATCCGATGGATAGCCAAACGTAACAACAACGCGGCCAAAGCCACCACCACCATAATCGTAACAAAACTTTTAGCTCTGCGATTAATCATATTTAAAAATTCTTAAAATTCGTATCGTTGGGTAAAGAAGTACCACTGCGTAAAATCTTAGCCCCGGTTAAAATCTGGTAATTGTGTTCTGCCAACACCGGATTAACCGCTATGGCCCGGATATCGTAACCCGCCGGCTCAACTGAACCAACTACATAGCGAAAATTAGCCACCTGGCCTAAGGCGGTAAAATCTTCCCCGGCATATTTACCATCGACTAAAAACTGCAAATTATCCATCGCTGACTCCGCATATAACCCGTTATGGCCGGCAGCATACACCTCAAAACTCGTGGCAATAGCCTTAAGGTTACACTGAGCATTCACCTCATTAGCCTGCCTTCTTAACTTTATCCCTTCCACAGCCACTATCGATAATAAAAGTGAAACAATTAAAACTACGATCATTATCTCTATCAAAGTGAAACCGGATTTCCCATTTTTCATTGATTTATTTTAACATAAAGCGCGAGATTGGCAATCATTTTTTATGAATAACTTTATAAACTAAGCCCTTGACTGTCAACTGATTAGGATTTATCCCCCCTCCCTAACCCTCCCCACGCGGGGGGAGGGAAAGTTTAAAACTAGGGGACGGTTCTCTTTTAAAAAGAGAACCGTCCCCGTGATTCAAATTCCCCTCCCCTCGTGGGAGGGGCTAGAGTAGGAAGTAAAAGAATTCCCCCTCCCCTTGTGGGAGGGGCTAGGGGAGGGGGAATTAAAGGTGACTGTCACGCCTTTTGTGACTGTCACCTTACTATAAAAAATTAGGGGAGAAGACCTCTCTTCTCCCCTAATCCTCAACTACTTTAAAACTTCCTGCTTGTTATTATTTAACTGTCTCTGTAATTACCCCTCCGGTAGTTACACTAAAAGACGTGTCTCCTGTTAGATTAGGAGAACATGTAGCAGTAATAGTGTACCCGGCAGAAGTCATTCCAGTACAATCATAAGCATAACCCTGTACTGTAGCAGCGCATAATGTGGCAGCTGAAGAAATAAACGGTACAACTTCGGCTGCAGTCGGATAGGTACCATTATGGCCAGTAGCGTAAACTTCGGCTGCTGTGGATAACGCGCGAATATTAGCCTTGGCTGCTGCCATGTTTGCCGTTTTCTTGGCACTTAACAAGTTAGGTATAGCGATAGCTGCCAAGAGCGCGATGATGGCTACGACGATCATGATTTCCACGAGAGTAAAACCTTTTCTATTCAATCTATTCATTATAAATAACCCCCTTCCTAAGGTAAAATTGTCTTTTCGCGCTAACTTAAAACTAACTCTTATTTTGGTATCCGATAATTATGACTTACAATTCAATAAGAATCCAGCTTCTAAGTTCACACTAAAGCTCACCTTGTGTATCTTTATTGAATTTAACACTTTAAGTAATCCTTGTCAAGGAAAGTTTTAACCTAATGTTATAGCAAGGCAAAAATGTCCTATTTCTAGCAAAGCAAGAATGTCCGGTTTTCATGTTTGTCAAACCAAAATAGAAATGTCGTATTTCTGTTTTAAAGTGCACCTGCCAAAATTTCTTCTTTTT